>Ga0070729_10000888_pt1 | contig 53830 bp, 38 predicted proteins | sample tdDd472_FD_66725 | JGI IMG/M metagenome (GOLD analysis project Ga0070729, IMG submission 66725) | Marine sediment microbial communities from the Atlantic coast under amendment with organic carbon and nitrate - tdDd47.2 | ecosystem: Environmental > Aquatic > Marine > Coastal > Sediment | place... | reverse complement strand
CTTGAAGACACAAAAAGGGGAAACATTGATATTATTCCAACAATAGAAATGGAAAAAGGGACTTCATCCTATCTGAATTTTACTCCCTCTTACTTTAACACCCCCACAGTTATAATCACAAAAAGAAGTGCCGCCCCCTTAAAACTGAACACACTGAGAGGGTTCAAAGTCAGCGTTTCGGGAAGCTACCGAATGTTCAATGCCATGAGAAACCGTTTCCCAAAAGCGGGAATTCTCCCGGAAGACATCCTCACTGATGCCCTTCTGAAACTTTCAGAAGGTATTTATGACGCGGTAATAACCGGAAAACTCCCGGCCATTCATGCCTTAAAACAACACGAATTTAGAAAATTGAAGATAAATGCAATAATTGATTATCATTGCCGTCTCCATATGGCGATCCCCTCATCAAATCCCATTCTCGCCAGTATAATTAAAAAATCCCTTGCGGTTATACCCCAAAAAACCAGAATAGAAATCATTGAACGCTGGAAAAACAAGAGTGGTTACCAGACTTCAGAATCAACATCCTGGTATTATTTTCTCTTCGCCGCGGCCGCGGCTGTCTCTCTTTTATTATTGGGGGGAAGTGTAGCTATCCGAAGACATTCACCGGCAACGGGAAAACCTTTCAGCCGGCGCAGGATTCTTGCAGTCACAACAGTTTTCATTCTTTTCCTCATGGCGTTTACCGGTCTTATTTTTAACCAGAAATTCAACCTGACGAGAAAATACTCAAGGCTCACATTCACTCCTGAAGAAAAAATATGGCTCACAGAAAATCCTGACGCATTTACTGTTGACGCGGGATACAATATACCGCCCCTCGCATTTTTCAATGGTAAAAACTATGCGGGAATCGCTATTGATTTCTTTGATATTATCTCAAAAAAAACTGGTATCCCTATCAGGCCGGTACTGGTAAAAGGCTACGGTGATGCTCTCAAAAAAATCAAAGAAGGAAAAATAAATATAATCGGCGGGATGCAAAAAACTCCTGAACGATCACGTTTTTTTTACTTCACTGAGCCTTATTTTTCTTCACCGGTAATAATTCTAACCAGAGACACTGATTCCCCATCGGTTACCCTTGAAGACCTGAAAAACAAGAGAGTATCCGTACCGAGAAACAGCTATCTTATTCAAAAATTAAAAAGATCATATCCGCACATAATCATCAAAGAAGAAAGTTCATACATTGACGCTCTCCTGAAAGTCAGTTTTGGAAAATGCGATGCGGCAATCATGAACCAGGCGGTGGCATTCTTTCTTATCGAACGGGAGACGATACCGAATCTTTCAGTGGGCGGAAAAACACAGTTCATAAATCAATTCTCTTTTGCCGTGTCACGACGACATCCTGAACTTTTTTCGATTCTTTCCAAGTCCTTTAATGCCATCAGCAAAGAAGAACGAGATACTGTAAACCTGCGCTGGTTTCATCCCGGGTCTCAACCCGCTTTTAACAGCAAAAAAATGATACGTCTATTTCTGATTTCAGCCATAATCATTCTCATAATCATTTTCATAATCATTGCATGGAACTTCTCGCTGCACCAGAGGGTTCGAAGTCAGACCCGGCGTCTCGAAGAAGAGCTAAAAGAGCGGGAGAAAATAGCCAGAGAGCTCTCAAACAGCCACAGTGAATACCGGCATATTTTTCTCGATTCCCCGGTGGGAATCTTTTTCTATGACACAGGCCTCAGAGTGTTAAAATTTAACGACCGTTTAGCACAAATACTTCAGGCAACTCCTGAACAGCTCAAATTTATGAACATGAACAACCTGATTGATGAAAACATAAAACCCTCTCTAAAAAAGGCTGTTTCCGGCATAGAGGGCATCTACGAAGGCCCCTACCACACCACAAACAGCAGTATCATCATTAACATTAAAATGAAAACCGCCCCCATCACAAGCGACAATGGCGAAGTTATCGGTGCGGTCGGCATTCTGGAGGATATTACCGACCAGATGAAAGCTGCAGAAAAAATAAACGATCAAAACGAGCAGCTTAAAACCCTCAACCGGAAAATGGAAACAGCCAATGAAGACCTCTCAGCAGCAAATGAAGAACTCGAGGCTATGAATACTGAACTGGTTAAATCCCACGAAGAAGTCATGGAAAGTGAAATACTCTACCGCAACATTTTCGAAGGCGTTGCCGACGGTTTAATAATTTTTGACCGTAACTATAAAATTTGCGCGGCTAATGAAGCAACAATGGACATGCTCGGCTATAATAGAAATGAGATACTCGATCTCTCAGTTGCTGCTGTTATGGATACGGAAGTATATGAGCTCTCTTCTCTAATGAATGCTAAAATCAAAGATACGGGAAAATTCATGGAGACCATGCAGCAGTTCCGCCGTGACGGGACAACCTTCCCCGCAGAGGTAAGGGGAAATATAATCAGGTTTCACGGAGAAGAACATATTCTCGCAGTCATTCGGGATATTTCCGAGCGCCTCAAAACAGAAGAACTGATTATGCAGTCAGAAAAAATGCACACCGTCGGCAGCCTTGCAGCGGGAATGGCCCATGAGATAAACAATCCCCTTGGAATTATTATCCAGGGAATACAGAATGTTGAACGCCGTTTGATGACTGACATGCCGGCAAACAGGGAAGAAGCCGTCGCCCTTGGCATTGAATTTAATGATATGCAAAAGTACTGTGAAAAAAGAGGAATTTCCCGTTATTTTTCCGGTATCCGCGAAGCTGGTGAAAGGGCGGCAGATATTATCAAGCGCCTCATCAACTTTTCGACCCGCGGTGAATCACAGATGACAACAGTAAACATAAACGACCTGCTGCACGAAGCCCTCGACCTTGCGGAAAAGGATTATGACCTGAAGAAAAAATACAATTTCGGAAAAATTAAAATAGAATATAAACTCAATGAAGACATTCCTCCTGTTCAGCTGATACGGGAAGACATTGAACAGGTTATACTGCACCTGGTGCGCAATTCAGCTCAATTCATGGCAGACAAAAAATACGGGGACCATGAGTACGGCCCGAAATTGATCATAGAAACAGATTTTAAAGATGACATTCTATCCCTGAGAATAAGCGATACGGGCCCCGGAATAAGCAAGGATATCTTGCCAAAAATCTTTGACCCCTTCTACACAACCCATAAAGTCGGATCAGGAACGGGACTCGGACTTACGGTAGCCTATTTTATTATTACCGGACGTCATAACGGGAATATCAGTATTGAATCAACCAACCCTGAAGGAACAACCATACTTATCAAACTTCCTTTACAGGGTGAGTAGCCAGATTTTCGTGTGCCTCTTCCACGATGCGGTGCACCAGGGGCTCGATGTTTTCACGAAGTATCGAATCACCAGAAAGATCTCTCATGTATGATCCATGGAGTAGAAATTCTATATTGCCTGCAGGCCCTTTAACGGGAGACCATGTAAGATTGAGAAGATCCATGCCCGCTTCAATAAATCCCGTCAGAACCCTGTTCAGGATCGCTTCGTGCACCTCTTTCTTCCTTACTACACCTTTTTTATGTTCCCCCGGCCCGGCTTCGAATTGAGGTTTTACAAGAAAGACCCCATGAAAAGGTGCAAAAACTTTTTCCATGGTTTCGATGACCTTAAGAATTGAAACAAAAGACATATCACCAGTCACAAAATCTACTTTGTCAGAAAACATTTCTCTTTCAAGCTGGCGGGCATTGGTTCGGTCCATCACCACAACCCGTTCATCCCGCTGAAGGGAATAATCGAGTTGTCCATAACCGACATCAACGGCATAGACTTTTTTTGCACCGCGCTTCAGCAGACAGTCAGTAAATCCCCCGGTAGAAGCCCCCAGGTCAGCAACGGTTACACCATCCACATCAATGGTAAAAACCTCCAGGGCCCTTTCAAGCTTTTCGCCCCCCCGGCTCACAAAGAGTCCCCCGGGCCGTTTTACAGTCACCACTGCATTCTCAGGAATCCTTTTGGACGGATCGCGAACGGTCTCTCCGCCCACCTGTACCCACCCGGCAATTATTTCACGGCGAGCCTTTTCCCGTGAGGCGGAGAGTCCCTTTCGGGCACAAAACTGATCGAGGCGTATTTTAGAGGAAGTCATAGGCGGTTATCAGGAATCCTGTTTTTATGCAAGGGCCTTTATTATTCTCCGGGCAAGTGAAGGAGCGTCAAGGCTGTAACGCTGAAAAAGCTGATCTGATGATCCATGGCCGATAAACTCATCAGGGAATCCGCCGGCAAAAAGAAAACGATTTTTAAATTCAGGGGGCACGATAGAAAGAATTTCTTCATTAACTCCCCCTTTGAGATGTCCATTTTCAAGAGTAATAAAAGATGCCGCCGACTTGACCAGCCTGATGATACCTCCCCGGTCAATGGGACGAATAGAACGAAGGTCTGCAACGGTAATCTTTATTCCCTTATCAAGAAGAATGTCCCTGACCTGCTTCGCCGTTTCCACCATGTCACCCAGGGCAAAAACAGCCAGATCATCTCCACGGGCAAGAGTCTTTAGCTTCCCGGGAACAAATTTCTTTTTCTGAGATACGGAAAAACCTGTCACATCCGCCTTACCCCTGGGGAAGCGAATCGCCACGGGTCCCTCATTATACCCGGCGGCAAAATGAATCATATCACGCAGTTCTTCCGCCGATGAAGGAGCAAGAAAAATAAAGTTCGGTATAGCCCGGACAATCCCAATATCAAAAAGTCCATGGTGGGTTTCTCCGTCATCACCGACAATACCTGAACGGTCAATGAGAATCTTTACCGGTAGATTCATAATTCCGACATCATGAATCAGCTGGTCGGTTGCCCGCTGCAGAAAGGTTGAGTAAATAGCCACAAAGGGTTTCATCCCGGTACGGGAGAGGGCTGCTGAAAATGTAATGGCATGCTGCTCGGCGATTCCAACATCAAATATACGGTTCGGGGCAACCCGTTCAAATTCTGAAAGCCCAGTGCCCAGCTTCATTGCCGCGGTAACAGCAACCAGTTTTTTATCCTTCCCGGCAAGATGGGCCAGGGTTTTCCCTGCGATTATGGAAAAACTTTCATAGGTTCCAGAACCAGGGCCAATGCCTGTAGCCTTGTCAAAAGGGCCGAGTCCATGAAAACGGGAGGGATCGAGCTCTGCGGGCCTATATCCCCTTCCCTTCTGGGTAATAACGTGTATAATCTTCGGTCCGCTGTTAATGTGCTTTACCCGTTCAAGAAGTTCACAGAGATGTTCAAGATTATGACCGTCTACCGGTCCAAAGTACCGTATCCCCAGATCCTGAAAAAAGTTACCAGGTATGAGAAAATTTTTAACAGAGCTGAGAACCTTTTCAATGGCGCGAAAAAGACTGTCACCAATTCGGGGAATACCCCGTACCAACTGCATACTCTTCCTTCTAAATTTGTTATAGAGGCCCCCTGAAATCATTCTGGTCAGGTAGGTCGACAGAGCCCCCACATTTTTAGATATCGAGTGTTCGTTATCATTTAAAATTATAATCAAGTCCTGATCCATGTGACCAATCTGGTTAAGGGCTTCAAAGGCCATTCCCCCTGTCATCGACCCATCGCCGATTACGGCAATAACCTTATAATTCTGTTTCTGCAGATCACGCCCAACCGCCTCACCTATGGCGAGAGAAAGACTTGTACTGCTGTGTCCTGTATTAAAAACATCAAAGGGCGATTCATTCATTTTAGGAAAACCGGAAATACCGCCATACTGCCGAATGGTCGGGAACTCATCCCGGCGTCCCGTTAATATCTTATGGGCATAGGTCTGATGGCCCACATCCCAGATTATTTTATCCATTGGTGTATTAAACACGTAATGAAGCGCAATGGTAAGCTCGACAACACCAAGAGACGGGGCCAGGTGTCCTCCGATCTTAGATGTTGTATCAATTATCAGGTCCCGCACATCGGCAGCCAGTTCAGGCAGCTCTTCTTTGGAAACTTTTCTCAGATCTTCAATTGTTTTCAGTGATTTCAGCTTCATTGTTTTCTTCTTGAAACCAGGTATTTGCAGCATTCCCCCGGTATTGGCGTGCACTCTAACTTGCCCCCCCTCTGCTGTCAAATTTTTCCTTGGAAAAATACCGATAAAAAGATAAAGCCTTCATCTGAATATTTCTGGTTATGGTCAAAAAAATTGAAAATCAGCTTTCACGGGCTTATTTTTCCGTACTATACTGCTATAAATAGAATACCTCGATTCTGACCTTAAATCCATTAAAATTGACATTATAACTCAGCATTACGCCGATACAATCTGATCACCAGATGTTGATTTATCTCCATCCCGGTTTGCCTTGAGGCAAAATATGGAAAAAACTTTTTTCCCTCCTCCCCTGCCTGTATATTTAATTCACCATTAGAAAATCATTTTCATTAAGTTTTGCGTGCAGCGGGGATACAACAGTCTTTTTATAATACATTATACATTTTACTTATACTACAATGAAAAAAGAAAAAAAAATTCTTCTTGTTGAAGATGATTCAGTAACAATCCTTGCTGAATCGAAAATTCTTCAAGGATTAGGCTACACCATTGTAACAGCCATGAGCGGAGAAAAAGCCATTGATATTGTAATGGAGGATCCAGAGATAAATATTATCCTCATGGATATTGACCTGGGCGACGGTATCAGTGGTCCCGATGCCTCAAAAAAAATTCTTGCAATTCGTAATATCCCTATCGTTTTTTTGACTTCCCATTCTGAAAGTGAGATGGTTGAAAAAGTACAAAAAATCACCCGTTACGGTTATGTGATCAAAAAATCCGGTAATTTCGTCCTTCAATCATCAATAGAGATGGCCCTCAATCTTTTCGAGAGCCATCAGAAACTTCAGGAGAGTGAAGAAAAATACAGGCATCATTTTGGTATATCACCAGATGTTATGTACATCATTGACCGGGAATTCAGAGTTCTCTATGTTTCTCCCAATGCTGAAAGGATGCTGGGCTACACACCTGATGAACTAATTGGTAACATATTCACCGATATTAAAATTCTTTCTGAACAATCCCTTGAAGCAGCTTTTAATGATACACAGAAGGTTTTTTCGGGAGAGAATGTGGAATATGCAATATATGAATTTATGCATAAAAATGGCACCCGCCGAATTGGGGAAGTAACGGGTGTCCCCTATATTCGCAATAATAAAATTGAGGCGATTATATCTGTCGCCCGTGATGTAACAGAGCGAATGCACCTGAAAAACGCACTTACCATGAAGGAAGCCCGTTTTCGCGCCCTTATTGAGAAATCCTCAGATGTTCTTACGATACTCGATGAGACGGGTACAATCAGCTATATCAGTCCATCAGTTGAGCGGGTTTTCGGGTATACCCGTGAGGAAACAATAGGTAAAGGTGCTTTTGATTTTTTACATCCTGATGATCGGGAAATAATGATTCATGAAATGATGCAGGGTCTTGCAGACGGCGTGCAAACAAAGACTGTTGAGTACAGGTTCCTGCATAAGAACGGTACCTGGCGCAATGTTGAAACAATCGGAACTGATCTCAGAAATGATCCTTCCGTTAATGGCATTGTTCTCAATGTTAGAGACAATACTGAATACAGAAAAACGCAGGAAAAACTCAATAACCACTACAGATTGATGAACCTCGTCCTGGAAGGCACAGATCAGGGGTTCTGGACATGGAATATCACCTCGGGTAAAATAACATTTGGTGGAAACTGGATGGACCCCCCGGGTTATGAACAGGAGTCCAGAAACCTTGACATCTCCTCTTTTAAAAACAGCATTCATCCTGCAAATAAAAAACTTTTCCCCCGGGCCCTGGCTGATTATCTTGAGGGCCGAAATAAGTATTACGAAGTTGAATATCAGAGAAAAGTTGGAAATGATGCTGAGTTGAAATGGTTCTGGATTCGAGGAGTATGCGTTTCCTATGATGATGAAATGAATCCATTGAAAATAATGGGAACCTACCGCGATATAACCCGGGACAAAAACGCAAAACAGGCCTTGATCGAAAGTGAGGCCCGCTATCACTCACTGATAGAAGCATCGCCGGATGCTATAGTGCTCACGGATTTGACAGGAAAAATATTGATGATGAACCGACAGACGGAGAGACAGTTTGGGTTCAATTCCGGCGCGGCTGTCGGCATGGACGTTTTCAGTTTTTTTCTCCCTGATGAACTAAACAATGCCTTTGAATCCATGATTGAAACTCTGCAAAAAGGCTTTGTTCGCAACATTGAATTCAATATTGCGAAAACCGACGGTTCGCTGGTGCCCATTGAATTGAGTGCTTCGATTGTGCCTGATACTGAAGGTGAACCCCAGGGTTTCATGGCAATTATGCGGGACATCAGTGAGAGGAAACAATCTGAAAAGGAGCTTAAAAAATCTTATACCCTGTATCATGACCTCGTGGAGACATCACAAGACCTGATATGGCAATGTGATAACCAGGGAAGATATACTTACCTTAATCCCGCATGGGAAAAAACTTTTGGCTACACAGCAGATGAAATGCTGGGGAAAAAATTTTCAGACTTTCAATCACCAGATGTTGCGGCACGGGATTCGAAAGAGTTCTCTCGTATTATGGAAGAGGGCTGGGTAAAAGGATATGAAACACAGCATATTGGGAAATCAGGACAGAATATTCATCTGGTTTTCAACGCAAAACGCACAACTGATGAGACTGGAAATGCTGCGGGAACCATGGGTACGGCCTTCGATATAACAGATCACAGAAGGATTAAGGAGGAGGCAACAAACAATGAATTATTTCTTAACAATATTCTCGACAGCATTCAGGACGGCATATGTGTTTTAAAATTTGATTTAAGCATTGTGAGGGCAAATTATATAATGGAACAGCGGTACGGTCATATGCTGCCTCTGGAGGGGAAAAAATGCTTTCAGGTTCTTCAAAACAAAACCAGTCCCTGTGACAACTGCCCATGTCTGAGGGCCTTTAAAACAGGGAAACCCGAAACGAGCGAGGTCCCCCTTACACGGAACAGTAACCAAATCGGCGTTTTGGAACTTTTTGCTTTTCCAGTTCAAAACCATTTAAAAAAACCTGATCTGGTTGTCGGATATTTCCGGGACGTTACCGCGAAGAAAAAAACTGAAAAAAACATACAAAGACTTCTTGAAGAAAAAGAAATCCTGTTAAAAGAAGTGCACCATCGGATAAAGAACAATATGAATACAATCGCGAACCTGTTGGTACTCCAGTTAGAAAGCGCCCACAACGATGAGGTCGCTGCCGCCCTTCAGGACGCCCACAACCGCGTTATCGGTATGATGTTGATTTATGATAAACTGTACAGAAGCAGCAATTATGGAAAGATAGATGTTGGAGAGTATCTATCCCATCTTATAAATGAGATATCATCAACCTCTCAGGGCAAAACCCTTATAGAAATTGAAAAAATCATAGATACCTTTTATGCAGATTCAAAGATTATTTTTCCCATTGGAATAATTACAAATGAATTAGTTACCAATGCTTTAAAATACGCCTTTCCTGATAACATGAAAGGCAAAATCAGGGTTGAAGTGAGGCATTCTGATGAAAAAAATATTGAGATGGTTATACAGGATAATGGTATTGGCATCTCACCTTCTATTATTCCTGGTGAAAGCAATGGCTTCGGCCTTAATCTTGTTACTATTCTTACCCGGCAAATCGAGGGTATCATACAGCTGTCACATAACAATGGCACGGAATTCAGGATTGTCTTTCCATGTCATTAAAAATATTAAGAGGGAGGAAGTGTATGTTTCCCAGAACAGGTGAGTGGTTCATGGCCCATGGTGACATGAAGCCCATGGATGTATCCCAGGTTCTCAAGTACCAGGAGCATGGCGAGCATAAGAAATTCGGTCTCATCGCCCTTGAGCGGCAGATGATCACCGGACGCCAGCTTCGGGATTATGAACGGGACCTGCGGGTTCACGGTTAGGTTTAACATATAATGATTCAGTCCTGAAGACTAAATCATGCCAAATGAAAAACGCTTAACTCTTTTCATGAATGAAGAGTATATAATAAAGTGATGCCCCCGGATTATAAACACCGGGGGCATCACTTTATGTTAGCTATACATCAGTTAAATCAAAAATATGCAAACATCGATGTAGCAGTTGGAGGCTCTTTCATGGCAACCCTCATGCCGATTTCGACTCCCGCCGCCACCAGATCTCCTGCGATGGGTCCTGCATAAATTGTAACAACAACCCTCACAATAGCAACTACTATCTGAATTAGAATTTCCTTCCATTTTTTCTTAATATAGCTTCCAAGCGCTTTAAAACCCTTCTTAATCGACTTCCATATCTTTTTAAAAAAGTTTCCTGTCGGATCTGCATATTTGACCGGATTGCCGGCAGTATACATATACCGGTTAAGCGATTGACTATTGTTTTTCTCCTGAATGGCCCAGTCGGCGGTCAGAAATCTTCCAATAGTTGGATCATAGTACCGGGCTTTATAGTAATAAAGTCCCGTACCGCCATTAACTTCAGCATCATCATATTGATGACTGTTATACTTTTTACTGGTAAAATCATAACCCTCAATATGATGGGTCTCACCAAAAGGCTTGTAAAAAAATTGAGAAATTTTATCACCGTTTTTATCTGTAACGAAGCTGATATTACCTGTCTGATCAGGGTGGTAAAAATACATGCCAGGTATTGACTGATTTTTTATGCCCTGCCCTTCCAACGTTGCATAGTCAACATCTTCCCACTTAGTCCATTCTCCCGGAGCAGTTCCAGTGGAGACTTCACATCCTGAAAAACCAAAGACCGCGACAATGACAAAGACAAGGGCTGGAGCAAAACGCCTTGGCCAGAGAATATCCCGTTTTCTTTTTCGCTGATAATATTCCCGGTTATGAAATACACCGAGACCGAGAAGAAAGAGAACAAGAAACATACCTCCAAGGGTAAGATATCGTAAGGTTGATATTTTACCGGTAATGTAACTGGCATAGTCATGAACATATCCAAGCAAACCAGAGAGACTCGCCACGTTATAGGTACTATCTATGACCGCAGGACTATAGGCGGTTCTGAGGGTTTCATTGACAATTGTTGCCTGGGCAGCCAGTTCATTCTGAATACCATAAAAATTCTTAGAATAAAGCCTGGCGCCATCGGGTCTTACAGTTACCTCATAAAGACCGGCAATACTGTATATTACAGTTCCATCAGCCTTTACCCGTTTCACACGCTCCCCACTGTGATTATAGCCGTATTCTTCGATCAGTGTCGCTCCATTGTAGACAGAGACCAGCTTGTTGCGTACATCATAACTAAGGGTTTTGCCGTTGCGAGAAATCATATTACCTATTGCATCATAAGCAAAAGTTTTTCCATCACCGGTTGATTTAACTGCGTGCGGATGTGATGCGTCACCGTAGGTAAGGGTTACCCCGCTTTTAAGGGTCAGGTTTCCATTGTGATTATACTCATAGGCAAGTACTCCAAAATTACCCTGAGCACCAATAATTCTATCAAGATAATCATAATCATAATGCTGTCTGCGGCTGGTTTGGCCACTGGTTACCAGATCATCAAATACTTCCTTGAGATTAGCAAATTCGTCATACTCATAACGCATATTCTCATAAGTCTCAGTCCCGCTGCTCTTTGCCATCTTTGTGACTATGTTTTGTGGAAGTTCAGTAACAGGATCATATTCGATATCTGTACGGACACCATTACCGGTAATACGCGTAACGGTTGTACTATCCCTGTTCAGAGTTCCACTGGTTCCGATTTGGAAGCGACCATACTTAACAACAGTGCTGTCGTTCCATTTAACCTCTTTTAAACTTCCGTTATCCGAATAATCTTTCTGCATTGTTGTTTCTGCCAAATCCGGATAAATCATTTTAGTAAGACGCTGGGAACTATCGTACTTCATAGTGAAAACATACGGAACATCAACAGAACCTGATTCATGGACTGTTACTTTCTTATATGCCATGTTACCATACAAGTCGTAGGCCAGTTCTTCATCAGTGAGTCCGTCACTGATGCCAGTCAGGCGTCCCTTTCCATTAGCCATTGACTCATTATCGTAGGTGTAAGTAACACTTAAAGTACTGTCATCAGAACTGGCTGAAGTAATGCGCTTCAGCAGGTCATAAGTGTATGACGTAACAATAGACCGCGCATCAGTGCTTCGTTTAATCTCACCACTATCATAATAAGTATAACTGGTAAGACCCGTATTAGGATCAACCATAGATATTTTTCGTCCCAGGAGGTCATATACGATAGAGGTCTCCGCTCCATCGGGCCCTGTCATTGTCAAAAGACGCCCTGAAGAATCATATGTATAATTAATAGTTATACTGTAAGGTTCCAGCTTCTTTACAATTTTACCTGACATATTAAAAATCTTTGAATGAGCCTTGGTACTACTGTACCCGGTCATATACTTTTTAACACTGAGACCGTCTGCACTGTGGGCATATTCAGTTTTCCAGATTTTACCATCGGGTTTTGTTTCCTGGGTCTTCCTGCCACGGGCATCATACTGGTACTCCGACCAGAGGGAGGTTTCAACAACAGTGATTCCATCAACCAGATAAGGCTGTGATTTTCTCAGCAATTTGCCATTATCTGCATACTCAATTTCTTCTACCATGGCAAGATGATGCCCGCCGCCATCATAGATAGACTTCGAGCTTTTAATTACCCGATCAAGACTGTCGAATTCTTCAATTACAGTTTGTGTGTTGGTATTATCTCCATCATAGTCATATACCTTATTGACCGTCGTCACCTTATCATTGACGTCATCATAGGTAATTGCTTTTGACTGTTTTCCCTGTTTGTTCCACTGCTCTTTCAGGCGTCCACGGTTGTCGTAAACATTACGCTCAGTATAGCCGTTTTCATCGGTTATCTCGAGTTTCTTACCCGTAGCAGGGTCATAGGTCGTAATGGTGATCAGGTCTATACCTTCACTGTTTTCCCTGGTTACTGTTTCAGCAAAGGTATTGTAATCAGAGTCATAGGCCACGGTTGCTACCGAAGGCGCCAGTGGTGAACTGGAAAGGTCGGTTCCCCGTGATTTGGAGACTGAAACAACATTACCTGATGTATCATGAGAATAGGTTGTGCTGATAAAATCAGCAGCACCCGTTCCGTAGAAATGTTTTTTAACCTGGAGAAAAACACCGTCATATTCATAAATTTCTTTTTTTGCAAGGACCGCGTCTTCAGTTACCGACTGGCTTGCGGGACGGGCCAGTATCCACTTCGTATTGTCAACCAGGGGACCATAGGTTCGGTCTGTCACTACAGTTTTTCCATCTGCGGTGGTTTTCGTTTCTTTTAACTGGTAGCCATAGGCTGTATTATAATCTTCCTGGGCAAAAGTTACAGACTCCTGGAAAAGCTGACTTCCCCCCTCATAAATTGTCGTTATTGCTGATGCCTGCTTTGCATAGGTTGTATAGACACCGGTTTCTCCCGCCACAGCCCAGGCTGAATCATAGTCCGCCAGGTAGGTGTAAGCAGTATTCTTCATCAGGTTGGCGGCCGAAACTGTTCCCCCGTACTCGGCAACATTCTTTATCCTTCCCGCAAGCTGATGAGCATTCTGACAATATTCCGTTACCTTTGTGTGACCGGTACCGGAATGGCTTTCGGTCATTGTCTGAAAATAAAGAGACTTCGTCTTGTCAGGAGCCCCCATGTATCTTTTAGCATTGCTGTAACTGTAGCTCTGAGTGTAGTTATTGCCCTTTTCATAACTGACATTGATTTCGGTGACCACTTCACCTATTGCATTATTGCTGACATAGGGATAGGACGATTCATCGATCCTTATGGTATCGGCAAGGGACTTGCCCGGTTCCATGGTTACTGTTATTGTTCGGCCATTTGATTCGGTGATAGTCTTCAATTGTTTTACGGAACTGCTTAAAGATGAAAACCATTTCCCTGAACTATTGGGCCCACAAATAATATCAACAGAATTATCATAGTTAGCACTGACAGTCCATATTCTGCTTGTATGTTCATCCCAGGCCCTCAGACCGGTTATCAGCAGGGTATCAAGAGCCTGATCCTGATGTTCTCCAACAAAACTGTGTCCATTACTAAGCAGCGTAAACCATTTGCCGTTCCCGTCAGGTCCTATTACAATATCATCAAAACCGTCACCATTCACATCCATGGGGCGAATTCTTTTGCTGTTATCATACCATCTACCCACATTTGATACCCAGGTTTCCTTTACAAATCCGGCCCCTGTACTGCGAAGAACATACCAGTTTCCATTACTGCGGGGACCGAATACCATATCAGTTCTACCATCACCATTAACATCCATTGTCCTGATCCTGCTGGTGTGGTCATCCCAGACCCCAATATCAACTGGATCATTGGTTTCCCAGTTTTCCCGGACAAATGTCGCCCCGGTGTTTTTGAGTACCATAAAATTGCCGCTGGCATCAGGGCCAAAAATAAAATCACTGCGACCATCGCCATTAATATCGGCGGGAAAAATTCGACTTGTATTGTTTCGCCATGCAGCGATATCAGCATCGTTTGTGTCCCAGTCTTCTCTTTCAAATCCTGCACCGGTACTTTTTAAAATAATATAGTTACCCGACGCATCAGGCCCCAGGGCTATATCAGAAAGACCATCTCCGTTTACATCTACCGGATGAATTTTTTCTTCATCATTATACCAGGTCTGCACCTCTGAATCAGTCTGCCAGGTACTTGCTTTCAGATTATTATCTGCGCTTGCCGGATCGTATTCGAGGATATAAAAATCACCTGTACTGTTATTTTCAGGACCAAGGACGAGGTCCATCCTGCCGTCACCGTTCACATCAGCCGGTCTAATTCGTGCAGCCTTCCCTCCATTCCAGGATCCAAAGGCTGACAGCCACGTCTCCCCTGTAAAACCTGTACCGTTACTTTTAACAACAAACCATTTGCCATTACCATCGGGACCAGCAACAACATCCTGTAAGCCGTTACCGTCAAAATCCATAACCCTGATTCTGTCAACATCGTCATGAGCCCAACCAGCAAAACCTGTAAGCATTGATGCATCACCATTACTATCATAAGTCAGTTCTTCATCATAACCAAGGGTTATTGAATTTGCCTGTACATTTGCAGAATCATACTCGGTGATACTTTGAATTTTCTGTCTTGATACTATCAAACCATCAATATAATCAACAGCATACCGTCTTACGCGGTCTCCGGAAAAAGTAATACCCAGAATATCAATGACACCTGTCTTGATCTCAACCTCTTTCAGAGTCCAGTTGAGTGTTACCCTTGCTCCGCCTTCATTAGTGTCATAATAATCAACACGGGTACTTTCATTATAAGAAAACTCCACAGTCCGGTACCGGGAAACTCCTTCTCCCTGGGTATAAACTATCTGTGTCGGATAAAGCTCACCGCCGTTTTCTTCATATTCTACGGTGTAGTAATTGCCGTAAATATCTTCAACTTTTGCAAGAGCCCATTTTCGAATGCATTGCTCAGAGCTTGCAAAATGATCTTCAGCAAGGGCCTTTGAATCGGTTGTCGAACCATAATAGTATTTCGTTCCGTCGACCTTAGTTTCGATCCAGTACTCGGGACCGTCAGCAGTATTTCCGCAGGCCTCAAAACGGGAGAAGTTCTCTTCTACATTATGATATATAACTGATGTGCCGGTATATGAAGCGTCGGTAACCGCTGCAAGTCGCCCGGTTTCACTCTGGAGGTAATGATCGGCCCCGTCATAGTTTATTCCATGTGCCCGGTCACGGGTGATATACGGAAGACCAACAAGCTGCCATCCTTCACCGAGAATACCATTCTGAGCATTTGAATTAAAGAGAAGCTTTAGACTCGGCTCAATTCCCTTTTTGCCGGGAGGCAGCTTGATATCAACAGTATAATTCAGCGAACCATCAGGCCCTACCGAATAATTATTATTTCCAGCAAAGACGAGGGATGTGCTCAAAAGAGCAGCGGAAAGAACCAGGTATTGAACCAGTCTTTTTGCATTCATACAACACTCCGATGTATACGTAATAGGTTTGACAGGGATAATTTGTTAAAGACCACATAACAGCACTTTAAACAAGTCAAGAGAATAATTTTCCCTCTCTTTTCATCCGGACAAAAAAGCTTATTTTTTTATGAAAATCAGACTTTGAGTATACAATTATGCATAAAGTCAACTGCGTGAAATAAATTTCACCTATAGTTCGCTGCCATAACTAAGTCAATACTTTGAACTCCAATAAAGACTGTGTATCCCGTTAATACCCATTAAGGACTGACTGCTTTGCCTTGACTTCCTTTTCATAATTCTTTTTGAATGAATTGTTATAGACAAATTTCAGCAATGATATAGGCTATCAGTATAATCAATATTCTTTATCCGAGGTCGACCATGAAAGCCTATCAACTGACGGTACCTGCCGACAACCAGCCGGGAAAACTGGCGGAAGTCACCAGCCTTCTAAAAAGTGAAAAGATCAATATCCGTGCAATAACCATTTCATCATTCGGCGAACGGGGCTTCTTTAACGTGCTGGTAGATGATCCCAGGGGAGCCCAGAAGGCTCTCATCAAAGCCGGTTTAGAGGTAGAGTTGAAGGAAGTTGTCGCGGTCCTGATAGATGACAAACCGGGGGGACTCGACCGGATAGTCCAGCTTCTGTCACAGGAAAAATTGAATGTAGAAAACGCCTACGGCTTTGTCCTTGAAAGCTGGAAAAATGCCGTCTTTGTCATCGAAGTCACAGAACTCGACCGGGCCATTAAGATTTTAGAAGAACATAAGATCAAGACCCTCAGCGCTGAAGCTCTTGCGGCAGTTGAGCCTTTTCATTACATGAAATACTAAAGCATGCAAACCGGTGCCTTCTCTTTGATGCCTTTTTTATTTAGCCAGTGAAGGCAGCCAGAGAGCTATCTGGGGAAAGGGAATCAGAAGCAGGGTGCCTACGATAAGGGCAAACAATAGAGGAAGCACCCCTTTAAAAATAACATTAAGGGGGACATCACGGGCCACGCCGCTTACCACGTAGACATTCACTCCGACCGGGGGCGTAATAACACCAATCTGGGTCACCAGCACAATAATAACACCGAACCAGAGGGGATCAAAGCCGAGCTTTACCACGACAGGATAAAATATTGGTATGGTGAGCATTATCAGGGCCAGTGAATCGATAAAGCATCCCCCGATCAGGTAGACCATTATAATCAGGGCAATAATTACCGCCGGGGCAAGATCAAAGCCTGAAATCCAGTTGGCAATGTCAAAGGGAATGCGGGATACAGCAAGAAAATGACCGAATATGGTGGCACCGGCTACAATAACAAGGATCATACAGGTGATTCGTGTTGTTTCAAATACCGAGGTAACAAGACCATCCCAGGAAATATTCCCCTGGAACATGGCGACCGCAAGGGTGCCGAAGGCGCCAATGGCCCCCGCCTCAGTTGGCGTAAAGATTCCACCGAAGAGCCCCCCCATGACAAAGAAAAAAATCACCAGGGTTTCAATGACTCCAAGAAGAGACTTAAAGCGTTCGCTCCATGAGAACTTTGGTCCCGGAGGGCCGAGTTCAGGTTTGAGGCTGGTCCATATGAGAATAGTAATAACAAAAAGGGTTGTCAGCAGTACACCCGGCAGCAGTCCCGCCATGAAGAGCTTGCCGATTGACTGCTCGGTAAGAATTCCATAGACAATAAATATGACACTCGGGGGTATCAAAATACCGAGGCTTCCGCCCGCGGCAACAACACCGGTTGCCAGGCCGGCCTTATAGTTATAACGCTTCATCTCAGGAAGGGTTGCCGCTGCCATGGTGGCGGCCGTGGCGTTGGTTGATCCGCAAATTGCCGCAAAGGCGCTGCAGGCCCCGATAGTTGCAATAGCGAGTCCCCCGGGCCAGTGCCCGATGAATCGGTAGGCGGCATCAAAGAGCCGTGAGCTTATCCCTGAATGAAAAGAAAGCTGTCCCATGAGTACAAAAAGAGGAATTACCGTCAGGTTATATGAGCCGAAGACATTAAAGAAATCCTTGGCAACCAGGTTCAATGACGCATCATAGGAGACAATAGCGCCAAATCCGAAGAAGCCGATAATGGCCATAATAAACCCGATGGGCATCCTTGAAAAAATCAGGACAAAAAGGGCAATAATACCGATTAGACCGATTGCTGTTGGACTCATTCTATTGTTGCTCCCCTGAGTGTCCGCGTAACCTCAACCAGTAAAACCAGGCAGAGAAGTATACAACCGGCGGCAATACCCATGACAAAGGGCCATGTGGGAACCTGGAGGGTGAGAGAAACCTCTCCGGCAGTTTTCAAGCCCAGGGCGTAGAGGATTGACTGCCAGGCTACAAGGGAAAAAAAGATCATTGCTGCAAGGTTATTAAAAACCGTAACAATATTCCTTGTTTTTTCTGAAAATTTCTGCACCAGGAAATCAACGGCAATATGCCCCTTCTCCATCGACGTATACCCGAGGGCAAAGGATATGGCAAGGGCCCCGAGAAGACCGACTACCTCGTAGGTTCCCGGAATCGGTATCCTGAAGAATCTCAGGATAACATCAAGTACCGTGAGAAGCATCATCAGCATCACGGCAATGGCGGAAACCCAGTTGGCCTTTTCGGCAAGGGCCAGGATTATCTTTTCAATACGGATCATATTTGTTCTTTATACTTTATACTTTTTAATTTTTTAATTTTTAAGTGTCTTTAAAACTTCCCGTCGCGCCCCGCCCCCTAAATCCCCCGGGGGGGACTTCTATTACTTTACTATATAATATTTCTTAAAGCCCCCTCCGGGGATTGGGGAAGGAGGAGGCTTTAATTACCTTAACACTACTATTTGCTGAATCCGGCAATAAGTTTTTTCAGTTCAGCAATGGCTTTTTTGCCGTCGATGCCTTTTTTCTTCGCTTCAGCGATATAGCCGTTAATGACAGGCTCAACAGCTTTAACCCAACGGGCGCTCTCTTCTTTAGAAAGGGCCAGAATCTGGTTCTTCAGCTGGAGAGTATATTTTTTACCTTCAACATCTGCCTTATCCCAGGTATTTCCGTGAACAGCAACCCATTCACCGCTGACATCGGCAAAAATCTTTTTAACATTCTCAGGAAGAGCTTCCCACTTTGCCTTGTTCATGACAACAAACATTGAAGTGGTATAGCCGATGTCTCGGCAGTCAGTAGAATACTTAACAACTTCAGCCTGGCGCCATCCCTTGAGGGTCTCGATGGGGGCAAAGGTTCCTTCTACAACACCCTTCTGAAGGGCTTCGTAAGTGGCTCCCTGGCCCATTGCAACGGGAATTCCCTTCAATGCGCTGACGACCTTGGCGCTCAATCCGGTTGAACGAATCTTAAGCCCCTTGATATCTGCCAGGGTCTTAACAGGCTTCTTGGTGTGAAGAAGTCCGGGACCATGGGCGTGGATATAGAGAACCTTTACATCTTTCAGTTCTTCGGGCTTCATGAGCTTATAAAATTCATTAACTGTTTTCGTTGCAACCATTCCGCTCGGGTATCCCATGGGAAGGTCAGCGGCTTCCATAACCGGAAATCTGCCCCGGGTATAGGCAAAACATGACATACCGATATCAGAGATGCCCTTCACAACTCCGTCATAGGTTTCAGGAGCCTTGGTCAGGGTTCCGCCGGGAAATACATTTATCTTAACGGCACCGTTGGTTCTTTTTTCGATCTCTTTGGCCCAGTCCATTCCAGCCTTACACTGGGCATGTGTGGGGGGAAAGAAAATGCTGTATGAGAGTTCAACAACTCCCTTATCAGACTTCCCGCAGGAGAGAGTAAATGACAACATAACTGCAAAAATCACAAGAATGGATGAAAAACGTTTCATATCCCAATACCTCTGTTAATACGTTTATTTGATTACAAGCTGACTTAAAGCGGGATTCATTCAATGAGGGCGATTCTTTCCTGGAGAAACTTCCAGATCGCCGGGAGATACTGATGAACCCCTGCAATACTTACAGCGGAAAGGTCTTATACCCCGGAATTCATAAGAAAATCAAGTAAAATTACAGGTAACGTGTAAAAATTGTAGTAAGGGTATCAGAAAGGAAGTTAACTTCCCCCCCCCCATATTTTTGAGAAGAAACCATGAACCGTCACCACGATTCACCAGAGGCATGCAGATAATTGAAGGCGAGCCTTACCAGGTTCGCCTTCAATTGTCCAATCTTTTTAAAAGGCGAGGAACGCATCCTCGCCTTTCAAAAAGATTATTGCCGCCTGAACTGACTGAGGCCCGGGACTTTCTACTTGACCCCTGCAGCTTTCTACTTTATTGAGAACCATTACCTCCCGGCGGTTCAACCGATGCCGGGAGATAGAAATAATGCACCACTGGGAGGAAAAGCAATGATACTGCGCGTAGACCATATGGCCATTGCGGTAAAAGACTACAAAAAGGCCAGGGACTTTTTTGTACGAATCCTCGGGGCGGTTCCGGGAAGCGCCGCCGACGACAATAACCACATGATGTACCGGTGGGAAAACATCGCCCTCGGCGACCTTTCACGACTTGAGCTTTTAACGCCCACGGGAGAAGGAAGTTTTCTTGAGGGCTTTCTCAAGGAAAAGGACGGAGGGGTCCATCACATCACCCTTCAAACCTCTGACATAGAAGACACAAAAAATCTCCTTGAGCGAGAAGGGATTCCCTTTTTCGGATACATGGCCTATAGTGACGCCTGGAAAGAACTCTTCATTCACCCGAAGCATGCCTTTGGTGTGCTGATACAGATTGCCGAGTTTAGAGCCGATGACTGGATATCAGAAGACATGAAACTTGCAGCAGGGAAATCCTTTCAATTAGATACTGACGGGAAACAGTTAGTTCTGAAAGTATCTCATGACGGGGGCGGCGTGGCTACCTCCCGCCTTTCGAAAGAAGAGGCAAAACGCCTCAGGGATGAGCTTGACGGGATGCTGTAATTTTTTAAAGGCGAGGATAGGCATCCTCGCCTTTAAAAACGGGGAATTCACTGAAGGCATGCAAATAATTGAAGGCGAGCTTTGCCAAGCTCGCCTTCAATTATTTGCCAATAACTTTTTACATGCTACTTGTTACTTTAAACTTTTCCCCTAGTACTTCTTACGCTCTTTATCGTGGTTTAAACGGTTCATGATGTAGAGGGCGAGAAAGGCACCCAGAAAACCGGCAATGATGTTGAAGCCAGCGCCTTCAGCAAGAAATTTCAGTATCTGTACAGAGATATCATAGAAGAGCCGGTCGAGTATAAAACCGCCGATCAGGGCCCCGATGACCCCGACAACAAATCCGCCGATGTATCCGCCGAAAAGCTCACGACGTTTCATATGGTAAAAGATTGACGCCACTGACGCCCCAAGAATGAGAATGATAAAAATGACCTTCAGTATATTTAAAAAACTTTTAATTTCAGGTGACATGTCGACCTCTTTCCTTTTCTGAATATTTATTGTGAAAAATTAAAGTCCGGTGTATCCGGTACCGTGCCGGCTTTCATATACGTCCTTCAAGGCCGGGCTTAGCCTGTACGATCTTTTGGTACTGTTTTTATGTTTGATACCACTATTTTAAGGGGCCTGTCGTGTCCATTAAAAAAATACTTCCCCCTTCCCTTCCCTGATAATCTCATAAGACCCTGAAGTAAAATCTACGACTGTTGAGGGTTCCGAAACCCGGGGCCCCGCGTCAATGACCAGGTCGACCTCGTTGCGGTAGACCTTTTCGAGATTCCGGGGATCAATGATATATTCCCCCTCAGCACTCTCCACACTGGCGGAAAGAATGGGCCTCCCCAGTCTCTTTACCAGCTCAAGGGCTATATTGTTATCAGGAATCCGTACGCCGATGGTCTTCTGATTTGTCATGACCATCCGGGGGACCAGCTTTGAAGCATTAAAAATAAAAGTGTAGGGTCCTGGAAAAGCCTTTTTCATTACTTTAAAAGCAGTGTCTGAAATATTCCGTACATATTCATTAACCGATGAAATATCAGGAAAAATAAAGCTCAGGGGTTTTTTGCGGCTTATATTTTTTATACGGTATATCGTTTCAACGGCACGCTTATCTTTTATATCACACCCATAGGCATAGACCGTATCAGTAGGGTAAATGATGACACCACCCTGCTCAAGGATTTCACAGGTTTTTTTGATTAACCGTTCCTGGGGATTTTCTTCATGTATTACAAATATCATAGCTGCACCATATTAAAACAATCGGTCTTTCCTTTATTATCGAAATAAAAGCATTCATTTATTAATCATTTATTATTTAAATTAAACTAAACTGGTGTATTCCACCGGGCCCCTGCACACAATACAGGGACCGTAAAAATGATCCCTGAAAAAGAAAAGGCTTTTGCAGTAGTGCAGCTGCAAAAGCCTTTAACCTGGTAAATGTAATATTTAGTAGGAGTGTAATTATTAATCAATTATAGGATCGACGATATTTCGAATCTATTTAATCCTTTTTTATGTCTCTAAGGCATTTTTGCAAAAAAAAGTTCTTTTTTGATATAATGGCATAAATATTGATTTTCCCCGGGCATTAAAGATACATTCTTGTTATTGACACACCCCATACTTACGGTGCACAATACTGAAGTAAAAATCAGGGTTGATTCCTTAAGGGTATTTTAATAGTCTGACAACTTCTTTGGTTTAAAAAATTTATTATGGAGCCTGCAATGAAATGGTTCGTAGCACTATTAAGTTTACTGGTTCTCTCAGCCTGTGACGGCACACCAAAAATTCACTTTGACCGGATAAATCATGACTTCGGATTCGCTGCCCCGATGGAGTCACTTACTACGGTCTTCAGTTTTGCCAACAGGGGAACGGCCCCCCTTAAGATTCTCAAAGTGCGTGCCGGCTGAGGCTGCACCGGCACGCTCCTTTCAGATCGTGTCATCCCTGCCGGCGGCAGTGGAGAAATTGAGATAACATTGAAAACAGGGCTTCGTAAGGGCGAAATGATGAAACGCATTTATGTCCGCAGCAATGACCCGGAAAAACCGAGCATCATTCTCCTGGTGCGTGCTTTCATAGAAGACAATGGTAAAGGAAGTAAAAAGAAAGCTGATAACACCGCTTTACTGAAAGTACCGGAAAACAGCGACTGGCTCTATAAACTCCTCGGATATCCGAGATATACCTACAGGTAATAATGACACACTTCCCTCAACATATCGAAGCCGCACCGGGAAGCCCTCTCCCCCTGGGGGCCAATGTGATCCGCGACGGGGTGCAGTTTTCTATCTTCAGCCGAAATGCTGATGCAGTAACGCTGGTACTTTTTAAAGAAAAAAGCCACCTCTCCGAGCACATTTCCATCCCCCTTGATCCGGACACACACCGCACAGGAGACATCTGGCATATCTGGATTGCAGACTTAAAGGAAGGGCAGCAGTACGGATATCTAATTCAGGGCCCGGAAAGCCGCAAGGAAGGACACCGTTTTAACCCGAACCGCCTTCTTCTTGACCCCTATGCCCGGGCCATAACAGATAATTTCCGCTGGGACCTGAAAAAGGCCCAGGACCGCCCTCCCGAAAGTGACGAATTTTCAGAAGAACTCTTCAGCGTCAATACCATCTATGACGTACCACGGGCAATCGTCATTTCACCGGGAGAACTTCTTGAAGACAAAATCATTAAGGTTCCACCAGAAGACACTATTATTTATGAACTTCACGTCAGGGGCTTTACACGCCATGAATCTTCAGGTACAGATTTTCCCGGGACCTACAAGGGATTAACCGAAAAAATTCCCTACCTGAAAGAGCTGGGAGTCAACGCTGTTGAACTCCTCCCCATACAGGAATTCGATGAATATGAAAATATCAACATAAATCCCCTGACCGGTGAAAAGCTTAAAAATTACTGGGGCTACAGCACCCTCTCCTTCTTTGCCCCCAAGGGTTCATATTCATCAACAGAATCGATGGGCCTCCAGATACTTGAATTCAAAGAAATGGTTAAGGAATTTCACAAAGCAGGCATCGAGGTGATACTTGATGTTGTATTTAACCATACCGCCGAGGGAGACCACCGGGGACCCACTATTTCTTTCCGGGGCATCGACAACAGCATTTATTATATCTTAGAAGATGACCGAAGCCGCTACCGCAACTATTCAGGCTGCGGCAATACCCTTAACTGCAACCACCCCCTGGTACGGGACTTTATACTCGACTGTCTCCGATACTGGGTTGTAGAAATGAAAATTGACGGATTCCGTTTTGATCTTGCAAGCATTCTGGGGCGAGACCAGGACGGAACCATACTGAGCGATCCGCCCCTCATTGAACGAATAGAAGAAGACCCGATCCTTCGTGATGCAAAAATCATCGCCGAGGCCTGGGATGCCGCAGGGGCCTACCAGGTAGGAAACTTCCCGGGACGCTGGCAGGAATGGAACGGCCGCTTCAGGGATGATATCCGGCGCTTCTGGAAGGGAGAAGCAAACTGTACAGGAGTCTTTGCGACCCGTATATGCGGCAGCTCAGACCTCTACGACCGGTCGGGAAAGGCTCCCACCCGGAGTATCAACTTCATCACCTGTCATGACGGCTTCACCCTCAATGATCTGGTCAGCTATAACGAGAAGCATAACCTCGCCAATGGCGAAGATAACCGGGATGGAGAAAACCATAATCTCAGCAGAAACATGGGCACCGAAGGTCCTGCAGAGACAGCCTATATGGACAAAACAAGAAAGCGGCAGGCAAAGAATTTTCTTATCACCCTCTTTGCCTCCCAGGGCATCCCCATGCTTTTAGCGGGTGATGAATTCATGAGAACCCAGCAGGGCAACAACAACACCTACTGCCAGGACAATGAGCTTTCATGGATAGACTGGGGCCTTTTAAAAAAGAACAAAGACATCTTCAGGTTTACCAGGGAAATTATCAGCTTGCGCCGGGATCACGCAGTACTGCGGCGGCGAAGCTTTCTTGCAGGCGACAGCGATGAGGGTCATCCGACTCCCGATATAACCTGGCACGGTGTTGAGGCATTTTCTCCCGACTGGACACCACGCAGCAGAAGTATCGCCTGCTGTCTTGCGGGCTCATACGCAGCAACCGAAGACAACCCCGAGCCGCATGATCTCTACATGATATTTAACGCCTCGACCGTGAGTCAAAGCTATGAACTTCCCCCATCACCATCGGGGAGACCGTGGAAACTGAAAGTTGATACAGCACTGGAAAGCCCCGGGGACATTTATCCCGCCGGCGAAGAAAAACCGGTAGAAGGAAGCCGGTATCATGTTACACGTCTTTCAACTGTTGTGCTCTCCACATGACCCGTGCATATTAATAAAAAAAAGGGCATCATATACATGCCCTTTTATCTTTATGAAACTGCAGCTTAAAAGTTATTTTAACTCACCGCTTTCTCATTCAATTCACTAATGATTTTCTCAAGCATTGCTTCATCCATACCATGAGCCCGAACGCCCTGCTCAATGGTTTCAATGGTACTGATATGGCAGCCGATACAGTGCAGCCCGTATGAGCCGAGGATGGGACCGGCTTCGGGATACTTCTGAATAAGTTCACCAAAGGTCATATCCTTTGTGATTGCCATGTGAACCCCCTTAAATACCTTTAGTTATGTATGGGACCGCAGGCCGCATACACATCTAAAGTGGTTATTTTAAAACCTTCTGTCTATTGTTTTTTCAGAAATTTTCCTGAAAAATATTCCCTGTTTACGACTCTCTCTTGAGACAGGAAGAGCCGCCATCGGCGACCCTGGTAAGCTCGTGCTATATTTTTACTGCATTTTTTTAAAATAAGTTGGTCACGGCATAAGCCGGGAAAGCCCATTGGCCGTGACCCAGTGGTTTCATCTGTCATAAGACAGACAAAACAACGAAAAGAGATGCAAAGACATTGGCAAATACTATATCAAATAATATAGATATCTCTATTTTTGTCAACTTAAAATATGCAATTCAGAGGAAAAAATGGTTTTACTTTCCGGCAATACAGCACTGAATCTATTATTGGCAACTCATTCAATTTTTTTATATATTACAGGTTTTTCAAGGACCCTCGTTTCATTTTAGCTCCTTTGATGTCGAAAATAATATGTAGGACATCTTCTCTTTATACGTTTTAAAGGAATAATTCCTGAAAAAGAATGGTCTTACAAACGATTTTATGTATATATTACATAGCATTGTAAATATTCAGAAGCCCCCGGCTTTATAAAGGTATCCATGGGAACTGTTTTAATTATACTTGTCTTTGTTATCATTTTGATTCTTATCTGGGCTCTCTTTGGGGGAGACAGGGAAGAATCAGACACTCCCCGTATGAGAAATGATGAAAAAACGGCTGCGGAAACACCGGAAAAGATGTTCCGTAAACGCTCATCAGACCGGGAAATCGAAGAGGCGTTCCCCGAAGACCAGCTTAAGAGAAGAAGAAAAACCGATCAGTCTGTACCGGAACCGGGAGAGCCACAAGAAGAAACGGATGAGGGCTTCAAGCTCCCCTATCTTGCCGACCAGATCATACCTGAAGCATCCCGTCTCAGGGTATATAAAAGAACCCTGGCCAACTCTGAAATCTATGCAGGCAAAGGCGACTATAATACCGCTATTTCTCTTTATGAAGGGGTCAAATCACGAACCCGTGACACGGAGATACGCTTTAAGATTGATGAAAATATAAATTATCTAAAGAACTACAAGAGCAAAAAGAAACGGGCCGAAGACAAGGCGAAGGCAGACAAAAAAAGCGCCCCGCCAGCTGATCCTCAGGAAGTAAAACTAAAACTCGATGGATCCCAGACTATTCAGATTGGCGTCATGGACGGCCAGCAGCTCTCCGCTGACTCGATTGTTGAAAAGGTCTCCAAGGAAATTCGCTCAGAGCTCTCAGAGCTTCAAAAACGAGACGTTAATGACATTAAGGATTCCCTGAAAGATCTCCAGGCTGACAATCAGCACCGGATTCAACAGCTTGAAAAACTGACCCAGGAACAGATTCGCCACGATGAATTCAACGAAGAGCGTGACACGGGCATTACCGAAACCATCAAAAAAGAGATGGAAGAACTCTCAGAACTGAAAGATGAGCTCAATGACCTGAGCAAAAATATCTATAAGTCAATGGCCGAAGCCCCTGAAGTCCATTCAAAACCGACAGTTCTTGAGGCGCGGTACGACCAGCCGATACCGGTACAGATTGACCCAAAGCCGATTCTTGAAATCCTTGAGAAACTTCCCGGCAACCAGGGCGCTTCTAAAAGTATTTCGGGAGAGGAAGTTAAAGGCCAGTCGGCATCCGGCGCCCCGGGTCACGAAAAAGCAAAAGACGATCATGACGCTTACAGCCCCGGAACATCACCCGATGAATCCTCCAGGTTCTCAGAAGATAAGGATATCACCGAGCGAACGAAAGAAGAAGAGCCTGATGAAGAATATGATCTTCTCCAGAATATAATAAAAGGAAAAGAAGATCAGGACAGCCTCTCTGATGAAGAGATCTTTGAGCGCCTCCTGAGCCAGGACCACAAATCACCCATGGGCAAGGAAATTGAGATCCTGGGAGAGAAGCAGAACAAGACTGAAGATCTCGATTATCTCTCACGATCCGCCGATGCAAAACAGGCAAGCGACGATGACTTCTACCGTAACCTCCTTAAGTCTGATCGGCATAAAAAGAGAGAGCTGCCGATACTCAAGGTAAGCTATGACTTTAAAAAACTTCCCGATGAGATGAGCCTGTCTCGGGAAAAAAACCTGCTCCAGCATTCCTTTTACCGCTACAAGCCGATGCTTGAGAAGGCCCAGGGTTTTATTGATAAGCGGCAGGTACGGGATGCCATTAACTATTACAAGGTAGTTCTGGCCCAGAATATTCCCCCTGAATTCAAGTCTATGATTCGCCGGAACATTAATGATTTGACTGAGTATTTAGAGAAGTATCTGAGTGGGGAATAGCCTTACAATTGAGGCGCCGAAATCCCGGCGCCTCAATCAATTATTTCTTATTTCTTTTTAGTAACCTTCAGAACTGCCTGCTCCGATCCCTCGCTGCTGAAGTAAAACTTCACATCAAAGGGAGCCAGAGTCGGCTTTCCGAATTCAGGATTATGGGTATCCATCACCAGGGCAAGACGATGTCCCTCTTTAATATCATAGGCTGTTGAAATGAATGTAACCTTGACCTTCATTTTCTCCCCGGGTACGGCATCCCAGAAGGTTTTGTAGCCGAGGGTAATGTATTTCGCGGTGCCATATTTATCTACATCATAGAGGTAAAAGAAAACCTGTCCCTTCTGTTTTGAGACTGAGAGAGTACAATCAATTTCGGGGGTTCCCCTGACCTTGAGGGTTTCACCAAGGGGATCAGTTGTGAAGACAATTGCCTTGAGCCTGCTGATCAGGTTAATGTTCGTCACTACAGGAATTTTAAACTGCTCAAGGGCCTGGGCCAGCATGGGTATACCGCTGATCGCCCCGGTCAGAATCCCGGAATAAATCTTATTGCTGGTATTTTTGTTAACCGGAGAGACGTTCAGACTGCCGTTAGAAAAAAGCCCCCGGGGCCCGAGATAATAGTTACTATCTTCGGTAGATTCAGGGGGCCAGGTATATGACCCGTCCTCTTTTTTAAGATCTTCGGTATCAAAGACAACCCGCTCACCGGTATGCTTTACTTCCATGGTGACCACGGCACTTTTTTTCTTATCAGCAATAATCCCTGTTTCAATTCCCTTGAGCCAGTAATCGAACCAGCGGTGCACATTATCATAAGTATAATTGGGCAGCATAACCAGTCCGGGAACTTCACCGGTGGCATGGGTTCCCTGGTTCATATCAAGACGCTTATGATCCACCGTCAGGCCGTTGAAATAATCAATAGTAACATCAGGCCTGAACATATGATCGCCGAAGTTGTGCCCCATATACACCGGCTTGTTGATCTTGTCCAGATCATCGATATAAGAAGCGGGAGAACGTTCAGCCGCCCATTCGCGGAGCCAGTCAATGTCAGTGTTCGTAAGGGTATTAAAATAGACATCATAGAGTTCCTGATGCATTTCACCAAGGATAGTCCCTGTGGCAATCAGCATAAAGCCCCATACAAGCCGCGGGGTATCGTCAGAGTAAAGACTTTTTGCAGCATCGATATATGAACTGAGAGCCGCAACGGTCTTAACCCGGGGATCATGGGATATGGCATGGAGAGAGCCTCCCCCGCCAAGGGAGATACCGCTTACGCCAATATTGTCAACATCTACCGGGGTATTATCTTCAAGCCAGTCGACTACGGCGCTGAAATCAGCCCAGTCTTCCTTACCCCCCATTTTTATAACGCCCTCTGACTGTCCCCAGCCACGGCATGAATAACTGATAGTGATGTAGCCTTTAGAGGCAAATTTGGCGGCCTGGGCAACATATTCATACTCATCCATTGCCCAGCTGTTGATAAAAACAATGGCAGGCAGTTTCTGGCCTTCCCGCTTCACTTCAGGAATAAATACATTGGCGGCAATTTTGGTCTCAGTCCCATCGAAATAAGAAACGATCCTGAGCCCCGTGTCGTGGGTAAAAGTATAAGGAGAATCATCGATTATTTCCGGTTCGCTGGTTCCTGTATCATTACCGGAAGCCGGATCAGTAACCAAAACTGTATCATTGGATAATTCATCAGAGACTTCTCCCGTGGTATCACAGGATATTAGAGAAAGGAGAACTGAAAAAAGACACAGGTAGAGTAGTAACTTCTTACGTAACATAATCACACCTCACAGAAAATTAGTTAAACCAAGACTTGTAATACTTTTTATATGAGGTCATTGTAACACCGTTAAGCTTTACGTCAATTATTTAACCGTCCGGACGGCCGGAAACAATAAAATATTTAAATAATTAAGCGAAGAGCACTAAATTTCACAATTTTTGATTGTAACCTGAGGCCCTGAAAATGTACCATTAGTATTAACGCCTTCCCGTCCCATACATAGCCCGGAGTTTAAACCCCGGGCTATGTATGGGACGAGGCCAAAATTATCTTACGAGGAAACAATGAGAACAAAAAACCCCGCATTGAACCGGCTTAACCGCCGAACCCCTGGACAAGTCTACTCCGGTGAAGTAATGACTGTTAACGGCACTATCAACAAGATAGGTCTTCTTCTTTTAATGGCGAGTGCTACGGCTCTTTTTACCTGGAGCCGGGGTATCCAGCAGAGCTGGTCACTCATGATATTCGGCCTTGTTGCCGGCCTGATCTTTGCCTTGATAACCATATTCAAGTCAGAATGGGCAAAAGTTACCGCACCCCTCTACGCCCTCTCAGAAGGACTTTTTCTCGGGGGAATTTCAGCCTACTACAACCACATGATGCCCGGCGTCCCCTTTCAGGCTGTGCTGATTACCTTCGGCATTCTCTTTGCAATGCTCTTTGTTTACCGCTCAGGCATCATCAAGGTAAACAACAGCTTTGCAAAGGGAGTTGTTGCCGCCACCGGAGGAATCTTTCTCGTCTACCTGTCGACCTGGATTCTCGGTTTTTTCGGAATCAGCGTCCCATTTCTTCATGAAGCAAGTCCCATCGGTATCGGCATCAGCCTCTTTATTGTTGTAATTGCCGCCCTGAACCTTCTCCTTGATTTCAAGCTGATTGATGAAGGGGTTGATCAAGGCGCTCCCGCAAACTTTGAGTGGTATGCCGCCTTTGGCCTGATGATCACCCTTGTCTGGCTTTACATCGAGGTGCTGCGCCTTCTCTGGATGATTTATTCAGTTTTTGACGATTAAAAGCATATTTAAAAGAAACTAAAATCAGGCTTCCTGAAGCCTTAAAGGCGACGAACCGCATCGTCGCCCTTAAGGTCTGACTGCCGGCATCCACTTTCACCTGCTGTCCCAAAAGCGACGATGCTGTTCGTCGCTTTTGGGACATCGTCGCTTTGAGGACGGGGGCAAAAGAAAAAGGGGAACCCGTTCAGGACACCCCTTCTCTTTTTCATAAGACATGAAAAGCAAACAGACAATGAAATTTACTTCTTATTAGCCTCAGTATCAAAGGTAACAACCTTTCGCTTTTTCTCCCGGGGCTGTCTTTTGGCCTGGGGTTTTCTCTGCCCCTGGGACTTGGCCTGAGTTTTTCCCTGAGATTTTGATTTCTTTCCGGGAAACTTCTTCCAGTCAAAAACATGGACCACATCTGCCAGATCCTTCAGATCTTTGTGTATGGTATTCTCTTCACCGCACCAGAGGGTCACCGTGGCGCCTGATTCCTGGCAGGCCTGAACAGCGGGAATAAAGTCACTGTCTCCGGCAACCAGTATGGCATGCTGTATATGGCCGGCTGCTGAATGACGAACCATATCAACAGAAAGAAGAACGTCAACCCGCTTCTGTTCAAAGTATTCTTTATTGCCGTCCCAGCGGCGCTGAAGAACCCCGAGTCGGGCTGCCCATCGCTCGAGACTGGTTATTTCATTCATAAAAACATCATGCTCTTCCATTCGTTTCTTTTCACTATCTGTCGGTTCCAGAGACATCCAGGGGGCACAGTAGTAAAAGTAGCACCTGAGCAGGTCAATCTGAGTTGACTTAAGCAAGGGTTTAACCAGATAATCTGTAAGATTAGAATAATTGGGAGCTATGTTGTTTTGCTTCATCAGCTGGATCAGGTATGCTCCGTCTATAAAAATTGCTGCACGCACAATAATCCTCCTTGTGACTTTGTTTGATTTTACTTCCTTTTCATTATAATAAGGAAGTTTTCAGAGGACAGCACTCCGGCTCCCGGGCTCATTTATTAGATTTACATCACCGGTGGTCGTACAAACCTCCGACTCAACATATGGGGGGAAGTCCGCTGCCTCTTCTTTTTCTGTCTATAAGATACTGCTTTTTAAAGATTCATAAAACATTTTACGCAGATCTGAGAAAAAGGGCACGTTATAGATATCTAATTAATAAAGCAAGAAAGAAAAACTGTCCAGTTAATTATTGCATCAGGGCAATTAAATGTTTGACAGCCCGCAATATCATGGAAAGTGTATAGTATTCAAAAGGCATCAAAAGGATCTCAGCAAAGAAGACTGAATACATATGAGTGCACAAGGAAAACTACATTTTTCAAAACTGGTGATGCTCGCTGTCCTGGCAGCATTTCTTCTTTCTGTTGCAGCATCATATGGTCATGTCCATCATGACGGCCACGAAAAGCACAACTGTTCTGATTACCTTTTTCTTCAACAACATACAGCCATCGAATCGGCGGAAATCAGGCTTTATCTCCCCGAAGATCTTTTTACCCCCCCAGTTTCTCGAGACTTTTCAGCTGCAGTATCTTCCTTTCTCCATTATAACACCGCCTACCCCAATGCTCCCCCCGCTTAAAGGGGATTTCTACATATTGACTTGTCTGGCTTTACCCTTTGCAGGATATTCTTTCTGTTCCAGGGCACAGGTGCCCTCACATACAGGAAAAAGAGTTCCATGGCGATTCAGCCTGCACTGATAGTTTTTCAATAAACTTCCTTTTCCGGGAATACTTCTTTCTGGAGCAGGTAAAAGCCAGTTCAACACTTTACGCAATAAGGAGCATAATCAATGACAGGAATACCTGTAATTAAAAATACCATACTATTAATGCTGCTGACCCTGGCCATCCCGCTGATGGCAGAAGACTACAGCGCCTATCTTACAGAAACAAAAGAAAAGAAATCCGGGTCACCCTTTTCTCAATCAAAGCTGATCCCCGACATCTCTTTTATCGCAGACTTTTCAGGAGTCTACCGAAACACCGACAATGAAGCCTACAACGCCATGAGCACTTCAGGGCTTACCCCCGCCGGAGGGGGAGACCATGGTGACGCCGGCGGCATGAATACCAACAGGGGCTTTAACTTCAACTACGGAGAGCTGACCCTCCAGTCTGCCGTTGACCCCTATTTTGAACTTTTTGCGGTGTTCCACTTCGGCCTTGAGCACGCGGGTATCGAAGAGGCATACATCAACAGCACCGCCCTGCCGGGGGGTGTCATGATTCGGGGGGGTAAATTCTTAAGCAGCTTCGGACGCCTCAACAGCCAGCATGCCCACTCCCAGGATTTTGCCGATGTCCCCCTGGTGAATGGTTACTTTTTCACCGCCGAGGGTCTCGGTGATGTGGGGCTCCAGGTTACCTGGACAGCACCCCTGGACATCTACTTTCTGGCGGGGGCTGAAATTTTTAGAGGCAGTAATGAAGGAAGTTTCGGCATTGATGGGTACACTGATCTCAATGGTGACATCGCGGTTAAAGGCTATGATTACCCGGAGCTCTACACCGGCTTCGTCAAAACTTCCTTTGACATCGATGATCTTACGATTCTTTCAGGCATCTCAGGGGCTTTCGGGCAGACCCGCACCAACCGTAACATTGACGAAGTCGGGGGTTATGGTTTAGAGGGAAAATCAGCCATTGCGGGCCTGGATGTAACCCTGCGCTACCAGATCGATTCATACCGCCACATCGCCTTTCAGATGGAGTACCTCTTCAGGTACATGGGAGGAGACCGTTATGATGTAACTGGAACAAATCCCGGTGACACAACCACCAGCAGTTTCAACCGATACCAGGCAGGATTCTACGCCCAGGTGATCATGCGGGCATCGACACGGTGGCGATTCGGCATCAGGGTAGACCTGGTGCACCTGAACCGGGAAAAGAACGACGGGGCCGACATCGGGCTTCCTGAAAATCTCTACCGTCTCGGGGCCATGACCGATTACAGTCCCACGGAATTTTCCCGGTTTCGCCTTCAGTACAACTGGGACCGGTCACGCTTTACGGGTACAAAAAGAGAAAACAACCATGAAGTAATAATTCAGTGCAACGTATCAATCGGTGCCCATGGGGCCCATTCATTCTAAAGAGCAGCACGGAGGAAAAATAATGAAACGTATATTTTTAACCGCATTAATACTTTTCGCCTCAGTTCCCTTATGGGCAAAACTTAAGGTGGTAACGACTTATCCCTACATCAAGGGGCTTGTAACAGAAATAGCTTCTTCCCGCGCCTCAGTCCAGGTGCTTTCATCGGGCAAAAGAGATCCTCACTTCATTACGCCCCGCCCTTCCCTGATCGCGAAGGTACGCCGGGCAGACCTGGTGGTGATCAACGGCGCCGAACTGGAAATAGGCTGGCTTCCCCCCATTATCAGGGATGCCCGTAACCGAAAGGTACGCCCCGGACAGAAGGGCTTTCTTGATCTTTCCCGGCAGGTAAAGATTCTTGATAAACCTGAGTCGGTTTCCCGGTCCCAGGGCGACATTCACCCTTCAGGTAATCCTCATTTTAGCCTCGACCCGGCAAACATGCTACCCCTGGCAAAGAGCATTGCACGGCGTCTCTCGGCACTTGATCCTTCAGGACGGAGCCACTACAACAGGAACCTGGCAGCCTTTACCAGCAGGTGGCGTCAAAATCTTCTCAGATGGAAAAAGAGAATGGGAGCAATGAAGGGGAAAAAGGTCATTCAGTACCATAAGCAGTTTGATTATTTCTACCGACGCTACGGCATCAACGCGGTAATGGAGATAGAACCCCTTCCCGGTATCCCCCCTACGTCAGGGCACATTGTACGGGTTATCCGCCGGGTTAAACAGGGAGACATCGCGCTGATTATTACCGATGTATACCATTCAAAAAAACCCGCAAAGCTGGTCGCCGCAAAAACAGGAGTAAAATGTATTATCATGCCCCATGATATCGGTTCTTTCAGAAGTATTGATTCGCTTGAAAATCTCTTTGATGACATCACCGGGAGGTTTCCCCAATGATTGATATTCTGATTCCCGCCTTTCTGATTTCCCTGGTTCTCCTGGGAATCCACTCATATTTCGGCATTCGAATCATTGAGCGGGGCATTATATTTACTGATCTTGCCATAGGACAGATGGCCGCCCTCGGCGCGGCTATCTCCCTTCTTTTTCTCAATGGAGAATATGTCTATCCTGTTTCACTCGCCTTTGCGCTTATGGGAGGTCTCATGATAGCCGTGGCGACACGGCGTAGCCGGTACCTTGAGGCGGTCATCGGGCTTATCTATGCCCTCGGTTTATCGGGAGTCTTTATCCTTCTCTCAAAGTCTCCCCACGGTATGGAAGAATTCAACAAGCTGATGGCCTATGACATTATCTTTACCCAGCTTCATGAAGTATGGCCCGTGGCCCTCCTCTACGGGGGAATCGGTCTTGTCATCTATATAGTAAACCGGCACACAAAGGGCTTTTCAAATGAACTTCTCTTTTTTGTCACCTTTGCCGCTACCGTTACCAGTTCGGTAAAGATGGCGGGCGTACTGGTGGTCTTCGCCATACTTCTCGCCCCGGCCCTGACGGCAATTCAGGTTTCAAAACGTGAAGGGGCCCATGACTTTTTCAAAAAGCACACCCTGGCCACGGCCTGGATTATCGGTGTTATTATAAACATGGCGGCAATCGTACTTTCATACCTGGGGGATTTCCCAACAGGACACTCAATTGTCTTCTGCAACGCCCTGGTTGCGGTTATTGTATCTTTTGTGGTTCGGCTTCCCGAAGAGACTTCATGTGAAGATTAATCTGCCGGTGTATCAATCAAACCTGCAGACACGATAACCCCATTGAAAGCGCACAATTTTGAAGGCGCAATAACCCTCCTGAAGGCGCGATAACGCTCCTGAAGGCGCGATAACGCTATCGCGCCTTCAGGAGGGTCTTGCAATAAATCCTATACATCATCAAAAACCGGCTTTTCTCCCTTTAAAAAAGCGGTAATGCCCTGAATGCATTCACCTGAGGTAATCAGATCGGCAGCCTTTTCTGATTCATAATCAAGGGCATCAATATAGGAAAGATCAGGTGTTCGGCGAATTACCGAGAGGGCCTTTCTGACTGCCAGGGGACCATTGGCGGCTATCATCTCAGCACGTTCCATGGCAAACTCCAGGCATTCTCCTTCCGCACTCAGGTCATTCACCAGCCCCATGGCATGAGCTTCATCAGCTTTAATCTCCCGAGCCGTTAATATCAGATCAGCCGCTGCTGCTGTACCAGCCAGCCTCGTCAGGGCCGCCCCTCCCCCCCAGTCGGGCATCAGGCCCAGCTTTACTTCTGAAAAGCATATCACTGCATTCGGGTCTGCTACCCGCATATCACAGCGCATGGCAAATTCGGCACCACCGCCATAGGCAAGGCCGTTTATAGCAGCAATAATCGGCACAGGAAGTGAAAAAAAGCCATCTGTCCAGCGCCTGATGTTTTTGATAAGTTCTTCGACGGGCTGCCGGTCATGGGTCTGAATAGCCTGAACCAGGTTCCCCACCTGAGGATTTTCCGGATTAACATCAAAGCCCGCAGAAAAAGCCGTCTCACCCGCACCGGTAACCACTACAACACGGGGAAGCTTCTGTTTAAGTTTTGAGGTCACCTCTTCGAGGGATTCCCACATGGCCAGATTAAAGGCATTCCGCTTATCGGGCCGGTCAAACGTAATCAGTGCAATGCAGTCATAATACTCAAGACGAATTAATGCCTGGGACATTTTTCCCTCCGGTATTGAAAGCGGTAATCAGCTGAAGACCCGGTTCTTTATTGAAGGCGCGGTTCTTTATTGAAGGCGCGAAAACGCTTTCGCGCCTTCAATAAAGAACCACGCCTCACTGAGTTAACTTTAGCATTAATGTAACTTAATTTTTAATTTCGGGGAAGTAATGGCTGTTGACGTCCTCGACCATCACATCCCGGACTTTCTTAATCAGCTCATCAATAGTTTCTTCGCTATAGCCTGTCACCGGTACCGGTTCATGTACATTGAGCAGAGCCTTCCCGGGAAAAAGATCCATGGTATTATTTGGAAGTATATCCTTTGTCCCGATGAGAGTCACTGGAAGTATCGGCAGTTCGAGGTCAAGGGCCATCTTAAAAGCTCCCTTCTTAAAATCTTTCATTCTACCGTCATCGCTCCTGGTGCCCTCGGGAAAAAAGATGACCGATGTGCCGTTTACAATTTTTTCCTTTGCCTCATTAAGAGACCTGAGGGCTGATTCATGGTCTGATCTATCAATAAATATATGACCAACCTTTTCACAGCCAATCCCGAGACCGGGAACTTTTCGCAGTTCCTGCTTCAGAACCCATTTAAAATCTATACCGAGGAAGCCATAAAGTACAAAAATATCAAACTGGCTCTGATGATTGGCAACCACCACGTAGGATTGTTTTTTATCTACATTATTCTTTCCTGATCTTTTTACGATTATCGGTGCACACAATGCGTTGAGACGGGCCCAGATTGCTCCCCCGACAAAGCTTGCCACACGGGCATTGATCAGAAATGCCAGCACTACAGCGGTAAAACCAAAAACAATAGTAGAAATGCCTAAAAACGGTATATATATCAGCCATTTCCATGGCTGATATAAAAGATGCAAAAGTTTTTTCATGCGCTTACCCTTTTTTTGTTACGAACTATGTACTGACATATCAGTTTTGTCAATTATTATCTTCTATTCTCATTTCACTGCTGAGAACAGTCAAAAAGAATCTGCTTAAAACTTTTGTTTAGTAGTATTTAAAGGGAGGTTCGAGACACTTCTGATGCGCTCGACCAGATCATTAAGCAGGCTATCTTCATCCTCAATCTTAAGGGAAAGAGCCCCCTCTTCACAGGTCTCAACACAGCGCCCGCAACCGGAACATTCCCCGGTGATATGGGCTTTTCCCTTTTCCATTGAAACTGCCGCGAGAAAACAGGCATCGGCACAGGTTCCGCATCCGGTACATTTTTCCCTGTCATGAGAAATCTCAAGGCCCGGGAGACGCTGGTATGCCCCTTCAAGGCCGGCACCCCTTTTTTTCATATGTTTTCTAAAAATACAGCAACAGTCATCACAGAAGCATATAAACATAAGCGTCTTAAAGGGGGTCAGGCCAAAGGCGACAGTATCAATCCAGGTATGGGCCACGGTGGCAACAAGCCCCACATCTGCAGCCCTGTTCAGATGTGAGATAGCCGCCAGAGTATCAATGGTTTTTCCATGACTCCCGTGCATTTGACTCACTGTCGGCCCCAGGGCCATACAACCTATCGAGGGAGGGTTATTTTTGCAGTCCATCAGGCTACGGCACATGCATTCGTCAAAAACAAAAATATCATCTACCATGTGCAGAAGCCGCTCAAGCACCCTGCGGGGAATATGGGTCTGGCCAGGCGCCTCGACAGCCACCTGAATCGGTATGAAAATTACTTCATTGTGAGGACGCATAAAAAAAGGCTTAATGATAGAATTAATAAAAGGATAACTGCTCAGCCTCTTGCCGGCAATGATTATCGGCCACGACACAACGACCATAATCTTCGACAGCCATTTAGGCGGCCCGGTAGAAAATATTATCATATATTCACCTTCAGTAAATTATGTACCCGATTGCAGCCATAGTTCAGATAATTCAGAAAAAAGAGAATCCACCTGCCTTTCCGTTTCGTCAAGGGTCCCTGAATTATCGATGACATAAGCGGCCCTGGTTTTCTTTTCTTCGAGGGCCATCTGGGTGGCCATTGTTGCCCGGGCTGTTTTCTCATCGAGGTTATCCCGTTCCATGAGGCGATGAAGCTGTACTTCTTCAGTTACATACACCAGCACCGCACCATGAAAGAACCTGTCCCAACCGGTCTCATAGAGAAGCGGTACATCCACAAAGACAGGCATTCCGTTATCATTTTCCATAAAACCCTGAAGCTTGATAAGCACCATTTCATTAATATGAGGATGGATAATTGAATCAAGATTATTGCGCTTATCGGAATCATGGATAATAATATGCCGCAGTTCTTCGCGATTCAGGCTGCCGTCATCATTTATGACCCTGTCACCAAAAGCTTCATGAATCTTATCCAATGCCGGCATGCCCGGCTCAACGACTTCCCGGGCGATTAAATCAGTGTCGATCAGGTGCCCCCCCCGGTCAGTTAACATCTTCGCCACAGTGGATTTCCCCGAGGCAATACTCCCCGTGAGACCTGTACAGCTGTTTAAAAATGCAATAGTTTCGTTTTTAACTTCCATCTTAATATCCTGAGATTATTTCCTGCAGGTAATGTGATGCGATACATCTGAGTCCCTGTCCAGAATCTTTTAACTTCCTTCACAAATCTTTTTAAAAATAAGCTGCAGGTTCGCAGCTTTATAATAAAGCTGCGAACCTGCAGCAGGGTATCTTAAAACTCAGGGTATAGAAATGCTTATGTGACTATTCTGCCGGTGCTCCCGAAAAAATGTGAGAGTTCGCCTTCAGAACCGATGTTTCTACATTGAGAATTCCTTCGCCCATACCAAAAACCTTCGGCAGCTCTGAGCCGAGATAATATTGAGCAGATAGTACCCTGCCCCGGTAGAAAGCCGCCTCAAGGTTGTCTTCAAGAAGCGAATCGAGTTCTTCGCCCTTCAAATCACCGATGAGTTCTTTCATCTTCGGTTCGACGATCGTGAGAGACCAGAGGTGGAGCCACCCCATGACAAGGATAAACATGGCGTCGAGAAAGGGCTTGGCGTTCATAACAATCTGGAGAAACTTCATGGCCCCCAGAAGCTCTTTCTTCTTTTCGACCACATCATCAATGATCTTCAGTGCCCGCTTAAGGGTTGATATGTACCGGTCATCAACCTTCCCCTTTGCCGCAGCCATGGTCGCTTCGACCCGTTCTTTAAACACAGAAAAGTTATACTGCTCTTTATTCATTAACAGTTTTCTCATCATCAGGTCAAGGGCCTGAATTCCGTTAGTACCTTCATATATTGTGGTAATCTTTGAATCCCGCATCAGCTGCTCAACAGGATAATCTGAACAGTACCCGGAACCGCCGTACACCTGCATCGATTCTGAAGTCACCTCGACAGCCCCGTCAGTATTACCGGCCTTACAAATCGGCAGTAGAAAATCAGCTATCGCCCGGGCTTTTTTCCCTTCTTCTCCATCATCATGCTCTTCGAGGGTCAGGCATTCTGCGAGAAAATATGAAAGCATGCGCATTCCCTCAACATTCGACTTCATCCAGAGGAGCATTCTTTTCACATCGGGATGCTCAATAATCGGCACTGCCTTTGCCTCGGGATTCATCATCTGTGAAATATGTACACCCTGAACACGGTTCTTCGCGTAGGTCACGGCGTGCATATAAGCTGAGGTAGAAAGGGCAAGTCCCTGAACACCGACACCGAGGCGCGCCTCGTTCATCATTTGAAACATGATTTTCATACCCTTTCGCTCTTCCCCGAGAAGATACCCTTTGCACTGATTGTCCTCACCGAAACTGAGGGTACAGGTTGCTGACCCCTTGATACCCATTTTATGTTCAATGCCGGCACAGACTACATCATTCTTTTCGCCGAGACTTCCGTCCTCATTGACCCGATATTTTGGGACAAGGAAGATAGAGATACCCTTGGTTCCCGCAGGATCCCCTTCTATACGTGCCAGTACCGGATGGATAATATTCTCATAGTAGTCATTTTCTCCAGCGGTGATAAATATCTTCTGACCCGTTATAAGGTATGATCCGTCGTCCTGAGGTACCGCCTTCGCCTTTAAAGCCCCCACATCTGAACCGGCTTCAGGTTCTGTCAGGCACATCGTGCCGCCCCATTGACCGATGAGCATCTTCTCAGCATAGACCGCCTTCTGTTCTTCCGTACCATAATTATGAATCAGCATCATTGCCCCGTGACCAAGACCGGGATACATCATCATCGGTACACTTCCCGCCATGAACATTTCATTGCACGCCTGGGTGATGCTCTGGGGCATTCCCATACCGCCTATCTCCGGCGATTCGCCCAGGGCGAGAAATCCCGCCTCATAAAAAGCACCAATAGGTTCACTGAAACTGGGAGGTATTTTCACCCCGCAGGTATCAGGATCGTAATGACAGCCCTCTTTATCGCCTTCGGTGTTGGAAGGATATATCTTTTCAACAGCAATTCGCTCGGCAAGTTCGAGTATTTCTTCATATATATCCCGATCGAAATCCGCATACTCATCATATTTTTTGCCGAGGTTTTCAGTCTCAAGCATCTCAAAAAGAACAAATCGTACATCCCTGGAATCAATTATTGGATTTACAGCCATAATACCCTCCGACTTCTATTTATTGAACGTCCAACCAGCATGTTGGACAAGCGTCCAACATTTTCTACACAAAATAACAGCTTGTTTTCATTCGTCAAGTTCTTTTCGGAAAAAGTGTTTACCAGTCTCTCAACCCCGGTTAATTAACTTTACAAGATAAAATATACCATGCTAGAATAACACGATAACGGGTCATCAGGTTCCCGCCCAGAGACAAGAAAGCATAAGGAATATTCTTGAAACGAATAAAACAGTTTTTTGCAAAGAAATTAAAAGTCCACTCTATGGATCCTGACGAAGCCAGGATAGAACACGCACTCAAGCTTAACCTGTTCTCAATGATGTCGATTTCCGCCATCTCTACTTTACTTTCACTCATCGGTTATAATTTTTCAATTATTCTGCTGGATACCGTTTTTATCATGTTTTTTTTATCGCTGTTTTTCGCAGTCGTCTGGCTCCTGGAAAAAGAAAAAAACTGGAAATGGATGCGAATTATTCCAGTTGGAATAATTTTTCTCGTTGCAGTCTATGGCAATTTCGTCGGTGGCATAGGGGCGCCGGCCATGCTGATATATATACTCGCCATACTCCTCGCTTCACAGCTCTACGGCAAAAGAATGCAGTTCGCAATGATCCTTGCCTCGATTCTTTCTTTTACAGCAATTGCACTACTGCACTATAAAAGCCTGATTCCAACACCGAGAGTTGAAACGGCTGCCTTTCAAAACCGTGTATTTATCGCGATATCGCTCATGTTCATAATAGGCATTTTACTCCGCTTTATTATCAGCCAGCTTGAAGAGGCTGTGCATATATCCCGAGACAATGAACAGCAACTTGCTGCTACCAATGAAGAACTTCTCGCTGCCAATGAAGAGTTCGAGGCTCAGAATGAAGAGCTCGTAAAACTAAATTGGGACCTTGAAAAAAGTGAGGAAAATTTTAGAACCCTCTTTGAATCTTCTCCCATTCCTGTTGTCCTGCACAGAGACGGGAAGATTATTTTAGCCAACGATGCCTTTTTCCAATTAACGGGTACATCTAAGGATAAAGACTTTTCCGGCATTTCGATACTTGATTATGTTGCGACGGAAGACAAACCAAGAATCATTGGATACCTGCAGGATCGACAGCAAGGCGGTAATGCCCCAAAAAATTATGAAGCCTCAATCATCAGAAATGACGGGATAAGGCTGCAATGTGAAATAAAGGTCAACCCCGTAATGATTGATGATGTTCAGGCCACTCTCGTTTTTGCCAATGATATAACCAAACGAAAAAAAGCCGAAAACACACTTCGCGAACAGGAAGGTACCCTGCGAAGTATCCTTGAAGCGACACCAGTCGGCATCGCTCTTCTTGTAGACCGCCGCTTTACAAAGGTAAACGCTTCATTTTGTAAAATGACCGGGTATACAGAAGAGGAGGTTTTGGGACAGCTCACGAGAATTATCTACATGGACGATGAAACCTATGAGCAAAAGGGAAAAGATATCTACGAAGATATGATAAAAAATGGAACCGGTACTATAGAAATGCCCATGCGCCGGAAAAATGGCGAACTATTTTACACCATCCTTAGTCTTGCCCCCTCTGACCCGAATGATCTCTCAGCGGGTGTCTGCGCTACTGCCCTTGACATAACGGACCGTAAGACCGCCGACATGGAAAAAGAACATATGCAGAAACAGTTATCCCAGGCCCAGAAGATGGAAGCGGTAGGCACACTGACCGGGGGCATTGCCCATGACTTCAACAACATGCTGACCGGCATAATGGGAAGTCTCAGCATGATGGAAACCCTGGTCAACAGGAACAAGCAACCGGAAATTGACTCTTTAAAAAAATATATCGAAACCGCACAGGAGTCATCCCGCCGTGCAGCTGATATAACAAAACAGCTCCTGACCTTTTCCCGAAAAAGCGAACTGAAACTGACGCCTGTTGACATTAACCTTTCACTCAAACATATTCAAAAAATATGTCAGAATAGTTTTCCCAAATCAGTAAACCTTGTTTTCTCCGTTAGAAATGCGCCCTTATTCATTCATGCCGACCCTGGTGAAATAGAACAGGTTCTGCTCAATCTCTGTCTCAATGCCTCCCATGCCATGACCTTTATGCGTCCAGAAGGTGAACGCCCGGGAGGAACGCTGACAGTTTCTGCTGAAGAGATTCAATGTGATGACAATTTCTGCGCTCTGCATCGGGATGTCATCCCCGGAGACAACTATGCGATGATACGGGTCAACGATACGGGCGTAGGGATTGACGAAGAGACCCGTTGTCAAATTTTTGATCCCTTCTTTACCACTAAGAATAAACAGGACGGGACCGGCCTCGGCCTTGCCATGGTATACAGTATCATAAAACAACATGGTGGGCTTATCGACGTCTATTCAGAGGAGGGAAAGGGCTCAGCATTCAATGTTTATCTTCCAGCTCTTGACGAAGAGATGTCGATTCAGAGGAAAGATACTGTCATGTCCGGGATTACCGCCGGCACCGGAACAATTCTTGTCATTGATGACGAAAAAGCCATATTGGGCGTTGCCCGCGGAATGCTCGAACAGTGCGGCTACCAGGTTATGACAGCAAAGAATGGTGCCGAAGGTATAGAGGTATATCGCTGCGAACATCAAAACATTGATGCTGTGCTCCTTGACCTTTCCATGCCGGGCATGTCAGGCATGGAAGTTTTCGAAGAGCTTAAAAACCTCAATCCCGGAGTAAAGGTCCTTATATCTTCGGGCCTCATGGATGAAGAAGAAACAAAAAATGCCTTTAAAATCGGCATAAGAGGCTTTCTCCAGAAACCATATTCTGTGGTTGACCTGTCAGCCAAAACAAAAGAAGTACTTGAGTCGTAACGCAAGACAATAGACACCTTTGCTTTTCCTTTCTTCACCCAAACCAAAAAAAACGGTAGATTCATCAAATCAGCTGGTTTCCCGTTTATAAATAAATTCAGCCAGGGCTTTTAAAAATGTTATAGTAGTTAATATCGTGCAATGCAGGTGACCAGAGGGGAGATCAGGCAGTTCATTCTTTATCATACCGGGAGAAAGCATCATGGCTTCGGATATTTCTTTTCCCTCGACCAGTCCTGCAGCGGTGTCAGCGCAAGACCTGGTATGCTCACAGCCGTCGGTAAAATATTTTACACTTTGTATCACATCACCCTTGAATATCAGATAAAATTCCATGGTATCACCGCATATACCTTTTACATAAGCAGAGCCGTCAGGGTCATTCATTCGTCCAAAGTATTGTGTGTCTGTAGTGTTCATGTTTCTTTTTCTCCGTGTGTATTTATCCCCTCACCCCCGGCCCCCTCTCCCATTTATGAAAGAAAAAGGAGAGGGGGAGTTTTCAGGGATGAAGCTTTTATATAATTCATAAAAATCTTTAAATCATCACTACTCGCATACAATGTCTTCGGCAAAAACCACACAAATGCGATTTCTGCTGATTGTCAAATACTCATTCCCTCCAAGTTCATGACTCGGAATTTTCGCCCAAAAAAGATTTAGATATTTATACATATGTCCTTTAAAATAACAAGTTGAGTTTCCATACTTATAGGCTCCCCACTCTTTACACCCTTTTTTCTTATTCTCATCTGATCCGATGTAAACTTTTTTCCCAAGTCGAAAAGAACCTGTTTTTTTAAACACATATTCCCAACTATCATCAACATATACGATCTGACTAAGTTTCTTCTTATAATTCCATTTAGTCATTTTCTTAAATCTATATTTATAGGCTAGATAATAATCAAAAACCCAGCCTTTTATTTTCTTACCATTATCATATGTCTTAAAACAATCAACATAAGCCCAATTCCCCTTTTGACTACCTATTGTTAATACTTTGGGATTTATTATTTCTACAAACACTTCCTTTCCAGTATCTAGCTGTGTAAGAATCTTTGATTTTAAGGATGGTTTTTCTCTGACATTTACTTTATCCCCAGCCACAAGAGTCCGTTGATGCAAGTGATAATTAGATATATTAATCTCAGAAGAATAGGCTGATATTATCAAGAACGCTATCATCGAAAAGATTGAAACGATAATTTTAAAATTCATTGTAACCCTTCAAGTCTTTAATAATTCTCAGTTAGCCCGGCAATATAATACAGCTATGGTTCATTTCTCCCCTCTCCCAAAACCTGTTCATGATAAAAAACCCTCCCGCATACCGGGGAGAGGGGTCGGGGGTGAGGGCACAAAACCCTTGTTACTTGCGACTTGTCACACCAGAATCCCTTTCAATGCAATATCAAAAAACTCATCTGCCATCTTCTCAAGGTCTAAGCTGTTAATATGCTGTTTCTTCAGAACAAAATAAAAATAATCGACCCGCAAAAAAGCCCCGGCGATCATGTTCGAAGCCATGTCTATATCAAATTCTTTTTTCACGAAACCGAGTTCTCTTCCTTCTTCGAGCTCAGTGACAATATACTCAAGCATCCGGTTCTCGAATTTTTCACTGAAGGGCTCAAAGAGGGTACTCGACCCGGGGCCCACCCTGAAGTATATGTTGCAGAGATCCTCGTGGTCCCTGAAAAAGTAAAGACTGAGCCGAATCAGCTCGTGAAAATATTTCCCCGGGCCTTCGGTCTTACTGGCAACAGCCCGGGTCAGCACCTCTTCTTCCCAGAGGTCGAGGAACATCGTCAGCAGGGTGACAAAGAGCTCTTCTTTGTTTTTAAAAAAAGCATAGAAGGTCCCCTTCCCCACTTCGGCGCGGCGGATGATATCATCGATTTTCGTATTGTAGTAGCCCCCACGGGCCATGAGAATTCGAGCACTTTCAAGAATCTCCCCCCTGCGGGGGTCAACGGATATTCCGGTCATTGCGTCTACCTTTAAATTTTTCAGTTCAATTTCAGCCCGGTCTGTAACTTCCTTCGAGATAATAATCCAGTAACCCCTGCCGGGTGTCCATTCTTTTTATTACCGGTTTTCAGCACAGCAGGTGTAAACTTCCTTTACCATTCTTTAATCCCCACCCTGGAAAAAACCGCTTCTGGAAAATTAATTGATTATTACCAATATTTTTATTGACTTTTTTGGTCATATTGTGCATTATTAGACCTGACAAGTCAAACACTTTTGTGCATTTTTTTAAAAGGAAGTTTGAGCTTTTTTAGCCCGTAAAACTGGACGATTGTCCAATAAAGCAGGAGATCATCATGAAACAATCAACCCGTTCATTGATCAAAAAACACGGCTGGAGGTTTGACCGGGCACTCCATAATTACATCTACTTTACTTTTTATTACCCTTACGTGTTTAGCGTATACCACATATTCAAATTCATGGGAAAATATCTTTTCTGGATAAAGCCCCTCAACCCGGTGTTGCGTGCCGCCTTTAACCGGTACCACGCCAAGGTTCTCTCCTTTGGAGACACAAAGAAGATCTTCACCCTTGACCATGATGTGGCTGCCGTGACCAAACAAAATAAAGAAGTGGTTCCCTTCAAGTATGCCTACAAGATTCTTCTACAGGCCCCTGAGCATATTGCCGTCATGGACTGCCCCTGCAAAAAAACCCTGGGTGATGAAGACTGGACAATCAATTCATGCCTTGGTGTCGGCAAAGGAATCGCCGACTTCTGGGTTGACCATGGAAATAAATACAATGCACGGAGACTCAACCAGAAAGAAGCCCTTGAGTTGATTACAAAATTCAGAAAAGCAGGATATTTGACCCAGGCTTTTTTTAAAGTCGCCACAGGGGGAAGTACAGGCGTTATCTGCAACTGCCACCCTGATACCTGCGTCAGTCTTCAGGCCTCTCAATACGGCAAAAAGTTCAGCCCTGATTTTAACATGAATGCTCATGCGGGCTACATGGTAGAACGAAATCCTTCGCTCTGTGACACCTGCAGTACCTGCGCGGAAATCTGCCCCGGAAAGGCTCTCACCGTTAAAAAAGATACCTCATGGGACCTGGACAGAGAGGCCTGTTACGGATGCGAGCTCTGCGTTGAGCACTGTCCGAAAGATGCACTGACCCTGGTACGAGACCCCTCAAAACCGGTGCCTCTTGACCTGGATATTATTGAAAAAAGATACACAGAGGCAAATTAACATTTTGCCCGTACGGCCATTGACAGCCCGGGGTTTAAACCCCGGGCTCTTAATGGCCGCAAAAACAGGAGAATACAGTGAATACAGAAAAAGAATATGATGTAATTGTCGTCGGATCAGGAGCGGGAGGCTCAACAGTTGCCCGCGAGATGACCAAAAAAGGAAAAAAAGTACTGCTTCTTGAGCGGGGAGGCAACTTCAAATGGATGGGCAACACCTTTACCCTCACGCAGATATACAAACGCATGGGCCTGACCCGAAGCACCGAAGGCTACAATGTGGTCTTTCCCGACAATCTCGGGGGAGCCTCAAATATTACCGCGGGCTGTGCCCTCCCCCCGCAGAAAAGCGTCTGGGATCCTGTCGGCATTAATCTTGAAGCCGAAGCGGAAGAGGCTCGCGGAGATCTCGGGATTCAGGTACTTCCCGATGAGCTGATCGGCAAAACGAATATCAGAATCATGGAAGCGGCCAATGAAGCGGGGTACAACTGGCACAGGCTTGAAAACTTCATCGATCCAGCACAATGCACGGGAAGCGGTGACTGTATGCTGGGCTGTAAAAATGGCGCCAAGTGGACAGCACGGGAATACATTGACGAAGCCCTTACAGAAGGCATGGACCTTAAACTCCACACCCGGGCAAAGGAAATCATTGTCGAAAACGGCAAAGCCATCGGCGTCAAAGCAGGCTGCATGGGAAAAACAAAAAACTTTTACGGCAAAAAAATTGTCCTCTCAGCGGGACTCGACAATGTTCATCTTCTCAGAAAGGCGGGCATTGATGAGGCGGGCCGGGGCTTCTGCTGCGACTGGCTTCAGTTCGTCGGCGGCATAATTCCGGGTCTCAATACTGCCAGCGGCAACAGCCCCATGACCGTCGGCACCAATGAGCATTATGAAACTGACGGCTTAGTGCTAACGCCGGTTTTCCCCAACTGGACCATGTTCGCTGCGGTACTCTTCTTTATGGGCATGGGCCATATGGCAAAATTCCCCAACTACTGGAAATACTCCGGAGTGATGGTGAAGGTCCGCGATGAAACCCGGGGTGAAATATTCAAGGGCCTGAAGTTTTCAAAGCCTGTCACCGATGCTGATCAGAAAAAACTAGACAAGGGCGTGGATATTATTACTAAAATCCTGAAACAGGCAGGCGCACCAGAGAGCTCCATTCTTCCTTTAAAGCCCATGGGAGCCCATCCCTCGGCAACCTGCCGTATCGGTGAGGTGGTTGACACAAACCTGAAAACTGAAATCGACAACCTCTACTGCTGCGATGCCAGCGTCATGCCCGCATCCCTCGGCACACCGGTAATCTGGACGGTTGTTTCCCTGGGCAAACGCCTGGCGAAGCATTTAGGGTAAAAGTTACAAGGTACAAGGTACAAGTTTACCTGCTCCCGGCGGGGGTTTGGGACGATTACTTTTACCTTGTACCCTGCTACTTGTCCCTCTCCTTTGAATACTGGTTGACATCCGTCAATTTATACTTCATATTGTATACACGATAGTCCCCGCGCGATCTCCTGACAGCTTCTAAACAGATTAAGCTGAACATCCATAAATCCCGGAGCAGCAGAGGACAAAGTATCAAAGATTTAGAAAACTGAGGTATACAGTGAGATTTTTTCTAACTTTTTTAATATTAGCAAGTCTTCCAATTCTCCCGGCAACCGCTGCAGACTCAAGCTGGATTGAACTGCAGACAGAAAAGAAAAAACCCTGGTTCATGTCTGAATCAGGTGACACAAAAGAAGACAAATCATCCATGGATCCGGTGAACATTTTCACGGTTCTGGGCAAAAAATCAATCGATCCCGGTAAAACCTATCTTCACCGATTTAATTTTCCTGAAATGAAGGAAGTCGATCCGGTCATCTACATTAAAACCCACTTCCAGGCAGTGAGCATCCACCTCGACGGAGCTCCCCTGACCCGGGAAGAACTTTCAGACTATGAATATATCTTTCGACTCGACGGAAAGGCTGTCACATCTTCTTCCCGAATAATGCTCACTGTGGGAAAAAGAAACTATATAGAAGAAGACATCGCACCGGTTATCTATCTCTGCCCCCGGGCAAAACTCACCCGCATAAGATATGGCAGGGTTAAGATTGACAGTGCCGAACTGGAAAAAAATCAGTTTGTCTCGATAAAAGGCCCCCTCCCCTTCAAACGTTTTTCCGATGATGAGTTCAATGCGTTTAAGAAAGATCCAGCTGGATACACTTTCAATCAGAATGAGCTTCATGTAATGAATCACCCGACAACAGTAATTCACCCGCTCATGGGAAAAGATGTCAAGAGACTGGCCATCCATGCGACTCTCACATTTCCTGATATATCCGATAGAACACTGGCAATTCATATACCCCTGATTGGTGGTCCCGATGAACTATACCTTAATGGTTTACTTGTAGGAAAAACAGGCGAACCGGGTAACAGAAAAAAATTCTATTACGATAAGGCGCGAAATTATATTATCCCGGATTCTATTTTGAAAAACAACCGTGAGCTTAAACTTACCCTCATATCTCACTCCTCTTCAGAAGACACGATTGCAATAATTCAGGGAACGGATATTCGGGTCAGCTGTGTTGAAAAGTCCTTCAATGATGCCACGATTGACAATGTAACACAAATGGTTCTTGTATCTATCTACATTCTTTTAGGCCTTTATTTCGGTAGTATTTTTCTTCAGCGCAGAAGTGAAAAAAGAAATCTCTTCTTCTTTTTCTTTGCTCTCGACATAGCCGGTTATATTTTTCTCAAATCACAGTTTAAATATTTCTTTTTCGATGACTTTTTTATTTTAAAAAAAACAGAGTATATCCTTTTAAGCATTCTTCTTCCCCTGGGAACCCTGTTTCTTCACTTTTATTTCAAAACACACAGAACCATATTCGAAAAAATTGCCCGTTTCTTTTATTATATATATCTGCCTGTATCAATAATATTCGTTCTTACGGCGATCTTTGCCCCTGATATTGATACCCTTAACAAAATGCTTATCAGCCTCTTTCTCAGCTGGATGCCTGCCCTCTTTTATACTTCGTACATAATATTCAGAGACACATGGTATTATCTACTAAAAATATTTAACCGATTCTCAGGGAACAGAATTCTGCCCCTCTTTGCAGGCGGTGAGAGAAGAGCAAATAATATGCGTGAAAGCTGGAACAGGCTGACAGAACATGCACCGCCTAAAATCGCTCCATTTTTAAAAGTGTCCCCCCGCACCTTTGCAGAAAGGGTAAACTCTACCGGCATTGACGGCCTCTTTTTATTTGCAGGAGTCATATTTGTCGGTTTTACTGTAGTCCGGGACACGGCAATCGCCAGGGGTACTGCAAGCGGTGTAGAGCTGCTTCCCTACAGTGCCCTGACACTGATGCTTGGGGTAGCGGGCATGCTTTCCAACCGAATAACCAGTCTCTACAAGGATGTTGAAGACCTGAACGAGGGACTGACTGAAACAGTAGATCTTTCAGAAAAACGGGCCGAACACCTGAAGGGAATAATCGTCGGTATAACTTCCGTCTCATCTGAACTGGTCGGGGTCAGCGAAGAGCTCAACACTATGGGCAACCAGTTTGCCGCCTTTTCCCGAAGTCAGACCGAGGATACGGGAAAGATGGCTTCTTCTTTTGAAGAGCTTCTCGCCTCAACCGAATCCATCAGCGACGCCGCGGGAAGACAGGCCAGTGAGGGAGAAAAAACTCAGGATCTGGTGGAAATACTTAATGATACCCAGGGTTCAGTACAGGAGATGAGCTACATGGTGCTCCAGGAACTCGATAATGTTTCAGACACAAGAACCCTGACAGAAAAAAACCTCCAGGAGATGGTCCAGACAATGGACATCATCGATAAGGGAGGACAGGCTATCTTTAATTTCGTCGATATCATCAATGACATTAGTGACCAGATAAACCTTCTGTCTCTGAATGCATCAATTGAAGCGGCCCGGGCCGGTGAGCATGGACGGGGATTTGCTGTAGTAGCCGATGAGATCAGTAAGCTGGCCGCCGCGACCTCGGACAACTCAAAGGAAATCTCTAGTCAGCTTAACGAGATCATACAGGATATCAAAAAGGGATCTGAGACTGTTGCAAGTACCCGGCAGTCAACCTCGGGCATTTTTACCCTTCTCGATGAAATCACCCGACGCATGGACAGTGTCGGCGAACTGATGAATAAACAGTCTGACGCCATCATTAACGTGGTTGGCCAGGCAGCGGTTATCGATGAGCTTTCAAAAAACATTGCCGCCGCAACAGAAGAGCAGCGGGGCTCAATGAATGAGAACATGACAACCGCCGAAGAACTGGCCCGCCTTGCCAAGGCAATAGATGACGCGAGTGGAAAAATTCTCGGCTACACCGAGTCAGTAAAAAACCGGGCGGGAGACCTGCAGTCACTGATCACTGATGTTGAAGAAGAAACAGAAAAAACAACTACGGAATAAGAGCAGACACTTTTTCTTTATTTTTCTTTCCACGGTTTCCAGGTCGCTTCTTCAATGGGACTGCCGTCAAGGAAATCAAGCATGTAGCGCGCCGTTACCCCGGGCTTTTCCTCCTGGGGTATATGGCCGCACCGGGGGATCACCACAAGCTTTGAATTTTTCATATCGCTCCTGAAACGGTACCCGACATTTTTCAAAGAAATCCACGCATCATCTTCCCCCCAGATAATAAGAGTTTTGAAATCGAGCTGCCTGATCCTTGCGATATATTTCTTAAAATCATTAAAGTTAAGGCTTCGGCTCAAACTTACCTGTGAGTCAATATGCCCACGGGTACGCATTCGGTCATAATATGCCCTGACCTGTTTCTTCTCAATTTTATTTTTGTCAGAGTAGACCTCTTTCAGGTTCCACTCAACAATCCACTGCCCGTAGAGACAGCCGACAGATTCAGCCGAAAAGGGGATACTCGCCATTTTAATTATACCCGGTTTGTCCATGGGATACCCGCCAGCGTCAACAAGTATAAGACGGTCAATTTTATCAGGGTGCTCAAGGGCGAGAAGCACGGCTATCGCCCCGCCAAGGCTGTTACCTGCAAAGGCAACCTTTGAAAGCTTCATCTTCTCCATCCAGGCATTAACGTCTTCCATCAGCGAGTAGGGATCATATTTTGCGTCGTCCGGTTTGTCTGACCAGCCGAAGCCCTTCATGTCGAGGGTCCAGATATGGTAACCGCCCTTCTGAAGTACCGGCGCCACTTTCTCCCAGCTATAGGTCGAAGACCCAAAGCCGTGAAGCATTACCACATGTTTTTTGCCCTTCCCGTATTCAGCGTAATGATAGGCCACCCCGTCTATCTTCACCATATAATCTACAGCACCGGGAGTTTTGTTAAGAATACTTCCCGACGGCAGCCTTTTGGTAAAAACACCGCAGCCGGTGAAAATTATGACCGCAAGGGCACAAAATATTATTTGTAAGGAAATTTTTCTTTTTCTCATCAGTACACTCCAGTATTTCTTCAACCCCCAAAGGAGGCTTTTCTCTTTCAGCTCTCTGTCACTTGCAGGCACGAAGTATACCTTCCCCTCCCCCCTGCTCGAGCATTCTCATCGCGTTTAAATAACCCGGACCTCGCCACCCCCGAAGGGGGTTTATCACCTTAAGTTCTCTGTCATCTGCCTGATCAAAGTACCCTCCGGGGGATTTAGGGAGCCGGGAGTGGAGCACGCCACACGTTTACCGCCGGATCATCAAAACATTTTTCACAAAAAGCTTTACTATCACCGTGGCCGCAGCCGTAACACCAGATGTCAAAGATACGACAGTCCATACAAAGTATTTTCCCGCAGCCGTCACAGAGAACCGCTGACGGTTTCCCGCCACACTCCTGGCATATTTTTCCGTCAACTATCTGCATCAATACCGCCGAAGCCCTTTGAGGCAACGATGCCTTTTACAATATCCTCTGCTTCAGCAATTATATTTTCAACTATTTTCCCCGCGCTCAGTTTCTCTGAAAGCTGGCCCACAACCTGGCCCGCAGGAAGAGACCCGCACTCTGTATCTCCCTCAATAAGACCAGCCCGAATTTTACCCTTTCCAAAGAGAAGCATTTCGTATGACGGTACGGCTTTTTCTTTAAGCCGGTACTCAGCGGTAAAATCGTTCTTAAGGCACCGCATCGGAAAACCGGTAAAATGGCCGGTAACAGTTGTGTCTTCACTTCCTGCTGAGATAATCATATCCTTAAACTTATCATGTACCGGGCATTCTTCCGCAACAAGAAAACGGGTGCCCATCATAACCGCTTCAGCACCCATGGCCAGGCAGGCAACCAGCTGCGAGCCTTCGGCAATACCCCCGGCCGCGATGACCGGGATCCGGCCTCTGACTTCCTTCACAATCTGAGGAAGCAGCGGGAGGGTTCCGATTTTTCCAATGTGCCCGCCTCCCTCGCATCCTTCAGCCACGATTATGTCAGCCCCCGCCTCAACGACAGGGCCCGCGTGCCTGACACTGGCGATAGTCGGAATCAAGGGAATATCCGCC
>Ga0070729_10000882_pt1 | contig 54402 bp, 41 predicted proteins | sample tdDd472_FD_66725 | JGI IMG/M metagenome (GOLD analysis project Ga0070729, IMG submission 66725) | Marine sediment microbial communities from the Atlantic coast under amendment with organic carbon and nitrate - tdDd47.2 | ecosystem: Environmental > Aquatic > Marine > Coastal > Sediment | place... | reverse complement strand
TTGTTAAGCTTCCTCCTGCTGTCGATAATGATTGGACAGTAAGCGGTAACAATATTTATAATGGAAATACAGGTAATGTAGGTATTGGAAATACTTCTCCTGTTAGTAAGCTTCATGTTTCTGGGTTAGCCTCCATTGATGGTTCTAGGCTGGAATTTATAAATACCGGAAACTCTGTCTTTATTGGTATTGGCACTGGAGCCAATGACGATTTAACTAATAACAATAATGTTTTCATCGGAACCAATGCAGGTAATAGCAATACTTCAGGCACTGATAACACAATAGTAGGGGTAGCCGCTTTAAGACAAAACACAACTGGGTTAAACAACACTTCATTTGGAGCTAGAAGTATGAGATTTAATACAAGTGGAGTTAACAATAGTGTTTTAGGTTTTGAAGCCTTATATTCAAACTCAACTGGGTCTACAAATACTGCAATAGGCAGAAGAGCTATGTATTTCAACACAACTGCCGGTTCAAACTCCGCATTAGGTAATCAAGCACTTTATTCTAACACTAATGGGTCAAGCAACACTGCAGTTGGAAACGATGCACTTTATAGCAATACGACAGGTGGAAACAATACAGGTGTCGGATTCAATTCCCTTTATTTAAATAGCGGTGGATTTTATAACACTGCTATAGGGCACCAATCATTATATTCAAATTCATTTGGAAATAACAATGCTGCTATAGGTAGAAACGCTTTGTATTCCAATACAACTGGTAGTAACAACTCTGCAGTTGGATATAATGCTTTTTTCAATGGTGCGAGTTTTTCTAATTCAACTGCATTAGGATATGCTACAGACATTACTGCCAGCAACCAAGTAAGAGTTGGAAATGCTTCTGTTACTAGTATTGGTGGTTTTGCTAACTGGACAAATGTTTCAGATGCTAGATTTAAAGTGAATATAAAAGAAAATGTTCCTGGATTAGACTTTATAACTAAGTTAAGAGCTGTAACATACAACTTAGACCTTGATGCTATTGCAAAATTTCATAATACACCTGACCAAATTAGAGTGGATGAAACTGAAAAAGCTCAGCAAATTCAAACAGGATTCATTGCTCAGGAAGTTGAAGAAGCTGCAAAGAAACTTGGATTTGAGTTCAGTGGTGTGGATGCTCCAAAAAATGAAGCTGACCATTACGGATTGAGATATTCGGAATTTGTTGTTCCAATTGTAAAAGCGATACAAGAACAACAAGTTATTATTGAAGAATTAAGAAAGCAAAATGAACTTCTATTAAAAAGAATAGAAACACTTGAAAATAAATAATTATGAAATTATTATTCTTAGCCATATCATTTTTCTTTTGTAGTTTTTCTTTTTGCCAAACTATAACACCTGAAGTAATTTCTTCGTCAGGAGATTTTTATTCTAATTCAACAGCCCAGCTTAGTTTTACTTTTGGTGAAATGATTATTGAAACTGTTTCTTCTTCATCAAATATTATTACCCAAGGGTTTCAGCAGCCAGAACAAGAAAATGTTGGCATTGAGGAAGCAAAAAAAAAACTACAAGTTAACATTTACCCTAATCCAAGTAGAGAGCTCTTTAATATTGATTTATCAGATAAAGAATTTGAAATTACTTTAACCATTTTTGATGCAACTGGTAAAATAATACAACAACAAACTATTCCAGATTGGCAAAAAAAGGTGACGTTAAACTTGTCGTCATATAGTTCAGGATATTATATAATGAATTTAGTTTCCACAGACAATCAATATCAGTCATCATATAAACTTCAAAAGATAGACTAAGTCGTTTATTTTTCATTATTTCAAGTACTTTTTGTACTTTCGGAACGGATTTTGTTTAATAAAATCACAAAATAATTTTATGATGAAAAAAATATCAAGTCTATTAGCAATTACATTTTCTGTTTTTGCTTTCGCACAAGAAAATAACTTAGTTCCCAATCCTAGTTTCGAACAAGTAGAAAAGAAAGTTAAATCTCCCGGGCAAATTGAATATGCTACTGGCTGGAAGGCTGCTACACTTGGTCCTGTTGATCTGTACTCTGAAGACTCAAAAAGTGAAGAAGTTGGTGTGCCTAATAATAGTTATGGTGAAGAAAAAGCTATGACAGGAAAAAACTACGCAGGCTTAAGTTTTTATAGTTATAAAGACAAAGAGCCAAGAGGCTACCTTCAAACCAAATTAAAAGAACCTCTAAAAAAAGGAGAAAAGTATTGCGTTCAATTTAATGTAAGCTTTGCCGATTTATCTAAATATGCGGTAAATAATCTTGGGTTATATATTTCAGAAGATGCTATTTCGGCTAAGAACAATGATGTCCTTAAAGCTGAGCCCCAAATTATTCATAGAAAAAACAGGATTTTTTCTAAGCAGTTTTGGTGGGAAACCATTTGTGGAGAATACACTGCAAAAGGTGGAGAAGAATATATCACTATTGGAAACTTCAAACCCTCCGATGCTACACTTTCTGAAAAAGTAAAAAGACCAAGAGGATTTACAAAACCGCAGACTTATGATGGTTATTATTATATTGATGATGTTTCTGTGGTAAATAGTAAAAATGTTGAAAATTGTCAATGCGAACTAATTGCAGGAGGAAAAGCAGAAGTAATTAATAAAGAATTTAAAAGTGATCCAAATGCGGTTGAAGAAGTTGAAGTAAATGGGTTAGAAATCACATTTACACCCAAATCTTCTGCTATTTCGGCTGAAGCTAATAAAAAGTTAGATGGAGTAATTGCATACTTGAAAGAAAATGAAACCACAAAAATTGTAATTACAGGGCATATAGATGCGTCTGAAAAAGCAATGGCTATTTTAGCTCAAAAAAGAGCTGAAGCTGCTAGTAAGTATATCGTTTCTAAAGGTATTTCTCAAGATAGAATAAAGGTAGAAAGCAAAACAGATACTGAACCAAAAGACGAAACGGGAACTCCTGAGGGTCAAAAAGCTAATATGAGAATTGAATTTTCAATACCTCAATAGCTTGAGAATACTTTTCCTCATTAATTTTCTTTCAATAATCTTAATTGGGCACTCACAAAATTTAGTGCCCAATTTTAATTTCAACCATCAATCTCCAAAAGATAATCTCTCAACAATAAAGTCGGTTTCAAACTGGTTTTCAGCAAACGGAACTACTCCGGATTTAAGACAAAAAGACGGAGATTTTTATGTAGGGTTTTATACCTTTTGCTTTAAACCTAATAGAAGAGAATATTTATGCGTAAAACTTAACGAATCACTAGTCGATACTTTAGAGTATAAAATATCCTATAAAGCAATGCTTCGAACAGATTGCCAATTTGCACTAGGGCACATGAGCGCATTATTTGAAAAAGAAAGGCCTTCTTTTGAAAAGTATAGTGTTATTGATAAAGTTCCTCAATCAACCATTTCAAATGAGCTATTTATGAAAAAAACAGGACAGTGGTTTGTGGTTTCAGACACCTTTAAAGTAAGCGGTGGAGAACAATATTTACTTCTAGGAAACTTTTTTTCTGATGATTTTTCGGGAAAAATAACATTTGAAGAATATAGCTGGAATTATGCCTATTACTATATAGATTCCGTAGTTATTGAATCTTTTGAGCCAAAAAAATTAGCAGATATTGATGCAACAAAACCAACAAACTTAACACTTGATATAGATTCAAACTTTACATTGTTTTCTGATTCTAATAGATATATAATCAATATAAATAAAGTAGATACTTTTCAAATTGAAAAAAATAAAAGAAACATCATAAAAAACATTTCATTTGCCATAAATAGTAGTGAGCTACTAAATACATCATTTACTGAGTTAAATAAATGGGTTGATTTTTTAAAAGACAACCCTAATCTAAAAGTTGAAATAATAGGGCATACAGATAGCACAGGAATAGAATCAAAAAACATTACCCTATCAAAAGAAAGAGCACAAAGTGTAAAAAACTATTTTGTAAATAATGGCGTTAATAATATCATAACAGTTGAAGGAAAAGGCAGCCAAGAACCGATTACAAATAATAAAACAGAAAAAGGTAGAGCTGAAAATAGAAGGGTTGAAATAAAAATTTTTGAATAATACCAGGTATTAGTTTTCTTTATTGTCAAATGAAAGTTTATTTCATAATATTACTATCAATTATCAGCAGTTTTTCTATTGCTCAAAACCCTAATGACAATATTGATTTCAAAAACCCAAATGCTGAATTACTTGAGTCATTAATAGAAATAAAAGTAAATGCATATAGAAAATCAAAAAAAATAAATCAACTTAAGCACGAAGACAAACTGACAATGGCCGCCAAAGACCAAGCAGGTTTTATGGCAAAAATTAAAAGAGTAACTCACGACCAACCATCAAAAAACAAAAAGTCAGCTTTTGAGAGAGTAAAATACTATAATGGTAATTTTGCAATGGTAGGAGAAAATTGTCACAATATTTTTTGTGGAGTAAAAACCAAAATATATGGTGAAAGAGAAAAAATAGTAATAGAAACTTATGAAGAAGCTGCAGAAGCATTAGTTAAAGGCTGGATAAATTCTACTGACCACCACCAAAATATTATTGACGAAGACTTTTACACCGTTGGAACAGGAGTCGCATTCAATAAAGAAAATAACTCTATTTATGCTACTCAGGTATTCGCATCAGAAAAATATATTCCACCAACAAAATCTGAAAAAAAAAAGTACGGATTAAAAGAATATAATCAGAAAGCGTGTAGCGAGCTAGAAAAAGATTACCCTTACCTTACAGAACTATTATCCAACAACATTTACTTTGAAAACGGAAAAATTCACTTCTACTTTCACGATTTAGAGTTTTTAAAAGATATTATTAAAAAGTCAAAAGATGCCATTGGGGTTGACATTATTCTCAGAGAACAATACGGTTGTGAAACAGGCAATAAGCTACACTCAGCAGAAACTCATGACGGCTATCTTTTAAAACCATTAAAAAAATCAGCATTATACTCTAAAAATGAAGCAAAACAAACAAATGAAATGTTTGTCTCTTTTGGTGAAATCCCAAGTTTTGTTGACACTATTACAGATGAGTTTAACCTATTAATTATTAAAGATGGTTGCGTTTGTCAATCCATTTTTTACAACAATATAGGTGAACCTGCATTGTCTAAAATAAGTTTAGAGTGGGAACTAGACACCTTTTCAATTACTGATAAAACCGATTCTATTAAACGTATTGTAGAGTTTACAATTCCATTCGATAAAGCAAAGTATAATTACAAGTTAGAAGATATTAAACCACTTTTGGACTCCCTTGAAGTAAATAAGTATGACATAAAAAAAATTGAACTAACCGCTTATTCTTCCATTGAAGGAAAAGAAGAATTAAATGTTGAACTACAGAAAAAAAGAGCCGCAAGCATTTTAAAGGCAATAGAAGAATATCAGCTGGAAAAAATAATTTCCTCAGTAAAAACTGAAGAAAACTGGGAAGGATTTTATGAGTCTATTAAAGGTTCTCCCTACGAAGCAGAACTTAAACAATTTTCAAAAGGCCAACTCAGAAAAATAGTTTTAAGCGATACATTAGGATACAATCTTGAGCCTTACTTAAAAGACCAAAGAAAAGGCAAAGTTTTACTCTACCTTGAAAAAGTTTTTGTTGATTCTCTACTATTAGAAACTATTGACGAAAGAATTAACTATGCCCTTACGAATAATGATTATAAAAAGGCAAAAGCGTTACAAACAGCTCTAATTAAAAAAATATTAAACAAAGAAGCTGATTACTTTAAACTTTTAGAGCTTGACATACCTAGAAAGCCCGAAACAATAGACCTACTAAACAACCAAATTGTACTTCTAAACATTATTGCAGATACATCTAAGCTCGACAGCATATATAAAATCAACAATAAAGAATTCGACATCTTGCTTCAAGTTAACAATCAAAACGGAAGCGTTTTATATAACAAATACTATACAATGTTAGAGCTTTGGAATGCCAATTTAAATACAATCAATAACCCTAAAGAATTTGAAAAAGACATTAAAAAGCTTTCTTCTTATGGGATTAACAAAGAAAAAATAAACCAGATGCTCTTAAATTTTCATTTAATTGCAACAGAATATTACTATGAAAAAAGAAAGTTTGACGAAAGAGACCGTTCACTGAAAGAAATCAAAAAAACACTTTTAAAAAGTAATTTAAATACAGAACAGTCTTTTGAACTGGCTAGCTATTTTATGTTTCAGATGAAAATAGACTGGGCTGTTGAAATTCTTCATCCGTTAATTAAAGAAGAAAAATATACCGAAGATTTACTGTTTTCATTTTTAACAATTGCCATTTATGCAGAAGACCAAGTTTCACAAGAAGAGTTTTTAATGTTGATGGCTAAAGCTAAAAGTTTAAATTTAGACCGATTTTGTAAACTCATTGGATTTCCTAATATGAGTTTTCAGTTATTAAAAAATAAAAACCTGAAAAAAGAATATTGTCAGTCTTGTAGCCAATGAGTTTAAAATCCGAAAAAAAAATAATTAATGGTTGGGCTTTTTATGACTGGGCAAACTCTGTTTATCCACTGGTAATAACTACAGCAATTTTTCCGACTTTTTACTCTGCTATTACTCCGGACAAAGTAACTTTTTTTGGCCTAAGTTTTATTAATACAGAACTATATGCCTACATAGGTGCCACTTCCTTTTTAATTGTGTCCATCCTCTCTCCTATTTTAACCGGTATTGCTGATTATATGGGAAACAAAAAAATATTTCTAAAGCTTTTTTGTTACATCGGAGCCGCATCATGTTGCTCATTGTATTATTTTGATGAAAATCAACTTGAACTAAGTATGATTCCTGTTGTATTAGCTGGTGTAGGTTTTTGGGGAAGTATTGTTTTTTATAATTCATACTTACCGGATATTGCACCAAAATCTGAACACGATAAAATAAGTGCAAAAGGATTTTCATTAGGTTATTTGGGAAGCGGAATACTTTTAATCATTGACCTAATTTTAATTATGAACTGGGAAACTTTTGGATTTAAAAGTCAAGGCTATGCAAGCCGATTTGCATTTTTAACGGCAGGTATTTGGTGGGTAGCTTTTAGTCAATATACTTATTTGGTCCTTCCAAAAGGAAATAAAAAAATTACTACCCAAAATATGTTCACCAAAGGGTTTGAAGAGTTAGTAAAAGTTTTCAAAGAATTTAAAACCCAAGAACATTTAAAAAAATATTTAAGAGCCTATTTTATTTACAGCATGGGTGTTCAAACTATTATGTATATGGCTACCCTTTTTGCAGCAAAGGAAATTGATTGGGGAACCGATGACAAAGCAAAATCGGGTTTGATTATTAGTGTATTAATTATTCAATTTATAGCCATAGGTGGCTCTTACTTTTGCTCCTGGTTGAGTAAAAAGTTAGGAAACATTAAAGCACTTACCTTCATCGTAACAAGTTGGATTTTAGCCTGCATAATTGCTTTTTACATTACGCAACCAGTTGAATTTTATTGTTTAGCTACATTAGTTGGTTTTATTATGGGTGGCACTCAATCCCTTTCTCGTTCAACTTATTCAAAATTACTACCACAAACTAATGATACAGCATCTTATTTTAGCTATTATGATGTATTGGAAAAATTAGGAATAGTGGTTGGCACAATTTCATTTGGATTTATTAATGCACTCACGGGCTCAATGAGAGCAACTGTTTTTGTATTAGCCGCTTATTTTATTATTGGCGCTTTTCTTTTATTACTAGTACCAAAAGAAGTACAAAAAATATAACTTCGCAGCAAAATTTGAACCTTGGAAAAACAAGTATTTGACATTACCATAGTTGGAGGAGGAATAGTTGGGGCAGCTACCGCATACCAAATTCAAAAAGCCTACCCCAATCTTTCTATCTTATTAATTGAAAAAGAAAATAAATTAGCAGATCACCAAACGGGAAACAATTCCGGTGTAATACACTCAGGACTTTACTACAAACCCGGGTCGAAAAAAGCTAAGACCTGTGTGGATGGTCGTCATGAATTAGTGGCTTTTGCAAAAGAACATAAGATAAAACATGACGTATGCGGAAAAGTTGTTGTTGCTACAGACAAATCGGAACTTCCTTTTATGGATAAAATTTTTGAAAATGGAGTTGCTAATAATACCGAAGGAATAGAAAAAATTGATGCAAAAAGAGTAAAAGAAATAGAACCTTTTGTAGAAAGTATTGGCGGAATCTGGGTGCCTTGTACTGGTATTATTGATTTTAGAGGTGCGACAGAAAAAATGGTAGAAATATATCTTTCCATAAATCCAAATAGCACATTAAAATTAGGAGAAGAAGTAATTGCCTTTGAAAAAGATGGTAATCAAACTAAAGTAGTTACCTCAAAATCTAATTATCACACAAAATTTTTAATTTGTTGCGGAGGTTTACAGGCCGATAGATTAGCAAAAAAAGACGGAGTAGAATTAAAAGAAAAAGTAGTCGGTTTTAGAGGAGATTATTATGAGCTTACCGAGCAAGCAAAGCACAAAGTAAAAAATCTTATTTATCCTGTGCCTAATCCGGCTTTCCCATTTTTAGGAGTCCACTTCACAAGAATGGTGGACGGAGAAGTAGAGTGTGGTCCAAATGCTGTATTTACATTTAAAAGAGAAGGATACGGAAAAACAGATTTTTCTTTTAAAGATACTTGGGATGCTTTAACTTATGCCGGAACATGGAAATTATTTTTCAGTAACATGTCGTTTGGAATTAATGAATACCGAAGAGCTTTTTCTAAAAAGTTATTCTTGAAAACGCTTCAAAGAATGATTCCATCTTTAACAATGGAGGACATCAGACCAGGAAGAGCAGGAGTAAGAGCAATGTTATTAAATAGTTCCGGAGATACCCGTGAAGATTTTAGAATAGAATATAAAGACAACGCCATTCACGTTTTAAATGCACCATCGCCTGCAGCAACAGCAAGCTTATCTATTGGAACGCAAATTAGAGAAATGGCAGAAAAGCAATTTAATTTAAAAGGATAAAAATTAATCTACCACATTATATTTTTCAAGAAAATCATCCCAATTCCAGACAAAGTTTTCCATTACCTCATTTATTCTTTTTAAAAAAATTGGGTTTGGATTATTCATATTTCTAAAATACTCCTCTTGATATTGAGCTAATTCATACTTATAGAAAACAGCCTTGCTCATTCCATAAAGAGTATTTTTTGAAGGAAAATTTACTTTAGATATAAAGGATTGATATTTTTTAATTAAAGTAAAAATATCATCATATGATTTATCAAAAATATAAGTTAATTGCTCTATACACTTATCAAGGATTCTATTGTCCTTTGGTGCATCAAAATATTCAGGGACTCGTTTAAGGTTTCCGGCTAAAACAATTAATAAAAATTCTTTGTAATTATCCGATTTTATATCAGGTGACTGAATAAACTCAGGAGAATTATTTATAACATCGCAAATTTCCGGAAAACCCGCTTCTACCACATCAAAAATGTTGGTAAGAAAGGTGTGAACTACTACCTCTTCTTTTACTTTTTTCTTGAGTAAATTAGAAAACATACTTTTAGGTTTTGCCAAAGGTATAGGTCATTATGTGTAGTTATAAACAGTGAGTTAAAAGGTTTTTAACAATCTTATTAACGTAAATAAAATAGTAGCTTTACAATAATTCCTATTAAAACGCTATGAATCTCTCTTATTTTAACTTAAATTTGCTCATCTAACAACCAAAAATAATTTAAAATGAAAAAACTTTACACCTTAGTTAGTATGATGTGCATAGCCGCTTTAGGTTTTTCACAGTACTATTACATTCCTCATGTGAATGCAGGACAAAACCCTGGAAATTTAAATCAAGATGACGAATACCCTGTTGGTGGTGGTCTAAGCACAACTTGGGCTACTATTCAAGGTCCTTCTGCATCTGCTTGGTCTCCAGTACAAACCATCCCATTTACATTTAACTTTAATGGAAGTGCCGTAACACAATACAAAGTATCTACTACTGGAGTATTAACTTTTACTACAACAGCCGGTACCGTTCCAGGAGCCCCATCTGCTCTTCCTTCTGCATCGATTCCAGATAAATCTGTATGTGTTTGGGGAATTTCAGGTTCAGGATCAAATGACAATATTGTAACAAAAACTTTTGGTACAGCTCCAAATAGACAACACTGGGTATTTTTCTCATCATATACTAGTGGTTCTAATTGGACTTATTGGTCAATAGTATTGGAAGAAACAACTAATAAAATCTATATTGTTGATCAGAGACATTCTGCTGCAATTAGTGGATTAAGATTAGGCGTTCAAATTAATTCAACTACTGCTACTTCAGTTAACCCTTCTCCATATACTTCTGTAGCTGGTTCTAATCCTTCCTCTGCAGACAATACTTATTATGAGTTTATTTATGGAACACAACCTGCTTACGATATGGCTGCAACTGCTGAATCAGTTCCACAATATTTAGCTATAGGTGCTGCTCCATTTAGTATTACTGGAACAGTACAGAACAACGGTACAGTAACTGTAACTAGTTTTGATATTAATTATACAGTAAATGGAGGAACAGCAGTAACTGCAGCTCATGCCGCAGTTAATATTACTTCTGGAGGTAGTGCAAACTTTACTCACCCAACTCAATGGAATCCTGCTACTTCAGGTACTTATACTATTGAAGCTTGGGCATCTAACATTAATGGTAACCCAGACCAAAATACATCAAACGATAAAATTACATTTACAGTTGATGTAGTTGATACAGTAGTAACTAGAAACTCTTGTCTTGAGGTATTTACTTCTTCTACTTGTGGACCATGTGCCCCAGGTAATGCTCAAATGGACAATAATGTAGTACCTACAATTTCAAACTATACTATTGTTAAATACCAACAAAACTTCCCTGGTTCTGGTGACCCATATCAAACTACAGAGTCTGTTAACAGAAGAGGGTATTATGCAATAAATTCAATCCCTAGAATGGAAATTGATGGTCAATGGGATGGAAATGCCAACTCATTTACAAAGCCTATTTTCCAAAGCTACCAACAACTACCTTCTTTTATGACTATTGATATTACCAGTGCAACTTATACTGGTACTACTGCTACTATCAACGCAACAATCACTCCTCACATTACTTATGCAGCTGGTACATATAAATACCATGTAGTTATTAATGAGAAAAAGACTACCGGAAACGTTGCCTCAAATGGCGAAACCGAATTTCACCATGTAATGATGGATATGATTCCAAACGAAAATGGTAATGCTATCTCTTCATTAACAAAAGGGGTTGCTATTCCTGTTACTAAAACTCAGAATTTATCTTCTTCTAACGTTGAACAGATGTCTGACTTAGAAGTTGTTGTTTTTGTTCAAGATAATGGAGATAAAAAAATTCTTCAATCAGCTTGGAAAGATATCAGCGCAGCTGGTAGCACTGGAATCAATGATATTGATGAGAACAATGAAGGTATTGCTTCGTTATACCCTAACCCAACAAACAACAATGCAACTGTTAGATACCAAATTAATGGTGCTAAAAATGTATCTGTAATTGTTAGAGATATGATGGGTAAAGAAGTAATTTCTGAAAACATCGGTTCTGTTAATGGTGTTAACTATTATATTATTAATACATCTGAATTACCAAACGGAATTTATATGGTAAACTTAATTGCAGGAGACAAATCATTCTCTAATAAATTAATGGTTACTAAGTAATAATAGTTTTTCATTTTAGAAAAGGCGGTACATTTTGTATCGCCTTTTTTTATTAGCTTTGGTTTAATGAATCAACAACAAATTAAAGTAAATAAAACTGCTTTTGTTTCAATAGATGGTAATACCAAAGATCCAGATTTTATTTGGTTAATTTTACATGGATATGGTCAACTTGCAAGTTATTTTATCAAAAAATTTAATTCTCTAAACAAAGACCGGAATCTTATAATAGTTCCGGAGGCTCTTTCAAAGTATTACATATCAGGAAACAACGGAAGAGTTGGAGCTACCTGGATGACAAAGCATGAAAGAGAAGTAGATATTCAAGACAATCACAATTACTTAGATACTATTTACAATCAATTCGTTCCAAAAAACTATACCGGAAAATTAGTGTTACTCGGATTTTCTCAAGGAGCAGCAACAGCAGCTAGATGGCTAGCTACAACAAATCACAATTTTCATCATCTGGTACTTTGGGCAAGTGTATTTCCTCCTGATTTAAAAATAGATGAGTTTAAACAAAAAAAGATAAAAACAACTTTAGTTTTTGGAGACAAAGATGAATATCTATCGAAAAACGATATAGAAATTCATTATAAATGGGCTCAAAATAATTTATTTGATGTTGACCTATTGACATTTGAAGGAAACCATAATATTTTTCCTGAAGCTTTAAAGTCTCTTGAATTAAAATTATCTGTTGATACTATTCATTCCATTTAATGAATAGTTACATTTAAAATAAAAACTAAGCTTTTCAGTAGTTTTTTAGATATTTGTAGTTTATTTTTGGAAGAAATGTGGGCAAAGTTTGCAAGTGCTATTTTACGCTATAGGATAATCATTATTATCTCCATTTTAGCTATATCAGTATTCATGGGGTTCATGGGTACAAGAGTTGAATTGAGCTACAAAATGACTCCTCTCCTTCCAAAAACAGACCCAAGCGTAAAAGAATACAATGAGTATCAGGAGCAATTTGGCGAAGATGGTAGTTTACTAGTAATAGGTGTTGAAGATGCCAGGCTTTTTGAATTAGAAGCTTTTAACAAATGGTATGACCTAACAAATTCACTAAAAAATATAAGAGTTGAAAAGATTAAAGGAAATGATAAAGACACTGTATATGGTGTTACGGAAAGTGTTTCAATGGCATCTATCTACAACCTTGTAAAAGCCGAAAATGAAAAGAAGTTTATTTTAGAAAACGTTTTTAAATCTAAGCCTAAAACTCAAGCCGAACTAGATAGCATATTACAATTAGTTTTTAACTTACCGTTTTATCAAGATTTTATATTTACTAAAGACAAAACAACCCTTCTTGCTCTAACTCTAGATAAAGAAATTATTGATTCGGAATCAAGACATGAGTTAATGGAGGCTATTTTAGCTCAAACTAAAAAATTTGAAGAAGAAACAAATATAAAACTACACTACTCAGGGCTTCCATATATAAGATATAATAATACAACAGAAGTTTCTGCTGAAATTAAGCTCTTTATCATTTTATCAGCATTAATTACCACAATTATTTTATTCATTTTTTTCCGCTCCATAAAAGCTACTTTTTTCTCGCTTATTGTGGTTGGAATTGGTGTAGTTTGGTCCAATGGTATAATGGGTATTTGTGGTTATGAAATTACCATTCTTACTGCGCTTATACCTCCTTTGGTTATTGTAATTGGCATTCCAAACTCTGTCTTCCTTCTTAATAAATATCATAGAGAGTTCTCAAAACACGGAAATCAAATTAAATCCTTACAAAGGGTAATAGAAAGAATAGGAAACGCTACATTTTTAACCAATTTTACTACATCGTTAGGGTTTGCCACTTTTATTTTTACCCAAAGTCAAGGTTTAGTTGAGTTTGGAGTAGTGGCTTCACTTTCTGTAATGTCTATCTTTTTACTTTCAATTACTTTAATTCCAATCATATTTAGCTTTCTGTCGGAACCCAAAGTAAAACACACTAAACACCTAGAGAATAAATGGATGGCAATAATTGTTGATTCATTGGTAAAAGTAGTTTCAAAAAGAAGAACCATTGTGTACTGCATTGCAGTAATAGTATTTGGAATCAGTATTTGGGGAATAACTACTATAAAAACTACAGGAAATTTAGTTGATGATTTACCAAAAGACGACCCTATTACAATTGACTTAAAAGAATTTTTTGAAGTTAAATTCCAAGGAGTATTACCATTAGAAATTTTAATAGACACCAAGAAAAAAGGTGGTGTAATGCAGCTTTCAAACCTTCAAAAAATTGATGAATTACAAACAGTTTTACACAAACACGATAAAATATCAAAAGCTGTTTCAATAGTTGATGGCCTTAAATTTACTCGCCAGGCATACTATAATGGCAATCCTGAAAAATACGCATTGTTAAATGAACAAGAAAAAAGCTTCCTTGCTCCTTACCTCAAAAATGCAGGAGACAACAAAGGATTACTTAAAGCATTTGTAGATTCATTAGACCAAACGGCAAGAGTTAGTGCTCAAATTGCCGACATAGGAACTGAAGAAATGGAGACGTTGATGAATGAATTAAACAAAGAAATAAATCAGATATTTCCTCCTGAAGATTATGATGTAATTGTTACAGGAAGTAGTACTGTTTTCTTAAAAGGAACTTCTTATTTAGTAAAAAACTTATTTATTAGTTTACTAATAGCGATTACATTAATTGCTGTTATAATGGCCTTATTATTTTCCAGTCTTAGAATGATTCTCATTTCTCTTGTACCCAATTTACTTCCATTAGTAATAACCGGAGGTTTAATGGGTATTTTAGGAGTTGCCATAAAACCATCTACTATTTTAGTTTTTAGCATTGCATTTGGAATTTCAGTTGACGATACCATTCATTATTTAGCCAAATACAGACAAGAATTAAAAATAAGACCTTGGGACATAAAAACGTCTGTATTGCTGGCTCTTAAAGAAACAGGAATGAGCATGATATATACATCTATTATATTATTCTTTGGGTTTGGAGTATTTACAGCTTCAAAATTTGGCGGAACAATTGCCTTAGGGTTTTTAGTTTCAACAACATTACTTTTTGCGATGCTCTCAAATTTAGTTTTACTACCTTCACTTCTGTTAACATTAGAAAAAAGAATTTTATCAAAAGCATTTAAAAAAGAACCGCTTATAGAAATCATTGATGAAGAAGAAGACATTGACTTGGATTTTCTTCAAATAAATAATGATAAAGCAGAAGGTGGTTCAGAGGAAAATCAGGGAGAAGAAATAAAAACTACATCAAAATGAAAGGAATAATTTTAGCAGGTGGTTCAGGTACAAGACTTCATCCAATTACTTATGCGATGAGTAAACAAATGATGCCTGTTTATGATAAACCCATGATTTACTACCCACTTTCAACTCTTTTAAGTGCAGGTATTAATGAAATTTTAATCATCACTACACCTCATGATAATCCATTATTTCAAAAATTACTTGGAGATGGTAGTCAAATCGGCTGTAAGTTTTCCTATGCAATTCAAGAAGTTCCAAACGGTCTTGCCCAAGCATTTGTTATTGGTAAGGATTTTATAGGAAATGATAAAGTTGCTTTGATTTTGGGAGATAATATTTTTCATGGAACGGGTTTATCAGAAATGCTGCAGGAAAACAACAACCCTAATGGCGGTGTTGTATTTGCCTATCATGTGTCAGACCCTGAAAGATATGGTGTAGTGGAGTTTGATAAAAACAAAGTAGCCCTTTCAATTGAAGAAAAACCAAAAAACCCAAAGTCAAATTTCGCAGTACCGGGATTATATTTTTATGACAACTCTGTTATTGAAATTGCTGAAAATTTAAAACCAAGCGCTAGAGGTGAATACGAAATTACTGATGTAAATAAAGCCTACCTTGAACAAGGAAAACTAAAGGTTGGTATTTTAGATAGAGGAACAGCTTGGCTCGACACAGGAACCTTTTCCTCATTAATGCAAGCTAGCCAATATGTTCAAGTCATTGAAGAAAGACAAGGAATGAAAATAGGCTGTATTGAAGAAATTGCCTATAGAATGGGCTACATAAATTCACAGCAATTAGAAATGCTGGCACAACCGCTTCTAAAAAGTGGATATGGAGATTATTTACTTCAAATCTTAAGAGAATAATGCAACGTATCCTTGTTACAGGCGGAGCAGGTTTTATAGGTAGTTCATTAGCTGAAAAACTGTCACAATTAGAAGACACTTTAATTGTAATTGCAGATAACCTTTCTACCGGCAAAAAAGAAAAGATCCCTGTCAGTACAAACAACAACATTAAATTTATTAAGTGTAATGTAAACACAGAGTCTGAAATCACCAGTGTTTTTCATGCTTTTCCGTTCGATTATGTTTTTCACTATGCCGCAATGGTTGGCGTTGAAAGAACATTAAAAAGTCCTGTTGAAGTTTTAAAAGATATTGATGGCATTAAAAACGTATTGAACCTTTCAAAAAACACAGGTGTAAAACGTGTGTTTTACGCATCATCCTCTGAAGTTTACGGTGAGCCGGTTGAATTTCCACAAAATGAAGACACTACACCCCTAAATTCCCGTTTACCTTATGCCATTGTAAAAAATGTAGGTGAGGCATACTTAAAATCATTTAAGCAAGAGTATGATTTAGACTATACCATTTTCAGGTTTTTCAATACTTATGGAATTAAACAAAGTAGCGATTTTGTAATTTCAAAATTCATAGATGCAGCTAAAAAAGGAGAAGATATAACCATAAATGGTGACGGTAGTCAAACTAGAACATTTTGCCATATTGATGACAATATAGAAGCAACCGTTAACACACTTCTCTCCAATGACTTTATTAATGACACTATAAACATTGGAAATAATATAGAAGTTACTATTCTAGAACTTGCAAAAAAAATCATTACACTAACTAATTCAACTTCAAAAATTGTACACCTGCCTCCATTAAAAGAAGGTGACATGACAAGAAGACATCCTGACATTAGCAAAATGAAAAAATTGCTAAACCGTGAACTAATTTCTCTTGATGATGGTTTAAGTAAAATCATCAAACAGTAAGTATAAATGGAAAAATACATTTCACTTATCAATAAAGAACTCAGCAAACTATTTGTATCGAAAAGCCCTAAAACGCTATACCAACCTGTAACTTATTTTTTTGATATAGGAGGCAAAAGAATAAGACCTTTGTTAGTTCTTTTAGCCTCTGAGTTAAATAATGGCAACCATTTAAATGCTTTATCTCAAGCTCTAGGCATTGAAGTCTTTCACAACTTCACCCTATTACATGATGATATAATGGATAATGCCGATGTAAGAAGAGGAAAGCAAAGCATTCATAAAAAATGGAATGGCAATCAGGCTATATTATCCGGAGATGTAATGTTTGCGAAATCAGTAGAACTAATTTCAAATTGCTCTATTGACATTTTACCTCACGTTTTAAAGTGTTTTAATAAAACGGCAATTGAGGTTTGTGAAGGTCAGCAAATGGACATGGACTTCGAAAACAGAAATGATGTTACTGTTGCTGAATATCTTGAAATGATAAAACTAAAAACAGCCGTTTTAATTGGTGCTAGTCTTAAAATTGGAGCTCTTTGCGGTAATATGGAACTCAATAAAACTAGCTACTTATATCAAGCCGGAGTTCAAATTGGTATTGCCTTTCAAATCCAAGACGATTATTTAGATGCATTTGGTAACCCAGAAAAATTTGGCAAAAAACAAGGTGGTGATATTTTAGCTAAAAAGAAAACTTTTCTTTACCTCACTGCTAAAGAAAAATCTAGTGATTTTGAAAATAAATATACTTCCATTTTATCAAATCAAACATTATCTGATGATGAAAAAGTTAGTTCAGTTTTAGCGCAAATGTCAAAAATTGGAGTAAAAGATGAAACAGAAAAAATAATGAATTCCTATTTTGACAAATCGTTTGAAATCATTAATTCAATTGACTGTAACCCGCAAAAAAAACAAGAAATAATTACGCTCTTTAAATCTTTTATTCAAAGAGATAATTAGTATTAAAAATCTTTCAACATTCAACTTTTAGCGTTTAACAATTAACTATATTTGCTCACCATGAGTGAATTTCTAGTATCTGCACGTAAATATAGACCCACCACTTTCGACTTAGTGGTCGGCCAGAAATCAATTGTTTCTACTTTACGAAATGCTATACAAAATGAAAAAATAGCTCAAGCCTATTTATTCTGTGGCCCAAGAGGAGTTGGTAAAACTACCTGTGCAAGAATTTTAGCAAAAGTTATTAATGACGAATCTTACGATGAAAACTCGTTAGAAGAATTTTCCTTTAATGTGTTTGAATTGGATGCAGCATCTAACAACAAAGTTGATGACATTCGTAACTTAATAGAACAAGTACGAATACCGCCTCAAACCGGAAGATATAAAGTATATATTATTGATGAGGTTCACATGCTTTCTACAGCTGCGTTTAACGCTTTTCTTAAAACACTAGAAGAGCCACCAAAACATGCCATTTTTATTTTGGCCACAACAGAAAAGCATAAGATATTACCCACCATTTTATCTCGTTGTCAGATTTTTGATTTTAACAGAATCAATATTCAGGATATTGTAGAACACCTTCAAATAATTGCCGAAAAAGAAGGAATTACCGTTGACAAAAATGCCTTGTTTTTAATTGCCCAAAAAGCAGATGGCGGAATGCGTGATGCACTTTCCATGTTTGATCAATTGGCCAGTTTTACAAGTGGAAACATTACTTATGAATCAGCAGTAGAAAATCTAAATATTTTAGATTATACCTATTACTTTAAAGTTACTCAGTGTATTATTGAATCTAATATCTACACTTCTCTCCTACTTTTCAATGATATTCTAAAAAGAGGATTTGATGGACATCACTTTATTAATGGTTTAGCTGAGCATATCAGAAACCTTTTGGTTTGCACTGACAACAATACTGTCAACTTGCTTGAAGTAACAGAAAATGCAAAAGATCAATACATTCAGCAAGCCAAAGAATTGACTTCAGAGCAATTAATGAATGCATTAGAAATATGTCAAAAAGCAGACACATCCTACGCAAGTTCAAAAAACAAACGACTTACAATAGAGCTCGCACTTATGCAACTTTGCTCTATTAAATTCTCCAACGGAGCCGAAAAAAAAAACTTTAAAATAATCCCTCCTCCTTCTGTTGAAGGAATACCAATTAAAAAAGAAGAGGTTAAAACTTCACCTAAACCACTGGTTCAAAAAGAAGAAGAAACGGTAATTATTGAGGAACAAGAACAACCTAAAATTAATACTTCTATTCCAAAATCTGAAGCAACTACTCCTAAAAAAAGTTTTTCTTCAAATAAAGTTGGCACTATTAGCATTAATTTAAACCATCATTCCGAAACCAAAAAAGTTCAAGAAACTTCAGAGATTAAATATGGAAATAATGAAGTAACAGAAGAAATTATTCTAGGAAAATGGAATGATTTATTAGAGAAAATAGACCAAGAAGGAAAGCTCTCTTTGCATACTACTCTTGTAACACATCCTCCAATAATTGACAAAACAAATATCCTCATTAAAATAAATAACAAAGCTCAGGAAGAAGAACTAACAAGTGAGAAGTCAGACATATTAGGTTTTTTAAGAAGTGAATTAAATAATGGAAATATTCAACTTCATTTTGAAATTACAGATGAACCACAGGATAAAAAAGCCTATACCCCTGAAGAAAAGTTTCAAAAATTAATTGAGAAAAACCCTCACTTACAGTTATTAAAAGATAAATTTGATTTAGAAATTAACCACTAACCAAAATATGAAAAAAACAATTCTATATTTTCTTGCACTAATTACAATATTTAGTGCTTGCTCAGAAAAAAAAGAAGAAACAAAATCTTCTTACCAGTTTGAAACCGTAGCCAACGACCCATTAGATGTGAAAATTTACACTCTAAAAAATGGCTTGAAAGTTTACATGAGTATTAATAAAGACGAACCAAGAATTCAAACCGCAATAGCTGTTAAAGCAGGGAGCAAAAACGACCCTTCAGATGCAACAGGGCTTGCTCATTATTTAGAGCACATGCTTTTTAAAGGAACTTCAAAACTTGGTTCACTTGACTGGGAAAAAGAAAAAGTTTATTTACAACAAATTTCTGACCTATATGAGCAACACAGAGCTACAAAAGATTCTTTAGAGAGAATTAAAATTTATTCTAAAATAGATAGCTTGTCATATTTGGCAGCAAAACTAGTTGCGCCTAATGAGTTTGACAAAATCGTGTCAGCTTTGGGAGGGCAAAACACTAATGCCTTTACTTCGGTTGAACAAACAGTTTATATTAATGATATTCCATCTAATGAACTGGAAAAGTTTTTAATTCTTGAGAGTGAGAGATTTAGTGAATTAGTTCTCAGAATTTTTCATACTGAATTAGAAACCGTTTATGAAGAGTTTAACAGAGGTCAAGACAACGATTACTGGAAAACTTTTCATGCGTTTGACAGAACCATGTTTAAAAAACATCCTTACGGAACACAAACTACCATTGGAACCAGCGAGCATCTAAAAAATCCGTCAATGGAAAAAATTCATGAGTATTTTAATACTTACTATGTTCCAAATAATATGGCGATTTGCCTTGCCGGAGATATAGACCCTGAAAAAACAATTGAGTGGATAGAAAAATATTTTGGTGACATGGAATCTAAAGAAGTGCCAAAATTTACTTACGAAAAAGAAGAACCCATTACACAACCTGAAATTGTAGATGTTTATGGTCCTATGTCTGAATGGACAACTATTGGATATCGCTTTCCGGGAACCGGCTCTGAAGAAATTCCATATTTAGAAGTTTTATCAGGTGTTCTATCAAACGGACAAGCCGGATTAATGGATTTGAATCTGTTACAAAAACAAAAGTTAATTGGAGCTAGTGCTAGTGTTGAAGGAAGAAAAGACTACACCATTTTTGAAATGTCGGGAAATCCAAAGAGTGGACAAACTCTTGAAGAAACTAAAGCTCTTTTATTGGCTCAAATTGACAGTGTAAAACAAGGGAAATTTGATGACTGGCTGATTGATGCCGTTATAAAAGATATGAAACTAAGTGACATTAGAAATTCAGAAAGCAACTGGCAAAGAGCTGCAGCCTTGTTTGATGCATTCATCATGGAAAAAGATTGGGCAGATTATGTTAACCGCTACGAAAAGCTTGAAAAAGTCACAAAACAAGGTCTAATAGATTTTTGTAATAAGAATTTTAATGAGAATTATATTGTAATTAATAAGCGTAACGGAAAAGATGAAACGGTAAGCAAAGTTGCAAAACCTAAAATTACTCCGTTAGATATTAATAGAGACACCTCCTCTACCTTTAAGAAAATGCTTGACTCTATTCCGTCTCAACGACTAGAGCCAATTTATGTAGATTACAAAAAAGAAATTGAAGAAAAATCCATAAAAGGCAAAATACCTTATAGCCATGTGGCCAATACTACCAATGATTTATTTATGTTGGAGTATATTCTTGATATGGGAACTGACAACATGAAAGAGATTGGGTTAGCAGTAGATTATTTGCAATATTTAGGCACAGATAAATACAGCCCTGAAGAAATCCAGAAAGAACTATTTAAACTAGGATTGTATTTTGATGTTTACTCATCTAACGACCAAGTGTATGTTTATCTGGGTGGTTTAAAAGAGTCTTTTGAAGATGGAGTAAAATTGTTTGAGCACTTAATTAATAATGCACAACCCAATGAAGATGCACTAAAAGAATTGATTAATGACGAGCTTAAAAACAGAGCTGACCAGAAAAAAAATAAGTTTAGTATTTTATATACCGGACTTTATCAGTATGCTGTTTATGGAAAAAACTCACCGGTTTTAACCAAGCTTTCCAATTCAGAATTAACTAATTTAAGTGCTGATAAACTGACTGACATTGTTAAATCTATCACCAAGTACAACCATAAAGTATATTATTATGGTCCGCATAAATCAGACGAAGTAGTTAGTGTTTTAGAAAAAGAGCACATCACACCTGAAACACTTCTCGCTTATCCTGAAAAAGCTCAAAGAGAAGAACTTGAAATAAATAAAAACCAGGTGTTTTTTGTTGATTATGATATGGTGCAAACTGAAATTTTAATGGTAGCCAAAGGAGATAAATTTAACCCTAGCATTATGCCTTACGCCATGATGTTTAACGAATATTTTGGTTCAGGGCTCTCTTCAATAGTATTTCAAGAAATAAGAGAAACAAAAGCCTTGGCTTACTCTGCTTATGCTGCTTATCGAACTCCCAGCAAAAAAGAAAAATCTTACTACCTAACAGCCTATGTTGGAACACAAGCAGATAAGTTAAACAATGCTGTTGACGCAATGCTAGAATTAATGAACAACATGCCTAAAGCAGAAAAATCTTTTGAATCATCTAAACTTGCAGCATTAAAGCAAATTGAAACAAACAGAACAAGTAGGTCAAGAATTTACTGGAGCAGAGAAAGAGCATACGATTTAGGCTTTGATTATGATTACAAAAAAGATAATTATGAGGCCATCAAAAAAATATCTGTAGATGATTTAGCTAAGTTTTTTGAAGAAAACATCAAAGGGAAAAACTATACTTTCTTAGTAATAGGGAATAAGAAAAACGTAAATAAAAAAGAGTTGGCAAGAATGGGAGAAGTAAAAGAGTTGAAAATTGATGATGTTTTAGGTAACTAAATTTATTTTAAACTTGACAAACTGCTTTAAACCAATATTTTTGCAAACCGAAACAAATGTGTAACCGATAAATAAAACTAAGTTAATGGAGAAAATAAAAGTAGCCAACCCTGTTGTTGAAATGGATGGCGATGAAATGACAAGAATTATATGGAAGTTTATTAAAGACAAATTAATCCTTCCCTATTTAGAATTAGACATTAAGTATTTTGATTTAGGAATGGAAAGCAGAGATGCTACTGATGATCAAATTACAATTGATGCTGCAGAAGCCATAAAACAATACCATGTTGGGATAAAATGCGCTACCATTACTCCGGATGAACAAAGAGTAGAAGAGTTCAAGCTTAAAAAAATGTGGAGATCTCCTAACGGAACAATTAGAAATATTGTTGGCGGAACCGTTTTTAGAGAACCCATTATTTGTAAAAACGTTCCAAGATTAGTTCCTAATTGGACTAAACCAATTTGTATAGGTCGTCATGCTTTTGGAGACCAATACAAAGCTACTGATACAGTAATAAAAGGAAAAGGAAAGCTTACCATGTCCTTCACTTCAGAAAGTGGTGAAACAAAAACCTGGGAAGTTTATGAATTTAAAGGAGAAGGTGGTGTTGCTATGAGTATGTATAATACAGATGAATCGATTTATGGATTTGCTCGCTCATGCTTTAACCAAGCTATCACTAAAAAATGGCCGCTATATCTTTCCACTAAAAACACCATTTTAAAAGCCTATGACGGAAGATTCAAAGATATCTTTGAAGAAGTGTATCAAAATGAATTTAAAGCTAAGTTTGATGAACTGGGAATTGTTTACGAACATAGATTAATTGATGATATGGTTGCATCAGCACTAAAATGGAACGGTGCATTTGTTTGGGCGTGCAAAAACTATGATGGAGACGTTCAGTCTGATACAGTTGCACAAGGTTTTGGTTCATTAGGTTTAATGACTTCTGTTTTAGTAACTCCTGACGGAAAAACATTAGAAGCCGAAGCTGCTCACGGAACTGTTACCAGACACTATAGACAACACCAACAAGGAAAAGCAACATCTACAAATCCAATTGCATCAATTTTTGCTTGGACAAGAGGATTAGCTCACAGAGGAAAATTAGACGGCAATAATGCTTTAATTGAGTTCTGTGAAACGTTAGAAAATGTTTGTGTTGAAACAGTAGAAAGTGGAACCATGACAAAAGATTTAGCACTTTGTATTCACGGAAAAGAGTTAAATTCTTCTCATTATGTTACTACTGAAGAATTTTTAGCAGCACTAGATAATGGTTTAAAAGCTAAATTAAATTAATAAACTAACTAAATTATACTTGGCCCCATTTTTGGGGCTTTTTTGTTTAAATGAAAAAAAGGTTTCTAATAATATTATTTGTTTGCTTCTCGATATATACTAAAGCGCAACATGGCTTAAGGCAAATTATAGAGTTTGGAGAAAATCCCGGGAACTTGAATATGTATTATTTTAAACCGAATGAAAAAAAGAATAAAAAACCATTGGTTTTAGTTCTACACGGATGTTCACAAGATGCAGAAACAGCCGCTCAACAAACAGGCTGGAATAAGCTAGCCAAATTGCATGACTTTTATGTGGTATATCCTGAACAAAAAAGAGCAAACAACTTATCGAAATGTTTTAACTGGTTTTTTAGGAATAATTATCTCAAAGATAAAGGCGAAGTAGCATCCATAAAAGAAATGATTTTATATATGCAAGCAAAACATAATATAGACAGTAATAGAGTCTTTATTACGGGATTATCTGCTGGTGCTTCCATGAGTGTCTCTGTTATGGCATGTTATCCTGAACTAATTAATGCCGGAGCAATTGTTGCCGGTGGACCATACCATGCTGCCTCAAATGCCTTGAATGCATTAAAAGCAATGAGTGGCCCTAATAACAACTCTGCTAAACACTGGGGTGAGTTAGTTAAATCACAAAACCCTGAATACAAAGGGAAATACCCAAAAATGATTATTGTTCATGGGATACAAGATGATGTAGTAAATATTGAAAACGCTAACCAACTTATAAAACAGTGGAGTTATTTACTAAATACAGACTCTGTTCCATCAAAAATTGATAGCACATACAACAAACATAAAGCCATTCAAAAACAGTTGTTTTATAATACCGACAGTATTTTGAGCATGACTTATTATAGAATAGACGGTATAAGGCACTCCTTATGTATAAAACCCGGTGATGCTGATGAAGAAGGAGGTGAATTACTTCCATTCACTAAAGACATTGGCTGGCATTCTACTTATCAAATTGCTTTAGATTTTGGATTAATTAAGTTATAATTGTCTAAAATTCAATCTTATGCAATATAACTTTAAGAATTTAGTATTTGAAGGTGGAGGAGTAAAAGGCATAGCCTATGGCGGTGCGCTTGAAGTATTAAATGATATGGCCATTTTAAATAATGTCGAAAGAATTGCCGGAACTTCTGCAGGAGCCATTAATGCTGCCTTGCTTTCAATAGGTTATACGCATCAAGAAGTTTCTAAAATAATTGCAGAAACTAACTTTAAAGACTTTGAGGATGATAGTTTTTTTATCGTAAGAGATATAAGAAGACTATTAAACTATTTTGGTTGGTATAAAGGCGATAAATTTAAAATCTGGTTAAAAAAATATATCCTTTTAAAAACAGGCAATTCTGAACTCACCTTTGCTGAAATGCAAAACTTAAAGTCTACCAAAAATTTTAAAGATTTATATGTGGTAGCTACCAACCTTTCACAGCAGAAAGTACAAGTATTTTCTCATGAAACTACTCCTGATGTAAAAATTGCAGATGCAGTAAGAACAAGCATGAGTATTCCGCTTTATTTCCAGTCTATAAAATATAAAAACGACATATATGTGGATGGAGGTGTTTCATGGAATTATCCAATAAATCTTTTTGACTATAAAAAATACTTATCAAGCCCTTTAAATGGAGAACAAGTAGAATACAGTAATAATTCAGATTATGTATTTAACTACGAAACCTTAGGATTTAGACTTGATTCTACTGCCGTTATAGAATACGCTAAACATAATTGGGCTAGTGAACCGGTAAAAGTGAGTAATGTAAAGTCTTATTCAAGCGCATTGATTAATTTTTTAATGGAAACCGCCAATAAGGCTCACCTAAAAAGTAACGATTGGAATAGAACCATTTTTATTGATACGCTTGATGTCAAAACTACTCAGTTTGAATTGTCAAGAGAAAAAATTGAAGCATTAATTAAGAGTGGGAAAGAAAACACCCTGAAATATTTTGACTGGAGAAACAAAGACGAGAAGCATAGCAAATTACCAGCCTAGCTGAATAACTCTAATTGTTGTTCTAATAATTTAAAACTCTTTCTGTGGTAAATACAATCGCCATATTGTTTTATTGCCGCTCTATGTTCCTGTGTAGGATAACCTTTATTTCTTTTCCAATTATAATATGGAAAATCTTTATGTATTTTCTCCATAAATTCATCACGATAAGTCTTAGCTAAAATAGAAGCAGCAGCTATGCTGTAATATTTGCCATCACCTTTGATAATACACTTGTAAGGTATCTTTTTGTAGGGCTTAAAACGATTTCCGTCAATTAAAATATGTTCAGGCTTTTTTGCAAGCTTATCAAGAGCTTTATGCATCGCTAAAAAAGAAGCGTTTAAAATGTTAATCTCATCTATTTCTTTAGGTTCAACAAAAGCAACTTGCCAACACAGTGCTTTCTCTTCAATTATAGTTCTTAGAATATTTCTGTTTTTTTCGCTTAACTTTTTAGAATCATTCAATAAATCATTTTCAAAATCATCAGGCAAAACAACTGCTGCTGCTACCACAGGTCCTGCTAAACAACCTCTACCGGCTTCATCACAACCGGCTTCAATTAGATTTTTACAATATTTCTTTTCTAAGCTCATCCATTTCCAAATATAATTTAAAATGATTATTAAATCGAATAAAAGTTGTGTGAATGAGATATTGGGATTAAATTCGCATACTTAAAAACCAATTTAAAAATTTATTATGAAAAAAGTATTTAAACTTGTTGCAGTTGCGGCATTAGTTTCTTTAACAGTATTTAACTGGTCTTGTAAAAAAGATGAAGAGGTGGAAGTAAATAAAGCCATCACGCTTTCTAATGGTGAGTTAACTGTTAGACTAAGAGGTAATTTAAACTTAACTGATGACACTAATAAGTTCGGTGCATTTGAAACAACTTATAATGGCATTGCTGGTGTTTCTGTTGTAGCTACTGCATATATGAGAGATTTTTATGCTAACCCAAGTAATTCCTACAACTTCAAAGATACAACAATTGCTGGCGTTACAGGGTCTGATGGTAAAGTAACCCTTAAGCTTCCTGTTGGTGAAAATGAAGACGTTAGATATGATATTAGTTTTTCGCAAGTTTTTGTAAATCAAATTCAAATTAGTGATACACTACCTGATGAAAAAGTAGCTTCTACAGGAAATGCAACTATTTATATCAATAAAGATGAGTTTGAAGTTATCGACAGAATTGTAACCATTAACTAATATAAAGAAACAAATTAAAGACAAGTAAGATGAAAAAAATTATATTTTCAATTCTACTTTCGGTTGTTTTTGTATCAGTTAATGCACAAGATACTGAAAATGACGAGAGAGATAGACCCACTACAAAAAGTGGTAAACAAATATTACCTGTAGCAGGAGATTATGCTATTGGTTTAAGTGCACAACCTTTTGTTCAATATATTGGAAATTTATTTGGATTTACGGGTAGTAATAACGTTGGTTTAGTTCAATTTTACAATAACCAATCTATATACGGTAAATATTTTTTAGATGACAATACAGCCATTAGAGGTCAATTAAGAATTTCAAGGTTTAATCAGTCAGTAGTTTATTCTGATGTTCAAAATGACCTTGTTGCCTCAGATCCTTTAGCTTTAGAGCAAGTAGAGGATAATTACCGTTCTACTGATGGTAACTATACTTTTTATGCTGGATATGAAAAAAGAAGAGGTTATGGCAGATTACAAGGGTTTTATGGTGCTGCAGTTAATCTTGATTTCTCATTTGATAATGAGAAATACAGCTATGGTAATGAAATGACTGCTAGCAATCCTACTCCTACAAGCTTTAATGGATCTCCTTCGAATAGACTTTTATCTCAAAAAGATAGATCTATTTCTGTTGGAGCCGGAGTTTTTGGCGGAGTTGAATACTTTGTTGCTAGAAAAATATCTCTCCAGGCAGAGGTAGGTTGGAGCATTAACTACAGCTTCTTCCATGATGCAACTCAAGAAAGAGAAACTATTTTGAACGGTGTTTATACTTCATATGAAAGACAATATGGTAACGATCAGTTCAGATATGTTGACTTGAATACTTTTATTGGAAACTTAGGTATATTTTATCATTTCTAATAATAATAAAACTTAATAAAAAGCCTAACTAGACTTAGTTAGGCTTTTTTTATAGAAAGAATTGTTTTCATAAACTTTTCAGCACTTTCATCCCAACTAAAATCTTTTACCCTTCTAAACCCTTTTTCTATCAAGCTATTTCTCAAATCATCATTCTGAACTAATTGAAACATAACGGTACTCATTTCCTCAACACTTTCAGGGCTAGCCAATAAACAAGCATCAGAACCAACCTCAGGTAAAGAAGTAACGTTTGAACACAACACCGGAACGCCACAATTCATTGCTTCAATTAAAGGAATTCCAAAACCTTCATAAAATGAAAAATAAGTAAGGGCAAAAGCAGAAGCCATCACTCTTGCTAATTCTTCGTCATTCAATCGACCTAAAAACAAAACGTCTTTTAGTAAGCCTTCTGAAATGGGAGCTGTAGCCCACATTTTTTCTCCCACTAAAAGTAGTTTCATGTCTGAACCAGACTTTTCTTTAAACAGAGAAAATGCCTTTAATAAACCATGAATGTTTTTACGCTCGTGTAATGAGCCTACATACACAAAGTATTGTTTTCCTACGGAAAACTCTTTCCTAACTTGAGTTCTTTCTTCTTCATCAAGAATATTAAAATTTGAGCTGACAGCATTGTAAACCACATCAATTTTACTTTCTTCAATATTATATGTTTTTATGATGTCTTGCTTTGAAAAATTAGACACCGTGATAATTTTACTACTCTTGTTTGCATAAACCGGGAATCTCTTTTTATACAACCGAGCTATTGAATAAGGTAAAAAATTAGGATAGTGTTCAAAGTTTAAGTCATGAAAAACAGGTATTAATGGACAAGCATTAGTTTTTGGCAAAAATCCATCTGGTGAAATAAAAACGTCAGGCTTTATTTTTTTTAACACACTTGGAATAGAAAAATCAAACCACCATTTTATGAGTAATGGATGACGAGTAGGCGGTGATATTTTTTGAAGCTCAACATTTGAAGAAAACTTAAATACTTCATCAGGCTTTCTATCAAATAAAAAAACAAACTGATGCTCAGGATGATTAATAGTAATTCTTTTTAAAATCTCAAACGTAAACCTTCCAATGCCTTCAAGTTTATCTTTAACTAGTAATCTGGTATTTATTGCAATCTTCAAGTATTTTTCTTTAAATAATTACATTTACGCAAATATTGAAAAACTTTATCAAATACCTGCTACAAAAACTATTTGGTTATCACCGATACCTATTCTTCTTTGCTAAATTTAAAACCAAACTATTTAAACTTGACAAAAAAGAAAAAGGTTTTTTTTATTTCATTAAACTTATTCCTGACTATGGAATAATACTAGACATTGGTGCAAATATTGGTCTTACGGCATATCACTTAGCCAAATCAAAACCAAATTGTAAAATACACGCATTTGAGCCTATTGAAAGTAATTATACCGTTCTTAAAAAACATTGTAATACTTTTAAAAACATTGAATTTCACCTATGCGCTTTGGGTGAAAAAGAAGGAATAGCCGAAATGGTTTTACCCATTGTATCAAATGTTAAAATGCAGGGGCTAAGTCATGTAAAACATTCAAGTATAAAAGAATTTAATGAGGGAAACCTATATAAGGCTGAACTTAAAACCCTTGACAGCTTCCAGTTTGATAATGTGGTAGCTATAAAAATGGATGTTGAAAATTACGAACAATTTGTTCTGAAAGGAGCAAGAGAAACATTAATAAAATCAAAACCGGTTATTTACCTAGAGCTTTGGGAAAATGAAAATAGGGCAAACTGTTTTACCATGTTAAAAGAAATTGGCTACCAAATAAATGTGCTTAACCATACTAATTTAGAGCCATTTAATGAATCAAAACACAAAAAAGAGCAGTATTTTATTTGTAATGCTAACTAAGGCAGTTTTGGTTAAACAATATTTTCATTTCAATTGAGTTAATTTTCCTACTTTTACCCACTATTTATAACATAAACCATGGCAAATAATACAGGCAATAAGGCCTATGATTTTAATTCAGGAGGACTATTAGTTTTTTTATATAAATGGAGAAAACCATTAATCATTATAAGTTTATTTGGAGCAATTGTATCGGCTATTGTATCTCTTATTATTCCTAATAAATATGAATCTAAGGTAGTTTTGTTTCCGGCAAGCATAAACTCCATATCGAAAGCATTAATTTCTGAGAATAATATAAAAGCTGACGTATTAGAGTTTGGAGAAGAAGAGCAGGCTGAGCAGTTATTACAAATTCTGCATTCAGATGAAATTAGAGATAGAGTAATTACAAAATTCAATCTTCTTGAACATTATGATATTGAAAAAGATGATGAATTTAAAATGACCAAACTTCATAAACAATATGAAGGAAATGTAACCTTTAAGCGAACAGAGTTTATGTCGGTTGAAATCAATGTTTTAGATGAAAGTCCTGACACGGCTGCTCTAATGGCTAATTTTATTGCCAATCATTTAGATAGTGTAAAAAACAGAATGAGATATCAAATAGCCTTTCCGGCTTACAAAATTGTTGAAGAGCAATATTTGAACTTACAATCTGAAATTCAAGAACTTGAAGATTCCTTGACAAAGTTGAGAAAAATGGGAATTAACGACTATGAGTCTCAGGCAGAAGTATTTAACCAGCAACTAGCTATAGCTCTTTCAAAAAACAATTCACAAGGTGTTAAATTATTAGAAGAAAAGTTAAAAGTATTAGAAACATATGGCGGTGCATATGTCGGTATTAGAGATTATTTGGACTATTTAAGAAAACAACTAAGTCATGTGAAATCAAAGTACAATGAAGCAAAAATAGATGCTGAGAAACAACTTGAACATAAGTTTGTTGTAAACTGGGCGTCTCCTGCTGAAAAGAAAAGCTATCCAATTAGATGGCTAATTGTAGCTATATCAACTTTATCAACATTTATGCTGACTTTTTTCATTCTATTGATAAAAGAAAGCTTTAGAGAAATAAAATTTGAAAGTGAGTAAAGAATTCTCATATACCAATTTGTTTCAACTATTTTTTTCAAACTATAAACTTTTGTTTGTTGTAGCAATTATTGCAGTTGTTTTATCGTCTGTATTTTCCAGCCCGTTTTTTATAACTCCTAAGTACCAATCAAAATCAGTATTATACCCATCAAATTTGATTTCTTACAGTTCTGAAACTCCTACAGAGCAACTTTTACAGCTTTATGAATCTAGCGAAGTCTGGAATTCTGTAATTAAAAAATTTAACCTATTTAATCATTATAAAATTGATTCCAGTAAAGTTGGTGCAAAGACTAAATTGATTAAAGAGCTAAGGAATAATGTTACTATTAGAAAAACATCTTATGAATCAGTTGAAATAACTGTACTGGATAAAGACCCAATAATTGCGCGAGATATTGTAGTAGAATTTACAAAACAAGTAAACCTAAAAGCACGAAGACTTCAAAGAGAAAAGTCGAAAGAAGTTTTGGCTATTTACAAAAGTTTAGTTGATGAGAAAAAGGTTCAAATAGACTCTATAGAGAATAGTTTAAAAAAAATAAGCGAAACTTATGGAGTTTTTGAGTTTGGAAGACAAGCGGAAGTTGTTACCGAGCAATACCTAGAGTCAATAAGAAAAGGAGAAGGAGCTAAAACAGAAAAAATAGCAGAGCTGTTTAATAACTTTAAAGAAAAAGGAAATGAGTTTAGTGCTTTATCAATTTTATTGGTAAATGCTTATAACGAATATAATAAGCAACTAGTTAACTATGAAAAAGCAAAAAGTGACGTTACTAAAGAGTTAACTTACACCAACGAAATCATCAGCCCACAAATTTCTGATAAGAAATCATATCCAATTAGATGGATTATAGTAACTATTTCTGTCTTATCCTCAGTATTCTTTGCTTACCTTTTAATGATTGTAGTAAAAAACTTAAGGAATCAAATTGTTGAGTAGTGTATTAAATAAATACTGGCTCTATTTATTGAGTTTTCTTTTTATTATTCTGAACAGCATCTTTATTGCATTAGAACAATATTGGTTTGCTTTAATTCCTTTTGCTCTTGGATTACTTTATCTTACCTTTTTTAGCCTAGATAAGCTAATGTTTTTTATCGTCTTTTTTACCCCTCTCTCTATAAATATTGAAAACTTTGATTTAGGTGGAATAGGAATGTATTTGCCTACCGAACCTCTCATGTTTGGCGTTATGGTTCTCTTCTTTTTAAAAGTTATATACGATAAAAGGTTTGATAACAGAATCATCTTTCACCCTATAAGTTTAGCCATCATTTTTAATTTGGTGTGGATGTTTATCACATCTTTAACAAGTGAATTGCCTGTTGTTTCTTTCAAGTATCTTCTTGCAAGATTATGGTTTGTAGTTTGCTTTTACTTTTTAGCCACACAATTATTTCAAAATCTAAGAAGAATAAAAATATTCATGTGGAGCTATTTACTTCCCATGACATTAGTGATAGGTTATGCTCTTTACAATTTATCAGGCCAACTACTCGACCAAAATGCAGCCCACTTTGTGATGCAGCCATTCTTTAAGGACCATACATCATATGGAGCAATATTAGCTCTTCTATTTCCAACACTTTTTTTCCTGCTTAATGTAAAAGAATATAAGTTGGGAGTTAAAACCCTAATCATTTGCTTAATTGTATTTTATACTCTTGGAATTATTTTTTCATACACAAGAGCAGCATGGGTTAGTTTGGCAGGCGCATTTGTTTTATTTTTAATTTATCGGTTCAAAATTTCTTTCCGCTTTCTTGCATTTTTGGGAATTATAGGTGGATTAATTTTTTATTTATCATGGCCCTCATTAATGATGAAAATCGAAAAAAACAGACAAGATTCTTCCGGTGATTTGGCCGAGCATGTTCAGTCAATTTCTAATATTTCATCAGACGCATCAAATCTAGAAAGGATTAATAGGTGGGAATCAGCACAAAAGATGTTTAATGAAAGGCCTATTTTTGGTTGGGGACCCGGAACTTATGCTTTTTTATATGCTCCTTTTCAACTTTCTAAAAATAAAACCATTATAAGTACTAATGCCGGAGACTTGGGTAATGCACATAGTGAATATATTGGTCCTTTGGCAGAGTCAGGAGTTTTAGGTATGCTTTCTATGCTGGCAATAGTAATAGTGATTTTTTATAAGGGCTCTATGCTTTATCATCAACTTCCTCATGGAGAAACAAAAAAACTGGTGTTAGTTATGCTACTGTGTCTGTTTACTTACTTTACACATGGCATCCTAAACAATTATTTAGATACCGATAAAGCTTCTGTATTAGTTTGGGGGTTTGCTGCTATTATTGTTGCAGTTGATGTTTATATGAAAGATGATTTACTTAAAGCGGATTCCCATTAAAGTAATATCATCTGAGTAAGGTTTTTCTTTTATTTTAAAATTTTCAATATTATTCATTATTGCGTTAAGGAGGTTTTTGATTTCATCTCCAGAATGGCGTATTAAAATATTTTTAACTCTATCTATTCCGAAAGCTTCCCCAAGCTTATTTTCAGTTTCTTCCACACCATCTGTATAACACAATAAAACTGCATTTTTATTAATTGAAATATTTCCCTCTTTTACAAATGGTAATTTATCAAACATTCCTAAAATAGTAGTTCCGGAATTCAACTCTTTAACTCTTCCTTGCTCATATAATAGCGGTGGAATATGCCCTGCATTTATATAATTTAATCTCCTTGAAGAAAAGTTATACTTTGCCAAAAACATAGTAATGTACTTTTCCTTATTTGCGCTTTCCTGTATTTTGTGATTAATAATATTTACCAATTCAAATAAAGAACTAGTAGTATGTGCTAAAACTCTTAAACTTGCTTGCAAATTAGACATTAATAATGCAGCCGAGACACCTTTTCCGGAAACATCAGCCATGCAAAAAAGTATTTCATCATTACTTAATTGAATTACATCATAATAATCTCCTCCAACTTCATGATGTGGTTGATAAAAAGCATCTATTTCAACATTTTCATTATTTGGAAAAACTGATGGAAAAAGTAAATGTTGCATTTCAGAGGCGAGCTCTAACTCTCTTTTCATTGCTGCTTTTTCAATAGCTTCTTTATAGAGTTTTTTATTCTCTATTGCCACCATTACAATATTGGTCAATGTTTTAATAAAAGAAAGATGACGAATAATTGGGCTAACTTCTATTTTCTCGCCATCAAAATCATTTAACAATAAATATGCAAGAGGCTTTGTTTTATGAAAAATAGGAACTACAACTCCAAACTGATGCAAAACCGTGTTTTTATGATTATTCAGCACCAAAATATCTTTAATATTTTCTAAATCTTCAGGTGGATTAATTTTAACTGAATCGTCAACTCCTTCGCTTATAATAAGTTTCCATTCATTTTCAAATGTGTAAAGCTGTATTTTCCCGATTTTAAGTTGGTGAACAAGAATATCACGATATGTCTCAAATAACTGAACCTTAGAAAGGTTGTTATTAATGGCATTTGTAACATCTAACAACAAAGTAAGCTTAAGCTTATTAATTTGGCTTCTAGACTTAATTTTGCTGCTATATGACAAATTTTCGTTTTCCAACTATTCTAACTTTTTTATTATTTCAGGCAATTTTCTAATCATTGCCAGTTCTTTCATCTTCTTTTTTGCTTCTTCAGCCGGGCTTCCAAAATAAATCACACCTCCAGCTAAAGATTTACTAACTCCTGATTGAGCGAACAAAACAGCTCCTTTTCCTATAGTTACATTACTTGCTATCCCAACTTGCCCCCATAAAGTAACATTATCTTCAATTGTTACACATCCTGCAATTCCAACATGTGCAGCAAATAAGCACATTTTTCCAACCAAAGTATCATGTCCAATATGAACATGATTATCGAAAACCGTGCCTTTTCCTATTTTAGTTTCGGCTGTCACACCTTTATCAATAGTACAACAAGCTCCAAGCTCCACATTATCTTCAATTATTACTTTTCCGGCAGAAAAAAGACGCTCGTGAAAACCATCTCTTTTCTTGTAGTAAAAGCCCGAAGAGCCAACTACAGTATTTGCTTGTATAGTTACATTATTTCCAATGAACGTATTGTCATAAATACAGACGTTTGGATGAATGAAACAGTTGTCTCCTATTACAACATTATTCCCAATATATGCTGATGGATGAATTTCAGTATCTAAACCAATACTCACATTTTCACCAATATTACTCTTAGCTAATTGAAATGGGTTAAAGTGTTTTAAAATTTTAACAAAGTCAGAAAAAGGCTCTTTTGATATTAACAAAGCTTTTCCTTCAGGGGCTTCAACTTTTTGGTTGATAATAATTGTGGTCGCATCACAGTTTAAGGCTTTTTCATAATATTTTGGGTGATCAACAAAAACTATATCTCCTTTCTCAATTCGATGAATTTCGTTTATGCCTAAAATTTGGTGAGAAGGGTCTCCAACATATTCAACACCAATCAATTCAGCTATTGAAACGAGTGTTTGTGGTTGTTGAAATTTCATAATTATACTTTTACTCTTTCTGAGTAATCTCCGGTTCTAGTATCAATTTTAACTTTATCACCATTATTGATAAAGAGTGGAACTCTGATTTCTGCGCCTGTTTCAACTGTAGCAGCCTTTAATGTATTAGTTGCTGTGTCGCCTTTAATTCCCGGCTCTGTATAGGTTATTTCTAAAACTGTATATGGTTTTAGCTCAACGCTTAACATTTCTCCTAAATCCGCATTAAAAAGCACTTCAACAATATCTCCCTCTTTTAAAAATTGAGGTGAATTAATTAAATGCTCTTCTACAAATGTTTGTTCAAAAGTATCGGTATGCATTAAATGATAGATAGTTCCTTCTTTATATAAAAATTGATATTCTCTATTTTCAATTCGAATAATATCGATTTTAACCCCTGAGTTAAATGTGTTTTCTAGAATTCTACCTGTTTTTAAATCCTTTAGTTTTGTTCTAACGAATGCTGCCCCTTTTCCGGGTTTAACATGTTGAAATTCTACAATTTGAACTTGTTTGCCATTAAAATTAATACACAAACCATTTCTAATATCTGCTGTTGTTGCCATTGTTTATTTTTTATTAATACGAAAGTAATTATTTATTTGAAATCATGTATGTTTAGATTGCTTTGTACGCCTACCAATTCTTCCGGTTTATCATTGGAGCAAATAATGATTAGTCTTTTACTTTTTAGGTTATTAATTTTAGACTGGTACCACAAGATTGTTTCAGCATCTAAATTTGTACAAGGCTCGTCTAACAAAAGTATTTTAGCGTTAGAATAAAAAGCTAAAGCAAGTTTTATTTTTTGCTTCATTCCAGAGGAAAGATTCTTATAATATTTATTTGAATGTTCAGTTAATCCAATTTCATTTAAAATATCTTTTGTGCTACCGATATTTGTAATGGGTTTAAATTTAAAGTGAAAATCAAAAGTTTCTTTAACGGTAAAATCTTGAATCAATTCTAAATAAGGAGCAGCAACCGAGATATGTTGACTCAAGGAGTCTATAGCCACTTCATTATAAATTATTTCTCCCTCATTTTGAAGTCCCAAGCCTGAAATAATTTTTAGAAGAGATGATTTACCGGCACCATTTTTTCCGGTAATAGCATAAACACCAGGAAAAGTGAACTCAAAATTAATTGATTTGAATATCCATTTGCCTTGGTAAGATTTACCTATGTTACTGAGCGATATCAAGTTTTTTATCAGACATTAATGGTCCTCTGATAATTCCTTTGTCGGAGGTTTTAATGAATTGTAATATGTAGTCTTTTTCTTTTGACGAAGGAGCTTCTTTTTCTATAATTTCAACGGCATTGGAAACATTGTATCCTTTCAAATAAAGTGTTCGGTAAATATCTTCAATTTGTAAAACTAAATCATGATCAAAACCTCTTCTTCTCAATCCAACCGAATTTACTCCGACATAACTAATTGGATCTCTGGCAGCTTTAACATAAGGCGGAACATTTTTTCTTACAGGAGTATAGCCTGCAACAAAAGCGTGAGCACCAATGTGAATAAATTGTTGAACTGCTGAAAGACCTTCAAGAATTGCAAAATCATCAATGGTAACATGACCTGCAATTTGAACACTATTTGCAAGAATTACGTTATCTCCTAATATACAGTCGTGAGCAACATGAACATAGGCCATCAAAAGGCAATTTTTACCGATAACAGTTTTCTTTTTATCTATAGTTCCTTTATGAATAGTACAGAATTCTCTAATTGAGGTATTATCGCCAACCTCAACAGTTGAGTACTCTCCCTGAAATTTTAAATCTTGCGGAATGGCAGAAATAACTGCACCGGGAAATATTCTACAGTTTTTTCCAATTCTAGCTCCGTCCATTACACAAGCATTTGGTCCAATCCATGTTCCCTCTCCAATTTCTACATCTTCGCCTATTGTTGCAAAAGCATCAATAGTCACACTATCAGCAATTTTTGCTTTAGGATGTATGTTCGACAACTTGTGTTGATTCATTCTTTGGTTGTTTTACAATTTGAGCCATTAATTCGCCTTCGGTAACAATTTTGTCACCTACATATGCTGTTGCCTTCATATGACAAACTCCTCTTCTAATTGGGGTAATTAACTCCAATTTGAATACTAGCGTATCTCCGGGAACAACTTTTTGTTTAAACTTCACTTTATCTATTTTCATAAAGTAAGTCATATAGTTTTCAGGGTCCGGCACCTGACTTAGTACTAAAATACCGCCTGTTTGTGCCATAGCTTCTACTATTAAAACTCCCGGCATAACCGGTTCCGTAGGAAAATGGCCTTGAAAAAACTCTTCGTTAAAGGTTACATTTTTAGCACCAACTACAAAATTTTCCTGAACATCTAAAACTTTATCAATCAATAAAAAAGGATATCTGTGAGGTAATAGCTTTTTTATCTCTTCCATTGTGTAAAGAGATGGCTTAGTAGTATCAAATGTTGGTGTTTTTGACTTTTCAGCCTTAATCACCTGCTTTATTTTTTTAGCAAATTCCACATTCCCTTTGTGACCTGGTCTTCCGGCTAAAATATGGGCTTTTATGGGTTTACCAATTAATGCTAAATCTCCAACAATATCAAGCAATTTATGTCGAGCAGGCTCATTTTGAAAACGAAGTTTTGTGTTATTTAATGCACCCATTCCTTCTACTTTGTAATGAGGCTTATTTAGTAAATCACATATTTCATTTATCTTTTCCTGACTAATTTCTTCATCTACTAACACAATTGCATTGTCAATATCTCCACCTTTTATGAGGTTATTTTTTGCCAGTTCTTCAATTTCACGAAGAAAAACAAAGGTTCTGCAAGATGCTATTTCATCTTTAAATTCAGCAGGTGAGTACATTGCTGCATGCTGGGTTCCTAAAACCGGAGATTCATAATCAACCATAACGGTCAATCTAAATGTTTCTTGAGGAACAGCCAGCATTTCAATTTTTCCATCCTCACACTCGTAAGTTAAGTTTTCGGTAAGTTCAAAATAATCTCTATCAGCTTTTTGAGATTGAAGACCAACTCTATCAATTTCTTGTACAAACGGCCAAGCACTACCATCTAAAATTGGAACTTCTTCGCCATCAATCTCTATTAATGCATTATCAACTTCCATCCCGTATAAGGCTGCTAAAACGTGCTCTGTTGTGTGCACTCTAACCCCTTTTTCTTCAATGGTTGTCCCTCTCCTGGTATCTACCACATTATCTACATCAGCATGTATAATAGGCTGATTGTCTAAGTCAACCCTTTTGAACTTGTATCCATGATTTTCAGGTGCAGGCTTAATTACTACAGAGCATTTTTTTCCGGTATGGAGCCCCACACCTTCTACTCTAATTTCCTGCTTAATGGTTTTTTGTTTCCCCATTGCTTGAAAGTTGTTTTAGTAAATGTAATTCTTTTTCTAAAGTTTCTATTTTTTCCATCAGTTGAGGAAGCTTTCTAAACCCAACATATGAACGTTTATAATCTCCGATTGAAAAGGCAGGAGAGCCTTGTATAATTGAATCATCAAGTACATTTGACCCAACACCAGATTGAGCCGCAATTTTAACTCTATCTCCTATCTTTAAATGCCCTACAATACCAACTTGCCCACCAATCATACAATCTTTACCAATTTTTGTTGAACCGGCAACTCCTGTTTGAGCTGCAATTACTGTATTTTCTCCAACTTCTACGTTGTGAGCAATTTGAATTAGATTATCTAATTTCACACCTTTTCTAATTATTGTTGAGCCCATTGTTGCCCTGTCAACTGATGTTAAAGCTCCAATTTCTACGTTATCTTCAATAATTACATTTCCTATTTGAGGTACTTTTTGATAATTATTTTCTGAGTTTGGAGTGAAACCAAAACCATCTGCGCCAATCACTGAGTTAGCATGGATAATACAGTTTTTTCCAACCTTACAATTTCTGTATATCCTAACACCGGATTGAATAATTGTATTATCACCTATTTCCACTGCCTCACCAACGTAAGCTCCTGAAAAAATAGTTACATTATCACCAATAACCGCAGACTTATCAATATATACATGGCTAGCTATATAAGTTCCTATACCTATTTTAGCCGATTCATTGATATAAGCAAGTTTTTCAATTCCGGGCTCTTTTTTAGTTTGATTATCATAAGCTTGTAAAAGCTGTGAAAGTGCCATATAAGCATTATCAACTTTAATAAGTGTAAGAGACGAGCTGAGCTTTTTTTCTGGGTTGAAATCTTTATTAACAATAACTACAGAAGCTGAAGTGTTATATAAATACTCTTCATACTTTTGGTTTGCCATAAATGTTATGGCATTAGGCTTACCTTCTTCTATTTTACATACATCATTTATGATGGCATTAGAATCGCCTACAACTTCACCATTGACTACATCTGCTATTTGTGCAGCAGTAAATTCCATTCTCCAAAAATAAGAATATTCTTGAGGATAACAGCATGATTGATAGAAGAATTAATAAAACTTAAAAGAGTATTTATTTAAGGATAGTGACTTTATGAAGCTTTTCGTAGTATTCATTATTATATCCTTTTGCACGAACTTTACATACATAAACCCCTGTTTGGCATTTAGCTCCTTTGTAAGTTCCATCCCATCCAACATTAATATTTTCAGCTTCAAAAATAAGCTCACCCCATCTGTCATAAATTGAATAGGTTAATTCTTTAATGCCATATCCTGTAATATAAAACTTGTCGTTTATCAAATCTCCCGTTGGAGTAAACGTATTAGGTAAATAAACTCCCATTGGTGGTACTATTTTTTTTGTAACGCTATCAACGCAACCATAACTATTTTCAACCAATAAAGTAACGTATTTATCAGAATAATTAACAAACTCAAACTTAGGGTCTTTTAATAAGCTTGTTCCCTCATTATTGAAGTTCCAATTCCACTTAACAGCACCACTTTTGGATTCATCATAAAACTGCACTAAAAACCCTCCTAAATATTCAAAAGAAAAGTCTGATGTAATGGTAGAAATTGAAACATTTATAGTTTTTGAACTGGTAAATCCGCATAAATCAGTAACAGTAATCGTGTATTTTTTACTAGTTGATGGGCTAACGGTAGTTGAACTATTGTTTCCACCGTTGCTCCAACTGTAAGTATAAGGTAAAACTCCGCCACTCACTAATGCCGATAAAGTAATTGGCTCACCGGGACATACAGCAGTATCATTAGACACAACTATATCAATTGGCGTATTTGGCACTACCGTAATAGTTAAACTATCGGTAATTGTGCTTCCACATAAATCAGTAACTGTAACACTATAAGTTGTGGTTGTTGAGGGCGATACATTTATGCTTGAGTTAGTAGACGCATTGCTCCATAAGTATGTAAATGGAGGAGAGGAAGAATTACCCACATCAGCAAAAAGGGTGAAGTTCTCCTGAGGACAGACTTTTATGGTATCATTTGGCATATTCAGCTCTAAAAGATAATTTGGAATGGAAACCAAAACGGAATCTGTTTTGACGTACACACCACATGTATCGGTAATAGTTGCCACATAATAATTTGATGCAAGGGGTTTAACAACTATAGTATCCACCGTTTGTCCACCTTGTTGCCATTGAATTGTGTAAGGAGGACCAGAAATATCAAACCATATTGGAACAGAATCTCCAGGACATAGAATCGTAGTATCATTTGGTATCATAACCAGAGAGTCAAAATCGGCTATGTAAAAAGTTACCATTTGAGTATCAGCCTTTCCACAAATCATTTGAATATAAGTAATCGTAACTTTTTCAAGCCCTTCTGTTATTCCGTCAATTAAACCAGAAATAGAAACTACAGCAGTATCCTGTCCCGGTTGAAAAACAATACTATCAGGTACAAAAGGATAATCTCCCCCATTAGTTGCTGTTCCAGAAATTGTAAACTTCACTGTTTGAGTGCCTATGGTATCTGATTTTGAAAAAACCAGATTAGCAACGCCACATCCCTCATAAAGCACAGAATCTCCATTTGAAATATCAATATTTGAATTTAACTTAACTTGATTGGACTTAAAACTACCGGCCTCAATAAATACTCCAGAATCATACGCATCATCAAAAGCGTCAGCAACAGCCAATTTTATGTGATGGGTTTGTCCACACTGAACCGCAGCTTTTGCAGTTAAAACAACCGTAAATCCGTCAAACTGAACGGTATTACCTGGTGGGTTATCATTATCAACAAAATAGATAGAACTACCTAGGCCTCCCGCAGGACATCCTCCCGGAGTACCAAAAGCACCAACATTTCCATTATTAACTGTATTTATAGTAACGTATGTGGTTGTTCCAGGTATTAAGGCAATATTTTGTGACCCTCCCGGAAATGCTCCCGGACTTGAAAATGGACCAGTAATTCCCGGTCCACTCAGGAAAAAGCCAAAAGCATCGTTAAAACTTGAGCAAACATATTCGTTATATTCCTCAGAAGCAAAAACATATCTAAACTCAATAGAATCTCCTGTAGGTACAAAATCAAATTCTAAAACTGCTGCATCATGCATAGTTTGGCCTGAAATAGAAGTTAAATCAGCATCTCCATTATTATAAACTTCCGAAGAGCCTTGACCTACATTATTGTTTGGGCCTACTGCAAGAGTAACATCACCTGAAGCGATAACAATACCATTTGCCAAACCAATATTTGAAGCTGTTCCGTTGAAAGTTCCTATTTGTCTGTTTGTTCCAACAAAAGTGATATTCGTAGCCGTAACTCCAGGTCCTAATAAAACATTTTGCACTGCATTTACGGCTGTAGTTGGAGTATTAACAACTAACTGCGCCTTACCAAAAATTGGTAAAAGGAAAACTATTAAAATGATCAGCAGTCGATTCATAAAGTACAAATCTAGATAATTATTAAATTTAATTTGGTAAAAAGTATATGTTTATAGGATTTCTATCTGTTAAGACGACAGTTTACGGAAAATGGTTGTCTTTAATTGGTAATTCTCAAAATATTACCATCAAACGTAGTAGGATAGGAAACTAAAGGATAAACTGCCGGTCCTTCCACTACCGAACCATCACTAATCAAGAATCTAGAGCCGGAACAGTCATCAATGGCGGTTACATTATTTGCTTCAACCGTAACTATTGCACAAGCTTTCTCTGACTCATAAGTAGAATGCCTATCAAGAGCAACAAATTCTTCTAAACTTTTTCGATAAACAATTATTCCTCTAGAGCCACCGTTTACATAAATATAATTACCTATGGCATTTAAAGGCTGAAAGTCCGGATTAGAGGCATAAAGAGTAATATTAACCGGAACATAGGGGATTGGATTTACATTTTGATTGTTTTTTCTACAACCAAAAAACAAGACAATAAAAAACAGATGTATTAAAAATAAATTACGCATGATTTTTATTTACACTACAAAAATACTTATAATTGAAACATGAACTTAAAGAAATTATTGTTAGCGGTTTTTCCTATTATTCTATTTAGTTTAAGCAATCCTGTTTTTTCACAACAAAACGCAGAAAAAAGAAAAAAGCAACTTGAAAAACAAGAAAAAGCTAAAGAAGAAGCTGCAAAAAAAGGGCGCGAAGAAGGAATTCAAAGACACCAGAGAATTCAGGATAAAAAGACTAGAAAGCGAATGAAAAAAAACTTAAAAAAGACAAAAAAAATGCATAAAGAAAAAAAGGGGATTTTTAGAAGAAAAAGAAAGTAATGAAGAAACTAACCGCTTTAATTGTTGATGATGAATTACCTGCTAGAGAAAACCTTAAAATTCTACTAGAAGATTACTGTCCAAACATTAAAGTTATTGGTACTGCTGACAACACTTTAAAAGCTAAAGAACTAATAGCTGAGCTAAAACCAAATCTTGTTTTTTTAGATATTAGAATGCCTTCGGGAATTGAAGGTCTTGAGATGTTAGAATCAATTGAAAAAAAAGACTTCTTAGTTGTATTTGTAACCGCATTTAAAGAATTTGCCATAAGAGCCTTTAATGCTTCCGCAATACACTATTTATTAAAGCCTGTTGATATTGATGAACTTATAACAGCAGTTGAAAAAGCTAGCAAAGCTTACGAACAAATTTTTGGATCAAAAGAAAACCAAAAAGAATATGTTAACTCTATTGATTTACTACAAAAACAAATCACAAATAAAAACACTATTGAGAAAATAGTTATTTCTCACCAAAAAGGAATTAAAGTAGTTGAACTTGATAAAATACTTTACTTAGAAGCAGAAGGAAACTGTACAAATATTCACTTTTCAACCGGAGAAAAATTTTTAGATACCAGAACACTCAAAACCTATGAAGAAATTCTCCCTGATTCTTTTTTCAGAATTCATAAATCCTTTATTACAAACTTAATTTATGTAACCGATTATAAAACAAACGAAAGCCCATCAGTTTTAATTAACAACAGTAAAACACTCCCTGTATCCCACAGAAGAACAGCAGATTTCATCGCTAAACTCAAAAAGTTTTTTATTCAAAAAAACGTTTAATCAAAAAATAGATACGTTCAGTATAAATTTATTGAATCAAGAAAAAGTTTTGAATAAATTGGTTCAAAATATACTACTATGAGAGCACTAATTGTTGATGACGAGTTTAATTGTCGTGAAAATTTAAAAATGATTTTAGAAGACTACTGCACTGAAATTGAGGCAATAGAAACTGCAGAATCAGCACAAGAAGCAAGACAAAAAGTAATTGATTTTAACCCAGACATTGTATTTCTTGACATAAAAATGCCTAAAGAAGATGGGTTTGCATTTTTAGATAGTATTGAAAATAGAAGTTTTTCCGTTGTGTTTACAACTGCTCATAATGAGTATGCACTACAGGCGTTTAAAGCTAATGCGTTTAACTACTTAGAAAAACCAATTGATATTGATGCCGTTACCGAAACAATTCAACGTATTGCTAAAAACAAAGAAAACAATTCTTCCCTTCCATCTGTAAATGAAATAAAAGCATTAATTCACGAAACTGTTTCTAACAAATCACAAACAATAGGAATACCTTCAAGCAACGGATATATTATTATAAAACCGGAAGATATTATTCATCTAGAAGCTGATGAAAGCTACACAAAGGTTTACTTAACCAATAACAGAAAGCTAATGAGTAGTAAAAATATTAAGTCATTTGAAGAGATTTTAGACCAATCTAAGTTTATGCGAGTGCATAAATCTCATATCATAAATTTTTCTTCTCACCTTTCTGAGTTTTCCAGAAATGATGGTAACATAGCTATTATGTCTGATGGAAGTAAAATACCTGTTTCAAGAAGAAAACTTAGTGATTTTTTAGAGCAAATAAATGTACTTTAAGTTACATTTGCCAAGATGAATTGGCTAAAGCACTTATTCTTATATAGTTTTCTTTTATCTGTTTTTATTTCTGAAGCACAGCAGTATAATTTTATAAATTATAATGTTGAAGATGGATTAGCTCAATCTCAGGTAACTGCCATAACTCAGGGAAATTTAGGATACCTATGGATTGGAACAAGAAGTGGACTAAGCAGGTTTGATGGCAAAAATTTTCAGAACTTTTTTACCGAAAATGGATTGCCCGACAACCAAATAACCTCTCTTTTTAAAGATAAATATGGTAATATTTGGATAGGAACACTTGGTCATCTTAGTAAGTTTGACGGAAAAACCTTTACTAATTTCGAACTCCCATCGCACCTATCAAATAACTTTATCATTTCCATTGCCAAGCACAATAATTCCCTTTGGGTTGGCACCGAAGAAGGTGTTTGTCAATTTAAAGACAATAGTTTTACCTATTATAATGAGCAACATGGAATAACAAACCTACACGTAAGAGACATTTTTAGTCATAACAAGAATGACCTATACCTAATAACTAAAAATGGTATTTTCAAATTAAAAAACGATTCCAGCTTTGTAAGAGTATTTACCAATCTTCCAAATCAAAATTTCTCAAAAATTACCCAACAAAACAATGAGTTTATCGTCTCCACTTTTGGGAATGGAGTTTACAAAGTAAAAGATGATTCGGTTAAAAATTTATCTACACAAGATGGTTTGTGTAACGAACAAGTACGATGGTTGATTTCCGATTCAAAAAATCAAATTTGGGTGGCTTCAAAAAGTGGGGTTTCAAAAGTATTTGAAAATGAGGTTTCAACATATACCATAAATGATGGTATGGTAAACGACAACGTAAAAGTTATTTTTGAAGATAGAGAAGGAAACATTTGGTTTGGAACTGACGGAAGCGGGATTCTAAAGTTTACCTCAGATAGAATAACTTACTTTTCACAAAAAGACTTATTACCTTCCGATATTGTTATGAGCATAGCTCAAGACAACGAAGAAAATTACTGGATAGGAACTTACGGCAATGGTGTAGTAAAAAAAACAACTGAAGGAGTAATAAATTATACAACTTCTAACGGACTCTCTAATAATACAGTTTGGTATATATATAATGATTCACAAAATAGGGTCTGGATAGCAACCTCTGACGGAGTAACCATATTCAATGAAAACAAAATCAAAAATACATCAACCAACAATGGATTGATTTCAAAAAAAGTATGGACAATTAATGAAGATAATAATGGTAATATATGGTTAGGAACACTTGAAGGAATATCTATCATTACCAAAAATGACAGTATTATTAACTTTCCTAGCGGTCAAAATTCGATTGGCGAAAGTGTTAGAGGCATCATTAAATATAGAAATACGTTTTGGTTCGCTACCTCTAATGGAGTTTATTACTTAAATAAATCAACAGAAGAGTTTATCAAAAAGAAATCGCCATTCACTAAGGCCTTTTGCATTGAAAAAGATCACAAAAATAATTTATGGGTAGGAACAGATGAAGGCTTGTTCTTATTTAAAGATGATGATTTTAGTGAAATCAAATTTTCAAGTGATTTAAGATCAAAACAAATTGTATTTCTAAAGTTTGATAAAACTGACAATAGCCTTTGGATTGGAACTAACAACGGTGTTTTTCAACTTAGCTTACCCGAATTTTATAAAAACGACATTATTGAAGTCATACATTATACTAAACAAGATGGACTTCCAAGTTTAGAATGTAATCAAAATGCTATTTATATCGATTTGGAAAAAAACTTATGGGCGGGCACGAGTAAAGGTTTAGTTAAGTTTTCTAACACCAAATTTAAAAGCAACTTGTCCACACCCATATTATCAATCAGAAATGTAAGGCTCTTTCTTGAAAACAACTCCTGGTCAAACTTTCAACAAGATAGTTTAGGCTTACCCATGAATCTAAAACTCAATTTTAAGCAAAATTACTTGTCTTTTGACTTCATTGGTATTTATCACTCAGGCCCTGACAAAGTGCAGTACAAATTTAAGCTTGAAGGACTAGATGAAGGATGGCTTCCCACCACCGATATAAGTTCTGCCACTTATTCCAATCTACCTCATGGAAATTATACCTTTAAGGTAATTTCCTCAGTAAATGATTTTAGAACATACTCTGAGGCAAAATTCTCATTTACAATTTTAACACCCTACTATTTAACTTGGTGGTTTATTTCCATTTCTATTTTATTTGGCCTATCTATTTTATTTGGCGTTTATTCCTTCCGAAAAAAAACTCGCAGACAAAAGGAACATACCCAACAACTATATTATAGATCTAAAATGCTTGCCTTAGAACAACAAACCCTTAACTCAAGCATGAACAGGCATTTTATATTTAATTCTCTTAATTCCATTCAATATTATATTAATACCCAAGATAGAAAGTCTGCTAATTTATACCTATCTAGTTTTGCAAAATTAATTCGAAAAAATCTTGATAGTAGCGAATCAAATACCGTTACACTTGAAGAAGAAATTGATAGACTTTCCCTTTACCTCAAACTTGAAAAAATGAGGTTTACAGATAAGTTTGATTATACAATAGATATTGACAAGTCCATTATTTCTGAACAAATAAAAATTCCGGCCATGCTACTTCAGCCTTTTGTTGAGAATTCAATATGGCATGGCATTTTGCCAAAAAACGAAAAAGGAAGTATCGTAATTAGAGTTAGTATGATTGACAAGGAACTTATTAAGTTTGAAATAATTGATGATGGTATTGGCATTGAAGAAAGCATAAAAAATAAGCAACAAAAAAGTTCAGATCACGTATCAAAAGGCATGAATATCACAAAAAATAGATTGAAACTTATTGCTGAAATGACAAATAAACCATTGGAAATTATTGGTCCTGAAGAAATTAAAGATGGAGATAAAGTATTAGGCACTAAAGTTGAAATTATTGTAGCCTATAAAGAATTTTAGCTAAAAAGTTTGTGATTTTGGAAAATATAAGTATATTTGTTAACTAAACTATGAAGTTTATAGCATACATATCAGCTTTCTTAATAATTCTGCTTAGTTCATGTACAAAGCAGGATCTTGTTACACCCAATTGTGATAAGAATGGTTCGGCTATTTCAGAAACTGATTACTCTAGAACATCTAATGGTATTGATGGGGAGGATGATGGGCCTGATTCTGTTATTGGTGGAGATGAAAAAGAAGAGGACGATGATAATGATTCATCTGGAAATGATAATGGTAAAAAAATTATAAAAACAGATGATAACGGACCTGGATCAGTAATTGGTGGAGATGAGAAAGAGGATGATGACGATAATGATTCAAGAAACAAATAAAAAAATTATACTCATTTTAATTAAAAGGCGCTAAATATTTAGCGCCTTTTTTTGCTTTATAGCTCCGTATTTTTTAAAACCGTTAATCAAAAGAAACCGACCGTTAATTAGATTTCACTTTTTTTAACTTTTAATTCACCGTAATTTTAGGGTAGTTAAAATGGCAAGAATAAGCCAAAATAAATTTTGCAAATAAGAACTATAATTTTATACCTTTATGCCCTTGCTAAAAATCGCACATACTAATAAATCTTTCGGTATTATGATAAAACGAATTATTACATCATTTATTGTAGGAGCTATTGCTTTTTCTGCATCAGCTCAAGTAGGACAAGGTGAATTAAGAGGTAAAGTAAAAGACGCCAAAAGCGGAGAAGCTCTGCCATTTGCCAATGTGGTAATCTTATTAAACGGAAATCAAGTAGCTTTTGCGACTACAGATTTTGATGGGAAATATTCCATTAAGCCAGTTACTCCAGGAACTTATGTTGTTCAGGCTTCCTATATAGGTTATGATAATAAACAATATAATGGTGTTATCATCAATGCAGATAAGGCTACTTTCTTGGATGTGAATCTTAGTGAAGGTGGAGTTGACCTTGAGGCATTTGAAGTTGTAGAGTATGAGGTGCCACTTATTAGTAAAGACCAAACATCTTCTGGAGGAACTTTAACAAGAGATGAAATTGCTAAAATGCCGGGTAGAGATGCTGCGTCTGTAGCGGCTACAGTTGGTGGTGTATTTTCTCAGGATGATGGTAGTGGAAATTTAAATATCAGAGGGTCAAGAGGTGATGCTTCAAATACATTCATTGATGGTGTTAGAGTTAGAGGTAGTTCAAGACTACCACAGTCCGCTATATCAGAGGTAAAAGTTGTTACGGGTGGTGTTCCTGCTAATTACGGTGATGCTACTGGTGGGGTGGTAAGTATTACAACAAGGGGTCCATCTAGAGAATACTTTGGAGGAGTAGAATTACTTACTTCGGGCGTTCCTATTAATGGTAAATCTTATGGTTTGGATGCTTATGGCTTTAATTTATTAGGTTTTAATGTGGCTGGACCATTGTTAATGAAAAAAGATACATCTGGCAAAAAAACAGACCCATTACTAGGTTTCTTTCTATCTGGAGAGTTGTTTTATGATCTTGATCCAAGACCATCAGCTATAGGTGATTGGAAAATAAGAGATAGTGTTTTAACAAGTATTACAGAAAACCCACTTAGACCTTCTGGTTTAGGTTCAGGGTCATTTAGAAATGCAGAATTTTTACATACAGATGATTTTGAAAATGTAAAAGCAAGACAAAATGTTCAAAGAAAAGGATTAAACCTACAAGCAAAAATAGATGTTAAAACTACTGAAAACATAAATTTAACTTTTGGTGGAACCTACTTATTTAATGATGGGAATCAATATATAAGAAGTACAAATGGAGCTACTGGAGCTTATTCATTGATGAATTATGAAAACAATCCTCAGCGTATAGATCAAGATTGGAGAGTTTACGGTAGATTCACGCAACGTTTTGCCAATTCAACTGACAATAATGACGAAGACGCTTCAACCATTAAGAATGCATATGTATCTTTTCAATTAGATTATACTAAAAGTAAAACTACTATACAAAATTCTAGATTTAAAGATGATTTTGCAGCCTACGGTTATGTGGGTAGGTTTTATTCTGAATTTGAAAATTCATATGAATATAGAAGCAATTATGAATTACCTGATGGTTCTATCAGAAGTGGTTGGTTTCACAATGGCTTTGACCAAGTGAGTTACTTATATGAGCATGATAGTATTAACAACCCTTATTTATCTAACTATAATAAGATATATTATGACCTTTATAAAGATGAAAACGGTAATTTAATAATTCCTGGGAATTATGAAACAGCAATTGATGTTGAGCAAGGAGGTGGGATATTAAATGGTGCTGCCCCAAGAAATATTTATGATATGTGGTCAACACCTGGAACTATTAGAAACCAGTACTTTAAAGATGATAATAGCCAGTTTAGGGTAACTGCTTCGGGTTCTGCTGATATCAACAATCATGCTATTCAAATTGGTTTTGAATACGAACAAAGAAATGATAAATTTTATAGCCTATCTCCAAACAGCTTATGGACTGTAGGTAGAAACATTGTAAATAGCCATATAGAGCAATTGGATGAAAGTCAATATACTATAATTTACACAAATGGTAATAATTTTTACTATGATTTTGAAAGGCTTTATGACGGAGAATCACAGTCTGAGTTTTCAAAAAATATAAGAGAAAAGTTAGGACTGGATGTGGATGGAACTGATTGGATTGACTTTGATTCGTATGGTAAAGATTTATGGGAAGTTAATGACTTTAGTGCCGATGAGTTATTAAACAATAATGTGGTAGATTATGCAGGTTTTGATCATGCTGGAAATAAAATAAAAGGAAATCCAACCATAGATGATTATTTCAGTAAAACTGACGAAAATGGGGTTTTCTCTAGAAATGTACCTGCTTTTCAGCCTATTTATACAGCTGCTTATATTCAAGACAAATTCTCATTTGATGATTTAATCTTTAATGTTGGTGTTAGAATAGATAGATTTGATGCTAACCAACCGGTATTAAAAGATCCTTACTCTTTATTCCCTACAAAAACTGCAGGAGAGGTTGAATTTGAACATCCTTCAAACATTGGAAGTGACTATGTTGTTTATGTGGGTGATGTTGATAATCCGGGTACTGACAATATTGTTGGATATAGAAACGGAGACACATGGTATAATTCACAAGGACAAGAGTTATCTGGGCCAAGTACCCTTGAAACAGCTAAAGGAATTACCCCTTGGCTTTTAGACCCAACCAGAAAAAACACGCAAACAGACCTTTCTTCTGAAGCATTTGAAGATTACAAACCACAAATAAATGTAATGCCTAGAATTGCATTTTCTTTTCCTATTTCTGATGAAGCATTATTTTTTGCACATTATGATATCTTAACACAAAGACCTCCTTCAAGAAATAGGTTAAATGTCATAGACTATCAGTATATCACTAGTAGAAATGTTGTTCATAACAACCCTAACCTTAAACCTCAAACAACCATAGATTACGAATTAGGTTTTCAACAAAAACTAAATAGCAATTCATCATTGAAAATTGCAGCTTTTTACCGTGAAATGAGAAATCAAGTTCAGGTTACTCAAGTAGTGGGAGCCTATCCGGTAACTTACAGAACTTTTGGTAATAAAGACTTTGGTACAATTAAAGGAACCACTGTTGCTTATGATTTAAGAAGAATAAAAAATGTTTGGTTAAAAGCTAGTTATACATTACAATTCGCTAGCGGTACTGGTTCAGGTGACTTATCTGCACTTAATTTAATTAACTCAGGAGATCCTAACTTAAGAGCTATATTTCCTCTTGATATAGACCAAAGGCACGCAATCCAAATAGTAGGAGACTACAGATATGCTTCTGGTAAAAATTACAATGGTCCTAAGTTATTCGGAAAAGACATCCTTGAAAACACCGGGCTAAACATTACTTCTAGAGCCGGTTCAGGAACTCCTTACACCAAGAGAGATAGAGTTATAGGAACAAGATTATTCACATCAACCGCAAACTCAGTGGAAGGAAGTATAAATGGCTCTAACTTACCTTGGACATTTACTATGGATGCAAGATTAGACAGAGATTTTGAGGTTTATTTTGGTAAAGAAAAAGAAGGAGAAGAAAGAAAATCAGCTGCGTTAAACGTTTATTTCCAAATATTAAATGTGTTAAACACACAAAATGTTATTAATGTATATTCTGCAACAGGAGATCCAAATGATGATGGTTTCTTACAAGAAGCTACTTACCAATCACAAATAAATTCTCAACTAGACGTACAAGCATTTAAAGATTTATATACAATTAAAATGGCCGAGCCTACTATGTATGCTTTACCAAGAAGAATTAGACTTGGGGTAATGTTAAATTTTTAACGTTTAATTCTTTAAAAGGAGATTAATATGAAAGCACTTAAAAACATTCAGAATATGAGAACAACAAAGTCAATTATAGCTGCTGTTCTAGTTTTTTCAACCATTAATTCATTTGGTTGGTACAACAAAAATGCTAACAGTGAAGCTCCTGGTGGAAACATTGGCGGTCCGGTTATTGCAGCAGGATGTAGCCCTGCAACTGCAATTATTAGACTAAACTTTAATAACGTTGACGCAAGAATTGAAAATGCTGGTAGCATGTTTCAAGACAGAGCTACAGGTAGAGCTGATTATATTGTTCCAAAAGCATCCGGATCAACTGCTATTTTCTCATCGGGTTTATGGCTTGCCGGTCAAGATGTTAACGGTCAATTAAAGGCAGCAACAGCTACATTTAATTCTGGTAGCTCTGCGGCAGGATTTCAATACTGGCCTGGTCCTCTTGGGGTAACTACTGCTGAAATAGACGCTGCTACTTGTACTCAATGGGATAAATTTTTCCCTATGGGTGTAAATATGGTTAAGAAGTTTGTAGCTTGGTATGATTGTAAAAACACTCCAGGTTGTGACTTAAATGTTGATTTTCCCGGTTATCAAATACCAAAAGCAATACTAGAATGGCCAGCCCATGGTGATGTTTCATTGGGGCAAGATTTTTATTTGGCTCCTTTTTATGATAGAAATGGAGATGGCGTGTACGACCCTGTTAATAGTGGAGATTATCCGAAATATGACTTCTTAGGAGTAGTTGATTGTAGAAAAGTGAGAGATATAAGATTATTCGGAGACACCACTTATTGGTGGATCATGAACGATAAAGGAAATAATCACCAAGGACCTGTTACTCCTCCTATTGGAATGGAAATTAGAGCTCAAGCATTTGCCTTTGCCACTAATGACGAAGTGAATAATATGACTTTCTATAACTACGAATTACATAATAGATCTACTTTTACCCTTGAAAACACCTACTTTGGACAGTGGGTTGATGCTGATTTAGGTTGTTCTACTAACGATTATGTTGGTTGTGATGTTGAAAGAGGATTAGGATATTGTTACAATGGAGCTGCTTTTGACCAAGATTGTAATGGTGCTATCGGCTATGGAAATCAACCGCCTGCTATTGGGTATGACTTCTTTGAAGGACCATATCAAGACAATGATTCACTAGATAATCCATTAACAGAAAATATTGCTGTTGCAATTGCTCAAAAAGGTATTCCATACAAAGGTCTTGGATTAGGTTATGGAGATGGAGTTCCTGACAATGAACGTTTTGGGATGAGAAAGTTTGTTTATTACAACATAGGTGGAGGTATTCAAGGAGATCCTGTTACTGCACTTGACTACTACAATTACTTGAGAGGTATTTGGAGAGATAATACACCAATGCAATGGGGAGGAACAGGTTATAACACCGGAAAATCTAATTGTAATTATATGTTCCCAGACAATTCTGACCCATTATGGTGGGGAACTAATGGTATTCCTGAAACCCCTACCATTTGGAGTGAGGAAGGAGAAGGAAATCCAGCAGGAGATAGAAGGTTTATACAGTCCGCAGGGCCTTTTACTCTTCGTCCGGGTGCCATAAATGACGTTACTGTTGGTGTTGTTTATGCAAGAGCTCAGTCAGGCGGAGCAAAACAGTCTGTTGAAGTATTAAGGGTTGCCGATGATAAAGCCCAAGCATTATTCGATAATTGCTTTAAGGTATTGAGTGGTCCTGATGCTCCGGATTTAGAGATTCAAGAATTAGATAAAGAATTAATTATCTATCTTAAAAACCCTAAATCCTCAACAAATTATAATGAGAATTATAAAGAAAAAGATCCATTTATTCAACTTGATGATACTACTATTACAAGTCAAGATGAGTGGAACTACTATAGATTTGAAGGATATCAAATATATCAAGTAAAAAACAAAGAAATATCTGTTAGTGAGTTAAGCGACCCTGACAAATCAAGACTAGTAGCCCAATGCGATGTTAAGAATGGTGTTAAAAAATTAGTGAACTTCACTTTTGACCAGTCTATTGGTGCTAATATGCCACAAGTAATGGTAGATGGTGAAGATAAAGGTATTCGTCACTCCTTTAAAATTACTAAAGATTATTTTGCGGTGGGTGATGATAGGTTAATTAACCATAAAAAATACTATTACATTGCTATTGCTTATGGTTACAACAACTACAAAACGTATGACCAACTTGACCCTCTTGCTCTTGATGGTCAGAAAAAACCATACTTACCTTCCAGAAAATCTGCTACCGGTTCTGTTAAAATTTATTCAGGTATTCCTCAT
>Ga0070729_10000881_pt1 | contig 54432 bp, 58 predicted proteins | sample tdDd472_FD_66725 | JGI IMG/M metagenome (GOLD analysis project Ga0070729, IMG submission 66725) | Marine sediment microbial communities from the Atlantic coast under amendment with organic carbon and nitrate - tdDd47.2 | ecosystem: Environmental > Aquatic > Marine > Coastal > Sediment | place... | reverse complement strand
GGATTCCGAGCCCATGAAACTGCTGCGCAAGACCATGACCGCGCATCTCGGCGTGCTGCGCGACGGCGAGGGCATGAAGAAGGCGCTGCGCACCATCATGGAGCTGGAGCACGACGCCAACACCGAGCGCTTCTATAATGTCCTCGCCACAGCCAAGCTGGTCGCGGTCTGCGCACTCAACCGCACCGAAAGCCGCGGCGGCCATTTCCGCACCGACTATCCGAACGAGGACCCGGCCTGGAAACGCCGCACCTTCGTGACGCTGGAACAGGCCGAAGCGACTATTCCCGCCTTGCTGGAGAGCTGACCATGCCCGTCGAAGCCATGATGCCGAGCCTGCCGCGCCTGATGGTCGAGGACGCCGTGCGCGCGGCGCTGCTGGAGGATCTGGGCCGCGCCGGCGACATCACCACCAATGCGACGATCGCGCCCGACGCGACCGCGACGGCCGAACTCGCCTCCCGCGAGGACGGTGTCATCGCCGGCCTCGGCCTCGCGGAAACCGCGTTCCGACTGATGGATCCGGCGCTCGTCTTCGACGCGAAGGTCAGGGACGGCGATCGCGTGAAACCGGGCGATGCTGTCGCCACGATTTCCGGCAATGCCCGCGCCATCCTCTCGGCCGAGCGCGTTGCCCTGAACTTCCTGATGCACATGTCCGGCATTGCCAGCTACACGGCGCGCTTTGCCATCGAGATCGCGCACACCGATGCGAAGGTCACCTGCACGCGCAAGACCATTCCCGGTCTGCGCAGCTTCGACAAATACGCTGTGCGCTGCGGCGGCGGTTCCAACCACCGCTACGGCCTCGACGACGCAATCCTGATCAAGGACAACCACATCGCCGTTGCCGGCGGTGTCGCCAAGGCTGTCGAGGCGGCGCGCGCCTATGCCGGCCATCTCGTCAAGGTCGAGGTCGAGGTCGACACGCTCGACCAGTTCCGCGAAGCGCTCGCCGCGTCGCCCGACGTCGTCCTGCTCGACAACATGACCAACGATCAGCTGGCCGAAGCCGTCGCCATCAACCGGAAAGACAATGCCGGCCGCGTGAAGCTGGAGGCATCGGGAAACGTCGCCCTGGACACCATCCGCGCCATCGCCGAAACCGGCGTCGACTACATCTCCACCTCGAAGATCACCATGGCCGCCCCGACGCTGGATGTCGGCCTCGACATCCGCATCGGGTGACAGGGCTGTATCAGGCCGCCGCCTGGTACAGATGCACATCGCGCTGCGGGAAAGGGATCGACAGCCCGTCGGCGTCGAAACGTTCCTTGGCCATCTTGATCAGCTCGCGTGAAACGGTCCACCAGTCGGCCGTGTTCATCCAGATGCGGCAGGTCACTTCCACCGCGCTGTCGCCGAGATTGGAGACATAGATGAACGGCTCGGGATCCTTCAGCACCTTGTCGTGACCGTCGATGATCGACTGGAAGGCGGCGAAGGCCTTGTTGATATCGTCGTCATAGGCGATGCCGACCACGAGGTCGAAGCGCCGCTTCGGCTTGCGCGAATAGTTGGTCACGGCGCTGTTCCAGATCTCGGAATTGGGCGCCAGCAGATAGAGCCCGTCCAGCGTCTCGAATTCGGTCGCGAACAGCCCGATCTCCTTGACCACGCCGGTGGCGTTCGACGTCTCGATGAAATCGCCGACCTGGAAGGGCCTGAGGAACAGCAGCATGATGCCGGCGGCGATGTTCTGCAGCGTGCCCTGCAAGGCGAGGCCGATCGCGAGGCCGGCGGCGCCGAGCGCGGCGATGATCGAGGCCGTCTGCACACCGAACTGGGTCAGCACCATCACGAAGACGAGGACCAGCACCGCGTAGCGCGCGGCCTTGGAGAGGAACATCGTCAGCGTCTCGTCGCTGTGGGTCAGCCGCGACAGCGCGGATTGAACCCATCGCTTGACGAGGCCGGCGACGATGAAGCCGATGATCAGGATCAGGATCGCGCCAACAACGGAAAACGTATACTCGATGATGAGAGCGCTCGCCTTGTCCCAGATGGTCGCGGCCGCGGCCGCGATGTTGGTCACCTGTTCGTTCTCCACGGGGTTCTCCTTCATTCCGGATTGAATCACATTGGATACTACGCGATTCCACCCGGATCGGTTTCCTCGCGCCACGAAATCCCTTGTGGACCGTGACGCTGGCGGAAAAGACCCTGTCTGCGCCCCGAAGCCTCCTGTTTTGGAATGTCCGCGGGTTGTGCTTTCCTCTCGATGAAAAGGGAGGATCAGCGATGCATTTCATCGAGACATTCCGGAAAGCAGTCGACCCGGGCGAATGCGACATTCTCGGGCACATGAATGTGTCGCGCTACTTCGGCGCCTGCAGCGATGCCGTTTTCTCGCTTCAGACACAGCTTGGCCTCGGCCTGTCCAACATAACCGGCGGCCGCCGTCTGTCCTTTGCCGTCGTCCATGCCGAAAGCGACTTCAAGTCCGAAGTCATGGCCGGGGAAGTCATCTACATGCGTACCGCGATCGAGGACATCGGCAACAAATCCGTTCTCTTCCGCCACCGGCTCTTTCGTGCGGAGCAAGACCATCTCGCCTTCGAAGCGTCTTTCAAATGCGTCCTGCTCGATCTTGAGGCGCGAAAGGCGGCACCGATCCCGGACGATATCCGCGACGCGGCGGAACGCCTGCAGGCGGGATTTTGATGGGGCCGCCGGCATCTCCTCGCCGGCGATTCTTCATGAACGCCATGTGAACGCGGAGTTCAGCGACGGTTCGGAGGCGGCTTTCTACTGTTGGGTCATCGAAACGCGGCAAAGACCGCACCCAAGAGGAGAAATGACATGCCCCGCAAGACCATCATCGCAGTCGCAATCGCAACCCTGGCCGGCATCGCTTCCGTTCCGGCTTCCGCCAACGAAGTCTTCCTCGAGCAGTTCGGCTTCGGCAACCAGGCCGGCGGCGTCCAGTCCGGCTTCGGCAACGTCATCGGTGTCTACCAGAACGGCATCGTCAACGGCGCCGTCAGCGAACAGTACGGCAACGGCAACACCGCCGCGATCGGCCAGGAAGGCATCAACAACTACGGCGAAACCTTCCAGAACGGCAACGGCAACGCCGCCGGCGTCGGCCAGTTCGGCACCGACCACAATTCCATCATCAGCCAGGACGGCAATGGCAACGTCGCCGCAGGCGTCCAGGTCGGTCACGGCTGCTCCGCCGGCGTCAGCCAGACCGGTGCCGGCAACGTCGCGGCCTTCGTCCAGGCCTGCCCGTAATCCCCGCGAATACCTCCCGACGCTGCCGGGCCGGAATGTTCCGCCCGGCAGCACCCCGTTCAGGCCGAAAAGGAGAATGATCATGTTGAAGACCTTCACCAAACGTCCGGCCCGCGCCGCAGCGCTCCTGATGACGCTGGCCGCAGCCGGATGCACCGCAGGCGCAGGAGAAATCTCTATGGCAGACCAGCCCTTGAGCTGTGAAATCACCAAATCCACCGCCAATGGCGCGCTGGTTCTGCGTGGCGTCGTCCATGCGGAGGAAGCCGTTTCCGGCACCTACCGGCTGACCGTCACCGGCTCCGGCGGCGGCAATCGCTCCAACATCTCGCAGGGCGGCCGCTTCAGCGCCGGCCAGGGCGAGACCGCCAATCTCGGCATGGTGATGCTCGGCAATCGCGGCGCCAGCTACGATGCCCGCCTCGAGATCGAGGCCGATGGCCTCGGCTATCAGTGCGCCGAACGCATCTGATCGCCACGCCAAATCCGTCTCGCAAAGGGCCCCGCTTCGGCGGGGCTTTTTACGTTTTCGGGGCTTCCCGGGCGATGAACGGATGATGAATGGCCGGTTCCGGTTCGGTTCAGTGCCGCGGCGGCAAAGTGATGTCATCGAAGGGCAAGAAGCCCGTATCCAAGAGGAGAAATGACATGCCCCGCAACGCAATCATCGCAAGCATCGCCGCCGCTCTCATTGCAACCGCCGCTCTGTCGGCTCCGGCACAGGCCGGCGGCCAGGTCGCCATCGACATCAAGCCGCAGAACGCCGACCAGGAAAAGGCCATGCGCGCCGGCCTGATGATCTACGGGATCGTCAACAACATGCAGAACGGCGCCAACATCAAGCAGAGCGGCCTCGGCAACATGGCCGGCATTGGCCAGAACGGCTCCGGCAATTACGGCGTCGTCCACCAGCAGGGCAACGGCCATTCCGGCACGCTGCAGCAGAACGGCAACGACAACGCCTATGGCGTGTTCCAGTTCGGCGAAAACACCAGCACCGACGTCGTCCAGAACGGCAATGGCGAGACCGGTGCCACGGTCGTCATCGGCTGGTAATTTCCGGAAAAACGCAAGCGGTTCAGGGGCATGACCGCTTGCGGCACACCGGACAAAAATGCCGCCGGCACATGCCGGCGGCATTTTTATTAAAATACGACCAAAGTCGTAGAGTAAAAAAGTGGAGCTGACGTCGTTGTGTTGAGACGAAACCTGTGCTCTACTTTTTGGCGTTGCTTTCTTCGGGAAGTATATAATGGGTTGGGTGTGTGTTCGGCCGCGGCTTTTCAGCCGTGGCCGAATTCACTTTCAGCGCTAGCCAACCGAATAGTCTTCAGAATCAATTGCTTCGCGCGTCAGCGGCAGCCTGAAGGGCACGCCCTCGAAGGCGTCCTCGCCGCGCCCGATCGCGCGGATGGCGTCGACCATTCGTCCCTCGCGCCCGAGCACCGCATCGGCAATCTCGATCAGTTTTGCATTCGGCGTCGCCGACGGGGCCCGCCAGCGCAGGTCGTGGGCCAGTTCGCGCTCGTCGAGCTCGGGATTGAGCGCCAGCGCGATCATGTAGGTCGAGGCGGTCGAGCGCGAAATGCCGGCGAAGCAATGCACGATCATCGGCGCTTCCCGGTCCCATGCGCGGGCGAAATCGAGTATGGCGCGCACATGCTCCTCGCCGGGCAGGGTCATCCCCTCCATCGCCACCGCGATATCGTTGAAGCCGAGAAACAGGTGATGCTCCTCCGCGATCTCGACAGGCCGGGTCACCGGCGTGCCGGCATTGATCACGGTCAGCATGCGCGCCGCGCCGGTCGCGGTGGCGGTATCCTGCAATTTCGACAGCGGGCAGACGACGAGATAGGGCATGGTCAGGCTCTTTTGCGAGCAGGCGTTTGCGCCGCCTGGAAGGCGGCCTCGACTTCGGCGAAACGGGTAATATAGGCGCGCTGCACCTCGGCCGCCGGGCGCGGCGTCATGTCCAACCCGTCGGGCGATACGCCGCGCGGCCGGCCGAAATAGGTCACCGCCTCCTTTTCCGAGAACCCCGCCAGCATCGTCGCCTCGAAAAAGGCCGACACCTGGTCGGCGCGCTTGATCTTCGCTTTCACGGCCTTCGTCGGATGCGGCGGCAGCCCGAAACGGATATGCACCGCCGCCTCCAGCCGCGCCTCGACCGCCTTGTAATTGCCGCCCAGCACTTTCTTGAAGGGCGAGATCATGTCGCCGATGACATATTCCGGCGCGTCGTGCAGCAGCGCGGCAAGCCTCAGATCGGGCGAACAGCCCTCATTCATCCGCGTGACGATATCGTCGACCACCAGCGAATGCTGCGCCACCGAAAAGGCGTGGTCGCCATTGGTCTGCCCGTTCCAGCGCGCCACGCGGGCCAGCCCGTGGGCGATGTCCGAAATCTCGATATCCAGCGGGGAGGGGTCGAGCAGGTCGAGCCGGCGCCCGGACAGCATGCGCTGCCATGCGCGCGGCGGCGCGCCCTCGCGGTCGGGCATACCCTAGTCTCCCTGGTCGGCGGTTTCTTCCGGCCACCGATAGCCGACATTCGGCGGCAAGGACAAGGCGACGCTTTGTCCGTTGGCCGTGATCGGCGTGCCCGCGTCCATCGCGTCCTTGGCCCGGTCGAGCCGCACCAGCGCCAGCGCCGAGCCGCCGGCGACGGAACCGATCGCCCCAACGGTCTTGCCGCCGGCCTCCAGCGCTGCGCCCGGCGTGAAATCGGGCGTTTCCGCCGAGGCGATCACGAGCCTGCGCCGCGCCGTCCCCCGGTGCTGCATCCGCGACACGACTTCCTGGCCGACAAAGCAGCCCTTGCGGAAATCGACGCCGGCGTTCTGGTCGAACGAAACATCGTGCGGGAAGGCGTCTCCCGGCCCGAAATCCGTGCCGCTCTCGGCAACGCCATGGCCGATCCGGAGCGCTGTCCAGCCCTCCGCATCGTCCTCGCCAGAAGGCGCAGCGCCATAGTGGCGCATGACCCGGAGATCCTCCGGAAAGCGGCTGTCGCGCACCGCGCGCCCGTCATCCGACGTTGAATCACTTTCCCAGGAAATCGCCGCAAGCGATTCATTCGACTCCGAAATCGTCACTTTCGCGCGGAGCTTGTACATGGTCAGCCGCTTGAGGAAATCGCCGGCCAGCCGGCTGTCGATATCGATCAGGAAACCTTCCCCGTCCCGGAAGATCAGGAAATCGAACAGGATCTTGCCCTGCGGCGTCAGCAGCGCGCCCGGGCGGGCGACGCCCTCGGGCAGCTTTTCGACATCGCAGGTGATCAAGTTCTGCAGGAAATGGGTCGCCTCCTCGCCGGAGACGGAGATCAGGCTTCTACCGGACGGAAAATGGACGGGCATGGGGGAAATCGTTTCGCGCGCTTGCTTTCGGATAGGCTGATACGTAGTTCCCCTGAAGCGGAGCGGCAAGAGACCGGCAAGAGACAGGCAGGCGAAGAGACAAGATGAGTGAGACATTCGATCTGATTTTGAAGAACGGCACGGTCGTCAATCATGACGGGCAGGGCGTCCGCGACATCGGCGTCATCGGCGGCCGCATCGCCGCAATCGGTTCGCTCGGCGCTGCACAAGCCGGCGAGACGATCGATTGCACCGGCCTCCACATCCTGCCGGGCGTCATCGACAGCCAGGTCCATTTCCGCGAGCCGGGCCTCGAACACAAGGAAGACCTGGAGACGGGTTCCCGCGCGGCCGTCCTCGGCGGCGTCACCGCCGTCTTCGAGATGCCGAACACCAATCCCCTGACCACCAGCGAGGCAGCGCTCGCCGACAAGGTGAGCCGCGCCCGTCACCGCATGCATTGCGATTTTGCCTTCTGGGTTGGCGGCACGCGCGAGAATGCCGGCATCGTCGGCGAGCTGGAGCGACTGCCGGGCGCCGCCGGCATCAAGGTCTTCATGGGCTCGTCCACCGGCGATCTGCTGGTCGAGGATGACGAGGGCGTTGCCTCTGTCCTGCGCAACACGCGCCGCCGCGCCGCCTTCCATTCCGAGGACGAGTTCCGCCTGCGCGAACGCGCGAACCTGCGTGTAGACGACGATCCGTCCTCGCATCCGGTCTGGCGCGACGAGGTCGCCGCCCTGATGTGCACCGAGCGCCTTGTCCGCATTGCCCGCGAGACCCGCGCCCGCATCCACGTGCTGCACATCTCGACGGCAGAGGAAATCTCCTTCCTGCAGAACCACAAGGATGTCGCCACCGCCGAGGCGACGCCGCATCATCTGACGCTTACCGCGGACGACTATGCGACGCTCGGCACGCTCATCCAGATGAACCCGCCTGTGCGCGCGCCGCATCACCGTGACGGCATCTGGCGCGGCATCGGCCAAGGCGTCATCGACGTGCTCGGCTCCGACCACGCCCCGCATACGCTCGACGAAAAGGCGAAACCCTATCCGGCCTCGCCGTCGGGCATGACCGGCGTGCAGACGCTGGTGCCGATCATGCTCGACCATGTGAACGCCGGCAGACTCACGCTCGAACGCTTCGTCGACCTCTCCTCGCACGGCCCGAACCGCCTGTTTGGCATCGCCCGCAAGGGCCGCATCGCTGCCGGCTACGACGCCGATTTCACCATTGTAGACATGAAGCGCCGCGAGACGATCCGCAACGATCAGGCAGGTTCGAAAGCGGGCTGGACGCCCTATGACGGGAAGGAAGTCACCGGCTGGCCGGTCGGCACCGTCATTCGCGGCACCCGGGTCATGTGGGAAGGCGAGATCGTCACGCCCGGTCAGGGCGAACCGGTTCTATTCAGCGAAGCCCTGCCGGTCTGATCCGGCAGCGCGCCGGCGCAATTCCTCGGCCAATATCCGGAAATGCCGCTCGGCCTCGGCCGTGACGCCGCCGCGCGCATGGTCCTTGCGCAGGGCTTCCTCGACCTCGTCGATCATCCGCTCGAGGCTCGGCCGGTCGCCATGGATTGCATGGTGGCCGAACAGGTCGATCCAGCTGTCGGTGATATGGCCCGCCTGCATCAGCCGGTCGAAACCGGCATGCGGATTGCGACCGCCGAACAGGATTCCGATCCCGGCGACCGCAAAGGAAATCGGGCTCAAGATGAGGTCGCGAACCCCGTCGGCAAACAGCTTGATCTGGAAAATGACGAGGCGGCGAAAGAGGGACCAGCGCGATGTGCGCGGCCTCCTGACCACGTCGGAGTGTTCCTCGAATGACTGCCTTGTCAGCGGTGGCGCGGATGTCATCGAACCCCTCCGATTTTCCCTCTGTTTTACATATCGGGTCTCTGGAACCGGATTCCAAGGGCGGCCCACGGCTCAATCATCCGGCGTCCTCGCAGGCCGCAATTGCCTGCGCCTGTGTGGCGCCCAGCCCGAGTTGCTGGCGGAAACAGGTGAGCCGGGCCTCCGCATTGTTGGCGTTGCTGCACAACCGGGCTGCGTCGTCGACCGTCCAGTTGGCCGAACCGTCGAGATTGCTGGGGAATCGGCCGCTCACCGCGAAATGCATGCAGATCGCGGGTTCCGTGGATTGCTTGTTCCTGCCGCAGACGCGGCCGACGGTCTCGTCGCGATAGGAACGCACCGCATTGTTGGCGAACTGGTTAGGCCCCTTGAGGAGATCGGTGCAGGCGTCGTTTGCGCCGGGGCGCACCGCGGCGGCTTCGGATGCTTGACGGTACCGGTTGCAGGTTTCGACAAAGTCCGCGATGTCCTGCCTGTCTGATTGTGTGGCGGCCGACAGATCGAAGCCGCCACCCCACCTGGCCGCGTCCACGGTCGGCTTGAACCGGGTGGTGGGGGCGATCAGTTCCGCGAAAAAGTCGGAACCGGTCCTGAGCATGAAGCGGTAGCGGGCGCGGTTTTCGCCCGCGTCATGGGATGCGTCCCGGTCATATGTGCCCATGACGGAAAGAGTGTGGCCGCGCCTTGCCTTGACGAACAGTTCCTCGCGCGGCTGTGCATTGGCCCGTACATCGAGGCGGAGCAGGACTGTCACCTCCGGGTTGGGCGCGTCCCGATTGCACCGCGCGGTCATCAGGACGACACTCGTGCCCTCCGGCGAATTCAGGAAACTCCGCACATGGCGGACCGAAAGCAAAGCGTGGAAGCCGTCCGTGCTAAACGCCCAGACATTGCCTGAACTGCTGGCACGTGCCTGCGATGCGGCGCCGACCGACAGGGCAGCGATCACCACGCACAGTGCGGCAAGCCTCGGCGCGAGGTGCATTCTGGTCGTCATGCGAATCTCCGGAATAGTGGTTTATCCCACTGTCGCCGTTCGGGCCTGGCCTCCGGGACAGCAACGGGCCGCGACGGCGAGCGTCGCGGCCATGGCAGGGGCGCAGCCCTGCCGGGGCATTATGTCATCAGCAGTTCGGGTTCTTGCCCGTCCAGTCGGTCTGCTTAAGCAGCGGCGCCTTCGTTTTCGGATCGATCACGAATTCCGGCAGGAACGTGCGCCAAGTGCCAGAGAAACTGCACTTGTCCTTGAAATACCAGGTGAAGAAACCGCTCGACGCCGGATCGTTCTTCGGCTTGCTGGTCAGCCCGTATGCGCCCGAAACGACGACGGCCTGGCGATCTTCGTCCCAGTCGTATTTCTGGATTTCTATATATTTTTCGCCGTTGGAATAGGTGTTGTTGGCGAAGTTGATGGGGCCGTATTTGGAATCCCAGGTTCCGGTGAGGTCAGGTGCTTTCTTCGCCTTGAATTCACTGATCGCGGTATTGACTGCCTCGAGTTGGGAAGGCGTGCTTTCGGTCGGCTTGGAGGCGTACACGGTGCGCGAATCTCCTGAAGGCGACGTGATCAGGATCTGGTTGTTCTTCTCGAGCTCGATCGTGACCGTCTTTCCGGCGTCGTCATCTCTGAGAATGTGCTGCTTGAACCCCTGGGTGCCGCCATTCGCGAGCAGCTCGCCGGCCGCGGCCGAAGCGATGGTCGCGCCCGCGGCGGCCATGGTCGATACGACTGCGGCCGTTGCAGCCGGACCGCAGGCGCCCGCGGTCCCGGCAGTGCAAACCGCACCGAAAACGGTCGCCGCGATGGATGTGCCGACGGGAATTGCGATCCTGCTCGCCTTCTCCATGAAATCGATCGCGCCGCGAAAGTTGTTCGGATCCGAATAATAGACGGTTGAGCTGTCGGTATAGACCCATGATACATACCACCAGTCTCTCCCGGTCGTTCCGAACCCGGTATTGTAGGTGACCGGTTGTCCCGAGGTTGATGCGCCGTTGGCGAGGACGCCAGGCCAATCCAGCTGATGCTCGTATTCGTCGCTGTATTTGTGGGCGACGGTGACGCTGAGAATGGTCTTGCCGGTCTTGTTGCTGACAACAACATCCGCCTGTTTTTTCTCGACCGCGTAGGATGTCGAGACCGTACTCATTGTAAAGAGCACGCCAAGGCAAATCTTGCCAAGCATGCCGCACGAATTGATATTCATGAAAGCATCTCCGTTTCGGATCAGAACTATCCGGATGGTTTTGGTCGCCCCGCCGACCGCTTTATGAGTTCCGGTGATCGCGGATAAAAGCCTTGCTTTCCCGCTTTTGGGTCTTTGGCGACATGGGTTCCCTTTTTGGCGCTTAGGGTTCCTCTTGCGTCAGGGCTCCCGATCGGCTTTCCTTGGGAGGGGTAAATGGGCAATTCAAGGGTTCCGGTTGAAACGCGAGGCCATGCCGTTCGCGTCGCGCCATGTCGCGATGCTGATCTATGACCAGGTCGCATCCGTCGATGTCTGCGGGCCGCTGGAGCCCTTCGGAATCGCCAATTTTCTGACCGGTCAGCCGCTCTACCGGCCGATCACGGCATCGGTGGATGGCGGTCCGGTCGAGGTGGCGGGCGGGTTCCTGCGAATAGAACCCACCTGCGGTTGCGCCGATCTCCCCCGTGATCTGGACCTCTTGCTGGTCGCCGGCGGTCCGGGGTGTTTCGCCGCCTCCGAGAACGAGGAGATTACCGGCTGGATCCGCAAGCTGGAGCCGCGCTGCGCCCGCATGGGGTCCGTTTGCACCGGTTCGACGGTGTTGCTGGCCTCCGGCGTGACGGACGGGCACCGGATTGCCACCCACTGGCTCGAGGCGATGCGTCTGGGCGCGGACGAGACTGTCGCCGATCAGGTCGACTCCGATGCGATCTTCGTCAATTCGGGCAAGTTCTGGACCTCTGCCGGCATGCTTGCCGGCATCGACCTGGCGCTGGCCCTGATCGAGGAGGACCATGGCCGCCAGCTGGCGCTCGACGTCGCGCGTTTCATGGTGCTGGTCCTGCGCCGGCAAAGCGGCCAGACCCAGTTCAGCACGCATCTGATGGCCGACGCCACCGAGGATTCGCGGATCCGCCGCGTGCAACTGCACATCTGGGAAAATCCGAGCGAGGACTATTCGATCGGCAAGCTCGCCGGCTACGCGGCGATGAGCGAGCGGTCTCTGGAGCGGCGGTTCAAGGAGGTCACCAACACGACGATCTTCCGTTACATCGAGGATGTGCGGCTGAGCCTCGCGCGGCGGCTCCTCGAAACCTCCTCGCTGCCGGTCCAGGCGGTCGCATCGCGGAGTGGTTTCGGCACCGCCAAGACGCTGCGCCGGGCCTTCGCGCGCCGGCTCGGCGTGTCGCCGAGCGATTACCGCGCGAATTTCGGCATGGATCGCGTCGCTGGCGAGGAGATGGCGTCGGTCGTGGGCGAAATCCGCATGGATCTGGAAAGCGTCATTCTCGGAAAGTCCGTCTGGTAGGCGAGGGAGCCTCCGGCCTTTGCCGAAGATGGCTGTTCAGCGGGCATACAGCTTCGCGGTGAAAATCTGCCGGGCGATACGAAACCGGCTCGGGGCGTACCACGCGCCCTTCAGACAGGAGACAGGCATGGTCGTCAGGCAGATATTCGCCATGGCCGTGGTCGCGGTCATGACGCTTCCCGCCGCCGCGCGCACGGAACGATGGAGCGTGACGGGAACCGGGACGGATGCCACCGTCACCGATTGCATGGATTGCGAGGAAGACATCGGCCTTCTCGTCCGGTGCGGTGCGTCCGGCGCGCCGGCGACCCTATCTGTGTTGTTCCAGGCACTGGAGAAGGCGCCCGCCGAAGGCGCAGAGCCGCCGGTGATGGTCTTCGCTGTGGATGGCGAGCCGTACTCCTATGTGCCGGAATTCGAACTCTGGGGCATGATCGGCCACGTGCCCAAGATCCCGCTGAAGCCGTCCGATCCGCTGGTCGAAGCCTTGCGGGCAGGGCGGTCGGTGAGCATCACGCTTGATGCTTTCGCCGTGGAGTTGCCGCTCAAGGGTTCCTCGGCGGCACTGGCCGCATTTGCCCGGACGTGCCCCTGGGGCGACGGGGTGGAGGCCGAATGATGTTCCTGCTCGCAAGACTTGGCTGCGCTGCGCTGGTCGTCATCGCCGCGGCCGGACAGGCCGGCCCTGCGTCCGCGCAGGATGCAGCCGACCTGGAATGGCGGCAAGACGCCTTCGACGATGCGGACGGCGGCCGGACGCAAACGCTCTCATTCGCGATTCCGGAAACCGACGCGTGGTTGTTCAACGCCGAATGCAAGGCGGGAAATGCAGGCCCGTCGATCCCGGTGATGCTCGCGCTCGATTTCGGAACCCGCGAAAATGGCGACAATGTCGAGATCCGCTTCCGGACCGAAGCCTATGACGCGACATTTCCCGGAGCGGTGTCGATCCAAAGCGAGGAATATGCCGGCATCACGGTCGAGGTCGGCGTCGGGGATGCCTTCTGGCCGGCCCTGCGCCGCGGTCACGCGCTCGATTTGGGGATCATCGGCGAGGAAACGCGCTCGCTCTCGCTGCGCGGCTCGAACGGTCCGGTCCACCGCTTCGTGGAAGCCTGTTCGGCGGCGATGTCGCGATGATGATCATGCCGCGGGAGACGGTCAGCTGCTCCCGCCGCAATTGAGCGGCGTCGGCACTGTCAGTGTTCGGCTTCGAGAAAGACGAAATCGCCGCCTTCGTGACCCGCTCCGTGGATCGGGCGGAAGTCCGGGGTCTGCTCGGCCGCCGAGGTGACCCGGGACAGCACGGTGGCGAACAGTTCCCGGGCCGAAAACGCGTTTTGCCCCGGGTCGTTCAGCGTCCGCAGCAATGCGTCCGCAAAGACGGAATGCCCGCCGGCGCCGCCATCCAGCACCGGCTCGTTGCCGCCGGATGAGATGACCACCCGCGACCGCTTTTCCGCCAGGCGCTGCAGCGCCAGAAGGCGGTCCTCATTCGACGGCGGTTCCTCCATCGTCTGGCCGCGCAGCAGCATGCCCGAATAGCAGCTGTCGGAGATCACCAGCACGTTCCGCGCCGCAATCCGGTTCAAAGAGCGCGTTATGTCGCCCGCATCCACGAATGTGGAATAGGCCCCGGCCAGCGCGTCGGCCGGCAGCCAGTAGGCCGTGCCACGTTCCTCATATTCGCCGTGACCTGCATAGAAGACCAGCACGCTGTCGCGCTCGCCTGCGATGCGGGCGAGACGGTCGAAGACAAGCCCGGTTTCGCGCTGGCTCGCATTGCGCAGGAACAGGTTCAGCGTGTCGCCGTCCGGCAGCGGCGCTTCGGTCGAGAAGCCGTATCGTTCGGTCAGGACGCGTGCCAGCGCCTCGGCATCGCCCACCGGCGTTGAGAGGTCCGGAATGCCGCTGCCGTCGGCATAGTCCTGATTGGCGATCAGTACCGCGTAGCGCTTGCCTTCGCCGATCACGGCGCGAATGTCGCCTTCGTAGAAGAGCTCGAAGCGGCGGGTGATCGCCTCGTTCTCGTCGGTGACGGCGAACAGTTCCACCGTGTTGACGCCGGCCTGAAGCGGCACCTCCACCTGGAAGCCGCGCTCCGAGGTCAGCGTGGCGGCCTTTCCGTTGACCTCGACCAGGGTCGGCTTGCCGCGCGCCGACACCCGGCCCGCAATCGTGATCTTCGGTGTCGTGATCTTGCGCGCCGCCCGGTTCGTCTCCGGCGTATCGATGATGATCTCGCCTTTTTGCAGCGGGCGATCCGGCCTGCCTTCGGCGATCACGTCGAGATCCGGGTCCGAGGAGACGAAATTGTAGGATTGGCTGCGCCTTTCCTCTTCCACCTGGCCGGCGATGCGCCGCGCCAGCGCGCCGACGGTCGTCCGTTCGCTTCCGGCCATCGCCGTCGCGAGCTGGAAGGAGAGAAAGCCGTAGACCTTGACCGGATTGTCGACCGGGAATTTTCGCTCGACTCCGGCATCGCCCCGCGTGGTGGAATAGAAAACGGTCAACTCGCCCGCCCGGCCCGACAGAAGCGTCGCCGGCCAGTCGGCGTCGGCGGTACATCGTGCCTGCGGCGCGACTCCCTCCGAACAGGATCGGCCTGTCAGGGAGATCCGCGGGAAAAGCCTCGGGTCGATCTGCGCCTGCCGCGCCTCGATCGCAAAGGTCGAGGCCGACGCCGTATCGAGGACCACCACCACATCCGCCCCACGATTGCGGATGAGCGTCACCAGTTCCGACAGGGCCGCGGCGCTCAAAACGTCGCCATGCCCCGGTTCATGGATGTTCAGGACGGCAAACGGCCCTCCGGCGACAATTCGGTCGGCAACGCCGGTCCTGAATGTGTTTCCGGTGAGTTCCTTCAGGAACACCGATTTCGAAGCCGAGGAGAACGGCCCCTCATCGCCGTCCGGCAAGCCGATCAGGCTCGCATCGAAGGAAAAACCGGAGAAATGCAGGATCACGCTGTCGCCGCATCCTGTTGCCTCCGTCAGCTCTCGCGCCGCGCGCGCCAGGCCGGCATGGGTCGCGCCGTCCTCCTGGAGGATGACGAGGTTGTCGGGCTGCGCCCCGCGCAGGATCAGCGTGTTCCTGAAAAGCTCGGCGTCGTTTTCCGGCCCTTGCAGCCAGAATCGTTCGTCTTCGATCATCCGGCTGGCGGCGATGAACAGGCCCCTTGTCTGCGGCTTGTAATCGGGCCCGCATTCGGATGAAGCGATATCCGTGGCGTCGAACAGGGGCGCGTCGAGGCCGGCGATCCGGTCGAGAAACCGCTGGAGATTCGCCTCCTCGGGCGTCACCCGCTCTTCGCCATTCTCGGCAGGCTGCACCGTCGCGACGCCCGCCGATGCGGAAACGGCACTCAGGAGCAGCAGAAGAAGGGCGCAGAGCTGACGCATAACGCCAGATTAGCCACGGCTTTCAAACCGTGCCACATCAAATCGCGGCCCGCCCGCACATCCGACCGCTCCCGTTGACTTGCCGTCCGGCGTCGGCTACCCGATCCGCCATGACAAAGAAGATCATCCTTGCCGGACTGTATTATTCGCAGCTCACATAGCTGCGGACCTTTTGTCGTGAATCGTTCCGCTGCCCAGACAGCGGTCCGACAAATCTCCTTCGACCTCCTGCCTGGCGGCAAACCAGAGGTCGAAAGATGCAACATCAAAATCCCGCAGAACTGAAACCTTCGATAGGCGTCATCGGTTTCGGCGCCTTCGGCAGGCTCATCGCCCGCCATACCGCGCCGCATTTCGACGTATTCGTTCATGACATCGCGCCGGATGTGGAGGAGGCCGCCGAGAGTCTGGGCGCGGTCGCGACCACGCTGGAGCAGGCCGCCTCCCGCGACATCGTCATCGTCGCCACGCCGGTCCCCACCTTCGCGGACATCCTGTCATCCGTCGCGTCCCACTGCCGGCCCGGCGCGCTGGTCATGGATGTCGGCTCGGTCAAGGTCGGCCCATCCGCTTTGATGCGGCAGATACTGCCCGAAACGGTCGATATCGTCGCGACCCATCCGCTGTTCGGGCCGCAAAGCGCCCGCAACGGCCTTGCCGGCCTCAAGATCGCGCTCTGCCCGATCCGGGGCGACCGCCACCGCGCGCTGGCCGCCTTCCTGCGCGGGCGCATGGGCCTTCGGGTCATCGTCACCACGCCGGAAGACCATGACCGCGAAGCCGCGACCGTCCAGGGCCTGACGCATCTGATCGCCAAGGTGCTGACCAAGATGGACCCGCTCCCGACCCGCATGACAACCCGCTCCTTCGACCTGCTGGTCGAGGCGATCTCCATGGTCCGCCACGACGCGCCCGAGGTCTTCGAGGCGATCGAGAGATCCAATCCTTATTCGGCCGAGGTCAGGCGGCGCTTCTTCGAGCTGGCCCATCGGCTGGACGCCGATCTGGAGAGGCGGGACGAGGTTCTTATATCCCGCTTTAGCCAGGCCCCGGAACTGCATTTGCCGGCAGCGGAAACCGACGGACAGTTGGACATGGCCGATTGCGATACGCGATGAACCTGTCGCAAGGTAACGAGTGACCTATCGGCTGCAGATCTTATTGCCCACATTCAACGCATCCCGCTGGTTCGAGCGGGCGCTGGCGAGCGTAGCCGGACAGCCGGACTCGCAGGTTCTGGTGCTCGATGACGGGTCCGAGGCGTCGGAAGCCGCCGCGGTCGAGGAAATCTGCCGCCGTTATCCGAATGCGAGGTTCATTCCGGGTCCGCATCGCGGGCTTTCCCGGACGCTCAATGAAGGATTGTCCATCGCAACCGCGCCCTATGTCGCGCGGATGGATGCCGACGATATTTCGCAGCCCGCGCGGCTCGCCGCGCAGATCGCATTCCTCGATGCGCACCCGGATGTCGGCGTCGTCGGCGCGCAGCTTGCCTATATCGATGAGGAGGAGCGGCCGCTCGCCTCGCCGAAAATGCATCCGTTGCGCCACGAAGAGATTCGCGCGCAGCTTCTCGCCGGCCACTGCGTCGTGATGCATCCAACGGTCATGATGCGGCGCGAATGCGTGCTTGCCGCCGGCGGATACCGGCCGGCGCTCGACAGCGCCGAGGATATCGATCTCTGGCTGCGTCTCGCCGGGCGCACGCGGCTGGCAAATCTTCCCGAACGCCTTCTTCTCTATCGCCTGCATGACGGCCAGGTCAGCCGGACGAAAACCTGGCAGCAGCGTCTGGCCCAGGATCTCGCGCTTCTCTCGGCCCGCCGGATCCGGCAGGGCCGGCCGGACCCGGTCGACGATCTGGAAGCGTTGCCCGATCTGCGCTCCGGGGATCTGACCGGCGATGCCGAGGTCGACACCCTAATCGAGGCCTATCGTTTCGCAGCGGCAGCGGGCGTGGAGCAGGGCAAGTGGGGTTCCGCCGACGCGGTGCTGACGGCCGTGCGTGACCGGTCGCTGCATTGCGGCGCCAAACCGGCCTCGAAAATGGTTGTCCTGGTGCTGCGGGATGCGATCGCGAATGGCCGAATGGATCGCGTCATGAAGGCCATACTGACGGGCCTGACCTACCGTCCCCTGTACTTCGCGCGATTTTCCATTCGCAGATGGCGGGGACTCGACTAGTTACGACCGATGACGAGCGTGACGGTGAAAGTGATGGGCGGGGCGGGGAACCAGATGTTCCAATACGCCGCCGGGCGGGCGCTTGCGTTGCGGACCGGGGCCGAGCTCGTTCTCGACACGACGTGGTACCGGGAGCCATTCCGGGGCACCGCGCCACGCGATTTCTGCCTCGACAGGTTCCCCGTTTCGGCCCGCCTCATCGAGGACAAGGAGCGCCGGCCAGGGCGGCTGGGCAAGCTTGCGGCCCGCGTCCTGCGCCGCTTCGCCGCCCCGCGGGTGCCGACGCTGCGCGAAGCGCATTTCCATTATGATCCGCGCATCATCTCCGCCCGGCCTCCGGTCCGGCTCGACGGCTATTTCCAGTCGGCGCGCTATTTCGCGGATGCGGAGACGCAAATCCGGGCCGAACTCGCGCCGCCTCCCGAAGCGGGCCACGCGGGGGCGCTGGCGCAACGGATAGGGGAGACGACGTCGGTTTCCCTGCATGTGCGCCGCACCGATTACACGCAGGGCGCCACGGCAGACATCCACGGGGTATGCACGCCGGACTATTACGCGGCCGCCGTGGCGGAACTCTCGCAACGGCTGGGGCCGCTGGAACTCTTCGTGTTTTCCGATGACATCGCATGGGCGCAGGCCAATCTCGACCTCGGCCACCCCGCGACTTACGTGTCGGACGGCCGCGTCAGCGATCTCGGCGAATTGTGGCTGATGAGCCTTTGCCGCCACCATGTCATCGCCAACAGCACATTCAGCTGGTGGGGCGCCTGGCTGAGCCCGAACCCGGACAAGATCGTCATCGCGCCGCGCAAATGGTTCGCCGCCGAGGATTTCGACACCACGGATCTCTTGCCGGAAAGCTGGCTTCGCCGATGAAAGTCCTGCTCTGCTCGGAGTTCTATGCACCCAGCCGCGGCGGGGTCCAGCAGGTGACCCGCTCGATCGGCGAATATCTCGTTTCGAAGGGCCACGACGTGACGGTCGCCACCTCGAAACTTCCGGGCCGCGACGGCCATCCCGTCAACGGCGTGAAGATCGAGGAATTCGACATCGCCGGCAACACGGTCAGCGGCTTCACCAATCGGGACGAAGTGGCGCGCTATCAGCGCTTCCTCGTCGAATTCCCGGCCGATGCCATCCTCGTCAACGCCGCCGTTCAATGGACGCACGACGCCGCGCTGCCGGTCCTGAACCGAATCAGGGCCCGCAAGGTTTTGATTCCCTGCGGGTTTTCACGTCTGTACGATCCGGATTGTGCTGACTATTTCACTTACCTCGCGGCGATCATGGGCGAATGGGATCATCTCGTGTTCCACGCGACCGAGTACCGCGATATCGATTTCGCGAGAAATCTCGGCCTGACGCGGTTTTCCGTCATCCCGAACGGCGCCGATCCGGACGAGTTCGCCATTGCCGCGGATCCCGGGTTTCGCGCGTCGCTGGGGATCGGGGAGGAGGACTTCCTGTTCCTGACCGTCGGATCGCCTCCCCGGGACAAGGGGCATTCCGAACTGGCCGAAGCCTTTTGCCTGATGGAGGAGATCGGCAGGCCCGCCACCCTCCTGCTCAATGCCGCGTGGCCCTTCGGCCTCTCCGATGGCGCGCCGGCGGAGCACGCACCCGTCAAATTGAAGCATCGGTTCCGCGCAACACGCCAGCTCCTGACCGGACGCGCGCGGACGGCGTTGCCGGTCGGCCATTGGCAACAGCGGGCCCGGAGCAGGGGCCGGAAGATCCTGCTGTCCAATCTGGAACGGGAGCAGCTTGTTCAGGCCTTCCTCGCGGCGGATCTGTTCGTCTTCGCATCGCAGCTGGAATATTCGCCGCTGGTCCTGTTCGAGGCGGCCGCGTCGGGCACTCCCTTCCTGTCCGTCCCGGCTGGCAACGCCGCCGAAATCGCCGCATGGACCGGAGCCGGCGTCATCGTGCCTGCACCTGCGGATTCCCGGGGAAGGATCAGGGTTCGTCCGTTCGTATTGGCGAAAGCAATGGCCGCGCAGGCCCGTGATAATGCCGGACTATCCCGCCGCTCCGAAAACGGCCGCCGCGCTATCGCCAGGGACTACAACTGGAACAGCATCGGCCGGCAATATGAGGCCGTCCTGAAGGGCGACTGATCGCTGCCGCTAATCCCCCGCCACGAAAAACCGCCAGCGCCCGTCCGCGGAGATGCCGGCGCGGTAGAAGATATAGGCGCCGAAATCGCGCATGTCCTCGTAGTCGCCCGAGGTGACCAGCTTGAACAGTTCGACGCGCTGTTTCGGCGTCAGTGTTTCCAGCGAGGTCGCCGCGAAATAGGGCCAGACATAGGTCTCGTTCGGCGTGCCGGGATCGTAGATCGCGTAGCCGGCCGCCAGCACTTCCTCGAGGATCGCCAGGATCTCGTAGCCGTCCGGGTCGCCGCCCTGGCTGCGCAGGAAGTCTATCGGGTCGCCGTCGACCTGGCCGAAGGACAGCTGCGTCCGCTCCGACCCGCTGCCCATCAGCGGTCTCAGCGCCTCGAAATCGGCGTCGCGCGCGGCCTGTATGATCCGTTCGCGCATGCGCTTCACCGCTTCGGGCAATTCGTCGAGGCTGCCGCCGATGACCGGTTCGGCGGTGCCCGAAACGCTGCTGCGTGAATTGTCCGGCATCGCCAGCGGATTGTCCGGGTCCTGATAGGCTGGCGGCGCGATCGGGGCGGGCAGGGGCACGAGGCCCGAGGGCGGCGGCGTCACGTCGCCGGTCTGCGCGAAACCCGTCCCGGCAAAGGCGAAGATCAGGAAAATCGGGAGGAGGGCGCGCGCCGCCATCCGGCCAAGGTTGTGCGAACGGCGCGCACGCCGTCGATCCTCAAGCCGGTCGGCCAAGACTGTCATGATATTCGCAAGCCCCTCCGGGAGCGTTACTGCACCGAGCGGTTCGGTGTGAATTCGCCGCACAGGATGCGTTCGCGCAGCGTCTCGACCAGCGTCAGCGCCGCGTCCTCGCCCTGTTCGCGGATAGTCTCCTCGAGCGCGGTCGCGATCGCGGCATCGGCGAGGATGGTCGACTCGATGCCTTCCATCGCACCGTCCGCCCAGGCTTCAAGTTGAAACTCCATCGCGGCCATACGCTTCTCGCGGGCGATGATTTCATCCATCTCGTTTACAGTAACTTCCATCTACTCGCCGCACTTGGTCAAAATGGCACACGTCATTTACGCGCTGTTAACATATCGGCGTTGGTTCAAGAAAAAAAGCCGCAAGCCGTAAAACCGTTAACGCTGTGTTAAAACGTGATCAAAACGGCCTATTCGCCGTAACGATTGGTGATTTCGCGGGCCAGCGTCCGGCCTTCCTCCATGTAGCGGTCCACCGCCGCCAGCGCCTGTTCGGTGCAGGTCACATAGACGCTGTCGAAGGTCCGGTAGCCTCGATTGAAGCTGGCGATCATCCGCGCGCGGCGCAGCGGTTCCGGGTTTTCCGCGGCCAGCATGCCCTCCATCTGCTCGCGCCATTGGTTGGAGGACTCGCCGCACAGATTGCGCAGATAGTGGATCGAGCCGAGCACTTCGGCGAGCCGCATCAGCTTGGCGTCATACGGAACCGTCGCCGAGACCTGCGCCGGGGCGGGCGCCGTCATCGCCAGCGCACACGCCGCCGCCATGCTCAGGATTATCGCCTTGCCCGTCGCCATTTCGCCCGCGTTTCGCCTTCCGTCGGTCCCGAACCCGTCTGCCATGTGATTGTGTCGGTTATCCGATAAACTCACGCCGCGCCAGCGTCGCGGTAATCCTCTTCGATCGCCTCGACCACCTCGATGGTGGAGTCGGTCAGCGGCAGCGCCTTCATCGCGGGAATGTCGAACCAGCCGGCATCCGCCGCGTCGTCGGCGGCGACGGGCTCGCCGGTCGCCTCGGCGCGATGCACGAACAGTACGTAGTGATGCCGCGTGTCGCCCTTGGTCCCGTCATCGATCAGTTCGAACAGCGCCTGGAAGCGTATCCCCGTCGCCGACAATCCGGTCTCCTCGCGCAATTCGCGCGCCGCGGCTTCCGCCAGCGTCTCGCCGAAATCGACGCTGCCGCCGGGAAAGGCCCACAGATCCTTGGCCGGCGCGCGGCCGCGCTTCACCAGCAGGAACCGGCCGGTCTGCGGATGCCGCGCCGCCACCGAGACGGCGACCCGGGGCTGGTCGGCCTCATGGGCGCCAGAGGAAGAGGAGGGGGAAGACATGTCGTCCATGTTGCTTTTCGAACCGATACTGGGCACCTGTGTAGCATCTGAAGTTTCGGAGGTGGAGTGGCATGACGCGATCGAAGAAGACCTGTTTCAGGCCTTTTGGCCTGGCGCTGGCCTTCGGCGCGGCGCTTGCCCTTTCCGGCTGCCAGACGCTCACCGCCGATCAATGCGCCGTCGCCGACTGGCGCGAGCTCGGCGCGGCCGATGGCTTTGCCGGCCGCAAGCAATCCTATGTCGACCGCCACCGGGAAGCCTGCGCGCGACACGGCGTGACGGTCGATATCACCGCATGGCAGTCCGGCTGGAAACAGGGCATCCGGCGGCATTGCACGCCGGTCAACGGGCTCGAACACGGGCTGCGCGGCCGCTCGGCCTCCGGCGACTGCCCGGCCAATCTCGCCGGAGGCTATCGCGAGGCCTACGATGTCGGCAGGGAAGCGTACCGGGCCCGTAGCGAGGTGGAGCGTCTCCGCGACGAGATCGACATGGCGTTCGTGGCGCTCTCCAGGACAGCTCCCGAACACAGGGCCAGCCGCCGCTTCGCACTCGTGAGCAAACGCAGCGAACTGTTCGCCGCCGAGAACCGGGCCCGGCGCGCCGAACGCGCCGCGGACCGCTACCGCGCCAGCCTGCGGACGGCGAACTGATGTGCGGCCGCTTCTCGCTTCTCCAGACGCCCGAGGAGGTCGAGGCCTTCTTCGCCCTTGAGGGGCTGGAAGCCTTCCCGCCGCGCTACAACATCGCGCCGACCCAGCCGATCCTCGTCATCACGTCCGCGCCGCCGCGCGAGCCGGGCTCCAACCGGCCGGACCGCGAGGCACATCTGGTCCGCTGGGGCCTGCTGCCCTCCTGGGTGAAGGACCCGAAGGAATTCCCGCTGCTGATCAACGCCCGCGGCGAGACGGCGGCGACCATGGCGTCCTTCCGCGCGCCGATGCGCCACAACCGCGCGCTGATCCCGGCCTCCGGCTTCTACGAATGGAAGCGCGACAAGGCGTCGGGCCAGTCGCAGGCCTATTGGGTGCGCCCCGCCGGCGGCGGCATCTGCGCCTTTGCCGGCCTGATGGAAAGCTGGATGGCGGCGGAAGGCAGCGAACTCGATTCCGCCGCCATCATCACCACGGCCTCGACGCCCGACATCGCCTTCGTGCATGACCGCATGCCGGTCGTCATCCAGCCGGAGGATTTCTCCCGCTGGCTCGACTGCCGCACCCAGGAGCCGCGCGACGTCGCCGACCTGCTGAAAGGCGCGCCGGAAGGCTATTTCGAGATGATCCCGGTCTCCGACAAGGTCAACAAGGTCGCCAACACAACCCCCGACGTCCAGGACCGCGTCGAGCCGAAGCCCTTCGTCTCCGGCAAGGATGGCAAGAACGGCAAGGACGACAAACCGTCCCCGCCCGACGATCAAATGAGTCTGCTATAGAGCACGGAATTACGTAAAAGCGGGGAGAGGCGGATGGACGCGCCGGGCCCGCAGCAATCGTAATCAGGACTGAACAGGTCAGCGTTGATTTGCACAAAATCGGATCGCCATCTAACCTTCCAACCGAAGGGATTAGGGACAGGTGACAGGACGCATTCTCTCTTCTTTCGCGCTGGCGCTCTTTTTGTCGCTTGCCGGGGCCGCCTTCGCAGCCGCTGAAGGCGTGCTTGATGGCCGTGCCTATGCAGGGATCATCGGACCCACCGAGAATCCCGACCTCGAAGACAGTTTGTATTTCGACGATGGCCATTTCTGGTCGGACATATGCACGCGATGCGGGTTCGTGCCTGGACCATATCATGCCGAGGAAGTCCCGGATGGCGTGCGATTCACAGGTACGCTCAAGAGCGACAGCCGTGGCCGGTTCGACTACAATGGGCTGGTGACCGACGATGGCTCGATCCGCGTGTCGATAACCTGGGAACGCCGCCGCTGGTACTGGACATCTAGGCGCGAGATAGACTTCGTAGGCGAACGGTCCTCGAGCGACGAAACAGTTTCGCTTTTGGATGTGCGACAGAAGCTGCAGTCGATGAACCCGGACGGTAACCCGATGTGCAGACGTTTTTGAAAATTCTCTGGGCAAAGCGGAAAGCGATCGCTTTCTACGGCCTTCTCCTGATGGGTGGCTGGTTTCTCGGTGATGTCCTTAAAGACCTCACCGTGCCCGAGATGCGCCCGATGAACGAGCCGATGATCCATCGGATCGTCATGACGGCTTTCGTGGCTTTTGTCATTCTGGCGGCCATTCCCTTTATTCCGGGAGCCGAGATCGGCTTTGCGCTGCTGCTGCTTTTCGGCGGGCAGGTCGCACCGCTAGTCTACCTCGGAATGGTTGGCGCATTGATCCTCTCCTTCGTCGTTGCACGGATGGTCCCCGCGGCCGTCCTCGCGCGTGTGCTCGGGTGGCTTGGGTTACAGAGAGCCGCTGCATTTCTCACGGAGTTTGACGCCGCAGCCCCGGATGAGCGCATGGAAAAGTTGTCTCTTGTGGTGCCGGCGAAATTGGGCCGGCGATTGCACCGCCAACGGCATCTCTTGCTGGCCATCGCGCTGAATACTCCAGGAAACTCGCTGCTCGGCGGCGGCGGCGGGTTGGCCTTCATCGCGGGAACGTCGGGGCTTTTCACGTTCTGGCCCTATTTGGCAGTCGTCCTTTGCGCGGTCGCACCGGTGCCTTTGTTCTTCTTCTTCGCCTGATGCTTTGATAGATGGTCGGTCCGGATTGCAGACATACGCAGCAATCGACTATTCGCACCCATCATCCCGCTTTGCCCGCATCCGGCCTTGATCTCTTGTGAGCGCTCGGCCAAAGCCATCCCATGCCCATCTCCCCCGTCCTCGCCGCCGGCCTGTCCGGCTTCTTCTTCGGCGCGTCGCTGATCGTCGCCATCGGCGCGCAGAACGCCTTCATCCTGCGCCAGGGGCTGCTGCGCGAGCATGTCTTCATCCTCTGCCTGATCTGCGCGCTCTCCGATGCGGCATTGATCGCTGTCGGCGTCGGCGGTTTCGGCACGCTGGTCGCGCAGAGCGAGACGGCGATCCGCATCGTCACCTGGGCCGGCGCGGCCTTCCTGGCCGCCTATGGCCTGATCGCGCTACGCCGCGCCTGGAAGCCGGGCGCGCTGAAGGCCGGCCGGGAAGGCGGCTCGTCATTGGCGAAGGCGGTCGCCACCTGCCTGTCCTTCACCTTCCTCAATCCGCATGTCTATCTGGATACGGTCGTCGCGCTCGGCGCCATTTCCGGCCGCTACGAGGGCGATGCGCGCCTCGGCTTCGCGGTCGGCGCGGTGCTCGCCTCTTTCGCCTGGTTTTTCGCGCTCGGCTATGGCGCGCGCTTCCTGCAGCCGGTCTTTGCCCGGCCGTCGGCATGGCGCGTCCTCGACATCCTGATCGCGATTGTCATGTTCGTACTGGCCTTCAACCTGGCCAGGTCCTGACGCCTGAAGAGGTCCCGAAGCCTTCGAAAGGACCATAATCGGCTCCGGGCCCGGCCGACCATTCCCCTGGTCCGCGGGCGTGTGGGAGGCTGGGCGTGACACCTGATGGAACAGGCAGCCACGTGTGCCCGGAGCCGTGCCTTTGACAGGCAAGATATTGTAATCCATCCCGGGCGGTTGCGCGCCCTTCGTAAACGAAAAACTGAGCCTCGATTGCTACCATCCAGTCTCAAGCTGGCACGGCCTCGCGCCATGCGGGTTGCCTTTGCGCCCAAGCCCTGCGAATGACCTGTGCGATTCCGGGAGAGACCGAGAGATGACCGAAACACCCGTCCTGACCCTCTACAACACGCTGACGCGCCGCAAGGAGGCCTTCGAGCCGATCGATGCTTCGAACGTCCGCATGTATGTCTGCGGGCCGACGGTCTATGACTATGCCCATATCGGCAATGCGCGCCCGGCCATCGTCTTCGACGTGCTGTTCCGGCTGCTGCGCCATTTGTATCCTGGGCCTGGCAAAGGTCCGGATGGCAGCCGCGTCACCTATGTCCGAAACATCACCGACGTCGACGACAAGATCAACGCCCGGGCGCTTCGCGACTATTCCGACGAGATCGACGCCGGCCGCATGAGCCTCAACGCCGCCATCCGCGCGGTGACCGAGAAGACGCTGGCGCAATATCTCGAAGACACCGCCGCGCTGGGCTGCCTGCAACCGACATTCCAGCCCCGCGCCACCGAGCATATCGACGGCATGGTCGCGATGATCCGCGCGCTGATCGACGGCGGCCACGCCTATGTCGCGGCGGGAGGCGAGGGCAGGGAGGTCCTGTTCGATGTCGCCTCCATGCCGGCCTATGGCGGCCTGTCGAAGCGCAATCTCGACGAGCAGCAGGCCGGCGCGCGCATCGCCGTCGAGGCGCACAAGAAGAACCCGGCCGATTTCGTCCTGTGGAAGGAATCCGATCCGGACGAGCCCGGCTGGGACGGCAAATTCCCGTCTCCCGAGGGCGAAGTGACCATCCACGGCCGCCCCGGTTGGCATATCGAATGCTCGGTGATGAGCGAGCACCACCTGGGCAAGCTCTTCGACATCCATGGCGGCGGCCTCGACCTGATTTTCCCGCACCACGAAAACGAGATCGCCCAGTCCTGCTGCGCACACGGCAATGACCGCATGGCCAATTACTGGATGCACAACGGCTTCCTGCAGGTCGAGGGAAAGAAGATGTCCAAATCCGAGGGCAACTTCTTCACCATCCACGAACTGATGGCGACCGAAAATTTCGCCGGCCGCAAATGGCCGGGCGAAGTCCTGCGCCTCGCCATGCTGATGACGCATTACCGCGAGCCGATCGACTTTTCGCAGCGGAGGTTGGAGGAGACGGAGGCGATCCTGGAACGGTGGGTGCGAGCCGCGAATACATCAGTTGATCCGAACTCAGTCCACGAGCCAGAGAATGTGAGCCGGGTAGGACTCGAAGGTGCAATTGCGGCGCTCGCCGATGACTTAAACACGCCAGGAATAGTCCCGATCATGCAGGCGCTGGCCAAGTCTGCACTCGCCGGATATGGCCCGGCGTCAGACTCTCTGAAAGAAATCGCTACGCTTGTGGGGTTTGATCTCACCGTGCTTGGGCGCCGGGACGCTGCATCTGGGTTCGAAGTGCAGGAGATCGAGAACAAAATAGACCGCCGCCTCGCCTTCATCCGCGACAAGAACTGGGCCGAAGCCGACCGCATCCGCGATGAACTGCTTTCTGAAGGAATCCAGCTAAAGGACGGCAAGGACTCCGAAACCGGCGAACGCATCACCACCTGGGAAGTGAAGCGGTAGGGCTCCGAGCTTCACGCTCGTACCCCCACCCTGTATCCCTCCCCACAAGGGGGAGGGAAGACGCGGGCATCGCGTCTATCTTCAAGTTTCGAGCTAGGCTCGATAATTGTGAAGAAACGCCGAGGTAGAGGTCCTCCCTCCCCCTTGTGGGGAGGGATACAGGGTGGGGGTCGTCGCGCAGCGACAACATAAAATCCTTCAGAACTTCAGTCTCTTGGCAGCGGGGCAAACGATCCTGCATCGATAACTTGTCCACCGCCCCACCACCCGTCCTAGCCTTCCACCCATGGACAACGGCACGGACTTCGACTGGGAATGCGCGATCGAAAGGAACTTCGATGCGCTCGAGCGCATCGTCATGCAGCTTCTTGCGCTGGCCGGCGTCACCTCGCTGCGGCCAGTCGTCGACACGCTGCCGCGCTACCTGCGCTTCAAAATCCTCTCGGTCCTGCGCCCCGCCGAATTCGCCGCGCGCCGGCTCATCGCCATGGCCGCCTGCAAGCTGGAACTCGATGTCGGACCCATACGTCCGGGCGGCTCCATCGTCCCGTCCTCGCCCTTTCGGGGAGAGGATACGAAGGCTTGCGAGCGCAGCGAGCCAGCCGAAGTTGGCGAGGGGGCGAAGGCGGGGGACAATCCCCAGCGCATCCCCGCCTTCGCCCTATTCGATCCCTTCAAGCCTTTCGTCGAGCCCTGGCTGACTCCCGAGGAGATCGCCGCCCTCGACGATCCCGCCATGCCGGCCCCGTTCGTCCCGGACCTTCCGCCGCACGAACCGGTCGACGCCCGGGCGCTGTGCCTGCGCATCGCGGCTTTGCGCAACGCGCTCGTCGATTTCGATGGCCAGGCCCTGCGGCTCGCCCGCTGGCGCGCCCGCCGCGCCGCAGGGTCGGGCAGGCCGGTCAGGCTGAGCCCTTTCCGTCCGGGCCGCCCGCCCGGATGGGTCAGGCGCCCGAAGACGGAAATAGAACAACTGGTGAAGGAGTGCCATTTCCTCGGCCTCGACGCCTGGACTGTTCCGAATACCTCCTGACGCCTGTTCATTCATTTCGGTGCCTTTGCACCCCGTCTTTGTCAGGAGAGGGGGCGTTGCCGCATGTCCGCGGTTGACCCGGCGTGTTTTCTGTCCAAACCATGCCGCCCGAAAGGGAGAAGCCCCATGACGACACTTTCCGGCGGCTGCCAATGCGGCGCCGTGCGCTTCCGAATCCATGGCGAGCCGGGCGAATCCTCGGCCTGCTATTGCCGCATGTGCCAGAAGGCCTCGGCCAGCCACGCACTGATCCTTGTCTCCGTGCGCGGCAACGAGGTCGAATGGACGCGGGGAGAACCCGCCTGGTTCCAGTCATCCAGTGCCGCGCGCCGCGGCTTCTGCCCCGCCTGCGGCACCCCGCTCGCCTATGAGGCGCCCGACGGCCTGTCGCTCTCGGTGGTTGCGCTCGACGACCCCGAAGCCTGCCCGCCCACGGTCGCCTATGGCGTCGAGGGCAAGCTGTCCTTCTGCGATTCCATTCCTTCGCTCCCCGAACACCACACGCTGGAGGACGCGGAAGCCACCGGCTTCCTCGCGACGCTCGAAAGCTACCAGCATCCCGACCACGATACGGATCAGTGGCCGCCGGAGGACGGACATGACTGAACCGATCACCGGCGGCTGCCAATGCGGGGCGGTGCGCTACCGCGCCGAGACCGAACTGACCAACCCGCATCTCTGCCACTGCCGGATGTGCCAGAAGGCCGCCGGCAACTATTTCATGCCGCTCGCCGGCGCGCCGCGCGAGAGGATCGTCGTCACCCGCGGCGAGCCCGGCTGGTTCCATTCCTCCGACATCGCCCGGCGCGGTTTCTGCCGCGACTGCGGCACGCCGCTCTTCTTCGATCCGCTCGACAGCGACCACCTGCTTGTCGTCCTCGGCTCGCTCGACGATCCGTCGCGCTACCGGCCGGTCTCCGAGGATTCGGTGGAATCGCGCGTCCCCTTCGTCGCCGAGTGGACCGATAGCCGCCAGAAGACCACCGAGAACGATTTTACCGCCGAGGAAATCGAACGGATTCGTCGAAGCAATCACCAGCATCCGGATCACGACACCGAGATCTGGCCGCCGGAGGACCATCATGACTGAGCCAATCACCGGCGGCTGCCAGTGCGGCGCGGTGCGCTACCGCTGCGAGGGCTTCGGCCGCGCCTCGATCTGCCATTGCCGCATGTGCCAGAAGGCCTTCGGGTCGTTCTACGGCCCGCTGGTCACCGGCAAGGGCCTCGTCTGGACGCGCGGCGAACCGTCATGGTTCCACTCCTCCAACAAGGTGCGGCGCGGCTTCTGCAATCAATGCGGCACTCCGCTCGCCTATGACTGGGGCGGCGAGGCGGAAATTTCCATCGGCTCGCTCGACAATCCGGAACTCGCCCCGCCGGTCGTGCAGGTCAATCCGGCCGACAAGCTGTCCTTCGCCGACCGCCTGCATGCGCTACCGACCGTGAACACCGCAGATTCGCCGCAAGGCGCTGCCTTCATGGCCGGCATCGAAAATCGCCAGCATCCCGACCACGACACGGCAGTCTGGCCGCCAGCGGTAAGCCGCGACATTTGAAAGGGAACCCATTCCATGCAGGGCAACGGAGACACCCGGCTGCGCATAGCCGTACTATTCGGCGGGCGGTCGTCCGAACATGAGGTCTCGATCATGTCCGCCACCAATGTCGTTGCGGCGCTCAGCCCTGCGAAATATGACGTGGTGCCGGTCTTCATCTCGCGCGAGGGGCGCTGGCTGCTCAGCGCGTTTTCCGGTGGCGTGCTCGCGACGCCCGAGGACGGAACGGAACTCGTCCTGCCGGCCGGCGGGCGCGGGCGTGCTCTCGGGCTTTCGCCGCATGGCGGCGTGGTGGACTTGCCGCGCATCGACATCCTGTTTCCGGTCCTGCATGGCGTTTATGGCGAGGACGGCACCGTGCAGGGCTTCGCGGCGACCGTCGGCGTGCCGCTGGTCGGCTGCGGCGTTCTCGGCTCGGCGACGGCGATGGACAAGAAAATCGCAAAACGCCTGATCGCGGAAGCCGGTCTGCCGACGGCGCGTTCGATAACCGTCCATCCGGACGCCGTGCCGGACTTCGCCGAAATCGAACAGGCCCTCGGCCTTCCCGTTTTCGTCAAGCCGGCCTGCGGCGGATCCTCCGTCGGCGTCAGCAAGGTGGTGAGCGAAGAGAACTTTGCCGCGGCGATCGAGGAGGGCTTCAGGCATGGCGGGAAATTGCTGGCGGAAGAATTCGTCGAGGGCAGGGAGATCGAATTCGCCGTGCTGGAGATGCCGGATGGCGCGCTTGTCGTCTCGCGGCCCGGCGAGATCGCCCCGTCCGGCGTCCACGGCTTTTACAGCTACGACGCCAAATATGTCGATCGGGACGGCGCGGCGCTGATGGTTCCCGCCGAGCTGCCGGACGGCGTCGAGGCGGTGATGCGCGAGACGGCCTCAAAAGCCTTCCGGGCGCTCGGCTGCGACGCTATGGCGCGCATCGATTTCTTTCTCAGGCCGGACGGGCGCTTCGTTGTCAATGAAGTCAACACAATTCCGGGCTTTACCGATATCAGCATGTATTCCAAAGCCATGGCGGCCAGCGGTATCGGCTATGCGGAGATCCTTGACCGGCTGGTAGAGCATGGACTGGCCCGCGCCAGCGCGCCCAACGGCAGGAATTCCGGTCAAGAGAAGGAACGTTGAGATGATCGACCACATGGGAATAAGCGTATCCGACTACGATGCCGCCAAGGCCTTTTACGACAAGGCGCTCGCGCCGCTCGGCATATCGCTGGTCATGACCGTCCCGCCGGAATTCGTCGACGGCCGCAAGGTCGGCGGATATGGTCGCGGCAAGCCGGATTTCTGGATCACCGGCGGCGAGAAACAGACGCCGCCGATCCATGTCGCCTTCACCGCCGACAGCCGCGCCGATGTCGATGCCTTCTATGCGGCGGCGGTGGCGGCGGGCGGAACCGACAATGGCGCGCCGGGTCTGCGCCCGCATTACCACGAGAATTATTACGGCGCCTTCGTGCGCGATCCCGACGGCCACAATATCGAGGCCGTCTGCCACAAGCCGGAATAGGACGAGACCGATGGCCGAGCGCAATCCCCAGACGCAAATGCCCAAATGGCTGCTCTACGGCCTGATCGGCAAGGGCGTCCTCGTGGTGCTCGTCGTCATCGGCGTCCTGTTCTATGCCGGCGTGATCTGAGGGGGCTATGACTGGACTGCGCACATTCTACCCGCCGATCGAGCCCTATGAGACCGGTCGGCTCGACGTTGGCGACGGGCACGAAATCTACTGGGAGCGCGTCGGCACGCCGGGCGCGAAGCCGGTCGTCTTCCTGCATGGCGGCCCCGGCGGCGGCATCATGCCGGGTCACCGTCGCCTCTTCGATCCCGCGCTCTACGACATCCTGCTGTTCGACCAGCGCGGCTGCGGCCAGTCGACCCCGCGCGCCTCGCTCGACGCGAACACCACCTGGCATCTCGTCGCCGATATCGAGCGCTTGCGCGAGATGGTCGGCGTCGACCGGTGGCAGGTCTTCGGCGGCTCCTGGGGCTCGACCCTGGCGCTCGCCTATGCCGAAACGCATCCCGACCGCGTCAGCGAACTGATCCTGCGCGGCATCTACATGCTGACCCGCCCCGAACTCGAATGGTTCTACCAGTTCGGCGTCTCCGAGATGTTCCCCGAGCGCTACGAGGCCTTCTGCGCGCCGATCCCGCAAGCCGAGCGCGGCGACATGATGGCGGCCTATTACCGGCGCCTGACCAGCGATGACCGCGAAACGCGGATCGAAGCGGCGAAGGCATGGAGCGTCTTTGAAGGCAATGTGATCACTTTGCTGCCGGAGCCGGCGACCAGCGATCCTTTCGCCGAGGCCGAATACGCCGAGGCCTTCGCCCGCATCGAATGCCATTTCTTTGTCAATGGCGGCTGGCTGGAGGAGGGGCAATTACTCCGAGACGCCCATCGCCTGGCCGGCATTCCGGGCGTCATCGTCCATGGCCGTTATGACATGCCGTGCCCGGCGCGTTACGCCTGGCTCCTGCACAAGGCGTGGACGCAGGCTGATTTTCACCTGATCGAGGGGGCCGGACACGCATATTCGGAGCCCGGCATCCTTGACCGGCTGATCCGGGCGACCGATAAGTTCGCCGGAAAATAAGGAGCCGGTCACCGGCCGCGACGGATACGACCATGAAACGCGAACGCATCTATCTCTTCGACACGACGCTCCGTGACGGGCAGCAAACGCCCGGCATCGACTTTTCGGTCGAGGACAAGATTGCGATCGCCCAGATGCTCGACGAGTTCGGCCTCGATTATGTCGAGGGCGGCTATCCGGGCGCCAACCCCACCGACACGGCCTTCTTCGAGCGCAAGCGCACCTCGTCGGCGAAATTCGTCGCTTTCGGCATGACCAAGCGGGCAGGGGTCTCCGTCTCCAACGATCCGGGCGTGGCCGCGCTAAACGGGTCGAAGTCGGACGCCGTCTGCTATGTCGCCAAAAGCTGGGACCTGCATGTCCGCGTCGCGCTCGGCTGCACCAATGAGGAAAACCTGGAGTCGATCCGCCAGTCGGTCGAGGCGACGGCCGGGGCCGGCAAGGAGCCGCTGGTCGATTGCGAGCATTTCTTCGATGGCTACAAGGCCAACCCGGATTACGCGCTGGCCTGCGCCAAGGCGGCCTTCGAGGCCGGCGCGCGCTGGATCGTTCTCTGCGATACCAATGGCGGCACGCAACCGCACGAGATCCGCGACATCGTCGCCACGGTGATCGCGTCCGGTATCCCCGGTGATCGCCTCGGCATCCACGCCCATAACGACACCGAACAGGCCGTCGCCAATTCGCTCGCCGCGATCGATGCAGGCGTCCGCCAGGTGCAGGGCACGCTGAACGGCATCGGCGAACGCTGCGGCAACGCCAATCTGGTCACGCTGATTGGCACGCTGGCGCTCAAGCCCGCCTGGGCGAAGCGCTTCGAGACCGGTATCTCGGCGGAAAAACTCGAGGGCCTGACGCGCCTGTCGCGCTGGTTCGACGAATTGCTCAACCGCTCGCCCGCCCCGCAGGCGGCCTATGTCGGCTCGTCCGCCTTTGCCACCAAGGCCGGCATCCATGCCTCGGCGCTGATCAAGGATCCCTCGACCTACGAGCATGTCGAGCCGGAAAAGGTCGGCAATGTCCGTCACATCATGGTCTCGGACCAGGGCGGCAAGTCGAATTTCATCAACGAGCTCACCCGCCGCGGCATCGCGGTTTCCAAGAGCGATCCGCGCCTCGACACGCTGATCGCGCTCGTCAAGGAGCGCGAGGCCGTCGGCTATGCCTATGAGGGCGCCGATGCGAGCTTCGAACTGCTGGCCCGCCGCACGCTCGGCGAGGTGCCGGATTTCTTCGATGTCGTCTCGTTCCGCTCGCTGGTCGAGCGCCGCCACAACGCCGTCGGCAAGATTGTCACCATCGCCGAGGCGGTCGTGAAGGTGAATGTCGACGGCGAGGTCCGCATGTCGGTCGCCGAATCGTCCAACGGCCCGGTCAACGCGCTCGACATGGCGCTCCGCAAGGATCTCGGCAAATACCAGGCCGAGATCGCCGATCTCGAACTGGTCGACTACAAGGTGCGCATCCTGAATGGCGGCACCGAGGCGATCACCCGCGTCCTGATCGAATCCGCCGACGCGTCCGGCATGCGCTGGTGGACCGTCGGCGTATCGGAAAACATCATAGACGCCTCCTTCGAGGCGCTGATGGATTCGATCACCTTCAAGCTCCTGAAGAACCGCGGCCATGCCGGCCTCGCGGCGGCCGAATAGCGCCTCTCGCCGATTGTCCCGGTGACAATCGCCTGATTGCCCGAAATTCGGGCCGGGTGTAGGTCACGGCGATGTCCGAAACCGTGGCCAGCAAGAACACCGGCGCCAACGCCCAGCCCGCAGAACCGGTCTCCGGCTTCGCCTTTGCGCTTGGCGCCTATATCCTCTGGGGCTTCATGCCGCTCTACATGAAGGCGGTTGCCCATATCCCGGCCTATGAGGTCGTCGCCCACCGCATCCTCTGGTCGGTGCCTGTCGCCGGGGTCATTCTCATCGCGCTCCGCCGCACGGCCGATCTGCGGGCCGCGCTGAAGTCGCCGCGCACGCTGGCGCTGGCGGGGCTGACGGCGGGGCTTATCTCGATCAACTGGGGCATCTATGTCTGGGCCATCGCGGTCGACCGGGCGCTGGAGACCGCGCTCGGCTACTACATCAACCCGCTGGTCAACGTCCTGCTCGGCGCGGTCTTTCTCGGCGAGCGTTTCAACCGGCTGCAGGCCGCGGCGATCGCCCTGGCGGTGATCGCGGTCGGCATCCTGACGGTCAAGGCCGGCGGGCTGCCATGGGTGTCGCTGGCGCTCGCTTTGTCGTTTGGAACCTACGGCTATCTGCGCAAGACGCTGCCGATCGGCCCGACTCAGGGCTTCATGCTGGAGGTTCTGATCCTGACGCCGCCGGCGCTGATCGTCATCGGATGGCTGGCGGCGACCGCAAAGGGGCATTTCCTGTCGGACGGCCTGTCCGGTATCGGTCTGCTGATGCTCTCGGGCCCCGTCACCGCGCTGCCCCTGATCCTCTACGCCTTCGGCGCCAAGGCGCTCCGCTACACGACGATCGGCATCCTCCAGTATATCGCCCCGACGATGATCTTCCTGACGGCGGTGTTCATCTTCGGCGAGCCGTTCTCCTACTGGCAGCTGATCGCGTTCCTGTTCATCTGGTCGGCCCTGGTGCTCTACACCCTGTCGCTGTTCCGGCGGGGATAGCCGAAACGGAGTTTGTCCACCGCGTTGGCGGGCAGTGCATGATGGAGCGGTCGCGCTTGGCCGCCATCGGCACGGAGAAGGATGTTTACGACGCAGGCTTCAGTCCCGGCGCCCCAGTTGGCGCACGAACAGCACCACGGCGGCCGCGCCCATTGTCGCGAGAAACGCGGCTTCCCAGAAGCCGAAACGGGAATCGGAAAACGGGATCCCGTGCAGGTTCATGCCGAACAGGCCCGAAATGACAGTCGCCGGCAGCAGCACGGCGGTCAGCACCGACAACAGGTAGAGAAGCTTGTTGGTACGCTCGGAAAGCCGCGCCATGATTTCTTCCTGCAACAGCAGCGCGCGGGCCTGCAACTGCTCGCTGTCATGCAGCAGCGCGGCGGCAAGCGCCGAATTGTTGTCGATCGCGGGGGCGATTTCCGGTGCGGTTGCGGCGATGTCGGCGGCGGTCAGCGGGCGGAACAGACCGGTGACGAGGAACAGGTGGCGGTGAACCAGGATGGCGCGCCGCCTGAGCGGCGCCAGCCGCTCGCGTTCGCCGGCCCAGCGTCCGCCAATGATGCGATCCTCGATGGAGTCGATTTCCTCGAACAGATCGTCGAGCTTGTCCTCCAGAAGGTCGAGCAAATGGGTGATCACAATGTCGACGAAACAGGCCGGCGTCGCCAGCGCTTCCTGCCGGTCCTCGATCTTGCGCCGAATGTCGTCGATTGTCTGCAAAGGCTTCTTGCGCGAGGTCACCAGCGTGTCGCGGTTGAGCGCGAAGTGGAACAGGCCCAGTTCCTCGGAATCGGCATAGTGGCGATGGTGGATGTCCGGCAGCGTCCCGAACAGCCAGTCACCGGACCGCTTCATGTAGACCCGCCTGCCGCTGGCCAGAAGGCAGCGCCGCGCATCCGCGGGCAGATCGGGAAAGGCGGCGATGGAGGAGCGGGCGCGGGCGTCGCTCAGCGCGAACCCGGTCCAGCGCCAGCGTACATCCTCGCCGTCCGCGGCGGCATGTCCGTCCGCGCCGAACGCGTAGGAATAGAGCTGGCCGGCCCTGTCATACTCGTCCGCTGCGTGGATGTTTCGCTCGTCGGACAAGGCGCGCGCCGCGATGCCCGGCTAAAGCTTTTCGATCACCCGCGCATCGCCCGCGCCAGGTTCACCGGCGGAGGCGAGGATTGCGGGGACGATTGCTTCGGGCGTGTCGATGACCAGCGGTCGCACGCGATGGCCGGTGTGGATAAATCCCGCCTCGCGCATGTGATCGAGCAGCGTCGAGAGGGGATTCCAGAAGCCGTTGATATTGGCGAGCACGATCGGTTTCGTGTGTTGGCCGAGCTGCGCCCAGGTCATGATCTCGATGACCTCTTCCAGCGTGCCGATCCCTCCGGGCAGGGTCACGAAGGCGTCCGACTCCTCGAACATGCGATGCTTGCGCTCATGCATGTCCTCGGTGACCACCAGTTCGTCGAGCTTCCCCAGCGCCGTCTCGGTTGCTTCCTTGTTCATCAGGAAGCGCGGGATTATCCCCGTCACCTGGCCCCCGGCTGCCATCGCGCCTTGGGCGACCGCGCCCATGATGCCCTTCGTGCCGCCGCCATACACCAGCCGCAACCCGGCTTCGCCGAGCGATCGGCCGAGGGTCTTGCCGGCTTGGAGATAGGCGGGATCGTTGCCGGGCGAGGAGCCGCAATAGACGCAAACGGATTGGATCGGAGAGGAAGACATGTCTTCCTATTGCCGGGGCTGGGCAAACCGTCAAGGCTTCTGTGCATAACGGCCTGTGCATTCCGACGGGGAATTGACAATTCTTGAGTGCAGCGCAGCACGGGTGCTAAGTACGTCAAGGTTCAATTGGTATGGTTTCATGAAGAACAACAGGGTTGGGGTCTGGCTCTTCGTCCTCGCATTGGTCGCCGTCGGCGTTGCGAGCACCGGCGATATCTCCGAGCGGATAAATATGTGGCTCGGCAAGCAGGCCGAGGCTGTCATGGCCGAGAGCGATGCGGCGGGTGACGCCGAAAAGCCGGCAACGCCCGAGGCGGACATGCAACCGGCCGAAACGGAAGAGGCGGCCGCGTCCTCGGAAGCGGAGACGTCGGAAACGCCGTCGGACGAGGCGGCGGAAGCCGCTGCGGCACCTGAAGCCGAAGCGTCGGAAACGGGCGGCGAGCAGGCCGTTGCGCCCGAGGCCGGCACTGAGACGGAAGCCGCCGCTCCCGAAGCCGGGTCCGGTGGGGGCACTGCCGCTGCGCCGGATGCCGCCACGACCGAGACCCAGGCGGAGGCCGCACCGGATGCCGCCGGCGCGAGCGGCGAGTCCGCAAGCGGGGCGGACATGCAGGCCGAGATCATCGTGCCGAGCTTCGGTCTCCTTCGTGTCGAGCCGGACGGCTCCACGCTGATCGCCGGTTCGGCGGGTCCGAATGCCGATATCGAGATCCTGACGCGCTCGGAAACGATCGCCACCGCGAAAGCCGAGGCCAATGGCGATTTCGTCGCCGTCCTCGACAATCCTCTGGAACCTGGCGACTACGAAATCGTCCTGCGCTCGACCGAGGAAGATGGCGACGTGGCGATGTCGGAGGAGACGGCCATCGTCTCCGTGCCGGAGCCGGGCCGCGAGGGTGAGCTGCTTGCGCTGGTCGAACGCCCCGGCTCGCCGTCGCGCCTGATCAACACGCCGGAGCCGGAAGAAGGCACCGCAGCCGAAGCGTCTGGCACGGAAATGGCCGAGGCCGTGTCTTCGGATGCGAAAACCGAAAAGGCGATGGCCGAGCCCGCTGCCGGGGAAAACACGCCGGAAGCTGCCGGGACCGAGGTTGCGGCGAGCGAAGAACAGCCTTCCGCAGGCGAGGCGGAGACCGCTTCCGCGGAAGCAGCCGAAGGCGCGGCCTCCGGGGACGCTCCCGAGGTCGCCGCGGCAAGCGGTGAAGCCGCCTCCGAAACCCCTGCGCCGTCTTCGGGTTTGGCGAAGATCACCATCCGTATCGAGGCCGTGGAAATCGACAGCGACACGATTTTCGTTGCCGGCGCGGCCGATCCCGGTGCGCAGGTGCGCGTCTACGCTAACGAGTTCCTGCTCGGCGACACATTGACCAGCCCCGGCGGCCGCTTCCTCGTGCAGGTGCGCAAGGATCTCGCCGTCGGCGATTACATCATCCGCGCCGACGTGATCGACCCGGCGACCGCGGACGTGGTCGCGCGCGCTGCCGTACCGTTCACGCGAAGCGAAGGCGAGCGCGTGGCGGCTGTCGCCGACAATGCAACCACTGCGGAGCAGCCCGCCGAGGCGGCCGAGCCTGCCGGTTCGGCCTCTCAGGAGACCGAAGCGGAAGCGCCGGCACCGTCTGCCGAAGCGGCACGAACCGAAACCATGCCGGACGCGAAGCCTGAAGCCGAGGCGTCCACTGAAATGGCAGAAACGCCTACCGCGACCGGGGAGACACAAACCGGCGGTTCGGACATGGTGAAGGCCGAACAGCCGGCTGCGGCCGCAACCGGGGAAACCGCGTCCAGCGAGACGAGCGCCGAACCGGCCATGTCGGACAAGCCCGAAGCCGGGGACATGGCCACCGCCGAAACCGAAACGCCTGCCGCTGAACCGGCCATGGACACCGCGAAAGCGTCCGCGCCTGCGGCCGAGACGGCCGAATCGCCGTCTGCCGATGCAGCGCAAACGCCGGCGGCTGGCGAAGAGCAGGTTGCTTCGGCGCCGGGATCCTCCGCTCCGCCCGAGGTCTCCGAGGACATCACCGTTACCGGTAAGCTCCGCCAGACCAATTCCTCGGTGATCATCCGGCGCGGCGATACGCTGTGGCACATCTCCCGCCGGGTCTACGGTCAGGGAACCCGCTACACGACGATCTATCTGGCCAATCAGGACCAGATCAAGGATCCCGACATGATCTGGCCGGGCCAGATCTTCGAATTGCCCGAAGAGGCGAAACCGGAAAACTGATGAACGAACCGGGCCGGAGAAATCCGGCCCGGCCTTATTTCGGGGGAGGCTATTGCTTGCGGAACGCCTTCATCGTATATCGGCGATAGACGATGAAGGGATACATATGCGGACGGAGGAGATCGCCGGGCGGCTTGCCGCCCTGTCCCACCCGGCACGGCTGGCCATTCTCGAATATCTGTCGGGCAATGACGGCTGCGCCTGCCGCGATGTTGTCGACTGTCTGCCGCTCGCCCAATCGACGGTCTCCCAGCATCTGAAAGTCCTGCTCGAGGCCGGCCTCATCACCCATGAGCGACACATGCCGCGCTCGACCTATCGTCTGAATCGCGAGGCGCTGCGCAGCGTATCGCTGCAACTCAATTCCCTTGTCGACCAGTGCTGTTCGGTCAGCTGCTGCGGCTCCGGCAAAACCTGATTGGACTTGACCCTTGGCCAACAAGACCGTTTCCGCTGAGAGCGGTTCCACGCTCCAGACCATCCGCAACCTGTGGCCCTATATGTGGCCGGCGGACCGACCGGACCTGAAGATGCGCGTCATCTACGCGACCGTCTATCTGGTGCTGGCGAAGCTCGTCCTGATGCTCGTTCCATACGGCTTCAAATGGGCGACCGACGCGCTCGACGGGGAATTGAAAGCCCCGGACTGGATTGCCGCCGCGATCCTCGGTCCGGGTATGCTGGTGGTCGCCTACAATGTCTTCCGCATCGCCCAGGCCGGCCTCAACCAGCTGCGCGACGCGCTCTTTGCCAGCGTCGGCCAGCACGCGGTGCGCCAGCTCGCCTACAAGACCTTCGTTCACATGCACGAACTCTCGCTCCGCTTCCATCTGGAGCGCCGCACCGGCGGCTTGTCGCGCATCATCGAGCGCGGGGTCAAGGGCATCGAGGCGATCGTTCGCTTCACGATCCTGAACACCGCTCCGACGATCCTCGAATTCCTGCTCGTCGCGATCATTTTCGGCTTCGCCTATGGCTGGCAATATGTCGCCGTGACCGGGGTGACGATCTGGCTCTATGGCTGGTTCACGATCCGCGCGAGCGACTGGCGCATCCAGATCCGCCGCGACATGAACAATTCCGACACGGACGCCAACACCAAGTCGGTCGACTCGCTGCTCAACTTCGAAACCGTGAAATATTTCGGCAATGAGGAGATGGAGGCGCGCCGCTTCGACGGCGCCATGGCCGGCTATGAACGCGCCGCGACCAAGGTGTGGACCTCGCTCGGCTGGCTCAATTTCGGTCAGGCGGTCATCTTCGGCGTCGGCATGCTCATCATGATGTGGCTGTCGGCCAGCGCCGTCCAGGCCGGCACGCAGACGCTCGGGGATTTCGTTTTCATCAACGCGATGCTGATCCAGCTGTCCATTCCGCTCAACTTCATCGGGTTCATTTATCGCGAAGTCCGCCAGGGCCTCACCGATATCGAGCAGATGTTCGATCTGCTCGACGTCAGGGCCGAGGTCACGGACAAGCCGGGCGCCAAGAATCTGGTCGTGCGCGACGGCCATATCATCTTCGATGATGTCAAATTCGCCTACGACCCGCAGCGCCCGATCCTCAAGGGCATCAGCTTCAAGGTGCCGGCCGGCAAGTCGGTCGCCATCGTCGGCCCGTCGGGTGCCGGCAAGTCGACCATCTCGCGGCTGCTCTACCGCTTCTATGACGTGCAGGAGGGCTCGATCACAATTGACGGGCAGGACATCCGCGAAGTGACGCAGAAGTCGTTGCGCTCCGCGATCGGCATGGTCCCGCAGGACACGGTCCTGTTCAACGACACGATCCGCTACAATATCCGCTACGGCCGGCCCGACGCCTCCGACGCCGAAGTGGAGGAGGCGGCCGAGATGGCCCAGATCGGCGATTTCATCCGCTCGCTGCCGGACGGCTTCGACACCATGGTCGGCGAGCGCGGCCTGAAACTGTCGGGCGGCGAGAAGCAGCGCGTCGCGATCGCCCGCACCATCCTCAAGGCGCCGCCGATCCAGGTGCTCGACGAGGCGACCTCGGCGCTCGACACGGCGACCGAGCAGGAAATCCAGCAGGCCCTCGACTTCGTCTCGAAAGGCCGCACGACGCTGGTCATCGCACACCGGCTCTCCACCGTCATCGGCTGCGACGAGATCATCGTCCTGCGCGACGGCCTGATCGCCGAACGCGGCACCCATGCGAAGCTGATGGAATTGGGCGGCCTCTACGAGCAGATGTGGTCCCGCCAGTCCGAGGCGATCGAAGCCGAACGCAAGCTGCGCGCGGCCCGCGAGGAAGACGAAATGGGCGTCATCGTGCGGAAGCGGACGGCCGGTCCCGGGGAGACCGACTATCCAGAGGCCGACTCCGGTGTCAGCTCGTCGAAGAGCCCGGACAACGCCCGCGGCTTTTCGAACGTCAGCTGAAGGCGATCACCGCGAAGATCAGCGCCAGCACCGCAGCGCCGCTCGCCGTCATGCCGATCTTCGCCATGAGCGGACCCATCGTCGCGGGATTGCGCTTGGGTGCCGTCAACGTGAAATACTGCGCGGTCAGCGATGCGCCGGTCAGCACCAGAACCGCGGCAATCTTGAGCCAGAAGAAGGCGTTGAGATCGCCCCAGCCCCCCTTGATCGCATAGACCATGTAAATCCCCGTCAGCCACAGCAGAACGATTGCGGCGAACGAAATGCGGCCGAGCGTCTTCTGTATACCGCGCAGAACCGGGACGGCTTCGCCGGGCGCGGCCTTGGCGCGGATGCCGGCCAGCATGGCGGCGACCCCGCCGCCGATCCCGACGCTGAAACAGAGGTAGTGGATGATCTTGGCGAGCATGAGCATGGCACGGAGTGAAGCACGTTCCGCGTCAGCGCGGAAGCAGAATCAAATCCCCGCATACCAGTCGTAGCCGCGATCCTCCCAATAGCCGCCTTTCCCGAGACCGAACGGCGTAAGCCTGTCGACCAGCTCGATGGAACGGACATATTTCGCCATCTTGTAGCCGAGTTGGCGCTCGACCCGGAGGCGTAGCGGCGCGCCGTTGGAGACCGGCAGAACCTTCCGGTTCAGCCCGTAGGCCAGGATCGTCTGCGGATGGTAGGCGTCCATCATGTCGATCGACTCGTAATATTTGATATTTCCCGAGAGGCCGCGTTCGATCGTGTCGAAACAGTTGAAGACGACGAAGCGGGCGCTTTGCGCCGGCTTGGCGCGCTCCAGCACCGCTGACAGCGCTACGCCGCTCCATTCCGCGATGCAGCTCCAGCCCTCTACGCAGTCATGCCTGGTGATCTGGCTGCGCGACGGCATGGCCTGCAAGTCGTCCAGAGAAAGCGACAGTCTCGCGCCGACCATGCCGCTGACCTCGAGCCGGTACGCCTTGAAATCCTCGGCCGCGAGCGCCTTGTAGTCCGCGTCGGACGGATTGGTGACGCCGTTCGGCCGCTGCGGCTGGAGGATGTCGGCGCGCGTGAATTCCTTGGCGAGCGCGTCGCGCCCGAGCAGGATGCGCTGCGCGCGGTAGGTCAGCCCGTTCGCCCCCTCGATGAAATTGCGCACCGCATTGTCGCGGTCGCTCAGCATGTCGAAGGCGTCGCAGCCGGATACCGCGAGCGAGGAAGCGCCGACAAGTCCGGCGGTCAGCAGCCTGCGGCGTGCCGGGTCGAAATCGCTCATGATTTGTCTCCCTTGCTCTGTTCATCGGGGTCCGTGCGGTACCAGCCGGTGACGATCGAGCGCAGCTCGTTGATGGGTCCGGCCGCCAGCACCATGAGAATGTGAATGACGAAGAAGGCGACAAGCGCCAGCATGACGGCGAAGTGGATCGTGCGCGCGGTCTGCCGGCCGCCGAAGATGTCGGTTATGAAAGGGATGGCCGCGTTCATGCCGGGCGACATGGCGAGGCCGGTCGCGATCATCAGCGGCAGGCCGATGATCAGCACACCGAAATAGGAAAGCTTCTGCAGCGTGTTGTATCGGCCGGTGTGATGGAGCCGGAGACGCGCGTGGTCCCTGATGTCGCGGCCGAGATTGCGGAAATCCTTGCCACCCGGAATGATGTCGCGGCGCAGATGTCCGCTGAGGATCGCCGCGACCAGCCACACAAGCAGCGTTCCGGCAAGCATCCAGGCGAAGAAGAAATGTACCACCCGGCCGGTGGCGAGGTCCTGGCCCGACGGGATTGTCGCCCAGGCGGGAAATCCGCGGGCGCGTCCGCCGGAATAGCCCAGGAAACCGGTCGTATCGAAATCGTGCCCAAATATGGTCGTGACGCCTTTTGGCCCGCTGTCGCTGTCGACGGCGCGGATCGACAGGACGGTGTTGTCGAATCCGAAGCCGGATTGCTGGCCGAGATACAGATCCGGTCTCGCATTGAAGATCTGCAGGCCTGTCAGCAGAAGGAAGAACAGCGAGATCGCCCAGATCCAGTGGGTCAGGCGTGTCCAGATCGTCTGGCGGTAGATCAGCGGCCGGTGACTTGCCGGATGTGTCTGGCGTTGCATCTGTGCGGCTCCTCGTCCCATTTGCGAAAGGGTCACAGTAGAGACGGCTGCGCAACGCATATAGTTTCACGATGCCGCGAGGCTGTCGGGAAGTCAGGCCGCCGGCTGTTCAGCCAACTCGTCGCCGATCAGCCCGTTGCGCTGCAGCGCCCACAGCCGAGCGAACAGGCCGCCGCGCAGCCTGAGCTCCTCCGCCGTGCCTTCCTCGACGATCCGGCCGCGGTCGAGCACGACGATCCGGTCCATCGAGGCGATGGTCGAAAGGCGGTGGGCGATGCACAGCACCGTCTTGTCGGCCATCAGTGTTTCGAGGTTCTGCTGGATCGCGGCTTCCGCCTCGGAGTCCAGCGACGAGGTGGCCTCGTCGAGCAGCAGGATCGGCGCGTCCTTCAGCAGGGCCCGCGCGATGGCGATGCGCTGGCGCTGCCCGCCGGACAGCTTGATACCCCGGTCGCCCACGAAGGCGTCATAAGCGCGTCGGCCATTGGCGTCCTTGAGGTCGGCGATGAACCCGTCCGCCAGCGCCAGCTTCGCGACAGTCTCGATCTCCGCATCCGAGGCGCCCGGCCGGCCATAGCGGATATTGTCGCCGATGGAACGATGGAGCAGGGCTGTGTCCTGCGTGATCACCGAGATCTGGCTGCGCAGGCTCGATTGCGTCACCTGCGAGATGTCCTGTCCGTCGATGAGGATCGATCCGGCCGTCACATCGTAAAGCCGCAACAGCAGGCTCGCGAGCGTCGTCTTGCCCGCGCCGGACACGCCCACCAGCCCGATCTTCTCGCCGGGCTTCACGTCCAGCGTCAGATGGTCGATGACCGGCAGGTCGCGGTGATAGAAAAACCCGACGTCCTCAAACGCGATCGCGCCTTCCGTAATCGTCAGGTCTCGGGCCTCCGGCACGTCAACCACCTTGGGCGGCGTCGTCATCACCGGCATCGCATCGCGGATGGTCCCGAGCGCACGCGCCACGCCTTGTCCGATGCCGAGAAAGGCCATTGCGTTGGAGGAGAGCATACGCGCAACGGTCGCCGCCGCGACGAAATCGCCGACGGAGACGAAGCCGCGCGCCAGGCCGACAAAGCCGGTCACCGCGATGGCGACCCACAACGCCACATTGGAAGCGTGAACCAGGAATTCCGTCGACAGGAACGAGCGGTTGAGCGCGTGCTGCGTCTCGACATTCTCGTTGATCGTGTCGCGGATCGTCCCGGCCTCGCTGTCCTCGGCGGCATAAAGCTTGACGGTCTGGATGTTGGAATAGACATCGGCCATCACGCCGACGGCACGGCTCGATGCCCGCGCTGCGAATTTCGATCGTTCGAGGAAGACGGGCAGGGCGAGCCACGCCAGCGCGACATTGGCGGCGATCCAGAACACCACGGGTACGGCCAGAGGCCAGGACAGCACCGCGAGCAGGCCGGCCGAGCCGGCGAACTGGAAGGCGAAGCTGGGGATACGGTCGATCAGAATGCCGAGTTCGCGTTGCACCGCGCCGACGAGCTGGTTGATGCGCGAGGCGACCTGACCCGAGAACGTGTCGTGGAAGAAGGCGTAGTCCATCCGCTCCACGGCCTTGTGCCCCTGCCATCGGATCGCGGCGGGCAGCGCAACCGAGAAGGCCTGCTGGTTGAGCGCGCGCGAACCGAAATAGATCGCCGGCTCGATGATCACGAAAAGGATCGCAACAAGGATCAGTTCGCGGCCATAGGCGTCCACGAAGGCCGCCGGCCCCTGTTGCGTCAGCCCGTCAACTACGAAGGCAAGGCCCCAGACGACGGCGAGGTTGATCAGCGCACCGACGATGGAGAACAGCGCGACGGCCGCAAGGACGCCCTTCACCTTCCATGCGAAATGCGCCACCAAAGCCGCCGCGCCGCGGTCGGGAATATCGTCGATCGGCAATTCCAGCGGCCGGATCAGCCGTTCGAACGGGCCGAAGAAGAAATCCGAGATGGCCTGGACGGTGCGGCTGCGGGGAGCGGGTTTTGGAACGTCGCGGAAGGCGTCGGCGGGATCGGGGGTGATTCTCATAGGGTGAAAATGGGGTCACCCCGCCCAAATGAAAAGCCGCCGGAAAACCGGCGGCGAAAAATGGAAGGGAGCAGGACTATTCTTCCAGCGCTTCCTCGGCCTTCTCGTCGACAAGCTCGCGCTCCTTCGCCTTGCGGTCAAGGAAGCGCTCGCCGATTCTGCCGTCGCTGTCGTCGGTCAGCACCTCGCGCGCAGTGGAAAAGATATCCTCCTCCTCTTCATCCATGTGATGCTCGTAATCATGTTTGAGCGTCTTGAACCGCGTCAGCCAGCCGGGGCTGTCCATCTCCATGGAGTTCAGTTCCTCCATGATGTCGTCCATCTCCTTGTGCTCGGCGACGGAATGGCGGGCATCGTCCTGCCCGTCCGGTTTTTCCATGATCTTGGAATAGAACGTCTCTTCCTCGGCTGCGGCATGCGCCTTCACGTCGTAGTAGAAAGCGTTCCACGCGTTGCGGCGCTCCTCGCTGTCGCCATGGGTTTCGGCGATGCGATTCAGCAGCTCGCGATGCTTTTCGTGGTCTTCGCGAATTTCCTCATAGATCGTGGCCATTGCCGGAGCCTCCTTGTTGATTTCGTCCTGTCAACGCGGCTCGCGCCCATTGGTTGCGGGCAGGGTGCATTGCCACACGGCAAGCAAGCGCCTAGATGGTGCACCTTGAACTTGATGGAGGAACCGGCTTGAGCCTCGCCGATACGATCAGGAAAACCATGGTGCCCGTACATCGCGAGGGCTGGCCGTTTGTCGCGGCCTTTGCCGCGGCGGCGATCGTGCTTGGCTGGTTCTGGGATCCGCTGTTCTGGATCGGTCTCGCCCTGACGGCCTGGTGCGCCTATTTCTTCCGCGATCCGCAGCGCGTCACGCCGGTCGATGACGATCTCGTCATCAGCCCGGCCGATGGCAAGGTGTCGGCGATCGGTCCCGCCGTGCCGCCCGCCGAACTCGGTCTCGGCGACGCGCCGGTGACCCGGATCTCGATCTTCATGGATGTCTTCTCGGTTCACATCAACCGCGCCCCGGTGAGCGGCAAGGTGACCAACATCGCCTATCGTCCCGGCAAGTTTCTCAATGCCGATCTCGACAAGGCGAGCGTCGAGAACGAACGCAACGGCCTCCTGATCGAGACGTCGCACGGAACGCTCGGCGTCGTGCAGGTGGCCGGTCTGGTCGCCCGGCGCATCCTGTGCTGGGTCAAGGAAGGCGAGGACGTCTCCGCCGGCGAGCGCTTCGGTATGATCCGCTTCGGCTCGCGTCTCGATGTCTATCTGCCCGACGGCGCGGTACCGCGCGTCTATCTCGGTCAGATTGCGATTGCCGGCGAGACCCCGATCGCGGATTATCGCAGCGACGCGGCAGTCCCGCTGAGCCGGACGAGTTGAGGACGGACATGGAGATCGAAGGCCCATTCCCGCCATTCGAACCGGACGGCCCCGGCGATAACGGCAAGTCCGGCGGCAATGGCCGCCTGCGCGACATCCCGCTGCGCTTCGTCCTCCCGAACATCATTACGGTTCTGGCGATCTGCGCCGGCATGACCGGTGTCCGGCTTGCCTTTGAGGGCCGATTCGACGACGCGGTTCTCATGGTGCTTCTCGCCGCCGTGCTGGACGGCGTCGACGGGCGCGTTGCCCGCCTGGTCAAGGGCAGTTCCAAATTCGGCGCCGAGATGGATTCGCTTGCCGATATCGTCAATTTCGGCGTCGCGCCGGCGCTGGTGCTCTATGTTTTCGTGCTCGACCAAGCCGGCTCGCTCGGCTGGATCGCCGCACTCCTCTACGCCATCGCCTGCGGCCTGCGCCTTGCCCGCTTTAACGTCATGATGGAGAATCGTGACCGGCCGGTGTGGCAGGGGGCCTATTTCACGGGTGTTCCGGCGCCGGCCGGGGCGTTCCTGGTTCTGCTGCCCGTCTATCTGGGCATTCTCGGCATCGAGCCTGAGACCTATTACGCTTCGGCGGTGTCCTGCTACACGCTGCTCGTCGGCTTCCTGCTGGTCTCCAATCTGCCGGTCTGGTCGGGCAAGACGCTCGGAGCCCGTATCCCGCGGGCGCAGGTGATCCCGTTGATCCTCGGCGTGGTGTTCTATGTCGCCATGCTGGCGACCTACACTTGGCAGACGCTGACGGTCTCGGTCCTCGCTTATCTGGCGTTCCTGCCCTACAGCCTGCGCATGTGGCGCAGGCAGGCAGCGAAACATGCGCAAGAAGCCCGGTCGCAATAGACGGTTGGCCCGTCAGGCCGCCTTGTCGGATTTGCCGAGCCGCTTGCGGACACGCTCCAGTGTCGCGACATAATCGATCTTGCCGGATCCGAGCACCGGGATGTCGTGGAAGGGCAGGATCTCCGAGGGCACCATCAACTCGGTGACGCCGGCACGCTTGCCGTAATCGACGATTTCCTTCTTGTCCGGATCAGGCTTTGTCGTCGCCAGCACGATGCGTTCACCCTTGCGGCGGTCCGGCACGGAAACGGCGGCGTGCTGGTTCTCCGGCCACAAGGCCTGCACCAGCATCTCCACGGCGCCGAGCGAGACCATCTCGCCGGCGATCTTGGCGAAGCGCTTGGCGCGGCCGCATATGGCGACATAGCCCTCGCGGTCGATGGCGACGATGTCGCCGGAATCGTGCCAGCCATCGGAAAGCGGCTGCAATTCGCCGGGCCGCTCGGCCTTCAGATAGCCGAGCATGACATTCGGTCCCTTGACCCAGAGCCGCCCGCCATCCTCGATGCCTTCCACCGGCTCGAGTCGCACCGAGATGCCGGGAAACAGCCGGCCGACCGTGTCGAAACGTTCCTGGCTGCATGTATTGGCGGCCACCACCGGCGCGGCCTCCGTCATGCCGTAGCCCTCCAGCACCTTGCATTGGAAGCGCTCGGCATAAAGTTCGCGCGTCTGCGGCTTGACGGCCTCGGCGCCCGCGACGACGAAGCGCAGGCTTTCGAAATCGTTATCCTTGGCCGTGCGCGCATAGCCCATCAGGAACGTGTCGGTGCCGAACATGATCGTCGGACGGACCTTGGACGCCGCGGCCGGGATCAGCTTGTAGTGCAGGGGCGAGGGGTAGAGGAACAGCCGCACGCCATACAGCAGCGGCAGCACCGTCCCGCCGGTCATGCCGAAGGAGTGGAACACCGGCAGGACGTTGAACAGCGTGTCCTCGACCGAGATTGAGAAGCGGGCCTCCGCTTGCGCGGCGTTGGCGTGGACATTGCGGTGCGACAGCACCACGCCCTTGGGCGCACCCTCCGAGCCGGAGGTGAACAGGATCAATGCGGGATCTTCGGCATTGACGGGCCGCACCGGGCGCTTCCATTGCAGCGCGGCGCTCAGTTTCTCGGTGATGGTCACCGTCTCGCGCAGATCCTCCAGCCAGACGATTTTCGTGCCGTTGGCCTCGATGGCGTCGGCCAGCGATTGCAGCTCGGCTTTTTCGATGAAGGTTCGCGACGACAGGACCGTGCTGATACGGGCTGTCTCGATCGCGGAGATGATGCTCGCCGAACCTGAGGAGTAGTTGAGCATGGCCGCGACGCGGCCGGCCGATTGCAGCGCGAGGAAGGTCACGACCACGCCGTTCGCATTCGGCAGCAGCACGCCCATCGCTTCGCCCGGTTTCGACATCGCCGCAAAGCGTTTTGCGAGCACGCGCGCGCCGATCAGCATGCGCTTGTAGGTCAGCGAGCCGGTGACCGTATCCTCGAGGACGACGCGGGACGGGCCGTAGGTCTTGGCGGCTTCCACGAAGGCCCGGAACAGGCCAAGCGTCAGATCGGCGGCGCTGTAGCGCGCCAGCGCCATCTGGTCGAACAGCGCATTTGACGGCGTGACGAAACCCTTGCCCGCCTTCTCGACGAGCGTGTCGATCCGCTCGGCGGGCAGGGCGTGAACGGACAATTTGGCGAAGCGTTTGCGAGGCGCTCTGCGGGCTGGCGTGAAGGAGGATGGCAGGAAGCGGCTGTTGTCGATGAAGACCGGCACGACCGAGGCGTTCGATTTCCGCGCGAGCAGCGTGACCGCCCGGTAGAGGCGCATGCCGGCTGCGTCGGGCTCGACTGCCGCGGGAAGATAGACCGCCAGCCGGCCCTTGCCCTTGAGATGTCGCAGCAGGCGGCGGTTCGCCACCAGGTGCTCCTTGTCGAAGACCACGGATTTTGCCAGTGTGCGGAAGGTCTGGACAAGCCAGTCGTCCGCTGAGGCCGGATCGAGCACATGCAGTGTGTCTTCCGGCATCAGTGCCTGGCAGATCGCCGGATCGAGCTTCGATTGCTCGCTGATCGCGTAGATGACCGGGCCGGCGGCTTCGTTCATGTGCCGGGCGCCGCGCGTGTCGATCCTATAGATCAGCTTCAGCGGCGCGAAGTAGATTGCCTGCCGGAAGCGGATCTTCAGGCGGTTCATCTCGAGCAAGGCGACGCCGACCAGCGCTGCTGCCAACAGCCCGACGATCAATGCGACGATCAATCCCATATACTCCTCCCGGAGCGATCCATGCAGGTCTTCGTGCCGGTTTCCCGAAACGATAGCTTCTGCGGACCCAAGGTCAATCGCAAAACAATGCCGGCAGGCCTCAGGCGCACTCGAGCTGGCAGGGAAGATAAGGCTTGTATCGCTCCCAGCTTCCGATGGAAGAGGTAAAGATAGGCTTGCGTACCTGGCCGGCGCTCGCCGTGCGCACCATGCGTGCCGTCTTGTGGAAATCGAGGCACTCCGGCTCGAACTCCAGGCCGACCTGGCGCAGCAGGTTACGGATTCCGTGCTCCGGATTGCGCACCAGCGTTTCGTAATTCGTCTCGATGATGCTGCCCCTGAAGAGGCTGTACCAATGATCCATCAGCTTCTCGTAGAGGCCGTGATACTCGCGCAGGACATCCAGATTGTAGCTGAAATGGTGACCGCCGGACGGAAAGAATGTCCTGAACAGGGAGATACAGGTGTCCCGCGGATCGCGCGTGCAATGAATGATCCGCGCGTTGGGGAAAACCAGCCTGATCATGCCGATGGAAAGGAAATTCCCGGGCAGCTTGTCCGTATGCAGTAGCTCGGGTTCGATCCCGCGGCGCGCGCTGTCCAGATAGTCCCTGGCGATGCGCTCTACATCCGCCTTGCTCAAATCCGGCGCGGCGCCCGGGTAGCCGATCGGATCGACCTTCTTCATTTCGGCGAAGACCGATTTCGGGAAGAACACCAGCTCGCCCGTTCCGGTGACCTGTGAATGGCTGGCCAGGATCTGCTCGACAAGCGTCGTCCCCGAGCGCGGCATCCCGACGATGAAAATCGGCCGACTGTCGGCGACGCCGAAATCCTTGCGTTCGGCGAAGAACTGCTTGTTGAAGACGGACATCGTTTGCTGGAATTCGGCCCGCGTCCGTTCGATCGAATAATTCAACTGGCGTTGGCGGATGCCATTGCCTTCCTCGTAGAAGCCGAATGCGGACTCGTAATTGTGGTTCAGGTCCTCGATCTTCCCGCGCGCGAAGCTCAGCAGCATGCGCTGTTCGCTTTCCGGCGCCGATTTCTCATAGGCGGTGCGAATGCGTGTTTGCTGCTTTTCCGTGGCCGTGTCGGCGATCATCGAAAAGGAGAGCATCGCGTCGGCGTGGTTCGGATTGAGGGCCATCGCCCGCTCGTAGTGCGTCAGCGCCTTCTCGATGTCGCCGGCAATGCGCAGCCCCTGCGCGAGACCGTAATGCAGATCCGTCACATTCGGTAGCGAACGCAGCGCCAGTTCGTAATGCCGGATCGCCGCCTCGACATCGTTGTTCGCCAGAAGCGCATTCGCCAGGTTCAGCAGCAGGTGGCCATTTCGCGGTTCGATCCTGAGCGCAGCATGGTAGATCCGGAACGCTTCCTCGAAATTCTGGCGGCGCACCTCGAACAGGGCGAGATTGTTGTAGGCCTCGATCGCACGCGGGCTCAACCGGATGGCCGCCCGGAATGCGTCGGCTGCCTGGCTTTGTTTTCCGATCGCGGAAAGCGCATTGCCGTAGTTTATCTGAGCTGCGCTGTTGTCCGGATTGCCACGTACGGCTTTCTCCAGAACGGCCGCCGCCTGCAGCGCTTCGTTGCGCTGAAGATGCAGGACACCCTTTATGTGATTGGCTTCGGAGTGATTCGGATCCTTGGCGAGGATCATGTCGCAGGACGCCTCGGCTTCGAAAAACCGCCGGGACTGCATGAAGCCGATCGCCCTGCGCAATTCCTCGACATGGGGGTCTATCCGGATTCCGGAATTCCTGGCCGCGACTTTCGTAAGCTTGCTGCGTTTACGTTTTTCGAACCGGTTCAAGCGGGACTCCAATCAATGCGTCCCCCTCCTGCGCACAGATTTCCGTTTGCGATGCAGCAAAGTCAATGGCTGAACAAAGCCCTGCGACCAAACAAAGCACACGTTTTTGTGACAGAGCGGGAAGATGCTGTCGGAGTTGCTTTTTAGTCACGCCAAGTTGTTGTAGGCGCGTGCCAAAGTCTTCCGGTTTCCGTCACCGAAGGACCAGCCAGCGGAACGATCCTTTCTGCGACCGATGCGGCCGTCGGCAGGGTTTCCGGATCCTCGCCTGGCATCGCCTGGGCGCGCATGCGCGTTCGGGTCCTGCCGGGGTCTACGTAATTGACCCTGAGCGGCGTGTTTTGAGCTTCGCCAGCCCATGTGCGCGCCAGCGCCTCGACGGCGGCCTTCGAGGCGGAGTAGGGCCCCCAGAAAGGCTTGCAGGCCTGCGCGGCGCCAGACGACATGATGATCGCGCGCCCGGCGTCGGATTCGTGCAGCAGCCGTTCGGTCGTGCGCATCAGCCGCCATGTCGCGGTGACGTTGATCGCCATCACGGCCTCGAAATCCTTCGCCTTGATGTGGCCGATCGGCGAGATGGGCCCGAGGACCGCGGCATTCGCGACAAGAATGTCGAGCTTGCCCCAGCGCTCGTGGATCGCGCCGCCGAGCCGGTCAATGCCTTCGCCGTCGGTCAGGTCGAGCGGGACGAGCGTTGTCTGGCCGCCGGCCGCCGTGATCTCGTCGTCGAGCTCTTCAAGCCCGCCCGGCGTCCGCGCGACGGCGATGATGTGGGCGCCGAGCGCGGCCATCTGCAGAGCGATCTCGCGGCCGATGCCGCGCGATGCGCCGGTCACCAGGGCCAGACGGCCGGTAAGGTCGGGTTTCATGTCCATGGAAAGACTCGCGGAAAGGAACGGTGTCAGTTGCCGCCGGCGAGGATCGAGAGCTGGCGCACATTGTCTGTGCCGTCGCGATCGAGCAGCCGGGTCGGGTAGGCGCCGGTGAAACAGGCGTCGCAGAATTGCGGCTGCTCATTGTCGCGCGCGGCTTCCCCGACGGCGCGGTAGAGCCCGTCTATCGACACGAACGCCAGCGAGTCGACACGGATGAAGTCCGCCATCTCCTCGACGCTCATGCGCGAGGCGAGCAGCTTGTTGGTCTCCGGCGTGTTCACCCCATAGAAGCACGAAGACACCGTCGGCGGGGAGGCGATGCGCATATGCACTTCCTTCGCACCGGCTTCGCGCACCATCTGCACGATCTTCTGGCTGGTTGTCCCGCGCACGATGGAATCGTCGACGAGGATGACGCGCTTGCCCTCGATATAATGGCGGTTCGCATTGTGCTTGAGCTTGACGCCCATGTGGCGGATCGCGTCCGTCGGCTGAATGAAGGTTCGGCCCACATAGTGATTGCGGATAATGCCAAGCTCGAAGGGAAGTCCCGCTTCCTGCGCATAGCCGATTGCAGCCGGCACGCCGGAATCGGGAACGGGCACGACGATGTCCGCCTCGACCTCTTTTTCCTTGGCGAGTTCCTTGCCGATCTGCTTGCGCGCCTCGTAGACGTTGCGGCCTTCGATGGTGCTGTCGGGACGGGCGAAATAGACATATTCGAAGATGCAGGAACGTCGCTTCTGCGGCTCGAAGGGGAAGTGGCTTTCAAGCCCCTTCTCGGTGACGACCACGACTTCGCCCGGTTTGACGTCACGCACATAGCGGGCGCCCATGATGTCGAGCGCGCAGGTCTCGGAAGCGAGGATCCAGGAGCCTTCCAGGTCGCCGAGCACCAGCGGTCGGATGCCGAGCGGATCGCGGCAGCCGATCATCTTCTTCGATGACAGGGCGACGAAGGAGTAGGCGCCTTCCAGCTTCTTGACCCCGTCGATGAATTTCGCCAGCAGGTCCTTCTCGGGGGAAACGGCGACGAGATGCAGAAGCGTTTCCGTGTCCGATGTCGACGAGAAGATCGCGCCGGACCGCTGCAATTCACGCTGCACGGTCATCGCATTGGTGACGTTGCCGTTATGCGCGACGGCGAGGCCGCCGAATTCCAGTTCCGCGAAGAAGGGCTGCACATTGCGCAGGCCGGTGTCGCCCGTGGTCGGATAGCGTGTATGGCCGATGGCGCGGTCGCCTTCGAGGCGGGCGATGACCGCCGGCTTGGTGAAGTTGTCGCCGATCAGACCGACATGGCGTTCCGCATGGAATTGCGAACCGTCGAAGGTGACGATGCCCGCGGCGTCCTGTCCGCGATGCTGAAGGGCGTGCAGGCCGAGCGCGACGAAGGACGCGGCGTCGGCGCGGCCGAAAATGCCGAACACGCCACATTCGTCGTGAAAGTGGTCGTCGGCCTCGTGGGCGGTTGGGTCGATAGGGGTCATGCCTCGGTATTGTCCGCTGTGTCGGAGCCGCCGGGAAGGAGTTCGTCGATATCTTCCGGCAGCATGTTGACCAGGCTTTGCGCTATGGAATCCAAAAATGGCTTGGATTTGGCGTTGTCGATCCAGGCGATTTCACGGTCTCCGACGAAGAAACCCAGGAACCAGACCGCAACGGCTGCAATGAGGATACCACGCGCGGCGCCGAACACGAAGCCCAACGTCCGATCCAGCGGTCCGATACGGCTGTCGATGATCAGGTCGGCGATGCGCATCGTGATGAGTGTCACCACGATCAGCACCACGAGGAAGATCAAACCGGCCGCGACCAGCTGCGACACAAGTTCGTGGCCGACATAGGGTTCAACAAGCGGCGCTAACTGCTTGTAGAACAGGAAGGCGACGACGGCGGCGACGCCCCATGACACGATCGACAGCAATTCGCGCGACAGGCCCCGCACCATGGCGAGCACAGCCG
>Ga0070729_10000880_pt1 | contig 54438 bp, 48 predicted proteins | sample tdDd472_FD_66725 | JGI IMG/M metagenome (GOLD analysis project Ga0070729, IMG submission 66725) | Marine sediment microbial communities from the Atlantic coast under amendment with organic carbon and nitrate - tdDd47.2 | ecosystem: Environmental > Aquatic > Marine > Coastal > Sediment | place... | reverse complement strand
TGTGACCCCACCGGGATTCGAACCCAGATCATCAGAACCGGAATCTGACATTCTATCCATTGAACTATGGGGCCAATGAGCGAGCAAAATTAATCTTTTTCGGTAAAGAAAGTTCGATTGATCCATTCTCTTCCTGCACCACTTTTGAGAAACTTCTCCCGCTTCCTGGCTTCCACTCTTGAATTGAAGCTTTCAGAATGGAGAATAGTGTATGGCACAAATGCTTTTGTGGATTTCATTTTCCTGGAATTATGTTCCTTCAACCGGGCATTCATATTTTCGGTCATCCCAACATAAGTTTTTGGGTGGGAGAGGCTTTTGAGGATGTATGTGGTGTGTTTTTTTCTATTTTGCAGTATCTTTGAGAAGTCCTATACATTATCGAAAAGTATTATAGCCAAATAGAAAGAAAAAACCCGGATCATTAACAGATGATCCGGGTCAAGATTATAAGTATAATAAAGGCGTTTATCGGATAACGATTTTCCTGATAATCACTTCATCGTTTGTTTTTAAACGCAAATAATAAATGCCTGCTGCGTAATCGCCAAGTTCAAGTTGATGAGATACAAGCCCATTAAGTTGGCCTATCTTTTTACTGTAAACTTCGCGGCCCTGGTAATTCAACAACAGATATTCAACTGATGCTGAAGTCCCGGAAATATTAATGTTCAGAACCGTTGATGCCGGATTTGGAAAGACGAATAGGTTGAACCCCTCCGAAACTTCACTGACTCCGGTACAATCGTCAAATGTGATCATAATCTCATCTTCTCCATCGCATTCATCGGTATTTGAAACAAGCACTGTGTATGTTACAGAACCCAATCCCACGCCCGTTGAATCCACCTCTATAGTTGCCGTTGTATATCCACCGGGAGTCCAGTAGTAGCTTACAGCACCAGGTGTTGTGGCATCCAGAACCACTGTCTGATATGCACAAACACTAATGTCGTCACCCAGATCGACCTGCGGCGTGGGTAAAACCACGAGGGTATAATCTTCTGATACAGTATTATCACCATCATCGATGGTTACTGTATAGGTTGTGGTAATATCCGGAGTAGCAATCGGGTTCATAATGTTAGGATCACTCAGTGTTTCTGCCGGAGACCATTCACAGGTATAGTTACCAGTACCGCCTGAAACTGTTACCAGAAGCATGGCAGAGGATCCCTGACATATTTGTTCAGGAGTGGAGGTTGTAGTACAAGAAAGTTCTCCCATAGAAGCAAAAGTGGCTGCCCACCCAAGTTTTGTAACCGATCCATCTGAAGTAAAATGGAATGTAACAGCTCCGCTTGGATGTGTAGAAGCGAAAGTCCCCGGTCCTGTTGTTCCGTTGAAGGGGCTGCCTGCAATTTCAGGTGAGTTCACATCCGGGCCATCGTGTACATATAAATAATCGTAGGTTGCTTCAGTTTCATATGCATTAAAATTAAACTCAAGCGCCTGTCCGAATATTGCCGGTTCGAAGGTCATTACATAATTTTCATTATCGCTATACTCACCATCCGCTCCACCAGAATCGTAGAAAACACCGTTGGTAACCGTAACTGTGCTGTTTGACATCAAATATTCCGGTCCACTGGTTGTAAACGACCAAACCGGGCAATCTTCTGCCTGGCCATTGGCGTTTCTGGGAACGATCTTCCAATAATAGGTAGTATTGGGTATTAATTCAGGTGAGTAGGATGTTTGGAATACTGTTTCAACAAAGACAGGTTCTGGTAAAACATCAAAATAAACATCAAATTCTACAGCATCGTATGAACTCCATGACAATGCTGAACTCAATGACACATCCTGGGCATTGTCTTCAGGATTTGGGTCAGACGCACATTCCGGTAAACCGGAGATATTGTAACAGCTAACCTCGGCTTCCCATCCGTCTTTTGTTAAAGAACCATCGGATGTGAACTTAAATGTTAATGCGCCATCCACATTCAATCCAATAAATGTCCCTGGGTTTGTAGTGCCACTAAACGGACTTCCATCTACTTCGGGTGATGAGGAACTGGCTCCATTGTAAATATGTAAATAATCATAACCCGATTCAACATCAAACGACAGGAAATCTACTTTGATCATATCCTCGGCAGAACCCGGCAGGAATGTCAAGGTAAAATTTTCATTATCTCCATATTGTCCGCCAGGGCCACCTGAATCATAGAATAAACCAACACAGGTAGTTACTGTTTCGTTGGACATGAGATACTCTGGAATCAATCCGATTACTGCAGTTATCATTTGCTCAGCAGTGTATAGCCCCGAAGGCCCTGCCGCCGATGAAAGGTCAATATTAACAGGATATCCAATTGGAGAGGATGCATCAGCAGATACCTCAATGGAGATTAATTCGGAGGCTCCTGCATCAAGACCTGCAACATTAATTTCAGCCGTATTGATGGTAAGAAGAGGATCATTTGATGCAACATCGATTAAAATATCTTCAACGTAACTGCTTCCAATATTACTAACGTTTAACTTTAAAAGTGCTGTTTCTCCCGGATCGAGTATTCCGTCATTATTTCCTGATTGTGAATCGTCAACAATAAAATCCTCTGAAATATCCATAACCGGGGCCTGAACAGTAATAAAAAGGTTGGAGGTCCAGGTATCACTACCATCTGTAATTTCAAGAATAAATTGAGCTTTGTGCTGATCGGGCACATATTCGGCAATCGAGAAACTGAAAGCATCATCAACAGTAGAAGTCTCGCCATTGATGATTGATCCAAAGCTTTGTGATGCCGAGCCGGTAAGTGTCACGTACTGGTCAGTTCCGGTAACCGTTGCAGTTACATCTGCAGATGGGTCAGCACCTACATTTTTCAGTGTAACATTCAGGCTGATATCTTCATCATAATCGGCAAGGTCATTATTATTTCCGTTTGGATCACTGATGGTAAAATTGTCGAGGACAACATAAGGTCCTTCGAGGGCTGCTGCAGGAACTTGCATCATGTAAGGAATACGCTGTGGTTTTGTAACAACAATGTCCACCATTCCAGATGAAAGTATAGGTTCTATGGGAACTTCAACTACTCCGGTTTCATCAACCAAAGCTGATCCATGAAGGACACCATCCTTTGATATACCTACATAAGATCCCGGTTCGGCTGTTACTTCGTAATACTCCAGTCCGATGGGTAAAATTGCCATATGAGAAACTGTATTTTCTTCTCCTTCAGAAAAGTAGGGAACCAATGAAGGATCACCAAGCACATTATACGCCTGCCAGTAATAGGTAGGGCTGGAGTGGCTTGGATATCCCTGGATGTGAACCTCGGTAACAGCAAGGTTACCAATAAAAACAGTTGCCCCGGTTGTAACATAATCACTTACAAAAGGCCCGTCGTAGACACCCCATGTAGTTTCTTCATAAGTCGGAACGTATCCGTTGTTGTTGCCCTGGATTGGGAAGGCGCCTACAGACCAGTAGAAGTCCTCGAACCAATAGCTACTAGGCGATGAACCAATGTAGGCAACTGAACCTTTATTTACACCACGCTGCCATGTTTCACCTATGCATTCACCATATCCAAAATCGGCTGCCAGACAGCAGTTTCCAATAGCAATCGGGTATTTGCCACTGTTAGAAAAACCATTCACCATGCCTTGTGTCAAATTAGGTGTTGACCATGATGTCTCGCCACAGTGTGCGGTATAGTTTATCAAACTTACTGCAATTTTCTCAGGATCATAGCAGCCTGTATAGGGGCTGGTCAGGTATGAATTTACATCTGTAAATCCGTAGGAAGCATTAAAATAATTTTCGGTTCCGTATAAAACTGTTGGCTGACCCACCCGTGGATTCCAGGTTCCATCTGCCCCTGCGATCAAGGTCACATCGTTAAGATAAGTTGGATCTTCAAATTCATATTTTTCATAGTACATTGTCTTTGCAATTTGGGTAAGCAATTGCGTGGAATTGGTAGCAGAAAATCTCCCATAATACATTTCAGGAAAATCATCGCCATCTACACTTGCATAATATAGGTCGGTCATCTTGTTCGTAGACGATCCTGTAGTGGCAGGAATCTGTGGCGTATCGCCAACCAAAAGGAAAAAACTTGGAGCAGGATCGGATGGGGTGCCCTGGTTGTACTGATCGTGAATCCAGGTTTGAATGGCCGAATAGCTGTTTCCAATTTCATCGGTGTAAGCAATGATTACTTCAAAACCCTTCATTGTTTTCCATTCGATGAAGGATTGAAGATCATCTTCGAACATCCTGTCGGCAACAATCAGGTACTTTATGGGATATTTTGTCAGGTCGGGATTGTTGGGATAACCGATTCCGTCAAATGAATTGAGTAAGCTATTTTGAACAACCTTAAAATAGGGTGAATATGTGGATTCTTTGATATATTTTGATAAGGCTTCATCAACATTTGAAAAAGAAATTTCCAATTCAACGTCATTGTAAACCCGAATAATTCCTTTGGCAGGATTGTAACTTACAGGCGCTACCGTTACACGTGCAATACGATACCCCCTCATAACACCCAAAATTTCCACAGAAGCAAGTTCAGGCTCAATAAAGAAATCTTTCTGATAAATTTCCTGATTAAACTCAAAAGGTACTTCTGAGGCATCCTGATCTTTCCTCATGGATGGTTGAACAGGCATAATCGGCTGTGCAATTCCATAATCTGATAGCTGGTATTCGGAGACCGTAAAATAGGTCACTTTAATTGATACTTCAGCTCCGAATGGAATCTCAATAAGCTTTTTGGATGCGGGTAATTTTGGCATTCCAAGTTCACCTGTTGTGTAGGCTCCCGGAATCAGAATTTCGTTGAAGTGGCCTCGTTCGGTTTCAACTTCAAAAGCATTTAATCCATTATAGGAAAAATTGAGCCCAAGCTTTTGAAGGCCATCTTCAGCAACAACAACTTCCGGATTGGCTCTTCCGAAGTCGATTGCAAATTCTTGGGCCACGGTGCTTTGGGTTACCGTTAAACCTACCAGGACAACCAGTAAGATGGTCAACATAGGTTTGTTGTGGAGAAATTGGTAAGTAAATTTTTTCATTGTAACTAGTGTTTTGAGTTAATATAACAAAGGTGTTAATTTTTCTTAAATGCAAAGATATTGAAATATATAACTTGAAGCGATTTTAGGCACTTTTCTGGAAATGTGTTCCTTCTATCGTGAATCAATATTTTCTTTCTTCCCAACAATGTTTTTAGGTGAAGAAACATTGCCGGCTTTTTTGCTTTGTACAGCCTTGTTGTCTATGCTGTGCCACAATGCCATCGATTCATTCCAAAGTTTTTCTCCTTCTTCGGGAATGTATACTTTTTCATCCATTTTTTTTGGGTTAAACATGTGAAGGTATTCCTCTGTCTTGCTTTCGTAATCATCAGATAAAGACATATAGACGACCGCTTTTGCAGCCTCGGCGGGTGATTTAAAAATTATGCTAAAAATGCCTTTTAAAACCATTCGAAGAGGTAAAGGAGCTTCCTTAATGATATTGCTGCTCACCGGTCCGGGGCATATTACATTCACTCCAGCTTTAAATTCACCGTTGTTTAGCCTTCGCGAAAGTTCCACCGCGTAAGTGTTTAGCAACAGCTTGAAATAGCTGTAGTTTGAAATTCCTTTGGATGTTCCGTAATCAATATATTTTCCAAATTCATCGTAGTCGATAAACGAAGAACCCTGGTGTGAATCGGATGAAATAAATATGATTCGTGGAAGTGCTGAGTAATTTTTCAGAGGAACAAGTCCTTTGTAGAACATCAACCGGGTGAGAATTACGTTACTCAAGTAATTCACAAAAAACATTTCCTCCTGTCCGGAGTCAGTTTTTTTGGCTTTTGCCAGGGCAACACCAGCATTCAAAATAGTAATGTCGGGCTTGACATTATCCTTAGCCAACCCATCACAAAAGGCATGAATGCTGTCGAGTTTACTCAGGTCAAGATGTCGCATCTCCACAAAATCTGAACCGGATAGCTTTTTTACCTTTTCGCCTGATTCAGGAATCTGGCGCCGGCAGGCCATAATTACCCGGCCACCCCTTTTAGCAAAATCAACTGCAAGGCCGAAACCCAAACCAGAATTGGCCCCGGTTATTAAAATCGTTTTTCCATCTGCCAGATCTGTATCCTTTAGCCGATTAGTTAACTTTTGTTTCCTGAAGAAATCTTTTATGCCGGCGAGTGCTGCTACCACCGGATTGTCAAATCGTCCGTGCGACATTATCAATAATAAGTTTTCAAACCTGGTTTATGAAAAACATCATGAATATTCTCAACAGAATTGGATGAACACCTAGTCTATAAAATCAAGTTCTACATCATCATGCCCGCCTTTTGCTACCATTTCCTTAAGGTTTACGGTCACCCTGTACGGTATGTTTACTACCGAAGAATTAGCAAGCCATGCAGGAATACTTCCCCCTGGATTAGCCAGGTACTGATAAATCACTTTGAATTTACCCATCTCTATTTCCGAAATATCCCAGTGTCCTGAACCTTCGGTCATCCTGACAACTCCTTTCCTGGTTGGGTAATCGTATTCATCAAAGCAACTTACTTCGATGATCACTTTTTTTTCCTCTTTAAAAAAAGTTGCTTTTTGCTCGTAAATCCCGTCACGGTCACTCACCGGCCAGGGTGCGCCACTCTGTGTATAGTAAATTAAATGGCCGTCGTCGATTTTTTTAATCACTTCAGCGTCTTCAGTATCCGGCATCCATTCGGTATATTTGTCTATATCCAGCAGTACTGCAGGTATAACCGAAATGTTAGGGGCTTCAATTTCAGCAACCAGCTTAAATTCCTTAAAAGAGGAAGTTTCATGTTTGCGGGTATAAACTTTTATTCCGTCTTTATCTTTTTTCAATTCCCAATCATAATCTGATTGTGCAGAAAAGTTCAGAAATAGTCCTGCAACAAGAGTCATTAAGACAGTATACTTTATTCGGTTGAAATAACTGTTTTTCATTTTTTGTTAACGTTTTTTGATGGCCATTTAATCCGTAAAGCAGGGACCCTTTTCATGTATTCTGCATAATGTGTTCTTCGATGGCGATTTCTTTTATCCATCATTGGTATACTAATAAAGGCGAATAATACGATCATCATCAGGGTACCAATCCCGGTCCATGCTGTCTCTTGCCCGGATGCAGCCAGTCCAAACAAAAACATTCCAATCCAAAAACTGATTTCTCCCAAATAATTAGGGTGCCGGGTAAGTGCCCACAAGCCTTTTTCCATATGTTGCCCGGATTTGGAAAGCTTCAGGAAATTACGCAATTGTTCGTCTGCTGTCCACTCAAAAATAACAGCCGCTAAGGTTAGTACAATGGCGAGTATATCAATCACATTGAATTCATGTGGCGAAGATATGCTGTACCAAAGGGGTATGCAACCCAAAAATACGATAAGTGTTGGCATCAGGTGGATGCCTAAAAAACTTACCGGCCAGTAAAAAACCCCAGTTTTGTTTGCAATGTTGGTGTAACGCCAATCCTGATGATGCATGCCAGGCCACCCTCGTGCCCAGTTTGCAGTCAAACGAATTCCCCAAAAGAAAACCAAAACCATTACAATCGCCTGTCGAAATAGCAATCCATCAGGATGTGTCAGAAACAGATGCACTGCAATGACTGGTGGAACCACGCTCCAGTAGGGATCGTAAACACTTGAGTTTTTTAACAGAACACTAAAGAAAAACACCACCAAAGTAGCGACAACATCGGCAAATAACACTTGCACAAATGAATTTCCGGCAGGCAGGTAAGAAAAGACGAAATAAACAGCAACAAAGGCAATGGCATAAACAAAGGCAATAATCAGAAGGGAAAAAGGCTTGTTTAGTTTGTTTATCATAAAATCGAATTGTTTCTATCTACAAATAAAAACCTATTTAATCAATTAAAAAAATGATTGACACAATTTTGATTTATTCTTTGCCTTCTTGTCTTTCTTCCTGACAAATTTTGAAGAATAAAAAAATATGTTTTTATAAATGATAGTCTTTTTTCCATATTTTTGCATATGAAGATAGTGTGTCAAAATAGTAACAATTTAGTTCCTTTATCCGTCTAAACCAAAGCTAATGAAGACGGATTTTTGAAATCGAAATAATAATAAAATAGAAACACATAATTATGAAATCACGAATTACCATTTTAGCAATTTTTCTTTTTCTGGCAATGCCATTACTCAAGGCTCAGACCAATAAATTTTATTCTACCACCGGGATGGAAATGATTTTTTCCTGGGCTTCAATTGAAGACAATGGCACCGAAAAAAGCAGCACCATGCGCTGGGCCCCGGTTTTTAATATTCAATCGATGATAAACTACGATCCTTCTGAATATTTTGGTTTATATTCGGGTATTGGTGTTCGTAATGTTGGTTTTATATACGACGGCTACACCGATCTCGAAACAGGTGATGTTGTTAAGAAAAAGTTTAGGAACTACAACCTTGGTATTCCCATAGGTATAAAGGTTGGTAATGTGGATAAACTTTTCTTCTATGGGGGTTATGAAGTTGAATTCCCCTTTGTTTATAAGGAAAAGACCTTTAAAAATGAAGTTAAAAATAAATTCACCGTTTGGTTCAGTAATAGGGTTACTTCAGTTTATCACACGGTTTTGGTAGGGGTTCAATTTCCTTATGGATTAAACCTTAAATTTAAATATTACCTCAACAACTTCCATAATAAAGATTACACTGAAACTAAAAATGGAGAGCAGTATAAGCCTTATGAAAATCTGAACGCAAACGTATTTTACTTTTCATTGTGCTTCAACCTGTTTAAAAACAAAAATGTATACTACAAGGAGGAGAAAAAAAACTATAATTATGGCGCGCTTTAATTAGCCAAAAGCTAATTGCGTATAGTTAATTTAATTTATTCGTTCAGGTATTTAATTACTTTACCCTGGCTTGTAAATGAGATGCCCAAAGCCGATGATGCGCCTATCATCACCGCTTCGATGATGGGTTCTGCAATTTCCTCTTCCGACGCCCATTCGACAATGAAGTTGGCCCCGTCGCCACCGTGTGAATCTTGATATTCAACCAGGTAGCTCACGGTTTCGAGTGGCTTTAGAACAATCCGGTTATTTAAATAATGGCGAATTAATATCCCGTGGGTATCGTAAAAATCAACTTTGCTAACAATGATTTCGCTATCCATCGAAATATTCCGCACACTTAAAGTTGCCGATAACTGGATTTTGCTATCCTTACTGGAACCAAATATTTCTGAATAAACCGGTACATAAACAAGCTCTCCCTTAGTAAGCAATAAATCATGGTATTCTTCGGGGCTGATAACCAGGTATTGCCCTTCTCGTGTGTTTTTCTCGGTTTGATTGCTGTTTTTTTGGCCACAGGAAACTAAGGCTATAATCGCCATGAACAACAAGGCAAATTGATAGTAATATTGTATCTTTATCATAATAAATAGATTTTGAAACCTAACAAAGGTATTTAAAATTTTAAGTTTTAATTTTGGAAATCAGCATTAAATGAATATAGAAAGGTTACTACCTTTGAACAAATAAAAGATTAATCATATGATGAAATCACTACTTTTTACAGCCTTAATGTTATTAATTTTTTCGACGTGTAACTGGGCACAACAGGATACCACCAAATCCCAAAAGAGCACCTGGGATTACGATTATAAAAATGTGGTGAAAATTGGTGTCATTGCCGCAGCTTTTAGTAATATTTCAGTTTCATACGAAAGAAGTATCAAACCAAGGTGGACAGTAGGTTTGAATGCCGGGTATAAATACAAAGGCGATACCCCGACTCTGTTTGGCCTTGATTCGACGAGCATCACAATGACTCAAACCGGAATAAATGGTTTTTCGATAACTCCTGAAACCAGGTATTATCTTAAAAGTTGCGAAAATCAAAGCCCAAATGGATTTTATGTAAGCTTGTACATGCGGTACGTAAATTATAGTACCGCGGTTAATTTTATTTATTATCCTAATTATCCTGACAAAGAAGTTGTAAATAATATCGGTGCAAATGCCACATTAAATGAATTTGGAATTGGATTCATGCTGGGATACCAATTGTTAATTAAAGAACGGTTCATCGTTGATTTTATCATCATTGGCCCAAGGAGATCATGGATAAACATGAAATATGAGTTTGACAACAATGTTTCAGAGGAATTTCTAACTACACTGGAGGGTAAGTTACAGGAGGTTGTTGACCGCTTTGGATTTGATCACGAAGTCAATATAGAGAAAAGCGGATCCAGGGAAGCAAAATATTCATTTAACTTTACCAATGTACGCTTTGGAATATCACTGGGCTATGCTTTTTAACTGTTTATTGCTGATTATTTGGAATCCTTTTTAATAAAATGCATACTTTTGTCGGCTCAACTACAAAGATCATTGGAAATGATCTGATTTTCAAACAAAACAGAAATAATGGCAAATAAATACACACCATTTTTCATCGTCGTGATTATACTTTTTGTTTTATCCTCATGCAGCTCCTCCTTTAAGGTGGTGTCGGATTATGACAAGGAAAATGATTTCTCCAAATATAAAACCTATAATTTCATACCACAACCCTTTGATACAGTGACGCTGGTGCCTCTCGTACCTCTTAAAAGACAAAAGCGTATTGAGGCTGGCATTGACCTACAACTTGAGAATTTGGGCTATCGTTATTCTGCTGAGAATCCTGATTTCCTTGTTTCTTACTACGTAAGGGTTGATGAGGCAACCCGCCAGGGCGGCGGTGGAGCATATATTGGTGTGAGTGCGCCCTATATGTACAGCAACCCGTCCTACAATCTTCATTATGGAAATCAATATTACTCGGGTAACCCGTACACTTACACAAACGGTTCGTATGGCTGGGCATCTACAAGGCCATCAACCACGACTATTTCAACCGGTACTCTTCTGGTTGATATTGTTGACGCAAAAACCGTTCAATTGGTTTGGTACGGAAGGGCCGTGGGAGAAATCAGCTCAGACCCCAAGGATGCACAGCGAACAATTGACAGGGCCTGCGGTGATGTCTTTTATCAATTTAAGTGGAAAGCAGAATAATAGAAAAAAGCTTAATTCGTTTTATCAAACAAATATTTGAACCTAATTAAAAGTTTAACATAATACTTAGAAATTAAATTATTCATCCAATGGAAAAGAAAATTCAATTAACAGTAACTCTGGTATTCATGGCATTTACCGGAATGTTCCTGGCGTCATGTTATCCGAGTGATTCCGTGTCGTATTCAGACCTTGACGTTGTTGCTACCATCTATGATGAGTCAACAGATTTTAAGACTTTTAAAACTTACGTTGTCCCTGATACAATTGTTCACTTAATTGACACAGTCGATGATGAGAATAATGTAGATATCAGTCGTGCTTACGATGATCAAATTTTGGGTCTTGTAAACCAAAACATGGTAAATTATGGCTATGTTAATGAACCTAATCCCGCGGAAAACCATCCGGATGTTGTTGTAACAATATCTGCAATGGCTACTAAAAACACCCAGGTATGGACTTGGTATCCCTACTATTGGGGATGGTATTGGCCTTACTATAAAGGAACCGACTACTGGTGGGGTTATTATCCTCCTTACTGGGGTGGCGGAACGTATGTTACCACCTACACTACAGGAACAATCATCATGAATATGTTAAACCTCGAAGAGCATGGGGGAACCATCACTCCCGAAGTTGATACAATTAATGCAGTTTGGATTGGCACTGTCAACGGCTTGATAGGTAGCAGTACCTCAACAAATATAAGCCGTATCGACTATACTATTAACCAGGCTTTCGAGCAGTCCCAATATTTAGATATCAAATAACAAACTCATTCAGGAATATTAAAATAGAATCATCATGAAAAAAATATTAATCATTGCTTTATTCGGATTGTTTAGCAGCACATTGTTTGGACAGGCTGAATCGATGTGGGCGTTGACTTACAATATGAGTTTCCCTATGGGGGCTACGAAAGACTATATCAGCAAGGCAAGTTTCAGGGGTATTGCCCTTGATGGCCGCTGGTTTGTAGATAATAATGTTACCCTTGGTGGTAGCCTTGGCTGGAATGTATTTTATGAGAAAGAGGATAAGGCTACTATTTCAAAAGAAAACCTTACACTTAATGGTACACAGTGGAAGTATATCAATGCTGTACCCATGTATTTTAATGCTGCCTATTATTTAAATGAAGGCAGCTATGTAAGGCCTTACTTTGCAGCTAATATTGGTACCATTTACACAGCGCGCCGAACCGAGATGGGTTTGTATGCTCTTACGGATAAAGAATGGAAGTTTGCTGTTGCACCCGAAATTGGGGTTACAATACAAACCTACAACAGCATCAATGTGATGTTCAATTTACGCTACAACTATGGGCTTGAAACACAATATATTGACCCCTTATCATACCTGGGTGTGAATGTTGGAATTTTGTGGACATACTAAAAGAACTCAATTCAATAATAAAACGGAAGGTTGTTCGAACAGCCTTCCGTTTTTTATTTGTACTTATCGTACAAGCCCTTATTCTCAAGAATTAAAGGAATAATCTTTTTGAGTCGCTTCAATTTGGTTTCCTCCCTTTTCGCTTCTGAAATGTAATCACAAAACTCTCTTTGTTTTGAGAGGCCAAACTGGTTGAAGGATCTTTTTAATTCAGGTGCTTCTTTAAAGGCACTGAGTAGTTCACCAGGAATGTTGAATGGTTTTATTTGTGGTTTGATTTCCTTGCCCGATTTCTGGTTTTGGATGGCCTCTTCAACATATTCAAGAATGATGGCTATATCCATATCTTCCTCTGAATGAAATCGCCACTGGCGCAAAGCTTTTGTTTTACCTTCCTGGGCATTAACAAGTTTTTTATACTTATCTGTTAATAATGCCCCCTGGAAAAACCACAGGCCTACATATGATTTAAAAGCAGCAAGGCCAACAATGTTTTTTCCTTCGAATGGTATAAACAGGGGCACCCCATTTAAGGGTTTCAACCAATCCGGTAGAAAGTACGGTTTGACGTAACTTGCTGAGGGTATCTTGCCAGGTTATATTGGCCGAAATGTATTCATCAACGGTTTTATGGGCTTTCATATGAGTAGATTTTCACAGAAAAAAGAGGTAAAAAAGACCTCTTCAGATTTCGAAACCCTGGAGGTCTTTACAATAAAATCCTTAGGCGTTTGCCACGCAACTATTTACTCTCTTTTGTCCTGCAAGTATTAATTCCAAAAGGCATGTAGACGGGACAAACTTTAACAAGGCTTGTTAATAAAAAGACAATTGCAGCAATCATAAGAACAATACCCAGGGCACCGGTGATGATATTTGTAAAATAAAGTGCAGCAATTACAATAGCAGCTAATACTCTGATCACCCTATCGGTGATTCCCATGTTTTTTTTCATTTGCAGAAAATATTAATGTTTAATGTAAGAGTGTAACAAAGATGCAATATTTTTTTTTAAAAAAGCACTTCATCTATTTCCCTGGCGACTCTTTATTGCACAAAAAATTAATAGTTATTTCAATGGTTTCAGTTTAACGTCCACACTTACTTCTAATGATTCGGCAATCTTGCCGGCTACAGCGGCCGGAATATCTATATCATAATCTCCTGGTGCAACGTCAAAGCTTGCAAGGCCCTGAATCTCGCCCTTTTTCACGATAAACATTCCGTTTTGGCTAACTTCTCTTGATACACCATGTATGGTCAGGCTCCCTGCAATGTTGGCCTCATATTCTCCGTCCTTTTCAAAATCGACCTCTTTCAGATTCTTCACTTTTCCCTGGAAAGTTGCATTGGGCAACTTATGTGATTCCATGTAGTTTTCGTTGAAATGTTCCTGCATCAGCGCCTTTTCAAATTCAAATGATTTAATCAGCACCTTAAAAACAAAATCCCCTGTTTTACTATCCAGTGCAGCATTTACCTGTTTGTTATGTGCCTCTATGTCTTCCATAGGAGTAGAAGAAAAAAAGCTGATATGTCCGTTTTTGGTGATGTACTTCTGAGCCTCAACAAGGTTTCCTGTAAGGAAAAGCATTAAAAATATTAATATGAAATTTTTCATGTTCGGTGATTTTATAGTTAAATTAATTAATTATAGATCCTTTTTCCAGCACTACATCGGTATCGTTGTAGCCGGCACAAAATCCTTTAAGTTTGATTTTTTTTGGCAGCCTCAATTTCATCATGGCCTCGTTGTACTTTTTAAGCATGGTTATGCGCACACCCTCTGAACCAAACATGCCTTCTTCAAATGCAAAAACTGCAATTACAAGCGAGTCGACCTGTTCAATTCCTTCAAGTGTTCCACTCACCTCAAGTACTTTTCCATTGTATTTCTGTCCGGCAGATTCAGGATTTTCGCGGCAAGCATAAAACAGATCACTTGCTGAAATTGAATATTCGGCTTTTGTTTTTTCATAATTTGGATGAGGTTTGTTGTAAATAAACATATACCCGCCCACAGCAGCAAGTATGCCGATAAATGCAAGCCCGAGAAATATTTTAATCCATGTTTTCATAACTAATGTTTTATGTTATCCATACAAATTAAATGTCATTTTACGATGAATCAAAGTTTACTTTGCCCAACAGGGAAATTTAGTGACTCAATGAGAGGATTGCTGTGGTGGGTGGAAGAAAATATAAAGATCACAGATTAACAGTTTTGGATTGAAGTTAAACAAAGCTATACAATCAAAAATCCTTTAAGATCATATTCAAAGTTTTCCACTCAACCAATCTTTGAATGGACCAGAGCGTTCGGTACTGGAAATAAAGGACAGGTCAAGTGGAGCTTTCAATTCGACATTTACCCTTGATTTGGAATAGGCGTACATATTGTCGATGGCCTCGAAATTTATAATGGTACTTCGGTTAACCCTGAAAAACTTCAAGGGATCCAACATTTCTTCCAGGGCATCCAATCGTTCATCGATGGGGTAGCGATCGTTGGCAAAGGTATGCAAGTAAACACTTTTCTTATCGGTGTAAAAACAGGCTGCTTCTGTTACTTCAAAGGACTTTAACTTTTGCCCGTACCTAACTAAAAACCGCACTTGCTTTTTTTGGTTATCCTGCTTCATAGCCTCCGAAAGTTTTGTGTAGTCAATACCAGGGTTGGTCACACCTTTAGCAAATTTCAGTTTGAATTTATCAATGGCCTTCCTCAATTCATCTTTATTAACCGGCTTGAGTAAATAATCAACACTATTAACTTTAAAAGCACGGATTGCATAATTATCAAAAGCCGTTGTAAAAATTACAGGCGTTTCCACCTTGACCTGACCAAAGATCTCGAAACTCAAGCCATCAGCAAGCTGGATGTCCATAAGAAGCAAGTCCGGAGGAGAATGTGACTCCAGCCAATTAACGGTTTCCTCAACAGAATCCAAAACTCCAAGAATGTCGAATCCCGGTTCCAGTTCTCCAATGATTTTGGCCAATCTTTTAGCCACAGCTGGCTCGTCTTCTATAATTAAAACTTTCATTTGTTAATAGTTTTTATCTGTTTTAATAACCGGGCAACTGTCAAACAGTTTAGCACAGTATCTATCATTACCTGATCACGGGTAGTGATACTATAAAAAACCCATTTTCTTCCATAACCTTCACTTTGTGTTTACTAAACAACAAATAACGGTGCTGAATGGTTTTAAGTCCAAATCCCGTTGAATCTCCCACGAAAGGTTTTCTTTTCAGTTTATTGCTTACCCGGATAAAACCTTTGTCGGATTTTATTTTAATGGTTAATGGATTTGCACCTGATATTACATTGTGTTTTACTGCATTTTCGAGCAATAGCTGAAGGGTAAGTGGGGGTATCATAGTTGTTGTTGACTCTTCATCAATATCAATATGAACAAGCAGGTTTTCGCCATACCTTTTCTTTTGCAGAAAGACATAGTTTTCTACCAATTCAAGTTCCTCAGCCATAAGGATTAAATCTTTGTCGCGCAACTCCAGAATGTTCCGAAAAAAAACCGATAGACGTTCCACATATTCAATGGCCATTTCTTTATCTTCGTCGATGGCGCTGATAAGAGTGCTAAAACTGTTGAACAGGAAATGCGGATTAATCTGACTCTTGAGCGTTTCGAACTGAAAAATAATTTTCTCTTTTTTTACTTCTTCAGCTCGTTTCATACGTTGTGTCCTTCTCCTGATTATTGTATAAATCAGGATTCCAAACAAGATAATGATGACCAAATAAAACCACCAGTTTAACCAAAACGGGGCTCTGATGGTGAAGGAATAAGTTGCCACATTATTGTTTTCAAAAGACTGGTTTTGCGAAGCCCTTATTTTAAAAGTGTATTTCCCGGGAGGAAGATTTGAATAGGTGGAAGACAAGTCGTTTGTGGTGATCCATTCAATGTCATATCCTTCAAGTATTATCTGGTATTTTACTTTTTCGGGTGCCCTGTACCACAATCCGATATAATCAAAAGTAAAATGGTTTTCATTCCAGGAAAACTCTTGTCTTTCGGCTGGGTTAATTGGTTCCAGGAAAATAGAAACGTTTTTGATCAATACTTTTGGCTGTAGCCTGTAATTGGCAGGTTGTGGATTGTACTTGATCAGGCCGCTTTCGGTTCCTATCCATATGTTTCCCGTTTGTGAAGCAGCCACGGAATTAAATTCCGGATTGATGGGATAAATACCTGATTCCGGACCAAAGGATTGGATGGTTTGATTGTGCTGGTTGTACAATGCAATTCCGTTCTCGTGGACAATCAGTAAATTGTTGTTGGTGTCGGCTACCAGGGCCGATATGGTATAAGCGTTCTCTTTCCATGCCTCTAATTCAACAAACCCATTGCCTTCAAAGTAAAAGATCTTGTTGTCATGTGTTGCACACCAAATCAAGCCTTTTTTATCTTCTGTAATGGTGTAAACCCTTTCACTGGAAAGGCCTTGATCAGTTGTAAAATGATAAAATTTATCGTTTTGGTACAAAGTTACTCCGGTGCCATCGGTAGCAAACCAGACCCTGCCTTTTGTGTCAGCATAAACACAATAAATGAAATTGTTTCCCAGACCTTTTTTTTCATCGAAGCTTTCAAAATTAGCCCTATGTACCTTTATTCCCTTTGAGTAGTTGTAGCGTGATGCCCCACCCAAGGTGGCAAACCAAAAATGATTTTTTGTAGCAGCTATCGAAAGTACATTGTTGTTGATCAGACCGTCTTTTTCGGTAATAAATTGCCCCGAACTGTAGTCGGGATCAAGTCGGTACAATCCTTCACCATAAGTTCCAATCCAGAGATAGCTATTGTGGTCTTCAAACAGGCAGGTTATATTTCTTGGTGATATTATTTTTGGCAGTGCGATTTTTTGAGGCTTTGCATAATCATCAAAAAAAGATTCGTGCCTGAAGAGCCCTTCGCTGGTAGCATACCAAATGAAACTTTCCCGGTCAACCATCAATGCGTGTACATCAGAATAAACTTGCTGCTCACCTGATTTGACATATTCGAAATAATTACCAGGTATCATGATTAGCATATTGCCCCCGAATAACCAAAGGTTGCCCTGATTATCAGAAAATATGCCATCCAGCCTTGGCAGCGATAGCCCATCAAAAGCTTCGAATTTCCTGGCTATTCCCTGTCCCCTTTTATCAAATAGAAGTAGACCTGAACCTTTAGTGGAAATCCAAAGGAGGTCCCGCGATGGAACTATCCCTGACACAGGGCCATAATTCCAGGATTCTAAATCTGATTTTTGTAAAATTTGCCGTGTGTTACTTTCTAATAAACAAAACCCATTGTCGTGTGAACCGGCCCAGATTCTACCAGATTCATCAGCAACCAGCACTTGCATCATCATATCGGGAAGGCCGTCCTCGGGAGTAAGAGTTTGTATCCGGGGCTTACCACTACTCAAATCAATAATACTGATTCCTGCGTCTGAACCAGCCCAAATATTTCCGTTTTGGTCACTAACAAGGTCATAAATATATTGATCGGGGAGGCCCTCACCTTCACCCAGGTGAATGATTGAATCGCCTGAGCCATAACAAACGCCATGTCCGTATGCTGAAAACCACATCCTTCCTGCAGAATCAGATAAAATATCGGTAATCTCAAAACCATTGATCTTTCCTGGTGGATTAAATGAAGTAAACTTATTCCCCTCCAGGATTGCCAGTTCACCCGATTTATACCCAACCCAGACTTTACCATCCTTATCCTGAAAAAGCGAGCTGATTGCATGGTTTTCGGATGTAGTTAAAAGACCTCCTCCTATCAAATCAAATTCCAACCCATCAAATTTCACAAGACCACAGCTTGTCCCCAGCATGATAAAGCCATCATTGTCTTGTACTGCAACATTGATTGTACATTCTCTTAGGTCACCGGGCAAAACAAGGACCTTAAAAAACGGATTCTGCGCAGGGAGTAAAAAGACCAGCCCAAAAAAGAAAATTATAAAATTTAAAGTCCGGTGGAGGAACATGGTTTGGCAAATTTGCTGTAAAAGTTTAGCTGCTAATATAATGAGATTTAACCGGAAAATGTTCACATTATCATTAGTTCTTTTATTTATCGAAAGAAAACCTGGTTAGAAATATTTTTTAATCTTTTTCTGTCACTCGATCTCTTACTAGTCTGGCACTTTGGGCTGGCTCTTCCTTGATGGGGAGATTTCCAGTACAGCAGTCTATGCAGCTGAATGCCCACATCCATGCGGGGAATGGCTTATAACTCTTTCTACGATTGTATCTTACTCCTTTCGTTCAAATTCCAGAGCAACGCTAACATGTATTGATTCGGCAATTTTCTGATATACCATTTTAGGTATTGTAATGTCATGATCGGCCAATACAATTTCAAAATTTGACAGGGCAATAACTTTTCCATCTGAAATTTCCAGGTCTACCTTGATCACCCTTTCCTGTTTTATTCCATGAATGATCAGAATGCCTTTAGCTCTGATTAAATGTTTTCCAGCGGTTGAAAAATCCACATCTTCAATAATTTTTCCTTCAAAAGTAGAGGACGGGTATTTTTCAGCTTCGATATAATTTTCATAGAAATGCTCTTGCTGGAGGGGGCTGTTAAATCCCTTGAAGGAACTGTTTGGAATGATGAAAGCAAAAGTACGTTTAGCCGGATCGATCAATCCTCGAATTTCACTTGTGGAGGCTTTGATCAGTTCCAGCGGAGCATCTGATACAAAGTACACCTCTCCCTTTGTTGTGGAAAGCAAATCAGCACGCCCTTCCTGTGCACAAACAAATAGCGGTAGAAGAAGAATCCATGTGGCAAAAAATGTTTTTTCAACACCAATCATTTTATTATTCTCTAAAGGTTTTGGGTTTAACAATCGTGAAAACCCTTGAAATATTGAAGCCAAAATAAATGTCGCCATTGATCCATTTGCCATTTGTTTCGGTGATGAAACCACTTTCGAAGATCGGATTGGAGTTTGTAAAAAACATCTGGAACACATGGCCACCTGTTTCAAGGTCAAGGCCGATAGAAAACGAATCATCATAATCCAGAGAAACAATCTGGTTGGGGAACACATAAAAATATTCAGCATTTAACGACATGCGATTAGTAAGTTTTACCCTGCCACCAAACCCGGTAGCAAAAATATCGTTTTTGTCCTCTGCTGTAGGAACCAGGTTTTTATGAACGAGCGTTGGTGTTAACTGGAATGAAAGAGATGGGCTGAATTTGCGTGCAATCAATAGTTGGTGTGTAAAAGCAAGCCTTGAAGAAAAATAATTGGTTTGGTCGGTTTCCTGCCATTTAAGTGATGTTATGGCAATGCTACCAAAATATGAAAGCGACAAGGGCATATTTACAGCGCCGGTACTTTGCCTGAGGATTTTTGTTTTGATGTAACCATCGAAGGTTTTTTTGTATGAACTGCGCCCAATTCCAACGGCAAGCCAGTCGGTGATCCCATATTCAAAACCCAAACGAATGGTAGCCTGATCAAGCCCGAAAAATTCATAGGCCCCGGTATTGATCCTTCCAAAATGATGCTGTATTAAAAATACCAATACCCCGGGAGCTGGATTTTCGATGGACTGGCCTAAAACCACCTTAGTTGTTTTAAAGGTGGCATATTCATAATTAATGGTTTCTTCGTCGTTTTCCAGCAGCGACATTAAATCATCCTGTGCAGCAGTTGGGCGATGAATTAAAATTACCAGGCAAAGGATTAAGAAAATCAGTAAAGGATTTTTATGTTTCATATTCATTGCATTTTCAATTTAATCATTGGGAGCATCATTCTCGATCCATATCCCGATTTTTTTCAGGTCGCAATCGCTCAGCTTATTCCCTCCCTGTGGCATGGGAGAGTAACCAGATTCATGATTGATGGCCCCCCAGAAACTTCCGTCGTCCACGATAATTTTCAGACCGCTATAGGTGTCGGTAATAATACCTGCTGATGGATCGGTTGAACCATGGCATGCATTACAATTGGCTGTCATTATCGGGGCCACTGTTCCTGAGTAGGTAATGTTTAATGTGTCGCAGGCCGGAGGTATGGGATAAAGGTCTTCCACATTATCGTAGTAGCACGAATTAAGTCCCCATGCCAGAATAACAAGCAAAATAACGAGACTAATGTTTCTGGTGAATTTAGTTGTTAGGTGTTCCATCATCTATCCATATTTGTATTTGGGTGATTTTACAATCTGAAAGTTTCATGCCATTTTTTGGCATGGGTGAGTACCCTGCTTCGTGCCTTATAGCTCCCATAAGTGATCCATTGTTGGCCAGCGTAGCAAGATCAGCATGGTTTTCAATGCTAATTCCTCCTGAAGGATTTCCACCACTATGGCATCCAAAACAATGGTTTTGAACAATGGGCCAAACCGTTCCTGAAAAAGTAACATTGATGGTGTCACATTCCTCATCATCGCAATAATTGTTGAGAGCTCCCTGTGCGATCCAGTTAAATACAGCTGCTTTCTGCTCAGCTGTAAGCGGGCTGCGAGGAGGTGGAGGCATTATGTCATCGGGGTCATCTTCGATCATTACTTTATACAGTTTACTTTCCCTGGGATTGAAAGGTTCAACATCAGCTGTGTTCATGATGCTGTTATAGTCCGTTAAAATAATACGCTCGGTAGCTGTTCCAGGATCGTGACAACCAATAACGCCGCATGATGATTGAAGCAGTGGTAAAATGGTGTTTTGAAAATACACTGTGTCAGGATCGCAAGGTATTCCTCCGGGTGGTGACGAAAATGTAGTGTCCCTGATCCAGATATCCAATTGTGAAATTTCACAATCAGGAACCATTAAACCTGAGGGAGGCATTTCTGTGTAACCCAGCTCATGTTTAATTACCCCCATCAGAGTTCCGTTTTCGGCAAGGAATGCTACTGTGTTGTAATCGGTGAAATCAAAACCTGCCTCAGGAGTCGGCCCGCTATGGCAGCTCAGGCAAAATTGTTCAAGAATTGGTACGATAGTCCCCGGATAAGTTACGGATATAGTGTCGCAGTCGGGCGGTGGAGGCTCAACAAAAGTTGTATCTTCAATCCAAATCTCTATCTGACGGATTTCACAATCGGTAAGCTTCAGACCGTTTGGAGGCATGGCTTCAAACCCACTTTCCTGGCGAATGCTGCCCAACAAAAGGCCACTTTCGGCCAGTTCGGCAACAGTATTGTAATCTGTAAAGTCCAAGCCGGCTTCTGGCGATGGGCCGCTGTGACAATCCAAACAATATTTTTCGAGCGTTTTATAAACCGTTCCCGGATAGGTAACATGGAGGGTGTCACATTCTGTTGGTGGTGGTTCGGTAAAAGTAGTGTCGCGCACCCATATTTCGATTTTTGAGATGTCACAATCCGATAGTTTAGCCATTCCCTGTGGCATGGGTTCATAGCCCTCTTCGTGGCGAATACTTCCCAGCAGGGTCCCGTTTTCAGCCAGAGTAGCCACGATGCTGTAATCGGTAAAATCCAGACCCCCATCAGGAGTTTCACCACTATGGCAACTCAGGCAATATTGTTCAAGGATTGGATAAACGGTTCCCGGGTAACTTATATTCAACGTATCGCATTCTGTTCCACCACCATTATCACCACCAGGGCCAGGCATTTCATCGGGTTCATGTTTACATGATTCCATCACAAGGAAACTACCGGCAAGCAGAACTAATAGGGAAAAATAAATCTTCTTCATCTTTTTATTGTATTGGTCTTACACAGCAATCAGTATTATTCTCTCATGCATAGATAATACGATTATTGTTTTGGAAAATGTAAAGGTATCTAAAATAGGAAAAGAGAACACCGAATGGGAAAATACGATGGCTGAATGAAAAGACGAGTTAGCTCTTTGAAAACCTGTTAGACTTTAACCCGGACCAATCTGCCTTGATAGTGGCGAAAAAAATATAAACCTGACCAAATCAGATGTATTGTTGACAACAACAACGAAGTTTTAAATTACTGTTAACTTAAATCCACTGCCGTGAATGTTTACAATTTCAATGGTGGGATCATCTTTGAGATACTTGCGGAGTTTGGTGATAAATACGTCCATGCTGCGGGTGGTGAAATAGCTGTCTTCGCCCCAGATTTTTTTAAGGGCCATTTCGCGAGGCATTACATCGTTCATTTTCAGGCAGAGCAGGCGCAACAATTCGGCCTCCCTGGGTGAAATTTTAATGCTTGTTTCATCTTTCGAAATTATTCTGTGGGGATAGTTGAACTTATACAGGCCAATTTCAAACTCATCTTTGTCATGTTCATTTTTATCCTGTTGATCGTTTCTTTTAAGGATGGCCTGTATCTTACAAAGCAACACTTCCGAATCGAAGGGTTTGGTGATATAATCGTCAGCACCGATGCTGTAGCCTTTAAGGATATCTTCTTTTAATGTTTTGGCAGTAAGGAAAATCAATGGAATGTTTTTGTTTATAAAGCGAATTTCGTGGCCAATTTGAAAACCATCGACATTGGGCAACATTACATCAAGAATACAAATATCAAAATCGTCGGTTCGGAATTCCTTAACTGCATGTTTTCCGTCATCCACCCAATGCACATAATAATCATGTATTTCGAGGTAGGACTTCAAAACCGTCCCGAAATTATGATCATCCTCCACCATAAATATCCTGATTTTGTCTCCCATTATTCCTGGTTTTTGAAAGGTAAAAATACATGAAAAACGCTTCCCTTGCCCGGCTCGCTTTCCAGGGAAACCTTGCCGTTGAAGGTTAGTACAATAGCTTTTACATAACTCAGCCCCAGCCCAAATCCTTTTATGTTGTGTATGTTCCCCGATGAGACCCGAAAAAATTTATCGAATACTTTCTCCTGCTCCTCCTTGCTTATTCCAATACCATTGTCCTTAACTGATATTATTATCCCGGTTGCGTTGTTGTCGGTTGTAAGCTGTATTTGGGGGTGTTCACCTGAGTATTTAATGGCGTTATCCAACAGGTTATTGATGATGTTGTACAAATGGATTTCATCGTTTGTTATCAGGGCCTGTTGGGCATTAAGTTCCACTACGAGTTCTCCGTTTCGTTTTTCCAACTGCAACCCTATATTTTTAACCGCCCGCTCAATTATTTCATGCGCATCCACTTCCCTGATGTTGAAGTTAAAGTCCCGCTTATCAATCAGTGCCATTTGAAGAACGTTTTCTACCTGGGTATTCATTCTCCGGTTTTCGTCGCGGATAATGTTTGTAAAATCTTTAACCTTTTCAGGATGCGAAAGGACTTTAGGATTATTAATGGAATCGACCGCAAGTGATATGGTGGCTATTGGTGTTTTAAATTCGTGGGTCATGTTATTAATAAAGTCCGATTTGATATCGGCAATTCTTTTTTGTTTAAGGATTACCCTGATTGTTACTGAAAAGGTAATGAGAATGATAAGGGTAAAAACAAGAGACCCAACCAACAGTAAGAAAATCGACCGCAGCACATGCATGTTTTCGTCGGGGAATGTGAGGAGAAGAAAGTTAGGTGTGTGCAAAATATCATTTGGAAAAAGGCCTGTCCTGAATTGGGTTCCTAAATTATTTACATCAAAATTCTGAGAGCTAACCGGAATAAGTGCTTCATCAGAACCAGAAATAACAGCAAATTCAAATGGTATGATTACACCCCTGTCAGTTAAAGATGATCTGATAATGTTGCCCAGGTAATCTTTATCTAATCTTGAGCTAATTGGTGTGTTTACACTCTCAACCTCAACAACCAGTTGCTCAAACATTCCCTTCAAAACTTCCGCACGCTCATCCACCTTTTCTTTGTTGCTTTTTATAATCACCCTTGGCTGTGGCTGTTCTTTGAGTTTATCTATAACAATCACATTGTCTTTGTTATCAACAAAAACCTGCTGTGGGTGGCCATCATTGCTCATCCAAACATCCTCCGTTCTTTCAATATCATGGTCGGGTATATTAATATGATAGCTGAAGGAGGTTTTTGAAGAATCCATATAGGTGTGAATCTCGTAGGTGGTTCTTAATTCTTCCTCTATCCACCCGATGTTTCCATCAGAAACATGAAGCTTTTTAACCCGGTTTTGCAGGGTGTCAGAAACTTTGAGTTGCACTTCACGAATCGAATCAAGGTCCATGGTTTTGTATGAAAACACATTGCCAATCTGGTCCATGTTATCCGAAAGGATCAGGTAATTCTCATTTTTCTCAAGCTGTACCACCACATCACTCAGCGCCTCGTTAACCGAACGGTTGAACTGTTCGGTTTCCACTTCGATGGCATTCTTAATCCAAAAGGATTGAACAAGAATTATCCCAACCAAAGAAACGCTCATCAGGATAATGATCAATGTGATGCTTTTGCGATTCATGAAACAAAATTACAAATAATTAAAGGCCTTTTTTTAACTTTAACTTTTCATTAACCTTTGTTAACGAAGCCTTAACGTATGCTATCTTTGCCGGACTTTAACGTTTTCTTAACTTTTGTTAACCGGATATTAACTTAATGAGGGTGCCTTGTGGTATAGTTTTGCATCGTGGACATTAGAAGTCATGTTAACAAATATCACATAGAAATAATATAAAACACAGGAGAACAGATTATGAAACGTATTTCAATTAACATTCAAACCATTGTTGCGGTAATATTTACACTGCTTTTTGTTACTGCAGCCGTAACTACACTATTTGGACAGGAAGTGGAGAAAGAGATTAAAAAAGAACGTACGAAAATTGTGACCCTTAAAATCACAGAAGATGAAAACGGCAAAGTAACATCCATCGACACCACCATGGTTTTTGAAGGAGATGAAGCAATGAAAAGCCAAAATAAATTCATTTACAAATTCGATTCGGATGACTCTAAACATGGCGAAGAGGATGTGATGATATGGGTTGACGACATGCACAATGTACATAAATTAGGTTCACATGATTCATTGATATTTATTGGTGAAGGCGGCCACATAATGAAGTGCGACAGCATGATGAAGGTGATGGTTAAGGTAGACTCGGACGACGAAGACGTTCTTATTGATATTTTGGAAGATGGTAAACAGCACGTTTATAAATACAAAATCGACAGTGACATTGAGGGAGATTCGATTCACATGATCATTCAGCAACACCTTGATAACATTGAATGTAAAGACATCGATAAACTCATCATGAAACATGGTGGTAGCGGCAGTCATGCTGTATTTATTACTGATGAGGGTAATGTTGAATTATTAGATGAAGAAGGAACCAGAAAAATCATGATTAAAACCATTGGCACAGATGGTGAAGGAATAGTAAAGGATACAATAATTGAAGATGGCGACCATAAAATCATCATCAAAACCAGTTGCTCACGCGATGGAAAAGAGGAGAGAACTGTGAATGTTTTTACTACCAACGAAAATGGTGATAAAGATGTTGAAAAGATAGTTACAAAGGAAATTACAGTAGAAGTTGACGGCGATAATGTAAATGTTTGGACTACAGATGAAGGAGAACAATACACTGTTGTAACCAAGACAATCACCCTGGAGTTACTCGACCCGGAAGAAAATGAATTGAAGGACCTTAAAAATGCTGGCGTAAATACCAAAAAACGTGATCTGGATGTTGAAAATCTAAAGTTTTCTCCCAACCCAAGCGATGGCAAAATAAACCTGAGTTTTACGCTTGAGGATCAAAAAGAAGTAACCATCAACATTTACGATATCAATGGCAACGTGGTTTATACCGAGACAGTAAGGGATTTCCAGGGCACATACCAAAAAGAGATAGATATATCTGATAAGGGGACCGGTGCCTTTTTTCTCCAAATCGTCCAGGGATTATACGACGTCATCAAAAAGATCATTATTCAATAATTTCAACATTCTTTCTGGACTACAATAAAAAAAGGGGCTTTGCGGCCCCTTTTGGTTTTTTTCATAAAGCTATTTATTCATTACCTCGTTTCAACTCATCTTCTTTGGCTTGCTTTTTAGTGATCATGTAATAGATCAGCAAACTAATTCCACCACAGATGAAAGTCATTGCAAAGTAAGCCACTTCTTCCTGCATTGATGTGGATTCGGACAGTAGATTTCCCAAAAGAATTCCTACCGCTATTCCAATTAAGAGTAAACCAAACTTGAGTGACCCGTTCGATTCTTTATCCATTTTAAGGCTGGATGCATCAGCACCATGCTGGATCAATGTGAGACGTTCTCTTTTGCGTACAACAAAATAAACTATTGCAACAATCATTGCGAAAAACCCTAAAGGAACCAAAATTTCTACCATTTTTATTTTAATTTATGTGTTAAAATTTTCTTGTGTCACCCTCTTTGACGCAGGTGAAAAGGTCTGGTTACAATAATATTTTCTAAGCTAAGGGAAATTGTGTTGATGGGGAGAAGGTAATGGGTATAAGGTATAAGTGTGTGTCTGGTCCAGTAAATCTATTTCGGAATATGATATTCTTTCTGAGCTAATTAATCCTATTCCATATAACCTGTACCTTTTCTCTCTTCCTTAATCAATCATGTTTTTATAGTGCTCATAGCGGTCAAGGATGTCGATTACATACTTGTAGGGCTCCTCGCCCCGGCAATAGCCATAAAATACAACTGAGTCGTTATAATATTTAGGATCGGATTTGTTGAGGAGGAAGTAATCTACATTATCATTCCATACGTCCGGATTTCGACTGTATTTTGAGGCAAGCCGCCTTGCATCAAACACATGCGCAATCCCGGCATTATAGGCAGCCAGCACAAATTTCATCCTTTCTTCGGGGTCACTTATCAAGTCTACAAAACGTTTATCCAGAGCCTGAAGGTGAAGAATTCCGGCTTCAATGTTTTCTCCGGGTGATGCCTCGGTGTCGATGCCATAAATCTCAGCTGTTCCCGGCATCAATTGCATTAATCCAAAGGCACCCATCCAGGAGGTAGCATCAGGCTGAAACCTCGATTCCTGGTAAACCATCGATGCAAGCAAGCGCCAGTCCCAATCGGTATCAATGCTTTTCTCCTTAAGCAAATCGTCCCAAACCGATATTTTACCACTTCTAACCGAATAATACTTGTGTGCATATTGCAGGGAACGCGGATTAACGAAATACTTGTTGTAGGTAAAACGGGCAATTTTAGTGTCCTTAAAGCCCGTAAGCCATTCATCAACATGGTTCCTGAGACTATCGTTGCCACTCCTCACTGCCCAGGCCACATTTTGTGGGAAACTAATGGGTGTTGAGACATCAATTTCGGGATAATATTTTTGGTTTACTATGGCAATGTGTTCATCGCAAACGGTATATGGTATTTCACCATTTGACACCATTTCGATAAGTTTTTCAGAATCACGTGGAAATTCCACAACCATAATGCTGTCTCCAATCTCTTCCTGAAGGTTCTTCAGTCGGCCACTGTAAGATGAATTTATGGGGACATAAACCATTTTACCGGACAGGTCCAATGGGTTCCTGATAAGGTGAGATTCCAGCTCATCATAGGTTTCCATCTTCCTCCAGTTTTTTGGTTTTTTCTGAACCAGTACCTGGCGGGTTTGAGTCATAGGTAAAGTAAAGTCAACCAAGTTGTTTCTTTTGCCCGTTATTGTTAAACCCATTGCAATCAGATCCACCTTTTCGGAGTTCAGGTCTTCAAAGGCTGCATCCAAATCATTGTTTACAATAATTTCCAAATCTACACCCAGATGTTTGGCGTAGGCTTTCAAAAGCTCATATTGATAACCAGCAGGTTCGCCCCTGTAAATAAAATAATTTGTGGAATTGTAATCGGTGGTAGCTACCAGGGTTCCTCTTTCAAGAATACGTTCGAGAGACCTGTCGAAAACTTGTATTCTTGGATCTTTAAATTCCATCTCTTCATGTGTGTCGCATGAATGCAGAATAAAAAGAGCGAACATTGCAAATACAAAAATAATTTTCTGTTTCAATTGCGCAGTTTTAATAATCGTTGGCTAAATTATAAAATAATATTTATTATCGTGTTGACAATGACAATTTTACAAAACATTAACGGTTTAAAGTAAGACAAAACAACAATAAATTTCAATGGCAGACAGGTTATGGGAATCAACAATTTTGCTTCACCGTTTTCTGATCAACCGGCTGATTGTTAAAAAAATGTGCTAATTTCGGTCGATACTCAACCAAGCATATTTATTATGAGTCATAAGGCTTTTGTTGTGCTTTTATTCTCTATGATGTTGGTCTATGGATGTAGCAACAATCCAATAAACAATTATTCAATTAAAGTTGATCATTTCGACCTTCAAACACAAAACAACATCAGGGGTTTGTCGGTAGTTGATCTAAATATAGCCTGGGCAAGTGGCACGGGAGGTATTTTTGTTGTTACCAACGATGGGGGTAAAAGCTGGAAAACAGATAGTATTGCCGATGCCGGGATGCTGGACTTCAGATCTGTTCATGCATTTGATGAACAAAACGCAATTCTAGTATCTGCCGGAACACCAGCCAGAATTTATAAAACCATGGATGGAGGCAAGTCATGGAACATTTCCTTTTCGAGCGATGATCCGGCGATTTTTTTCGATGCTATTTCTTTCTGGAACGCAAATGAAGGATTGGTAATGGGTGATCCGGTTGAGGGTAAGTTATACTTGTTGAAAACCAATGATGGCGGAGTAACATGGAATAGAATATCTCCGGCGGCCATACCTCCCAGCATGGTTTCTGAAGGTGGATTTGCTGCAAGTGGAACCTGCCTAACTGTAGATGGATCTGAAAATGCATGGATTGGAGTGGGGGGTGATAGCGCAAGGGTATATCGCTCAAGCGACCAGGGTTTAAGTTGGGAAGTTCACCAGACACCGATACTTTGTGGCAGCCAAATGAAGGGCATCTATTCGCTGGCTTTTAAAAACGGAAATAATGGAATAGCCCTTGGTGGAGAATGGAATGTGAAAAAACCACCGAAAAGCAGGGCATTTACAACAAATGGGGGAATTAGCTGGGAACTTGGACAGGGAGTAGATTCCTATTGCTCGGGAGGGTGCTTTGTAAAAAATGATATTTTCCTAGCTTGCGGGCAATCAGGGATTGATATTTCAACTGATGGTGGCCGGAACTGGAAAAATATCAGCGACCTCCATCTTTATGGAATTAAGTTTGATAAAACCGGAACTGTTGGCTATGGAACCGGCCCCGGAGGACAGATCGTTAAATTACTTTTGGCTGAGGAAAAATAAATTGGGAATGCTTTCCGTACGTTTCTGTTAGTATAACTTCTTAAATGTTTTCTCCAGGCTCTCCAGATGTTCATTCGCAAAATCAAGATGGGTAACCATGCGTATGGTTTGTTTTCCAAATGGAACCACAAAAATCCTGTTTTCAGCAAGTGTGGCCATAAATTTTTCTGAGGCCATGGAATCCATCAGTCGGAACATAACAATGTTGGTTTCAACCGGCAAAACCTCCTCAACAAAATGCAAACGGCTAACAATTTCGCCAAGTTGTATGGCCCTTTTGTGATCTTCTCTCAATCTCAAGATGTTGTTATCCAAGGCGTAAATTCCTGCTGCAGCAAGATAACCTGCCTGCCTCATTCCACCACCCATCATTCTTCTGAACCGGCGTGCTTGTTTTATGAAAGCCTTATTGCCAAGCAGTAGAGATCCCACGGGTGCACCAAGGCCTTTAGAAAGACAAATAGAAATCGAATCGAAAGTTGAACCGTACTGGTTTGGTGAGATTTCTGTTTCGACAAGCGCATTAAAAAGCCGGGCGCCATCAAGGTGAAGTTTTAATTCATTTTTGGTGCATACTTTTTTTATTTTTTCAATCTCGCCGAAATCCCATATACTGCCACCTCCTTTGTTGCTGGTGTTTTCGATAGAAACGAGTTTTGTAACAGGGTGGTGAACATTTTCACTGTTGATATTCTCGACAACCATTTCATCTGTAAATTGTCCACGCACACCATCCATCAACCTTATTGAACAACCCGAGTGAAAAGCAATGCCACCTCCTTCGTGAATATATACATGGGCCGTTTTGTCACAAATCACCTCATCTCCTGGGTTGGTGTGCACCTTAATAGCAAGTTGGTTGGTCATTGTACCGGAAGGGCAAAAAAGTGCAGCATCCACCCCAAATAAGTTTGCAGCTTTACTTTCAAGTTCAATCATTGTTGGGTCTTCCTGAAAAACATCATCACCAACTTTTGCCGAAAACATAGCTTCAAGCATTCCTAAGGTGGGTTTGGTCACTGTGTCGCTGCGGAGGTCTATTTTCATCGTAGAGTAATTATTATTAATGTAGCGGCAAAAATAGCTTTTTGTATCAGTAATCCCTTATACATCGTATGCTAAAATGTTCATTGGCAGGATGGCGAAAATGTGATATTACATCCTCACTATCATAGTCAATAAAGATATAATTGCCATAGAAAGAGGTGAAAAACCTGGCAGATTTACCGAATGCCTCGGGTATGCTATCCCATGTTAAGCTACCTGCAGGCCTTGCTGAAAAGCCACTTTCGTTGCTTGCCCCTTGATTAGGAAAAGCCCAGCGTTGGGTTCCTGTTTCCTTTAATTTGCCTCCTGCAACAGCCCAACCTCCCAGGTGTTCTATTAGTTTATTCCAATCAGCCTGGCTCGGTAAATGCCATTCTTCAGGACAAACACCTTCACCCGAAGCAATATGCGTGCGATATAACAAGCCGTATTCTGCATCTAAATCCGGGTGATCATTGGCCGATGCCGAATATTCGTTTTTATACCTGAGGTTTTCCATCATCCAAACCTGTTCACCAATTTCTACCAGGTCGTAGGTGTTTCCATCCCTTGAATCTGTGAGCACTGTGGCCGGAACATAAGTCACAATTTCAATGTTTATCTCAGCTTCAGTTTTTAGCCCCGAAAAATCCGTGGCTTCGGCTTTTATAACGTGAACTCCAATTTCATAGCCTTCAGTATCCCAATAAATTTCATAAGGGCCTTCATCAAAATTTGCAACCTCAATTGCATCAATTAAAAAAATGTATTGGCCTTTGTAATCCTCTTCAGAATTAATTGCAGTTATTTTAATACTTCTGCCTTCAACAACCTTTGAATTGGTTTTCGGATGTAGTGTTATAGCATTAGGTGGTGGGTTTTCCTTCTTTTTGCATTGTAAAGCCAAAATGCTTAATAAAAGCAATGCAACAATTGTAAGGACGACTCTCATTATCTGAAATTTGGAATTTATTGTTGAGTTTTACCCATACTTGTTTTGTCGCTCCAAAAATACTTAAAAACCTGATTTCGATATAAGAAATTAGCTATCTGTTTGAAAGCATTAGCATTTTAAATCTATTAAAACATGGAAAGTTGGAAAGTTGGAAAATGAGGCATTATAAACGATATTTTCGTCCAGTTTTCCATCCTTCCCAGCCTTTGCCGGCAGGCAGGCATTTTTCCAAATTTAGAAATGAAATATTATTCATTGGTTGTCAGTGTTTTATTTTATCCCTTATTTCGAACTGACGTTAAAAGGAATAAGCTATCCCAAATAATTTACAACTGGCAACTTTTACTAATTTTACAAACAAAACTACTATGAAATTTCACGACCTCATCCATCAGCGCGAAAGCATCAGGAATTACGATCCTGACAGACCGGTAGAAAACGAAAAACTCAATCTCATACTTGAAGCTGGCAGGATTGCTCCCTCGGCCGCAAATCGCCAACCCTGGCGTTTTTACCTGGTTTCAAGCCCGGAATACCTTTCAAAAATACGCACTTGTTATGCCCGCTCGTGGTTCAGTGACGCTCCTCATGTGCTCATTGTGGCAGGTAAACGACATGAAGCCTGGACACGCCAATCTGATGGGTATAATGCACTTGAAACTGATCTTACGATTGCCATGGATCACATGATCCTGGCCGCTGAAGCCGAAGAAATCGGCACCTGTTGGATCGCTGCTTTCGATCCGGAGAAATTACAGCTTACAGGGATACTGGGTCCTGATGAGGAGGTTTTTGCCATGACACCGTTAGGCTATTCCTGTGATGGATTTGTAAAGCGTGCAATAAAGGACAGAAAGCCATTTGAAGAGGTGGTGAAACGGCTTTAAAAAAATGATTAAAATCAAATGACAATTAAAGAACTTTTAAGAAGTGAATTGTCGAAACGGCATGCAGTTGAAATTGCCCGGATGTCAAAAGAAAACCTATTGATTTATGATGAACTGTGGGCAATTGCCATTAGCGATGAGCTGCCAATCAATTGGCGGGCGGCATGGGTGATAAAAGGAATCTGGGAAACAAGCCCTGAAATGGTTGTACCCTACCTTGGGCAAATGCGACAGGCTCTGCCAGCAATCACACAACATGGAGTGAGACGCGAATTCCTGAGAATGATTTCTGAATATCCCCCACCCGAAGATGAGGAAGAGTTGGGCATACTTTTGAAATGTTGTTTCGATTGGCTGGCCAGTCCATTGGAGCCCGTAGCTATCAGGGTGCACTCGATGGAAATCCTTTTTCTGATCAGTATACAAATACCTGAGATCATTCCAGAACTTAAAACCACCATTGAAGTGGCTATGCAGGAAGGATCAGCCGGAATGGTAAGCCGTGGTCGAAAGAAATTGAAGGCGCTTCGGGAAAAGTAGGTGGGCTAAGGTGTAAAGTATTGGGTATAAGTTTGCAATCATGCCTGGGTAGTATTGACCTTTACCCCGAGCCCAATTCTTTTTACAAATCAAATCTCAATTATTTTTCCTGTGCCATTCTGAATAAAGTCGGATTGGAAAGCATCCTTAAATAGTTTCATGGTCAGTTTGCCTGTGCAATGAGAGGGCGCTACTTTTTCCACCCCCATTTTTTTAAATCCATCTATTATTTCTAGTGCTTGTTGACGGTTGGCTTCCTGGGTGTGAAACCCACCCATAACCAAAAAAACATCTTTTTGGAACTTCTCTATAAAGCATGAAACCATTCTGTCGATGCCGGGATGTGCACATCCGGCAATGATCACCAAGCCTTTTTTTGTATCAATCACCAGTGCCTGTTCCTTGATTTGAAAACCCATTTCTCCGGAAAGATAGATGTCTTTTGATATACGCTTACAACTGCTTTTCAGACATGCTTTGCCCCCCAAATCCTCAACCTGGTCTTCATATTCACCATCCAGCGAAGAGGGCAAAAATACTTTCATACCAGGGTTTTTGCTTAGGACATTAAACACATTACCGGTGTGGTCACCATGATGATGTGATATGACCATGGTCTGAACCGTGGAGATGTCAATCCCTAACACCTTTAAATTATGAACAAAGATATCTTCCCGGTTACCGGCATCAAACAGAATGGTATCGTTTTCATGAATAACCAGGCAGGAAAAGCCCCAGTCGGTACGTGTTAAGGTATTGGTTTGATAGCTATCATAAAGGGTAATAATCTCGACATTATCTGCCTGTGGGAAAAGCAGATTGCAAGAGATTAGCATCGAAAAAAAAATAGTCAATAGCGGTCTCATGGTTGTGATAATCAAAGTCATATTATTATAATCATCAATTGTGCCGTTTAACATAAGACGCAAATATTCAGGGTATTGTTACACTTTATTTTTGTGCTGGAAATTGTTGCGGCACAATTTCGGACAGCTGGTGTACGTATTCGCACACCATAAAAACAGGTTTACCACCAGGGGATTCATTTATTTAAATGATTTTTTAAAATGTGAATAATTCTTATTTTCGCCATTCACCAACAATTAAGTGATCAGTGAATAACATGAAAACGGGGATTCTTAAAACGATACAGAACTTCATTAAGAAACATCAACTTGAAAGCCTGAAGGATGTAGCACTTTTTATTATCATTACATTAGTTATTCATTTCTTATGGCGGTATTGGGCCAACCAATTGCATTATGTGCCAATCAATGATTTTATGTCAGACGCCCAGGCATGGATGGCAAACGGAGTTTACAGGCAAAGTGTTTGGTTTGTGCAACATATTTTAGGCATCGAACTTTCTCTGGTCAGGGAAAGCAACTCGATGTACTTTAGCAACGAAAGTTATATGTACATCAACAGGAGTTGTTCGGGGCTTAAACAAATCATGCAATTTGTGATCCTGATGATGATATTTCCGGGACCCTGGAAAAAGAAACTCTGGTTTATTCCTTTGGGGATCTTCATTATACATCTCACTAATTTATTCCGGATCATTGGCCTTTCTGTGGTGTTGGAAACAATCCCGGAATACTGGCAATTCAGCCATGACTATATTTTCAGGCCACTTTTTTATGTGGTGATCTTCTTTATGTGGGTATGGTGGGTCGATAAGATTTCGAAAAGAAATAAGGCTAAAAACAAAAAAGCAGCCCGATAATCATCGAACTGCTATTGTATAAAATATTTTACTGAATCTATTTGAGTTCAAAAAAGCTTTCGCCGATTTGATTACCATCAGCATAAAGTGAAACATTGTAGCGACCAACCATGGCTTTGCCTTCTGAATCCCATTTATCCCAATACAAACATAGATCCATTGCCTCTCCTTTGTAATCAATTTCTTTCTTGATCGAATATTGCAACTTGGTCTCCCCGAAATCAAAAGCGTATTTATCCGATTTATCGATAACCAGAATCACATTATCGGGGCGCGCAATTCTGAGATAAACATTTTTCATTCCCGGTTCTATGAGGCTGTTTTCACTTAATGTAAAACAAACCCTTACACGGTCGGTGCGGCTTGCCTTATTGGTTTCCTTTTGATGTGCGTTACGCTGCCTTACACCTGTTGCAACAATATTGTATGCACGAAGGACAGCAGCCTGGCCAACAATCTCTTTTAGCTCTTCCTTTTCCTCAACAAGTTCGGTAACCTTAATCTTTTCAGAACGATAGTTTTCGCGTATTCTTTGGTTCTCTTCCTTCAATTCCTGGTTAACAGTAAACATCGAATCCATTTGCCTTACATAACCTTGAGCAGCAATTTGAAGGCGGGCCATTTTTTTCTTGATCTTATAATAGTCCCATTTGTAGTTAAGCAGTTGCTTGATCTCTTTCGCGTTGGCAAGAATAACACTGTCTTTTGCTGTCAGAGAATCGGAAAGTTGACCATACTCGGTCTTAACCTGGTTGTGTTGATCCATAAGTAAATCAAGTTCAGACTGTAACTCAATTTTTATTTGTTCTTTTTCGCCCATCAATCCCTCAACCTGCGATTTTGTTGTAAAGTATAGATACCCGACAACAATAAGTGCAACGAGTAAAACAATAGATAAAACTATGAGTAGTACCGGCTTTTTATTCTTCCTGTTTTCGACTTGTTCCGACATCGTTTAGTAATTTAGTATTTAATAATAACGCTAAGGATTTAAGTATCTGACTTTTTAAAAAGAATTTGCAAAAGTAGTATTAATTACGAGTGGAAAAATATTTTGATAATCTAAAATTAGTAAGGTAAATCTTTTTGGCGGCCGCTTTTGTTCCATTCGGGAATTTTAAATTTATCTCCTGAACGATGATTGATCTCTTCCATCCAGGCATCGGGATAGCCAACCTCCTGAATCCCTCCATTTTCATCCTTCACGTAACCATCATTGTATTTTGTGATGAGAGCCTCACCAAGAGCCAGCCATTGTTGATGGACTTCTTCGCCAATTTTATTGGAATATTGGGTGAGTATTTTACTGCGTTTTTTTAAAGGAAGATCAACCACTATTTTTGCTATGGAATCCTGTTGAGTAATAAGATTCTTCTCGATCCCACTTTGTAGCTTCTGAATATCTTCGATCATATAGGAATATTTCAGATTGGCAAAATTCGAAACAAAATTAAAGGCCCACCACATCGACTCCCTTGAGAATATATTGATGTCGCCAATGGTAAATGGTTCGGGGACTGTGGTGTTTCCAACATAGATTGGAACATAACATGTAAAATAGGTGTCGTCTACACCAAACCAACAAATGCCACCCACATCATCGGGAAGCCATGAACGCATTTGGCCAATGAATGAAAATGCGGTGTTGTAGGTTGAAATCGGACGTTCCCACGAGTACCGTTCATCATTATCACCATCCCAAAATAATGGCCTGCATCGGTTGGGGGTTCCAAATGGGCCTGCGTCTACTCCCTTTGTCATATCAAATTCAGTTCCTTCATAATGATCCCTCACCAAACTCATCACATCCTCCAGACCCAGTTTTTTATCAGGTTTAATCCAGAGTGGATAACGTTCGGCACCTTCCACCCCACGACAAAAATCTGAAGACAGATCCATGGAGGGTGCTGACCTTCTGAAAAGACTCCACACACGCGACTCGCAATATTTCAAACGATCTGGTGACTGAGGGTTATATACATCGTTAAACCGAAAGGGCTTTCCGGAATTGGGATCATAATATCCTTTGTCAACAGCAAAGCTGATCACATTTTCAGAATAAATGCAATTTTCAGGATCATCCAACGGAAACTCTCCAATCCGCGCCATATTGGAGTGGGCCGAAATATATCCATCAGGAATTCGCACAGCCACCCAAACAGCACCTTCACCATCGGTACCTGTTCCAATCATTTCGAGTATCCATGCCTCGTTGGGATCAACCAGTGAGAAAGATTCACCTTCGCTACCATAGCCATATTGTTCGGCCAACGAAGTGATCACCTCCACAGCTTCACGTGCAGTTTTAGCACGCTCCAGAGCCAGGGTCATAAAGTGCCAGTACTCCAGGTATTTCGAATGATTCCACAACTCTTCTCTTCCCGTAAATGTGGTTTCACCCACCGCCAGTTGATATTCGTTCATCTGGAAACCTATTACGGCGTTGGTATGTGGCACCTGGTGAATTTTTCCTTCAACACCATTCCGACCACTTTTAAAGGTTAATGAATCCCCAGGTTTATGATCTTTAGCAGGTGTGTTATTTAACCGATAAAGCCATTCCCCATCGTTAGTGTAAACCAAATAAGCCGATCCATCTTTTGAAGCTCCCTTGGTTACCAGGAGATTGGTGCAGGGGTAGGCCTTAATCATAAATAATCCTAATATTATTAATAACGAACCCCGAGTCAATATTTTGAAAATCATATTAGTAAAATTTTAAATCAATACTGTGATATTGATTATCACTGTTATTGGTGGAATTGTCCGTATATGAATAGAGACGTAGCATGCTACGTCTCTATACTATTAAATGTTCATGCAAAGAAACCCGATTTTCAAGGCATCGTTCACTCTATACCTTTCTTCCTTCTAGTGTCCGTCGCCAATTACCTTAAACTGGTCACCGGTCTCATCAACAATTCTTTTATACCAACCCTCGCCGTAACCAGGTTGTTTCACTTTTGGATTTTGCTGCCCGGGATTTGGGGCTTTTACGTTTCCATCCATATACCTCATAAAAAGGTATTTGTAAAAATCTTTCCATTCGTAAGTAACCCTGTCTCCGAGGCTGGTTGAATAATCGGTAAGGTAGCTTGCAGCTAGTTTCGGATTTTGATCATACAGCGCTTTTGCTCTTTCATCAATCATTGGCATAAGCGCTACAAACTCATCTTCGTAGGCCTGCTGCTTTGCTTCCACTTCGGGGTGGATTAGGTTCCAGCGTGTGTAGGCAAAGTTGGTTACCTGGTTAAATGCCCAGAATGCGGCATCGTCGGACCAGCGCATCATGGCACCATTGCCTCTTTCCATGGTATGAGGTGCACGAGTCATGCTGCAATACATTGGCATATAAACCGAGCAGGATGCATCATCCAGTCCAAACCAGATAATTCCACCAATTGGATCGGGCAACCAGCTACGCATTTGTGTGATGAATGAAAAGCCGGTTTGCTGCGTAGCAGTTGCACGTTCGTTGCAATAGCTTACATCATCAACCTTCCATGTGAGGGGCCTCCAGCGATAAGGTACCTCAAATGGCCCGGCACCCATATCTTTGCTCATGTCAAGTTCGGTTCCTTCAAGGTGGTCGCGCATAAATTCAAACATATCCTGCACGCTCACTTTACGGTTTGGTTTTACCCAGAGCGGCATGCGGTTGGTGGCATAGTGATCTACATTTTCTTCGCCATTGGCCAGTTTTTTACCATGCTCGATATTTCCTTTTACATATTCCCAATATTGTCCCATATCATCGTTGATATCGTTGAACATGCTCCATACCCTGATTTCGCAAAAGCGTGCTCCACCAAACCCTACAGGTGCATAAGTATCAGAAAAGCTGAAATTTTCGTCTTTACCATTAAAAAATCCTTTATCGCGGGCAAAGGAAATTACATCGGCAGCATAAATAGTTTCAACTGCCGGATCATAAATCTTATCAAATTGATCTGAAGTTATTGAGGTTTTTCCATCAGCCTTAGGAAAGGTAGTTATCCTGGCCTGGTTAGCATGTCCTGAAACATAACCGTCAGGTACAAGGCGTGCTACCCAAATGGCTCCTTTTTCTCCCTCACCCTTGCCTATTAACTCAAGAATCCAGACTTCGTTGGGATCAGCAATAGAGAAGGATTCGCCTGAGCTGTAATATCCATATTCGGTAACCAATTTATGAAAGGTCATGATCGCTTCACGGGCATTTTTTGCCCTTTGAAGGGTGATATATATCAAGCTGCCATAATCAACAATGGCTCCTGCCTGACTACCTAATTCCGATCGTCCGCCATAAGTTGTTTCTCCTATTGAAACCTGGAATTCATTGATGTTTCCAACAACGTTATAGGTTTGAGTAACTTGTTTGATCTGTCCCAGAAATTTTCCTGTGTCCCATTCAACAACATCCATCATAGTGCCTTCCGGCCACGTGGCAGCGGGCCAGTGATAGAGTTCACCATATAAAACATGTGAATCGGCAGCGTAAGAGATCATTGTAGATCCGTCAACGGATGCCCCTTTAGTTATTAAGTAATTGGTACAGGCTTTTGAACTTTGCATTCCTGCACCCATCAGAACTGCGAGTGTTACGACTAAAGAAAAATACTTTCTCATTTGTTTAGAATTTTATTAGTAATTGAATTTTGATTTGTTATGATATTCAGATTAAACAGTTAATCCTTAATTTTTTAAGGCTGACAAAAATAGGCGAAAAGCTAAACATACGGAAAAATATTTGATTTTTGTGGAAGATTCGTTTCCTGGGTGTCGGCTTCAACTACCTTTGTAAGCATTATGTTAAGCAACATACGCGCACATATTGCATTGCTAGGTGCCAGCCTGATATTTGGTATTAACTACTGGGTCGCTAAAGGTTTGATGCCTGATAACCTGAGTCCGGAGCAATTGGTATTTTTAAGAATTGGAGGAGCGTTTTTACTTTTTTACATCTTTTCCTTGTTTTCCACGCCTGAAAAAATTGAAAGCAAAGATCTTTTGCGTATTGCTGTTGCCGGTTTTTTTGGAACTTCACTAAACCAGTATTTATTTTTTAAAGGTTTAAACCTCACAACTCCAGTGGATGTAGCCATCATTCATGTTTCCAACCCGATTTTTACTTTGGTTTTTGCCATTATCCTTATTAACGAAAGGATTTCTACCTTGAAGGCTATTGGTATTTTGATGGGGGCTATTGGTGCTGTTATGCTGATCCTTTACAGGGGAAACATCTCATTTGACTCCGACACTTTTAGTGGAAACCTTCTTGCACTGCTTAATACAATTGCCTATTCCGTTTACCTGGTACTTATCAAGCCATTGATGACAAAGTACAAACCCATTACAGTGATGAAATGGGTGTTTTTTGCAGGATTTGTTTTTTGTATTCCCTTTACCTTGCCTTCGATGCTTAAAATTTCGTTCGCCTCATTTACAGCTACATCCTGGCTATCGCTGGCTTATGTTGTGGTTGCAACCACATTTTTGGCTTACCTCTTAACCATTTATGCGCTTAAGTATGTTGAAGCCAGTGTGGCCAGTTATTATATTTACCTGCAACCATTTATAGCAACCCTTATAGCTTTTTGGTTAGGAAAGCAAGACTTCACTTTAGCTAAAGGACTGGCAGCCGTTCTGATATTCACAGGGGTTTATTTTGTTTCCCGAAAGGTAAAACCTAAATGACATTATTCATTGGGATTTCTTAAATTTTTATTTCTTCTTTCATTTAGCACTTGACTTTTCCTCAAAAGCTTTGTATATTTGGCAATCTTTGAGCGACCTCTCTCTTGAAAAATATTGAAATGAAAAATCCAATCAGTCAAACAAATACTTTTCTCACCAACAAAAAAAGTCATGTTAAAACAAAAAACCCATTTCGCAGTAATTTTGCTATTGATGTTAGCAGGAAGGATCCTCCTTTTGAATGATCAACAACTCCCAAATTCCGCCATCCAAACATCCAAAGAAAGTCCGGCTATTGATAAAAAACTTGCTAAAGGACTTTTTACGCTTTATAGTACAGAACAGGAATTCATGAAAACCCGCAATCCGGAAACCAATGCAATTCCTGAAAACATCAAATCAAAGCAACTTGCCTTTGTGTCGAAACTTCCAAAAGCCGACAATTCCAAACGAAATCAAAGCTGGACACACCGGGGGCCTTTTAATGTTGGCGGACGGATGCTTTGTGTAGCTTATGATGTTGCCGATGAAACACATATGCTTGCCGGAAGTGCATCTGGTGGCATGTGGCAATCGGTTAATAGCGGCGGTAGCTGGGAAAAGGTAACTCCAGCTATTGGAGAGCAAAGCGCCACCTGTATTGTTCAGGACAAACGTGAAGGAAAGACCGGCACATGGTACTATGGCACAGGCGAAATCCTTAATACCACCGATCGCAATGTGAGCACCAATGTGAGGACTATTGGTGTTGGTGATGGCATTTTTAAATCAACCGACAACGGGAACACCTGGCAGCCACTTGCATCAACGCAAGGGAGTAATCCCGGTATTTTGACGGATGTTTTCCAGGGTGTGTGGCGTATAGTTACCGATCATACCGTTGATGATAAAGACCTTGTTTATGCAGCCTGTTATGGTGCCATTATGCGCTCAGAAGATGGCGGCGAAACCTGGTCCATCACGCTCGGTGACCTCACCAATAAATCCTTTGCCACCGATGTAGCCATGACATCAGATGGTGTGCTCTACGCAGCCTTAAGTTCCTACTCCACTTCCATTATGCGGCCATTGAAGGCCGGCGTATGGCGGTCGGAAGATGGCATTAACTGGACGGACATTACACCTGATTCCTTTCCTGATGTTTTTCGGGTGATGAAATTGGCCATAGCACCATCAAACGAAAACATTGTTTATTTGATGTCGGAGCGGCCTTCGGAGGTACATGTTCCTTATTCAGGAATTTTTAATTCGGACAACACTTTTATGAAATTTACCTGGAGTGTTGCGGATGGCAGTGGAACCTGGGAGGACAGAACTGATGGCATGTTTGGAAAAGGGAAGGGTGATTTTTTGAGCTATCCCAATGCCCTGATTTCCTATGGGGGGTACACTTTTATCCTTGAAGTTAAGCCAGATGATGAAAATGTGGTTTTTATGGGTGGGATGAGTTTGTTCCGTTCAACCAATGGTTTTTCCGATACCTTGCAAACAGCCTGGCTGGGTGGTGATCCTTTCGACATGGATTCGTTGCACTGGCTTCACCCGGATCAGCATGGAGTTGCGTTTTTGCCTTCCAATCCGGATGTAATGACAATGGCCTGCGATGGAGGAATAGTATCAACAGAGAATTGTATGGCAGAATCCATTTTCTGGAACCGGCTGAATACCAACCTTGCCAGCACGCAATTTTATTCCGTTACCATTGATCACTCCAATACAGACGATGATTTTATCCTGGGTGGATTACAGGACAACAACTGGTACTACACCCCGACAGATGATCCTGCAGAGTTTTGGTTTAGCGTGGATTTGTACTATGATGGGTTTTCGTGCAAAGTTGCCGATAACCATGATTTTGCAATTGTAGCAGCCTATAGTGGCAATATATGGACCACAAAGTTTGATGATGAAATGCATACCAAAGATATTTATTACCAAACTCCGGATACATTATTGAGTTTTTACAATCCCATTATCGGTTCCAACCCGGCCTTTCCGTTTTATTGCAACTTTGCATTAGATCCCAACAACAACGAAACCTTTTACCTGCCTACCATCAACAGCATCTGGCGTAAGGACAATATAAAGGCGGCAGCTTCAGATACCAACCTGAGAAATGCAGGCTGGAATCAATTGAATAACATCGCCCTGAGTGAGTCTGTAGAAATATCAGCACTTACCCTTTCTAAAATTCCGGCCAACAAATTATTCTTCGGGACCAACAACGGCCATGTTTACCGCGTGGATGATGCCCAGGCAGGAGATCCTCCTGCGGTGGAAATTACTGGCGACAATTTCCCGTTTAACGGATATGTAGCATGCATTGATGTGGATGAAAATGATGCCGACAAGCTTTTTGTTGTGTTTTCAAACTATGGAATTCAAAGTATTTTTTATTCCAGTAATGCTGGAGAAAGCTGGTCGCATGTAAGTGGAAACCTGGAAGAACTTCCGGATGGCAGTGGTTTCGGTCCCTCGATGCGATGGGTGAAGTCTCTGACAGTTAATGAAAATACGGTTTACTTTGCCGGTAGCAGTGTTGGCCTGCACAGCACCACATTCCTCGATGGCGACAACACCACCTGGATACAGGAAGGCCCGGAAACCATCGGTACTATAATGGTGGATATGATCGATGCACGTAGCCTGGATGGTTACACCGCTGTTGCCACACAGGGCAACGGTATTTACAGCACTTTCTACGACCCGGCTGCTTCAATTGATGAAACTTTAAAATCAAACGGATCTATCAATATTTCCAATGCACCCAACCCTTTCCACAATCAGACAAACATCAACTGTGAGTTATCTCAAAACGGAAATGTAAATATTGATCTATATGATATCAATGGGCGATTGGTCAAAAACCTTTTTAATGGCCAAATGCAACAGGGACAAAACACGATTACCCTGGATGCTGAAGATTTAACAGAAGGAATTTATTTGGTTAATCTACGGCAGGATGGAAAAACCACAGTGCACAAGATTGTGAAAGGGAAATAGAGAGGGCAGAAGTTAGAAAATAGAGGTTGAAATTTTGAGTGTGTTTTCTGACTTCTTTGGAGGATTATCCGGGTAAATTGTAGGGATAAAAACAAGGTGGGGAACTAACAAAGAGGACTAACAAATAATCATAGAATTATAAACCTTATAATATCCAAGTCTCATGAAAACACAAACTTTGCTTTCAGTACTGGCATTTGGACTTATTGTAAATGCCTTTAGCCAAAAACCAACAATGGAATTAACCTTCACTGCAGATAATAACGGACAATACGTTCCATTGGACAGTATTTTTATTGAAAACCTTACACAGGAAGGAGATACAACACTCTATGCACCCGATACAGTGCTATCAGTAGAATACAGCACTGGTGTCAATGACATGGATTTTACTGAAAACAGTTTTTCTGTTACCCAGAATTATCCCAATCCTTTTAATGATCAAACAATAATTAATATCTATTTACCCGACAAAGAAATGATTGAGATTGTTATAACAGATATTGTTGGCAGGGAATTGGTGCAATATAAAAACCGGTTAATAAGGGGCATTCATTCCTTTACTTTTTATCCGGGTAACGAAAATTACTATTTGTTTACTGTTATGGGAGATAATACAAGTAAAACAATTAAAATGCTACATGCTAATAGTAATCTCACAATTTCAGGTATGTGTCACATGGATTACACCAGTTATAGCGAAAACCTATTACCTACTAAATCTCAAAACGCATTAAATGATTTTATTTTTAATCTTGATGACGAATTATCATTGGTAGGATATTATGAGTCAGGAGAATCATCATTTATTGATTCACCCATGACCAGTCAAATCTATACTTTTCAGTTTGGAAATGATTATTCATGCCCCGGAACACCTACAGTATCATATGAAGGCAAGGTATATAACACGGTATTGATTGGCTCTCAATGCTGGTTGAAAGAAAACCTGAATGTAGGAACTTTGATCACCACTGTAACCCCTCAAGAAGACAACGGCATTATCGAAAAGTATTGCCAATGGGACATGGAAGAATACTGTGATACCTACGGTGGACTGTACGAATGGAGAGAAATGATGCAATTCGAAACGACACAGGGTGGACAAGGTATTTGTCCAACAGGCTGGCATATACCCGACGATGAAGAATGGAAAATATTGGAAGGTACAGTAGACAGCCAGTTTGGTGTTGGCAACCCTGTGTGGAATGAACGAGGGATGAGAGGTTTTGATGCCGGGTTAAACCTTAAAACCACCGATGGATGGTATCCCGGCGGCAATGGAAATGATTCGTTTGGTTTTTCACTGCTTCCAGGTGGCTACATCAGCAATTCAGGTAGCCCTTTCGGTGATTACGAAAACACTTACTTGTGGACTTCCACGGAGATCAGTTTCTTCGACGCCTATTACCGCTCCATATTTGAATACTCACCCGAAATTATTCGGGCGGTACGCGATAAACTTTATAGCCATAGCGTAAGGTGTTTGAAGGATTAAATATGCAATGAAGATTAACTTGTTAAATACTTGTCAAGAAGGGCCGTATGAGGCTATCACTTCATGTCCCACAAGGCGGGATAAGTTTCTGTGAGAGGTTTGGGGTGAAATTCCACTTGCCCACCTAACTGATAAGTTGACTATATGGGGTATTAGGCAAAACCACAACGAAATATTTTAATAGTAAAAATTAACATAAAAAAAGTGAATAAGAAGTTACCTTGGGAAACGGCTAAGCGTTCATTAAAACGAATAAGTGAAAAATATAAATCTACAGAAATCAATAAACAACTTTCTAAGTAATGGTTGCGGTCCATATTTGCTAAAAGTTATTATGCATTTTTATATTAACAAAAAATCATGAGTGTAATATCGCAAGAAATCAAGATAAAGATCAGGAATATATCAATTCTTATTTTCCTGGGCATTCTATTTGGAACAATATACAATTATCTCTATTACCCACCCATTCTCATTGGATACATTGAGGCCGTATTATGTAGTATATTAATTTGTATTTCTATAGGGATTGTTCAAGAGTTTCTGTTAAAAAAAATATTTGAGAAAATTTCATTCTTTAAACTATTACTGCTTAGGACAATTCTTTACTCCTTTATTATAATCATTATTCTATCATTGGTTTTATCTGTGAAAATATCCATTGATGAGCAGATTTCTTATGTTGATGCTATGTTTTTCTATTTCCAAAGTCCACTTTTTATGCACGACTTTATTTTTGCTATTACCTTTATTTTCCTGGTGATATTTGTAGCGCAAATCATTCAACTCATAGGTATGAATAATCTGGGAAGATTAATAGCGGGTCAATATCATTTACCAAAAGAAGTTAGAAGAATATTCATGTTTATTGATTTAAATGATTCAACTTCATTAGCTGAAAAGCTAGGGAATAAACTATATAGTTCTTTTATCAAAGAATACTTTAATGATATTTCCAATGCGATAAATATGTATGGTGGAGAAATATATCAATATGTGGGAGATGAAGTTTCTTTGGTTTGGTCAGTCAGAAGAAAGAATGATCATTGCCTAAATTGTTTTTTTAAAATTCAACAGATTATTGATGGAAAAAGAGATCACTATTTAACGATGTATGGTAATATTCCTCAATTTAAAGCTGGAGTACATATAGGGACAGTTGTGATAACCGAGGTTGGAAAGTTGAAGAGAGCACTGGTGTATCATGGAGATGTTGTCAATACTGCATCTAGAATTATTGGAAAATGCAATGAGCTAACCCAAGATTTTCTAATCTCAGAAGATATGTTAGCTATTGTTGACCACACAAACATTGATATTGCGGAGCAGGGTGAACTGTCTCTAAGAGGAAAGGTCCAAAAAATCAGGTTATACGGAGTACATCGAAATAAGGGAATAAATGCTCCTAACAAAAATTGAGAATCAACAAAAAAAGCCATGAAAAAGTCATTGCTCTTCTTAATACTAATCTTGTTTTTTGCTTTTGAAAATAAGGCCCAAATTTCTGGTGATCTTCAGGCAGACTTAAATCTTTCAATAGAAAATGTTCTTGCCACTCCCACCGGAAATACTGTGGTTGGTGGAGAACTGCCCGCAGGAACACCAAGTCACTTTGCCCCAAATAAAACAGCGCTTATAACTGATGTCAGGCATGTAATCAGGGGAATGCTTTCAGCCTCTGAGATTGATTCAACTATGCGTTGTTCGTTAAATTACTTCATCGAACACAAGGATTTCACAAATGCAATGCTGGAAAAAATTGAAACACTGACTAAAGAAAAATTTGATGTTACGGAAGTTGTTTTTTTACATCCAAATAAAATTAATAGTTGTTTCGGATTAGAGCAGGAAAAGCTTAACATCGAAACAGCAGACAGGGCCAGTGCCGATATATTTATAAGTATAGTAAGCGTTAATAATAATGGCTGGAGCTTAAAGTTTAGAATCACTGTTGAGAATAAAAAGGGTAAGAAAATTTTTAAACAGAACATTAAGATACCCATTGCTTCTGATACATTATCAGGCACCTACATTTCTGATAGAATACATATGAATGATGAAAAATTTCAGCAGTTGTATGAATTTGGCCTTTCTGCGGTGTTTGAAGAAGGAAAAATTAAGTTTGAACGTCAATCTGTATCCCGGCCGGTTCATAGGGACTATGTTGATTTTTATTCACATTCAACACAGTTAATTCTAATACGAGAAAAGGATAGATACTTTCTGGAAGATGGAAAAGGAGAATTCATTGAACGGGCGTTCTTCATACTAAACGGTAAGGGAAAGGGTGTTAAGGAAGGCATTCATTGGGATTTTGGAAGTTTTTCAAATCAAAAACTTAAAAAACACTCTTTTTTACATAACCGTATTCTGGGTGAAGATTATATAACCCTGACACAGGCAAGTTCAGGGAAAAGATTTGGGTTTAAAAGCAAAGGATTGCCATCGGTTGATTTTATTCAAAAGGATAGCCTCATAGGGTATTTCAGCCTCGGATCAAATTGGAATCTTAATGGCCATTTCGTTGGAACAAATTATAGTATTGGGAGGTCAATGGTGCCACCATTTTATGAAATTTCAGCGGAGGGTCAATTAATTGCCATAATTCGGTACAGGCCTGGTGGACGTTATATTATAAACTTCTTAAATTCTGTATCCACCGTAGAACAGGGCCGGATAATCAATGTTATATTTGCCTGGGAAGAAGCCATTCGTATGATGGATATTTTAGGTTCAAAATAAGCCTCATTAAAAAGGCTGGAATGGCGAGCTTGGAATATAGAGACTCGTTTCTGATTTTGGCTTATTATTAAGATTATCCAGATGAAAAATTTAAATGAACCCCTAGCAACAATCATAAAAACGCCTACTGGCTCGTTAAAAAACACTACCACAATATTGCAACACAGATTAACCCAGAAAAAGATTTAAAAATCAAACATGAAATCGACGAAAGTAAAAAAAATACGGAGCTATACTCTAGTGCTGCTGGTTGTAATTATTGGCATTGCGTTTTATCCTATGCCAAAGCACCCCCCAATTCAATATTTGGATAGGGATAGCGGGCAAATTAAAACAGAAAAAATTGCCGGAGAAAAGTGGTTGATGTGGCTCTACAATAATCCTGTTGGTGAAGCAACTTTGTGGGCATTGGCCAAAAGAAAGATGGTATCGTCAATTTATGGTGCTATGATGGACCGTCCTTCTTCAGCAAATAAAATTGAACCTTTTGTTGAGGAATTCAACATTGACCTGAGAATTGCTCAAAAGCAACAGTTTACTTCTTTCAACAATTTCTTTACCCGGAAACTAAAAAGTGATGCCAGGCCAGTGGACACCAACTCAAATGTAGTAGTATCACCTGCCGATGGTAAAGTCCTGGCATATGCCAGCATTCTTAACACTGATTTCATCGTCAAGGGATACCGATTTGATGTTTACTCATTTTTGGGCGATTCAGCGCTTGCCCGAAAGTATCGTGATGGCAGCCTGCTTGTCATCCGTCTTGCCCCTAACGATTACCACCGTTTTCACTTTCCTGTTGGCGGGAGTGTTACACCCATAGTACGGATTGACGGCGATTATTACTCGGTCAATCCAATAGCTTTACTTAAAAGGGCTGAAATATTCTGTCTGAACAAAAGAGAATTTGTTAGCATTTCTAACCCGCAGTTTGGTGATGTAATCATGGCCGAAGTAGGTGCTACCATGGTGGGAAGCATTGTTCAGGCATACGAAGGAGATAATGTTTTTAAAGGCCAGGAGAAGGGATTTTTCAAGTTTGGGGGTTCTACGGTGGTACTGTTATTCGAAAAATGCAAAATTCGCATCGACAGCGATTTTTTGATCAATACAAACAAGGGACTTGAAACCACAATTAAGGCTGGAGAAAGAATTGGGGTGGGGAGTTTTTAGTTGGTTTGGACTAAGATGAACCCTGTTTAGCTTTTTTCCAAATTTAATGTACGGGGTGTATTTTTAGCCAGTAGTTGTGTGGAAGTTTAATCCTAAGTTTATCGATTGTTCAGATTCCAATTCAATATTCTAACCTCACTTTAAATTGATACTTTTGCCCCATGGTTGAAAAGATTGGTGCTGAAGCTTTCATGAAGCTGGCTGAAGAGTTGCCCTTTGTAGATGTTCGTTCTCCTGGAGAGTTTATCCAGGGACACATTCCCAACGCAATAAGCCTGCCCCTTTTTAATGATGATGAGCGGGCCGTTGTTGGTACCCTGTACAAAAACTCAGGCAGGGAAACATCAGTGTTGAAGGGTTTGGATTTTATCGGACCAAAAATGTCTGGATTTGTAAAGCAGGCCAATAAAATTACACCAAAACGTAAACTATTGATGCATTGCTGGCGCGGAGGTATGCGGTCGGAAAGTATGGCCTGGCTGCTTTCAACTGCAGGGTTTCATGTTCACCTGTTGGTGGGCGGTTACAAAGCATACAGGAAATTCATTCGTGAAAAACTGGAGTCGGTAAATCGTTTAATTATCCTTTCCGGGAAAACTGGGTCCGGGAAAACAGAAGTATTGCTTGAAATGAAATCCAAGGGAATGCAGGTCATCGACCTGGAGGGACTTGCAAATCACAAGGGTTCTGCTTTTGGATCTCTGGGCGAAGACCCCCAACCTACCAACGAGCAATTCGAAAATGACCTTTATAAAGATTGGTCGGCACTTGATCAGGAGAAAACCATCTTTCTGGAGGATGAAAGCCGATCCATTGGAAAGGTTGTTTTACCTGAGGGTTTTTTTCAAAAAATGAGGACCTGTCCCGTCATTCGCCTCGAAATGAGCGAACAACTTCGAGTCGAGCGATTGGTTATTGATTACTGTAAATACCCAAAAAATCAATTGATTGAAAGCGTAAATAAAATTGAGCGAAGGATTGGTGGAAAGCATGCCAAAAAAATTATCGAAGCCATCGAAATAGAAGATTTCCACACGGCTATTGCCATGGTTCTGGACTATTACGATAAATCCTATAATTACGGACTTACCAAAAGAGAAAATCCACAAATCCATTACCTGGAAACTGATACAATTGATGCCGGGAAAAATGCTGAGTTGGTTATTGAGTTTTACAGGGGGCTGAAAGAAAAGTCATAGGATATATATGGTATAGGGTATTTGTGGTGTGTGGAGGATCTGGAGATTTTCATCTTGCCTGATGCCATTAATAAACCAAATTAATCTTCGTTCAATTAGATGATTAACTTTGAACCCTAAACGCTAAACCCTAAACGCTAAACGCTAAACGCTTATGTCTAAACCAATCTACCTCGATTATAACGCCACCACACCCATCGACCCGGAGGTGGCTGCCGCCATGCGTCCTTACCTGGAGGAATATTTTGGCAACCCATCAAGTTCGCATATTTATGGCACTGAAACCAAAAAAGCTGTCGAGCTGGCGCGTAAACAATTGGCCGAATTGCTGAATTGCTTTCCCGACGAAATTGTTTTTACCAGCGGTGGGTCAGAGTCGAATAATTATGCCATCAAGGGTACAGCCTATCAAAATCGCGATAAAGGAAATCATATCATTACATCCACCGTGGAACATCCGGCAGTAACGGAAGTTTGCCAATTTCTCGAGAAAGAGGGTTTCAAAGTAACATATCTCCCGGTGAATGAAACCGGCCGAATTGATGCAACTGATGTTGAGAAAGCCATCAATTCCTCAACCATCCTCATTACTGTGATGCACGCCAACAATGAAGTTGGCACCATTCAACCAGTTGAAGAAATTGGCTTGATCGCTAAAAAGCACAACATTATTTTTCATTCGGATGCAGCGCAATCTGTCGCGAAAATTGAAACCGATGTACAAAAAATGGGTGTTGATCTACTTTCTGTTGCCGGACATAAATTGTATGCACCAAAAGGTATCGGTGCATTGTACATAAAAAGAGGAGTGAAGCTGCAGAAACTTATCCATGGCGCCGACCATGAACAGAACCTTCGTGCAGGTACCGAAAATGTGTTGGAGATTGCCGGCCTGGGAAAAGCTGCAGAAATTGCCAGGCGTGACCTGCAAAAGAATACAACCCACATGAAAATGCTGCGCGATCTGCTATACGAATCATTAAAGCAGGAACTTCCCGATTTAAAACTAAATGGCCATCCGGAATTCAGACTTCCCAACACTTTAAGCATTAGTTTTCCCAAAGTTGAAGCCAATACGCTTTTGTCGGAAATTGAAGAGGTGGCTGCCTCAGCCGGTGCTGCATGCCACTCCGAAAATATTGATGTTTCTCCGGTTCTCACCGCCCTCCAACTACCGGTGGAATATGCCATGGGAACAATTCGCTTTTCTACCGGTAAATTCCTGAGTGAAGATGATGTTGAAGCAGCAGCACGGATTATAATAGATGCAGTAAAGAAATTGCGGCCAAAAGCAAATTAACTTTAATGCCTTACTAAGCTGAGTTCGGCAGAAAACAAAATGGTGTTGGTTTGAGTTTTATAACGATTGAAACCCGGGCAGGGCTGATCAATGCTACCAAAATTGTTAATAACTGTAATTGAGGTTTTTCTTTGTGTTTTTCTGTGTTTCTTTGTGCAACTCTGTGGTATAGCTATTTCACAAAGTTCCTCGAAGTATTCACAAAGTTTCTCAAAGAAAAATGCTACAATCATTCAAAACCCTGATATATAATATTGTAACACTTTTAGCATTTGAGTTTTGAATTTTGATGTTTGATTGCCCGCCTTTGGCAGGTATAATTCATGTAATTCGATCAATTCGATGATGAAAATATCCTTAGCATTAGTGGCATTTTAGACAGCTTTTCAGGAAAATGCAATTTTATCGTGCACCCAAAACAAAGCGGACGCTTCGTGCCAAATAAATAAAACAGGTAAATTACTAACTAGTGTCTGTCCATAAAGTCGAGTGTTTGAACTATAAAGTTTCAGATCAAGGCGTGTGAGAATTTTAAACCGCAGTCCCGTACGAACGGGATGAGGATTTGAAATTTGAGCAACAACGCAGATATCGGACTTTAGAGACAAACACAACACAGTCTTTTAATCCATCACACAACGCACCGATAAGCCGTAAGCCTTAGGGTTGTCGTTTCTGTTTGCATTGCCATTGTTCAGGTTTTGGGCCATCCAGCATTGGGTGCCTATTTCAACGGTGGTGGCGTAGAGCTTTTGCTGTCGCGGTCATCAATAATGGCGTCGCCAGGGGTAATTTTTTTTGTAGACTTTACTGAGGGTGTAATTGTCCCTACTCCATAATTTAATGCTTTCCACGCGTTAATACTTGAAATATAAATGTAAACACTATCTACACTTGGGTCGGTGTTAACAACCATCAAGGCATTTGCAGGACTGCTAATGGCTAGCATCTGAGCTTTCGACATTCGTGGCGGCAAAAAACCTTTGGTCGTACTTTGTACATCCAGCATGGCCGAGCCATCGGGGTCGCTGCCATCGGTGGTAATGGCTACCTGGGCTGATAGGGTGTAGCTTGCTATCATTACAATGGCTACTAAAAATAATTTTAAATTTTTCATCTTGATTTGTTTTATTGTTTTGTAATTATTTTATTTGTTTTAATCCCTCACACATCGCACCGATGAGCCATTCCACTTTTTGGTGCCACCATCAACGGCATCAGACTGGTCACTTATAAGTTTGATCATCCTTGAGCCCCCAGCATTGGGGGACGTAGCAGCCCTAAATATGCCTTCATTTTTCAACTGGTAGGAAGCACCAGAGTTTCCGTCAGGAGCACTAGGGTCTCCGTTAATAGAGCCGCCCCCAAAGGCTGTAAAGCCGCTAGTGTTGGTTCCTTCAGGGTGATTCCAGTGCACTGTGCCGGTTTCTTTCATTATGTCACCTGCAACCAAAAGACCACCGAGATAATCGGTTAATGCGATATACTCGGCTTTGGTGGGCACATGCCAGCCCGTGGGGCAAATTCCTTGTACATTTCCTGTTGGAACAGGATCCCAGGTATTGGTGTTTGTTGTCCCGTTGAGGTATTGCACCATCTCAGCCCACTGGTACAGGCCGCCATATACATCACAATCGATTGTGAGGTTATTGTAACACCATTTTTCTATTATGTCGTTGTCGGTTTGTGGGTTAACTATATTATCAGGGGGGGTGCCAGTATAACTAACAATCTGTGTACCAACATTTAAGTTTTCTTTCATCCAGCATTTGGCGTCTATTTGTACGGTGGCGTAGCTTTTGCTGTCGCGGGCATCAATAAGGGCATCGCCACATTTAAAGCCTGGCGCTGCAATTGAATCTGTTCTATATTCTACTTTTTTCCACACGTTACCAGTTGAAACATAAATGTAAACTTTATTGTCGTCTGTGTTAAAAACCAACAAGCCGTCTGTAGGGCTTGCAATATCTCCTATCTCAGTTCCCGTCATTCGTGGCGGCAAAAAACCTTTGTCTGTACTTTTTAATTCCAGCATGGCCGAGCTGTGGGGGTCGGCGCCATCGGTGGTAATAGATACCTGGGCTGTCAGGGTGTAGCTTGTTATCATTACAATTGCTACTAATAATAATTTTAAATTTTTCATTGTTTGATTGTAAAATTTTAATGCTGTTTTCATCTGTTTAAAATTTTTTATTTAACTGAAAATGAAGAAATAATCCCGCACTTGCGGGGCTGCTCATTTTATGGTATAAATAGTTTCCGTGTAGCAACAGTTTCATCTGTACGCAACAGTACCAGGTAGATACCTGTTTCAACATTCAGGCTCATGCTTTGTAATCCCCGGCCAATCTCTTTGCGCAGAATAAGCTGCCCCTTGATGTTGTACAGTTCAACCCTTGCATTGGGGGCATCGGGGTTGAGGATGTAGAGCAAATTGTCTTGCATATAGGCGTGCAACATAGCGCTGCCCGGCAATTCATCAATGCCTACGGCACCAAATTTCAGCAGGAAACGGTTGGGATCATCCTCTTCGTTTGCTATAAAATTGTAGCCTGGCACTTTGTTTAGCTCATGCTGGATATTGGTGAGCAAATCGTGGAGTATGATTGTCGGTCCTTCAAATACGCCTTCCTTTTCGGTGAGTTTTATGGTCATCTCGCTGCTTCCCTGCACTTTAATGGATAGCGGAATCACAGTTGTTTCCGAAATGGCATCTATCGAATTAATGGCAAGTTGCCACCCATCGGGTGCCAGCGAATAAAGTTGAGGTACCTGCGGGTTAAAGCTAAAGAATTTGGAAGCATCGTAGAAATCGTGTTCAGGAGTTGAGGCTTCATTGAGCAAAATCTTTGTTTCATCATAATACTGCCCGCCAGTAAGGCGCAACACCAACTTATCTGCTCCCTGCTTCAAAAATGTTTGTGTGGTGGTATGCACCTGCTGCGAAGGCTGCAAGGCGATCACAGCCTCATCGGACACAGCCTGCACAAAGAAACCCTGCCCGGAAGCAATGGTGCCATTAACAGCT
>Ga0070729_10000879_pt1 | contig 54442 bp, 46 predicted proteins | sample tdDd472_FD_66725 | JGI IMG/M metagenome (GOLD analysis project Ga0070729, IMG submission 66725) | Marine sediment microbial communities from the Atlantic coast under amendment with organic carbon and nitrate - tdDd47.2 | ecosystem: Environmental > Aquatic > Marine > Coastal > Sediment | place... | reverse complement strand
ACGTAAACTGTCATAGGGTAGAGTGAAAAATAGGGCTGATTCTTTTACCCATTGAAAAAATCACTAAGATTTTTACCATTGTCACGTTGCAGCGAAACCATAACGCGATTAATTCATTGACTGCATGCCCAACGGATAACACATGGCCGAACGTTCCCAAAATCTACAAGATCAGTTTCTCAATGCAGTCCGCAAGCAGAAGATACCGTTGACGATTTTTCTCGTGAACGGAGTAAAACTGACCGGGGTAGTCACGTCTTTCGATAATTTTTGCGTATTGCTGCGGCGCGACGGCCACGCACAGCTCGTATACAAGCATGCGATCTCGACCATCATGCCTGGCCAGCCGGTCAGTCTGTATGACGGCGAAGACGCCGCAGCGAAATCCGATTGACGCAACACTCCGATAGCCATCGCGAAGACGCGCATCCGCGCCAGAAGAAGGGCGAGGACAGGCGACATTCGCCGACCGTGGCGATCGTGCTGGAGCCGGATCTGCGCGGCCCCGCGGCTGAAGGCCAGCGCCGCAGCGCCGAAGACCGGCTGCTCGAGGCCGAAGGGCTGGCGCGCGCGATCGATCTGAAGATTGTCCACAGCGCCATCGTGCCGGTGTCCAAGCCGCAGCCGGCGACTTTGTTCGGCACAGGCAAGGTCGAGGAGATCGCCGGGATCGTCACCGCTAGCGAAGCCGGTCTCGTCGTTGTCGACCACGCGCTGACGCCCGTGCAGCAGCGCAATCTTGAAAAGCAGTGGAACGCCAAGGTTCTCGACCGGACAGGGCTGATCCTCGAGATATTCGGCGCGCGTGCGCAGACCAAGGAAGGCTCGCTGCAGGTCGAGCTGGCGCATCTCAACTACCAGAAGGGCCGGCTGGTGCGCTCCTGGACCCACCTCGAACGCCAGCGCGGCGGCGCCGGCTTCCTCGGCGGTCCTGGCGAAACCCAGATCGAGGCCGACCGGCGTATCCTGCAGGACAAGATCAAGAAGCTGGAGCGCGAACTGGAAAGCGTGCGCCGGACAAGGACGCTGCACCGTTCCAAACGCAAGAAGGTGCCGCTGCCGATCGTTTCGCTGGTCGGCTACACGAACGCCGGCAAGTCGACGCTGTTCAACCGGCTGACGGGCGCGGACGTGATGGCCGAGAACATGCTGTTCGCAACGCTCGACCCGACCTTGCGCCGCGTGCGGCTGCCGGGCGGTACATGGATCATCCTGTCCGACACGGTTGGCTTCATCTCCGACTTGCCGACCCATCTGGTCGCCGCCTTCCGGGCGACGCTGGAAGAGGTCCAGGAGGCGGACGTGGTGCTGCATGTGCGTGATATGTCGAGCGCCGCCTCGAAGGAAGAGGCCGCCGACGTTGCGGAAATCCTGCGCGACCTCGATATCGATCCCGATGACGAGGACCATGTCATCGAGGTCTGGAACAAGATCGACGCGATCGCGCCGGAGGAGCGGGCCGAACTGGTCGCTCGAACCGAGCGGGCCGCCACCGGCCCATCCATTGCGGCGGTCTCGGCGATCACCGGCGAGGGGGTCGACCGGCTTCTGACCGAGATCGAAACGCGGATCGCCGGAAAGCTCGTTGCGCGGCGGTTTTCCATTCCGCCGGAGCGCGGCGCCGACCTCGCCTGGCTCTACGACCACGGCCAAGTGCGCCATCGCGAGACCGCGGACGACGGCACGGTGACGGTCGATATCGAGATGACGAGCGACAACGCCGCCGCATTCGAGCGCCGCTGATCCTTTTGCAAAAATAAGGCTATCGCCGCCCCGGCGGCTTTTGCGCCCAGCCGAGAAGCGCCTGACATTCGCGCAGGATTTCGTCGACCTCGTGAACGGGCCGACCCCTGCGATAACCCGGCGGGAAACCGGGGCGCAGCGACGTCAGTCTGCGCGGGCGCTGCCGTTTCAGCCGCCAGCGGGCGAGACGCCTTGCCTGTGCCGGCAGATACTCCAGCGCGCCGAAAAGCGCCCGGACGCGGCGGCCGAGCGATCTTGCGTCGCGCGGTTCGTCGGGCTCATAGGCGGTAGAACCCGGAAGAGTGAAGCAATGTCCTGCGGCCTTGTTGTCGTCGGTGAGCCATGGACTATCCGGCAGCGGCTTGAACGGGTCGAAAAGCTGGAAGGCCGGGTCCGCCGCAGGCTCGCGTCCAGCCAAGGTTTTCGCCTTGGTCCGTGCCGATCCGACGGATGGGTCTTTTCGGGGGTGCTGGGGTTCCAGTTCCAGTCCGATGGCTTCCATGACGATGAGGCGGCGTACAGCGGATTCGGCGGGACGCAGGATTCGCAGGACGCGATAATAGAGATAGGCCGGCAGGCTCTCCTTCATGCCGCCAACAGGCTGGCTCAGGATGGAGACAAGCTGCGCCGCGATGCGCAAAAGCGCGTAGCGGTTCAGCTCGATTGCCCCGGCCAGCCATGCCCTGTCATCGTCCATCTCGTCTCCTGTCCGCGCGGCAAGGCGCGGGTGTTCGGCTTTGCGGACAGGATGAGAGACCATGGAGGCGGGTGGATGGATTTATTCGCGAGACCTCAAAATGGTCCGGAATTCAATGTGATGGGGAATTCCGCATCGAATTCTGTCAACCCGGTCGGCGGGTTTTCACGGACCAGGCTCTCGCGGGCAGCTTTATCGGACCGTCGACGCCGACCTGTTTTCCGAGTGCGTCCTTGAGGGCGAGGAGGCCGTCCTTGCTCAGGCTGCTGCAATATCCCGGCGCCGGGCCTGCTCCCGATGTGAAGGGGAGCCAGAAGGTCTCGTAGTTGGGAAATTCGGTCTGCGTTTCGATGGCCGACGTCTGGATTTCGGTCAGCCCGGCGGATCTGCACAATTCGGTCAAACCCTCCGGCGTACAGAAAGCGAAGCGACGTGCCTCGTCCAGAGCCGATGCGGCCGGATCCAGCGACGCGGCGGCCTTCCAGAAGGCGTCGATGAAACCCATTCCGCCGCCCGGATAATCCCAGACGAAAAACGCGATCGTGCCGCCGGGTCTGACCACCCGACGCATTTCCGAAATCGCCAATTGCTTGTCGGGTACGAAGTTGAGCGTGAGACCGGAGACTGCGACGTCGAAACGGGCGTCCTCGAAAGGCAGATTTTGTGCATCGGCGACCTCGAATGTCACCCGGGGATCGGATATCAGCTTCCGTGTGTGGTCGAGAAAGTCGCCGGAGAGGTCCGTGAGCATGACGGATTTCGGCGCGGCCCTGGACAGGAGCGCGGATGACAGGGCGCCGGTGCCGCAACCGAGTTCCAGCCAGTCAAGTTCCGGGTCAGGTTCCAGCCATTCGAGGAACTGGTCCGCGATCCTTCGGCTCCATCGGCCCATGTAGTTTTCATAATGCCGGCCGGCGCTCCATGCGTCGTATCTTGCGTCGATATTCATCGTCGTCTCCTCCCGCTTGCCGTGCCGCTCCAAAGAGGCCTCGCGTCCGGCCTTGCGTGGCGAGTGCCCGAGGATCATTGTTCAGGGGTTCGGCACGGCGCTCAAGTTCAGAATCTGAAGTGGCCGGAGACGAACAGCGTCGTTAGGGTGCCGAACATGGGAAAGCGTCAGGGATACGGTCAGTTCTGTCCGATTTCACGGGCGTCGGAGCTTCTGGCGAACCGGTGGACGCCCCTGGTCGTGCGCGAACTGTATTTCGGAAGCACGCGGTTTGCGGATTTGCGGCGGGGGCTGCCGAGAATGTCGAGCGCCCTGTTGGCACAGCGCCTCAAGGAACTGGAACATGCCGGGATTGTCGTCGCCGAACCGGCCGAAAGCGGGCAAGGGCACATTTACGGTTTGACGGAAGCCGGCCGGGCTTTGTTTCCGGTGCTCGAAAGCATGGGCCGGTGGGCGCAGGCCCACAGCCGAGACGACCTGACCCGCGCGGAGAACCTCGATCCGGATCTTCTGATGTGGAACATACGGCGCCGGGTAAGCGGGGACAGAATTCCAAAGGACGGCTGCTTCGTCGTGTCCTTCCATTTCCTCGGCGTGCCGGTTTCGAGAAGCCATTTCTGGCTGCTGTTCCGGGACGGGGAGATCGAAGTTTGCCTGCGCGATCCGGGCTATGACGTCGGTTTGGCCGTGACCACGCATATCCGGACGCTGACCCAGATATGGTTGGGACATTTGCCACTGGAGGCGGCGATCCGAAAGCGCGAACTCATGCTGGAAGGCGACAGGCAGCACATTCAGGCCTTCCCGCGCTGGTTTCCCGTCAGCCTTCTGGCTGCAAGCGATGGCGGGGGCGGCCGCTAACTCACCGCGGCACGGGTGCAATTGTGAGCGGGATTCGCGTTGTCCCGCTTGGCGCCGGGGGCATCAGGCCTTTTTCAGGAACTCGGTGCGCAGGACGAGGCCCTTGATCTTTTCGACCCGGCATTCGACTTCGTCCGGATTTCCGGTGAGGCGGATACCCTTGACCAGCGTGCCGCGCTTGATGGTCGAGGATGTGCCCTTGACCTTCAGATCCTTGATGACCGTGACGTTGTCACCATCGGCCAGGATCGCGCCGTTTGTGTCGCGGGTTTCATCGCTCATGGAAGCAGCCTTTCGTGGAGTTTCGAAACGGCAGTAACGGCCGGCGGGCGAAATGGAAAGGGCGCGCGACCGCGTCGTCCGGTCGCGCCGCTATTTCGCCGTCTTCGCTTCCTGCCAGAGCGCTTCCATCTCGTCGAGCGTGGCGTCGGCCGGGTTGCGGTCCTGTTCGCCGAGGCGGCGTTCTATGTGGCGGAAACGGGTGAAGAACTTGTGGTTGGCGGCCTCAAGCGCGGCTTCGGGCTCGACGTCGAGATGGCGGCCGAGATTGACCAGCGCGAATAGCAGGTCGCCATATTCCTCGCGGACCTTGTCCTCGTTGCCCGACGCCATGACCTCGCGCAATTCGCCGATCTCCTCCTCGATCTTGTCGAGGATCGGCGGCGCGGTGTCCCAGTCGAAGCCGACTCGGGCGGCCTTGCGCTGCAGCTTGATGGCGCGGATGAGGGCGGGCAGGGCGCGCGGCACGTCGTCGAGCAGCGACAGATGTTCGACCTGCGCGACGCCCGCCTGCTTCTGCGACTCGGCGTGCTTCGCCGCCTTCTCTACCTTTTCCTCCGCCTTGATCTTTTCCCACATGCCCTTGGCGAGCTTCTTGCCGCGCACGGAATCGTCGCCGAAGACATGCGGATGGCGGCGGATCATCTTCTTGCTGATCGCCTCGACCACATCGCCGAAATCGAACTGGCCGGCTTCCTCGGCCATGCGCGAATGAAAGACGACCTGCAGGAGAAGATCGCCGAGTTCGTCGGGCAGGTCGACCATGTCCTCGCGCTCGATCGCGTCGGCGACCTCATAGGCCTCCTCGATCGTATAGGGCACGATGGTCTCGAAGGTCTGCTCGACATCCCAGGGACAGCCCGTCTCGGGATCGCGCAGCGCCGCCATGATTTCGAGCAGGCGGGATATGTCGCGGGAAGGGGTCATGAAAAGGCGTTCCGCTTGGGGGACATGCAAACAGCTATGCCGCAAGGCGCGGTGCGGCGCCAGATGATGGCCCGGATGGCGGCGGGCTTTCCCCACGAGATTGAAACGCCGCGACGCCTGCGAGGATTTCGGAACGCGCGTTGCGACCAGGCCTCGAACTATCGCACCGGGCGCTTCACTCGTCCTTTGTCTCCTTGGTGTCCGGCTCTCGCGGCGCAAAGGCAATGAACAGCCCGTGGAACGCGACTGCCGCCAAAGCGACAAAGAGCACGCCCCAAAAGGTGGCGCCGTTGACGAACTCAAAGATCCCCCAGAGAGCCGCCACCGCGACGACCGCGATCCTGATCCAGAGCGGCTTGAAGAACGGGTTATTGAAATCAAACAGGTTCAAGAGTGAATCCTCATTCGCTGGCGCCGGCCGTTTCAGCATCGGTTCACGGATTTAGGCTAAATTCATATCGAATCAGCATGTGTCCTGACTCGCGACATGGAAGAATTGATAGTTTGCTTTTTCGATCCAGGTCTCTTTCCGAGGGCTTCGTCGATACCATATCGTCAAGACACTCTGCTGCAGAAGAAGGATCCGCCTCGTGAAAAGTGCCGTTCGTCGGGTGACCAGTTGGACCCCCATTGTCCTCTCTCTTGCCATTTTGGGATCGGCGGGCGGCACAAGGGCCGAAAACAGCCCTCCCGGGATCGAGTTTGAACTGGGGGCTGGCGGTCAGGTCGCACCGCGTTACGAAGGCGCATCCGATTACCTGTTCAGTCCGTTTCCAACATTTCGTTTGCAGAGGTTGACCCTGCCGAACGGTTTCCAGATCGGCGGTGGCGACGGGATGGGGCTTTCCTTTTACCCGTCCTTCGGCTTTCGCGGCGCAAGAAAGGCAGCCGACTCGCCCGCCCTGGCGGGACTTGACGATGTCGATACAGCGCTCGAGCTTGGCGCGGGAGTTGCCTATACAACAGCGCGCGCCAAGCTATTCGGTGAGGTCCGCCGGGGATTTGGCGGACACGAAGGTTATGTCGGCGAGATCGGAGCCGACTTTTTCATGTACCCGGCCGACAGGCTCTCCCTATCGGTTGGCCCCCGCGTCTCATTTGCCGATGCGGAATATATGAACACTTACTTCGGCGTGTCCGGAGCGGAAGCGAATGCGTCCGGCCTTTCGGCTTTCGATGCGGGTGCCGGGATCAAGTCAGTTGGCGCAGAAGCTGGTGCCCGCTACGAGATTGCAGCCGACTGGGCGATAGAAGGCACCGCCGCCTATAGTCGGCTTACCGGCGATGCGGCTTCTTCCCCCGTTACCGGCGTTGGCTCGCGCAACCAGTTCAGTTTTCGGCTTGGTGCGGTGAGGAAATTCAGGTTCGATTTCTGATCGAGCCGCGTTTTTCCATCGCGAGTGATGAAAGCTGCGGGCTTTCCCTAAGGAAAATGGTGCGGCGGCGCGGCCCATATTGCCTGTCTCCGGCTTTCATGGTTCCTAACGGTCCATGGGCGCTTTCAGCAGAACACGCATTTTTCTCGGTTTGAAACCGGACCCGAACGCCATTCCAAAACACGCCCGTATCGGCAGGGGCACTTACGGGCTCTCCGGCAAATCCTTCTACAATTGCTCCGAAGAGTCCCCGGTCTTCATTGACGCGTTTTGCTCTATCGCGCCCGGCGTGCTGTTCATGTGCCACGGCAACCACCCGATAGACACGGCCTCGACTTTCCACTTCCAGAACAAGCGCTTCAAGACAAAGACGCTCTACGAATATCTGCAGACGCGCGGGCCGATCAAAGTCGGAAACGACGTATGGATCGGCATGCGCTCGATGATCATGTCAGGCGTGACGATCGGCAACGGCGCTGTGGTGGCCGCCGGCAGCGTCGTGACCCGCAATGTCGAGCCCTACACCGTTGTCGGCGGTGCGCCGGCCAAATTCATAAAGCGCCGTTTCGCGCCGGATTTGGCGGAGGCCATGCAGCGGATCGCCTGGTGGGACTGGCCCGACGAGCGGCTGGACGCCGAGAAAGACGCGTTCGACCTGCCGGCGGAGGAATTCGTGGCGCGGTTTGCGGAGAAGCCGGTGGAGTAGCACCGCGATCTCGCCTTGATCCCGCAACGCCCGTATCGTTGCAGGCTTCCGACAAAATACGATCAGTGAAGGCGATTGGTGAAGGATCTATCATCAGGTTGCGGGTCACGATGGCGAGTTGGGCTTAGGCCATCCGCGGGATGCGATCCGCACGCAAGATTTCGCGGCGGCGAAAGTCAATATGACAGCTTGAACTCGGGCTCGCTTCTTACCGGATGAATTGTAAGGGAGCTTTTCCCTTTCCCGCACAGAGCTGCCGGCTATCCTTATCCCGTATGCCGGCGGGATTTCTTTGCGCGAATACAAGCGGATCACTGCGAAACCGAGCGTATCGGCTTCTCAAGGGAACGGCTCTGTCTGCCTAGCGAGAGAATATTGGCGCATCCCAACCGCGGGAGAGCGTGCGCGGATTCACTTTCGCTCCAACCAGACTGAATTGCGAAACTCATGGCCTTTGAGACAAACGGCTCAAGCGCGGCTTGCTGATCAACACGCCGCTTTAATTGAGCAGCGGCAGTAAAAAAATCTGGATGACACCGGGCCACGGTCAGGGTGAACAATAAGAAATCTGCCCGCCCAAAGAAGGCCTCTGAAACAGATGAAACTCAGCGACCACCGAACCGACCGACAATTGAAACGCCGCGCAGCTAATTCCTGAGCTTCAGAAGCACACTCGCGCCTACGGCTTGAGGGGGTGTCTTTTGTCTACATGAACCAGCAATGGAAACGGCACCATGACCAGCCAGACGGTTGCTTCAACGCACACCAATCGCGAAGGGTACCATTGGACAGATCATTTGAAGCTTCGATCGCTCACTTGGTGGACATGGGCAGCGTTTGCCGTACTGCTGGGTCTTGCCATGTGCGGCATTACTGAATTGCGCCACGTCGTGCTGTTCCTTGCCAGCATACTGGCGGCGGCATATTTCATGCGACATCGGTCGCTGAGCCATTTTCCGACGCAGGTCCGAGTTGCTTATTTCCTCTGGATGGCAGCGAGTTTCATTCCGCAACTGGTGCCTATGTTTTGGATACAGTCAGCGGGAACCATAAGCCTGGTGCTTTTCGGCTACTGCCCAATGGCCCGTTCGCTTCTTCTACTGCCGTTCAATCGGACGGTTCCGTTGTCCCCACAGCGCGTCATGAAGATTATTTTTCATCCGCCGACGGCTGGCTCCGTGAAAGAAGATCTCGCCATTTGAAAGAAGAAAGGACCGCAGGCAATACTTGGGCAATCTCCACCTACGGTCCCTTGTGAGACAGGACGCGAAACTCGCCGCGCTCAAGAGGGCAAGCTTTCTGCCGCTTCCTCGCATTTGAGGGCGCGGTCCGGCCAGTCGCTGTTATGTCGAGGGCCTTTGATCATGGGTGGATGATATGCCCAACACTTAGCACGGAAAACCCGGCCGAGACGAAGCACTCGCGGGGCTCGCGCAATCGGTTTGGTGAGCCTGGAATTCGGAGCATCGTGCTTGCTCTTCGCTTACTAGCGCCATAGCGCCCCGATATAAGAATGCCCAAGATATTGATTTTGATGGTGAGCGCGCAGGGGTTCGAACCCTGGACCTACTGATTAAAAGTCAGTTGCTCTACCGGCTGAGCTACGCGCTCCCGAGCAGCGGGCAAGCCGCCGTCAAGACGGACCGTTCATAGGGACGGCGTCCCGCACGGTCAACCGCATTCTGACCGGCAATGGTTGAAAAAACGTGGCAATTCGACGCCCGCGCGGATTGGTGATTTCAATGTGACCCGCAGATGTCCTAAGACGGCCGCAATCGCCGCCGATGTGCCGGCGAAACGGACAATGCGACCGGAGAATTCATGGCTGTCGACGTTTCCTATGTCAGCGCGCTCGGCGCGGGCGCGATTTCCTTCCTTTCGCCCTGCGTGTTGCCGCTCGTACCGCCCTATCTCTGCTATATGGCCGGCGTGTCCGTCGATCAGTTCCGCGGCGAACCGGGCACGGAAGGCGGAGCGGCCGTTGCAGCCGCGCCGGTGCGCCTGCCGCTGCTGATCGCCGCCTTCGCCTTCGTCGCCGGCTTCTCCACGGTCTTCGTGGCGCTCGGCGCGGGCGCCAGCACGATCGGCGGGCTGTTGCGCGCCTATCAGCAGGAACTGGCGATCGTCGCCGGCATCGTCATCATCCTCATGGGTCTGAACTTCCTCGGCGTGTTCCGGATCGGGCTGTTTTCGCGCGAGGCGCGGTTCCAGACGCGCGGTGCGCCGGCCAATCCGTTCGCCGCCTATCTGATGGGGCTAGCCTTCGCCTTCGGCTGGACGCCCTGCATCGGCCCGGTGCTGGGGCCGATCCTGACGCTTGCCGGCGCGCGCGACAGCGTCGGCGAGGGCGCGGCGCTGCTGGCGGTCTATTCCGCCGGGCTCGGTATTCCGTTCCTGCTCGCGGCGCTGTTCTCGGGCGCATTCATGCGCTTCATGCAATCCTTTCGCACGCATCTCGGCACGGTGGAGAAGGTGATCGGCGGCCTGCTGGTGCTGGCGGGCGTGCTGTTCCTGACGGGCGGCATGCAGTCCATGTCGTTCTGGCTGCTGGAGCGCTTTCCCGTGCTCGGCACACTCGGTTAGGCCGTTTTCGCCTTCAACCTGCCCAACAGTTTCGCCGGGAAGGTGGCGGTGATGACGCCGGCCATGACCAGGGCGATGCCCGCCGCGTGATTGGTGTGGAATTCCTCGCCGAGGAAGACGAGTGCAAGGGCGACGCCATAGGGCGGCAGCAAATACATGAACACGCCTGCGAGGGACGCGCCGAGCGCGCGGACGCCGTACTGGAAGGTCGAGAAGGCGAGCAGCGAAGAAATCAGCACGATGCCGGCAATCGCCGCCCAGCTATGCGCCTGCGTCGGCAGGGCGTCGCCCCGCGCCACTTCCCACAGCGCGACCGGCAGGTTCGACAGCGCGCCGAAGATCGCGACGAGGGCAAAGAGCGGCATGTTGCCGACATGGCGGACGGGTTCCGAACGATAGAGGATCGAATAACCGGCCCAGCTGATTGCGCCGGCAAGGACCAGCAGATCGCCGATATTGAAGGAGAGCGACAGGGCGGTCTCCAGCGAGCCGCGCAGGACGATCACCGCGACGCCAAGAAAGGCGAGCAGGGTGCCGGCCATCTCTCGGAAATGGCTGCGCCGGCCGAGGAAGAGGCGTTCGAGCAGGATGATCAGCACGGGCGACGTCGTGTAGATCAGCGTGCCGTTGGTCGCGGTCGTGTATTTGAGTGCCAGATAGATGCCGCCGCCGCAGATCCCCATGCCGAGAAAGCCGAGCACGGCCAGCCGCTTCCATTCCGTGCGCAGCAGCGGGACGACGGTGTCGCGGTGGATATAGAGAAGCGGCGACAGGATCGCCGCCACGGCCGCCCAGCGGATCGTCGCGAGGAGAAAGGGCGTCACTTCCCCGGTCACGTAACGGCCGAAAATGAGATTGGTCGAAAAGAACAGCGGGGCCGCCAGCATCACCAGATAGGGGAGCGGCGAGGGCGAGGATTGTGTGGATGACATGCATCCGCATTAGTGGGCGTTCGAATGAGCTGCAAGCGGCCCGCACGCGAAATCGGATGGCCGATATGGAAACCGGGCGGGAAACCCGCTATTGCGCAGACCGGTCCCATCCTCGTTCGCCCGGGAGGCATATTTCATGGCGCGCAGCTGTCTGACGATCATCCTGGCCGCAGGCCAGGGCACACGGATGAAATCGGCTCTGCCGAAGGTGTTGCATCCGGTCGCCGGCCTGCCGATGGCGGCGCATGTCGCGGCGACGGCGCGGGCCGCCGGCAGCGATGCGGTCGCGGTCGTCTACGGCCATGGCGGCGAGGCGGTGCGCGATGCGCTTTCCGGCAGGCTCGACAGCGCGACATGGCACGAACAGGCGGAGCAGCTCGGCACGGCGCATGCGGTTCTGGCTGCGCGCGATGCGATTTCAAAGGGTTACGACGATATCCTCGTCATGTTTGGCGACACGCCGCTTGTGCGGCCCGACGTCATGCGGGATGCGCGAGCGAAACTGGCGGACGGCGCGGCGGTGGTCGTCGTCGGGTTCCGGCCGGACAATCCCTTCGGCTACGGACGGCTGATCGAGCAGGGCGGCGAACTTGTCGCGATCCGTGAAGAACGTGATGCAACAGATCAGGAACGTAAGATAAGATATTGTAATGGCGGCATAATGGCCTTCAATGGGAACATGGCGCTGCAGTTGCTCGACGCTATCGGCAACGACAACGCCAAGGGCGAGTACTACATGACCGACGCGGTCGAGATCGCCCGTAGCCGGGGCCTGAAAGTGGTCGCGATCGAGGCGCCTGTCGAGGATGTGGTCGGCGTCAATACGCGCGGCGACCTGGCCGCGGTCGAGGCGATCTGGCAGCGCCGCACGCGCGAAAAGATGCTCGCCGAAGGCGTCACCATGACCGCGCCGGATACGGTCTTCTTCCATCACGACACGGCGGTTGAGGCGGATGCCTCGATCGAGCCGAATGTGGTGTTCGGGCCGGGCGTCACGGTGAAGGCCGGGGCGCGCATCCGGTCGTTCTCGCATATGGAAGGCGCGACGGTTGGCGAGGGCGCGGAGGTCGGTCCGTTCGCGCGGCTGCGGCCGGGCGCGGAACTGGCGGAGAACGCCAAGGTCGGCAATTTTTGCGAGGTGAAAAAGGCGGAGGTCGGCGTAGGCGCGAAGGTCAATCATCTGACCTATATAGGCGACGCGGTGATCGGCGCGGGCGCCAATATCGGCGCGGGAACCATCACCTGCAACTATGACGGCTACGACAAGCACCTGACCGAGATCGGCGCGGGCGCGTTTATCGGTTCGAATTCCGCGCTGGTTGCGCCGGTGAAGATCGGCGACAACGCCTATGTGTCCTCGGGGTCCGTCGTGACCGAGTCCGTGCCGGACGACGCGGTCGCATTCGCCCGCGCCCGGCAGGTGAACAAGGACGGATTGGCGCCGCGCCTTCGTGCGCGGTTCAAAGCCGCCAAGGATGCCAGGAAGGCGAAGAAGGGCTAACCGGCCCGCAGCAGCCGGATCGCCTCGTCGCGCTCGAACAGATAGAGCAGGATGCGCAATGCCTTGCCGCGCTCGGTTTCGAGATCCGTGTCGGTTTCGATGACGAGCCGCGCATCATCGCGGGCGATCTCAAGCAGGTCGGCATGGTCGGCGAGCGAGGCGAGGCGGTAGGAAGCGGAGCCGGACTGGCGGGTACCGAGTATTTCGCCTTCGCCGCGCAGTTTCAGATCTTCCTCGGCGATACGAAAACCGTCCTCGGTCTCGCGCATGATGGCGAGCCTTGCATGGGCCACTTCGCCGAGCGGCTCCTTGTAAAGCAGCAGGCAGGTCGACTGGCCGCTGCCGCGCCCGACGCGGCCGCGCAGCTGGTGCAGCTGGGCGAGGCCGAAGCGTTCGGCATGCTCGATCACCATGATGGTCGCGTCCGGCACGTCGACGCCGACCTCGATCACCGTGGTGGCGACCAGAAGGCGCGTTTCGCCCTCCTTGAAGGCCTGCATGACGGCGTCCTTTTCCTCGCCCTTCATACGGCCATGGACCAAGCCAATCGGCGCGTCGATCACCTTCCTGAGCGCGGCGAAGCGTTCCTCCGCCGAGGCGAGTTTCAGTTCCTCGTTCTCCTCGACCAGCGGGCAGATCCAGTAGACCTTGCGGCCTTCGGCGATGGCCTTTCCCAGATGCCCGACGACCTCGTCGTAACGGCCGAGCGGCATGGCGACGGTCGTGACCGGCTGGCGGCCCGGCGGCTTTTCGTCGAGCTTCGAGACATCCATGTCGCCATAGGCGGTGAGGACCAGCGTGCGCGGGATCGGCGTAGCGGTCATCACGAGCATGTCGGAGTGCTGGCCCTTTGAGGAAAGCATCAGGCGCTGATGCACGCCGAAGCGGTGCTGCTCGTCGACCACGGCAAGGCCGAGGTCGTGGAACTGCACGGCGTCCTGGAAGAGTGCATGGGTGCCGACGAGGATATCGATGTCGCCGTCCTTGAGCGCTGCCAGCGTCTCCTCTCGCTGCTTGCCCTTTTCGCGTCCGGTCAGGATGCGGATCGTCAGACCGGCGGCCTCGGCGAGCGGCGCGATCGAGGCGAAGTGCTGGCGGGCGAGGATTTCGGTTGGCGCCATCATCGCCGCCTGTGCACCGGATTCGATGACATTGGCCATGGCCAGCAGCGCGACCACGGTCTTGCCCGAGCCGACATCCCCCTGCAACAGCCGCAGCATGCGTTCGGGCTTTTCCTGATCCGTGTGGATTTCGCCAAGCGAACGCTCCTGCGCACCGGTCAGCGGGTGGCCGAAAGCGGCGCGGATCTTCTGCGCGAGGTCGCCGCTGCCCTTGAAAATGCGGCCGGCTGATTTCTTCATCTTGCGGCGAACGAGACCGAGCGCCAGCTGCCCGGCCAGCAACTCGTCATAGGCGAGACGTCGACGCGCCGGGTTCTGCAAATCGACATCGGCCGCATCGCGTGGGGCATGCAGGCGTTGCAGGCTTTCGCGGAAGCTCGAAAATCCCTGTTTCCTGACGACATGCGGATCGATCCATTCGGGAAGATCCGGCACGCGGCCGAGCGCCGACAGGATCGCCTTTCGCAAGGGTTTCGGCGTGACGCCGGCGGTCAGCGGATAGACGGGCTCGACCAGCGGCAGGTCGGCGGCGTTTTCCTCGGAGACGATATGGTCCGGATGCACCATGGTCGGGCGGCCGTTGAACCACTCGACCCGGCCCGAGACGAGCATCGTCTCGCCGACCGGCAGAAGCTTTTCCAGCCATGCCGCCTTGGCGTGGAAGAAGACCAGTCCGATCTCGCCGGTCTCGTCATGGGCGAAGACGCGGTAGGGGACGTTACCGCGCGCGCGCGGCGGCGGCTGGTGGCGGTCGACACGCACCTTCAGCGTGACGATCGCGCCTTCCGGCGCATGCGCGATGCCCGGCTGTTGGCGGCGGTCGACGATGGAATGCGGCAGATGGAAGACGAGGCCGAGGACGCGCGGCTCGTCCATCGCCTCGGGCACCGGCAGGAGATTTCCGAGAAGCTTGGCGATGCGCGGCCCGATCCCGTCGATGACGGCGACGGGCGCAAACAGGGGATCGAGGACGGGCGGGCGCATGCGTACATCTTTCATGGCCGGCCCGGTGCGATCAAGGCTGACAAGCCGGCCTGCCGGCGTTATACCGCCACCGTTTTCCTGACACGCGAAGTAGACGCCATGGCCACGTCCCCGCAGGACGCCGAAATCGACATTGACGCTCGCAGACGCCGCGCGAAGTTTCGCGCCTGGCATCGGGGCATGAAGGAAATGGACCTGCTGCTCGGCCAATATGCCGACGCGCATGTGGTGACTATGACAGCGGAGGATCTGGACGAGTTCGAATCGCTTCTCGAAGTGCTCGATCGCGACCTGTTCAAATGGTTCACGGGCGAGGGGCCGGTGCCCGCCGATCAGGACACGCCATTGTTTCGCGCGATCTGCGCCCATCACGGGATCGAGCTGACATGAGCGCGAAATCGAAGAAGCTCTGGATCGATGTCCCCAACGTGCCGGCCGATGCCGGCCGTGTCGTCTTTTCGGGCGTCGCGGCGGGCGCGGAGCCTTTCGTCGTCAATGCGCTTTGCACCAAGGAGACGGCGAAGGACGGCCCGGTGATCTATGTCGCCCGAGACGGCTCGGCGTTGGCCGACTGGGCGCAGGTGTTCTCCTTCGTCGCGCCGGAGATCGAGATTATCGACTTCCCGGCCTGGGACTGCCTGCCTTACGACCGCGTTTCGCCGGGTTCCGACGTATCGGCGCGGCGGCTGGCGGCGATGACGCGTATCGCGGAATTGCGCAGGAAGCCGTCGCCCACTGTCATCCTGACAACGGCGAACGCCATTTTGCAGCGAATGCCGCGGCCGGACGAGATCGCCGGGCAAACGATCATCGCCAAGCCCGGCCAGACGGTGCGGATGGACGACATCACCGCGACGCTGGCCTCGGCCGGCTTCGAACGCGTGCCGACGGTGCGCGAGGTCGGCGAATATGCGGTGCGCGGCGGCATTCTCGACATTTTCGCGCCGGGTACGCCCGAGGCGGTTCGGCTCGATTTCTTTGGCGATGCGCTGGAAAGCGTGCGCGCCTTCGACCCGGCGACCCAGCGCACAACCGGCCAGAAGACCGAATTCACGCTACAGCCGGCAAGCGAGATCTCCCTGACGCCGGAAACCGTGGCGCGTTTCCGGCAGGGCTATCTGTCGACCTTCGGCGCACCGTCCCGCGACGACGCGCTCTATGCGTCGATCACCAGCCAGCAGCGCTTTGCCGGCATGGAACATTGGCTGCCGCTGTTCCATGAGGAACTGACGACGCTGTTCGAGTGCCTGCCGGATGCGCCGGTGGTGATGGAACATCTGACCCGCGAGGCGCTGACGGAGCGCCGGACGATGATCGAGGACCATTACGAAGCGCGCCAGGCGCAGTCGGACGGGAAGCTTGGCGGCGACGGCGTGCCCTACAAGCCGCTGCCCCCGGACGCGCTCTATTTGACGCCCGAGCAGGCAATGGAGCTTGCCGCCACGCGGCTGACGGTGTCGCTGTCGCCCTTCGGCGTGCCGGAAACGCCCGCTGTCACGGTTTTCGACCTTGCCATCGCGTCGGGGCGCAATTTCTCGCTGGAGCGGGCCGACAAGCAGACCAACGTCTTCGAAATGTCGGCCAAACATGTCGCGGCGCTGCGCGCCGACGGCAAACGCGTCTTCCTCGCGGGCTGGAGTGACGGATCGCTGACGCGGCTGATCCAGATACTCGAGGAACACAAGCTCGGCGGCATCGAGACGGTGACCGGGGTCGGCGTCGCCATGGCGCTGAACCGCACGGTCATCCCGGCGGCGGTTCTTTCCATCGAGCACGGTTTCGAGACGAAGGATTTCGCGCTCGTCGCCGAACAGGACATTCTCGGCGACAGGCTGGTTCGGCATCGCCGCCGCAAGAAGGCGTCGGATTTCATCTCCGAAGCGTCGGCGCTGGCGGCCGGCGATATCGTCGTGCATGTCGATCACGGCATCGGCCAGTTTGTCGGGCTGCGCACGATCGAGGCGGTCGGCGCGCCGCATGACTGCCTCGAGATCCTTTATGCCGGCGACGGACGGCTGTTCCTGCCGGTCGAGAATATCGAGTTGCTGTCGCGCTACGGCTCGGATGCGAGCACGGCGCAGCTCGACCGGCTCGGCGGCGGGGCGTGGCAGGCGCGCAAGGCGAAGCTGAAGAAACGCCTGCTCGACATGGCCGACCAACTGATCCGCATCGCAGCGGCGCGCGAATCGCGTTCCGCGCCGGTGCTGCGTCCGCCGGAAGGGCTCTATGACGAATTCGCGGCGCGCTTCCCCTATGACGAGACCGAGGATCAGCTGGGCGCGATCGACGCGGTGATCGGCGATCTGGTCGCGGGCAGGCCGATGGACCGGCTGGTCTGCGGCGATGTCGGCTTCGGCAAGACGGAAGTGGCGATCCGGGCGGCCTTCGTCGCGGCGCTGAACGGCCAGCAGGTCGCCGTCGTCGTGCCGACAACGCTGCTCGCGCGGCAGCATTTCCGGTCGTTCTCCGAGCGGTTCCGCGGCTTGCCGGTCAATATCGCCCATGCCTCGCGACTGGCCGGACCGAAGGCGCTCGCGGAAGCCAAGAAGGGCGTCGCCGACGGTAGCGTCGACATCGTTGTGGGCACGCATGCGCTGCTGGGGCAGGGGATCACCTTCAAGAATCTGGGCCTGCTGATCGTCGACGAGGAGCAGCATTTCGGCGTCAAGCACAAGGAACGGCTGAAGGAGCTGAAATCGGACGTGCATGTGCTGACGCTGACGGCGACGCCGATCCCGCGCACCTTGCAGCTTGCCTTGACAGGCGTGCGCGAGTTGTCGCTGATCTCGACGCCGCCGGTCGACCGGCTGGCGGTGCGCACATTCGTCTCGCCTTTCGACCCGCTGGTGATCCGCGAGACGCTGCTGCGCGAGCGCTATCGCGGCGGCCAGAGCTTCTATGTCTGCCCGCGCATATCCGACCTGGCCGAAGTAAAGGCGTTTCTCGACGAGCACGTCTCGGAGCTGAAGGTCGCGGTGGCGCATGGCCAGATGCCGCCGGGCGAACTCGATGACGTGATGAACGCGTTCTATGACGGCAGCTATGACGTGCTGCTCTCGACCACGATCGTCGAATCGGGCCTCGACATTCCCACCGCCAATACGATGGTGGTGCACCGCGCCGACATGTTCGGCCTGGCGCAACTCTACCAGATCCGCGGCCGCGTGGGCCGGTCGAAGCTGCGCGCCTATGCGCTGCTGACGCTGCCGGCCAAAAAGATGCTGACCAAGACCGCCGAGAGACGGCTGAAAGTGCTGCAATCGCTCGATTCGCTCGGCGCCGGCTTCCAGCTGGCGAGCCACGACCTCGACATTCGCGGCGGCGGCAACCTGCTGGGCGAGGAACAGTCCGGCCATATCAAGGAGGTCGGGTTCGAGCTTTACCAGCAGATGCTGGAGGAGGCCGTTCTGGAGATGAAGGGCGAGGCGGTGGACGATCACGGCCAGTGGTCGCCGCAGATCGCGGTCGGCACTTCTGTGATGATCCCGGAAGGCTATGTCAGCGACCTGCAGTTGCGCCTGTCGCTCTATCGCCGGCTCGGCGAATTGGAGGAAATCCGCGACATCGACGGGTTCGGCGCGGAGCTGACCGACCGTTTCGGGCCGTTGCCGGAGGAGGTCGAGCACCTGTTGAAGGTGGTCTATATCAAGGCGCTGTGCCGCAAGGCGAATATCGAGAAGCTGGACGCCGGACCGAAGGGCGCCGTCATCCAGTTCCGCAACAAGGAATTCGCCGATCCGGCGGGGCTTATCGGCTATATCGGCGAGCAGGGCTCGATGGCCAAGATCCGGCCGGATCAGTCGATCCTGTTCACCCGCGACTGGCCGACCCCGGCGAAACGGCTTGCCGGCAGCGCGATCCTCGCGACCAAGCTCGCGGGCCTCGCGGACAAGGCAGCCGAGAAGGCGGCTTGAACGAAAACGGGGCCCAGCGGGCCCCGTTCGAAATCAATAGATTAGCCTTGAGAGGATCAGTTGGCCTGCTTGGCCTTGTCCTGCTCTTCCTGAAGACGCTTCTGGAAGTCGGCCTTGCGCTTCTCGATCGCGTCCTGCAGCTGCTGCTGGCGGCTTTCGACTTCCGACTGCTTCAGCGGCTCGCCATCGAAGGCGGCGGTGAAACCGGCTAGCGAAATCTTGATCGGGTTCGGCTGGTTGCGGAAGTTGATCGAGGTCAGCGTCAGTTCGCCGCCCTTCTTCAACTGGGCGACCAGTTCCGGGGTCATCGGCGCTTCGGCGATGCAACGGTCCGGCAGACACATCGCATAGTTGATCTTCTGCGCCTGTCCGCCATCGACCTGAAGGCCGATGCCGGCGGGGATTACGCGGCCGGTCGGCACGGCGATCTGGAAGATGGACCGGTTCACCTTGCCGGTGATCTGGATCAGGTTCACGGCGGTCAGAAGCTGGCCCGTATTGGCGGTGCGGATGTTCTGCACGTTGCAGATGTCATTGTCTTCCTGCTTGGAGCAGACCTTGAACCACCCTTCGGGCAGCTGCTGCTGGTTCTGTGCGCTGGCGGTCTGCGCGAAGCCGGAAACACCTGCACAAGCGACCCCCAACCCCAACACTACGGCAAATGTCTTCCTCATAATCGCGAGCATCAAGCTGCATCCTTTTCTTCGTTACCCTGAACGGTCGTGCGAACCGGTGATAGTCAAATGCGGCTACACCATGACGAGCCCAATCCGGCGGTGTGATACACATGCAAAGCGGGCAATTCCAGCCCTGCCGGGCATTTCCGACGAATTTCGGGCGATATGCTAAATTCGCCGATTTCCCATGCTAGGCTCTGATTCCATGACGGCCACAGAGGATGAAGGAGTGAGCATGCGAATTCGTGTCGGGCATTGGAGAGCGGCTCTCGCCGCTGTCGCCATCGCTCTCGCGGGCGGTGCTGTCGCCGAACCGATGCACGGAATCGCGATGCATGGAGAGCCGGCACTGCCGGCCGGCTACACGCATTTTCCCTATGCCAATCCCGATGCGCCGAAGGGCGGCTCGATCACCTATGGGGTCCGCGGCACGTTCGACAGCCTCAACCCGTTCGTGCTGGCGAGCATGCGCACCACGGCGCGCGGCATCATCGACCTCGATTTCGGCAATCTGGTCTTCGAATCGCTGATGCAGCGATCGCGCGACGAGCCCTTCACGATGTACGGGCTGATCGCCGAGACGATCGAGACCGATGCGGACCGGACATGGGCGGAATTCACCATCAATCCCAAGGCGAAGTGGTCGGACGGCGAGCCGATTACGCCGGAAGACGTGATCTTCACCTATGACCTACTGACCGAAAAGGGCCGGCCGCCCTACAATCGCCGGATGGAGCGGATCGAAAAGATCGAGAAGACCGGCGCCAACAAGGTAAAGTTCACCTTCAACGACAAGGCGGATCGTGAATTCCCGCTGATCGTCGCCTTGATGCCGGTGCTGCCGAAACATGCGATCGATGCCGCGACATTCGGGCAATCGACTCTGACGCCGCCGGTCGGAAGCGGACCCTATCTGGTCGACGCCATCGAACCGGGAAGCCGCATCACCTACAAGCGCGATCCGGATTACTGGGGCAGGGACATTCCGTCGAAGCGGGGTTTCGACAATTACGACACGATCACCGTGGAGTATTTCCGCGACCAGACGGCCCTCTTCGAGGCTTTCAAGAAGGGAATTCTGGATATCTACGAAGAAGGCGACCCGACCAGATGGCAGACCGCATATGATTTTCCGGCGGTGCAAGACGGCAGGGTGAAGAAGGTCGAATTCGACACCCATGAGCCGCAATCGATGCTCGGCTTCTTTTTCAATACGAGACGGCCGCAATTCGCCGACCGGAAGGTCCGCGAGGCCCTGTCCATGCTGTTCGATTTCGAATGGGTGAACCGCAACCTGTTCAACGGGACCTATGCGCGCACGGCTTCCTACTGGCAGAATGCCGGCGAGCTTTCGGCTGTCGGCCGGCCGGCGGACGAGCGCGAAAAGGCCTTGCTGGCACCTTATCCGGACGCCGTGCAGTCGGACGTCATGGACGGAACGTGGCGGCCGACCACGACCGACGGCTCCGGGCGCGACCGGTCTGTGCTGCGCGGCGCGTTGAAAAAGCTCGGCGAGGCCGGTTACTCGATCGAGGACGGCAAACTGGTCAAGGACGGTCGGCAACTGGCCTTCGAGATCATGACGTCGAACAATGGCGAGGAGAAAATGGCGCTCGCCTACAAGCGTTCGGCGGAGGCGCTGGGCATCGCGGTGACGGTGCGCACCGTCGACGACGCGCAGTTCCAGAAACGCCGGCAGACCTGGGACTACGACATGACGGCCGGCACGCTGTCGGCCTCGCTTTCACCCGGCGCCGAACAGATGTGGCGTTGGGGTTCGCAGTCGCGCGACGTGGAGGGAACGTTCAACTATGCCGGCGTCTCCGACCCGGCAATCGACGCGATGATCGATGCGCTGCTCAATGCCCGCAGCCGCGAGGATTTCGCCGCCGCGGTGCGAGCGCTCGACCGGGTCCTGATCTCTGGTCACTACGCGATCCCGCTCTATCATATAGCCAAGGACTGGGTGGCGATGTGGGCGCGGGTGAAATATCCCGACTACACGCCGCTCTATGGATACCAGTTACCGGTTTGGTGGATTGAAGAATGACAGAGACTGTTCATGTGGACATTGTGTCCGACGTGGTGTGCCCGTGGTGTTTCGTCGGCAAGAAGCGCTTCGAAAAGGCGCTTGGAGAAATCGGCGAAGACATCACCGTAGAGGTCAACTGGCGACCGTTCCAGCTCGACCCGACGCTGCCGCCGGAGGGTAAGGATCGCAAAAAGTATCTCGCGGACAAGTTCGGCAGCATGGAACGGTCGCGCGAACTCCATCAGAATCTGGAGAATATCGGCGCGAGCGTCGGCATTCCCTTCGAATTCGAGGCGATCGCCGTCTCACCCAACACGCTGGATGCGCATCGGCTGATCCGCTGGGCGCAAAGTGCGGGCGAGGGCGTGCAGGGCCGCGTGGTCGCGGCGCTGTTCGAGACCTATTTTCTGAAAGGGAAGAATATCGGCGATCACGCGGTGCTGATCGAGGTGGCGCGCGAGGCGGGCATGGATGCGGCGGTCGTCGAGAGCCTGTTGGCGAGCGATGCCGACCGGGAAGCAATCACGCAGGAAATCGCGCTGGCTCAGCAGATGGGCGTGACCGGCGTGCCGTGCTTCATCCTGGAAAACAAATATGCGGTGATGGGGGCTCAGGAGCCGGCGACGATCGCGGATGCGATCAGGCAGGTCGCCGCGGAAAAGGCCGCGGCGACAGTCTGACCAAAGGTCAGTGTTCGAGACCCGGACGGATCGAGTAGCGTTTCGAGTCCGAAACCCACTCGAATACGTCCGGCACCTGCGGATGGCGGATCGGTTCGCCGCTGTCGTCGGGAACGAGGTTCTGTTCCGAGACATAGGCGACATATTCCGTTTCCGCGTTTTCCGCGAACAGGTGATAGAAGGGCTGGTCTCTGCGCGGGCGCATCTCTTCCGGGATGGCCTCGTACCATTCCTCCGAATTGGCGAATTCCGGATCGACGTCGAAGATCACGCCCCGGAACGGGTAGATCCGGTGACGGACGAGATCGCCGATCGCGTAACGCGCCATGGCGGTTTTCACGTGGTTCTTTTCCATGAATAACAAATGTGGCGAGTTGCGTTGAAATTCAAGGTCTTTCCAATCTGGCCCGCGCGGCTTGACCATGGATGACGCTGCCAATAGTTGCTTGAACCTAAGCGTGTCGGGAAAGGAATCATGGCGAACGTCATCGGGCTGGTGCTGCCGTTTTTCGGACTGATCCTTCTCGGCTTCGTCACCGCGAAGATCGTTCGACAGCCGCTCGAAGCGCTTGGCTGGATGAATACCTTCATCCTCTATGTCGCGCTGCCGGCCCTGTTCTTCAACCTCCTGTCGCGCACCCCGGTCGAACAGCTGGCGCAATGGCGCTTCGTCCTCGGGGCGACATTCGGCACCTATACCGTGTTCGCCCTGATGTTCGTCATCGCGGTGGTCCGCTCCGGCGGCGACATCGCCGAGAGCACGATCAAGGGGCTCGCCGCGGCCTATGGCAATATCGGCTATATGGGGCCCGGCCTGGCGCTGCTGGCCTTCGGCGAACAGGCGGTCGTTCCGGTGGCGCTGGTCTTCTGTTTCGACAACACGCTGCATTTCGTCATGGCGCCGCTGATGATGGCGCTGTCCGGCCGGGACGGGAGCCATCAGACACCCGCGCAGCTGGCGCTCGGCGTCTTGAAGCGCGTCTTCACGCATCCCTTCATCCTGGCGACGATCATCGGCGTCGGCGCGGCGATCCTGTCGTTCCAGCCGCCCGCGGCCGTGCAGACATTGCTGAACTATCTCGCCAATGCCGCCGCGCCCTGCGCTCTGTTCGCCATGGGCGTGACGCTGGCGCTCAGGCCGTTGCGGCGCGTGCCGTCGGACATGGCGTTCATCGTCGCGATCAAGCTGATCATCCACCCGGTCATCGTCTATGTGTTTCTGAGTCTGATCGGCAACTTCCCGCCGATCTGGGTCTATTCGGGCGTGTTGCTTGCCGCTCTACCGACAGCGACCAACGTCTTCGTCATCGCCCAGCAATATGACGTCTGGGTCGAACGCGCCTCGGCGTCGGTGCTGATCACGACGACGGCCTCGGTCGTCACGGTGACGGCGCTGCTGTTCGCTATGACGAATGGCTGGCTTCCGGCCGATCTCTTTCCCTGAACGGCCGTGACAACAGGCTTTTGAAGCCGGCGCCGGGCGCCATGCCCTCGCGCATCGCGATATTGCGCAGCGGCGGGATGGCCGCGAGCATGCCAAGCCCGACGGCGCGGGCGATCTGGACCGGCAGGAAACCCGTCAGCAGCGAGCGGTTGAGCATGTCCACCGTGCCGGTCCGCGTCGTCACGTCGGCGCGGCGCATGCGGTCATAGCGCGCGGTAACGGTGGGCGCCCCCGGATCCCCGCCGGCGCGTTCCAGGCACTTGCCGAGATCGGCGATGTCGCGCATCGACAGATTGAGACCCTGCGCGCCGATCGGCGGGAAGATATGCGCGGTCTGGCCGATCAGGACGAGCCGTTCGGCGGCGAAGCGGTGCGCGATCATGCCCGAGAGCGGCCAGCATTGCGGCCTGGAGACGTTGCTCACCTTTCCAAGCATGGACTGCATGCGCTCCTCGATCATCCGGGCGAGCGTGTCGCCGTCGAGCGACGCGATGCGCTTCGCTTCGGCGGGCGTTTCCACCCAGACGAGGCTGGAGCGCTTGCCCTTCATCGGCACCTGGGCGAAGGGGCCGCGCTCGGTGTGGAACTCGGTCGAGACGAAACCGTGATCGCGCGAATGTTCGAAGGTCAGCACTATGGCCGTCTGCGGATAGCCCCAGCGGCGCGTCCCGATGGAGGCGCTTTCGCGCAGGATCGAATTCACCCCGTCGGAGGCGACGACGAGCTTCGCCTGCAGCGTTTCGCCATTGGCGAGCGTGACCGTCGCGTGGTCCGGCCCCCATGAGGCTGAGCTTGCCATGGAATCGACGATTCGAATCACCGGCTCCGCTTCGACGGTCTTCAGGAGGCCGGCATTGAGTGTCCTGTTGACGATATTGTAGCCGAAGGCCGGCTGATCGATCTCATGGGCCTCGAAGGTCACGGTCGGCGCGCGTACGAGCCGCCTGGTGGCATCGATCAGGCGCATGGTGGTCATCGGCGTGGCGTCGGCCTCGATGTGCTCCCACGCGCCGAGATCGGCCAGCAGGTTGGTGCCCGGCATCATCAGCGCCGTCGTGCGGTCGTCGCTGTCCAGGAAGGTGCCTGTCGGTGCTACGAGAGTGACCGAATAGCCCGATTTGGCGGCCTGAAGCGCCGCAGCCATGCCCGCCGGTCCGCCGCCGACAACAACGATATCGCTTTCGGTCATCGCAATCTTCCCTGTCGAAGTCCTGTCCCGACAAGTGGCGGAGGCAGTGGCGTCTGTCCAGTCCCGTCAAGCATTTCGGCGCGGGACCAATTGAAGCATCTCGGCTTGCATTGCGGAAATAATTGTCGATCTCGGCTGAAAAATCAGGCGAAACAGTCTTTTCGCGTTTGCGCCGCCGGATGGAATGCGCTTAGCTTCGAGCCGGGGACTTTTGATCAAAGGGTAAAACTGCATTGAACGACGCCGGGGCCACGTCATCAGCGCCGACCCTCCTGAAGGTCGAGGGCATTTCAAAGACGTTCGGCACGCTCAAGGCCAATGACAGCGTCGATCTGGATATCGTTCCCGGAGAAATCCACGCGCTGCTCGGCGAGAACGGCGCGGGCAAATCGACCCTCGTGAAGATGCTCTTCGGATCGCTGCAGCCCGATGGCGGTACGATCTTCTGGAAGGACCAGCCGGTCGTCGTCACCAATCCGATGCAGGCGCGGGCGCTAGGCATCGGCATGGTTTTCCAGCATTTTTCGCTCTTCGACGCGCTGACCACGGCCGAAAACATCGCGCTTTCCCTCGACGAGAAGATCGCGATTTCGACCATCGCCGAACGCGCCCGGGCGCTGGGTGACGCCTACGGCCTGCCGCTCGATCCGAATTCGGTGGTCGGCGATCTTTCGGTCGGCGAGCGCCAGCGTATCGAGATCGTCCGCTGCCTGCTGCAGAAGCCGGAACTGATCATTCTCGACGAGCCGACCTCGGTGCTGACACCGCAGGAGGCGGAGAAACTGTTCGAGACGCTTTTCAAGCTGAAGAGCGAGGGCAAGTCGATCCTCTATATCTCACACCGGCTCGAAGAGGTGCAGCGCATCTGCGACCGTGCGACGGTTTTGCGGCACGGCAAGGTGGTCGCCCATTGCCGGCCGTCCGAGGAAACGCCGTCCTCGCTGGCGAGCATGATGGTTGGCGCGGATGTCGACGCGGTGGAGCGCGCGCCGAAAGAAGGGCCCGAAGGCGACGCCCTGCTGGAAATCCGCGATTTGAGCCGCGCCGCCGCCAGCCCATTCGCCGTCCCGCTGACCGGCATTTCGCTGACGGTTAAGGCGGGAGAGGTGATCGGCATCGCCGGTGTCGCCGGCAACGGCCAGGGCGAGTTGTTCGAGGCGATTTCAGGCGAAGTCCTGCAGAAGGCGGCCGGAGAGGTGCGCCTGCGCGGAAGCGATGTCGGACGGCTCGGGATCACGCAGCGCCGCCGGTCCGGCGCGGCATTCGTCCCGGAAGAGCGGCTCGGCCATGGCGCCGCGCCGACGATGAAACTGTCGGAAAACCTCCTTCTGTCGCGCTACCGGACCGACGCCAAGGCGTTTCTGGGATCGCTCGGCGTCATCAGGACCGGCGCGATCGCCACGGCGACGAAGCGCATCGTCGACGAGATGGATGTGCGCAAGAGCGCCGAGGACCCGGAAGCGGCGGCCCTGTCTGGCGGCAACCTGCAGAAATTCATTATCGGCCGCGAACTCGACCGCAAGCCGGCGGTGCTGGTGGTCAACCAGCCGACATGGGGCGTCGATGCGGGCGCGGCGGCGAAAATCCGCCAGGCGCTGATCGAACTGGCGCGGTCCGGCTCGGCGGTGCTCGTCATCAGCCAGGATCTCGACGAGCTCTTCGAGGTCTCCGACGCGATCGCCGTGATGCATAACGGCAAGCTCTCGACGCCGCTTCCGATCGCCGAGGCGACCTATGAAAGGATCGGCCTCCTGATGGGTGGCGCGGAGCCGGGGCATGCGGTGCACGGCATGGAACTGGGGGCGTCATGATACGGATAGAACTGATCAGGCGGCCGCAGCAATCGGCGCTGTTTTCGGCGCTGTCGCCCTTTATCGCCTTCGCGCTGACGCTGATTACCGGTGCGATCCTGTTCTGGATGATCGGCAAGCCGCCGCTGCCTGCGCTTTATTCCTATTTCATCGAACCGCTGACCGAGATGTGGTCGGTGCACGAACTGATTATCAAGGCGGCGCCGCTGATCCTGATCGCGGTCGGCCTGTCGGTCTGCTACATCTCCAACAACTGGAACATCGGCGCCGAAGGCCAGTTCATTTTCGGCGGCATCGTCGGATCGCTGCTGCCGATCCTCGTGCCGGGCTTCGGCGGTCCGCTGTTGCTGCCGCTGATGATGATAATGGGCATGATCGGCGGCGCGGCCTATGCGGCGATCCCGGCCTTCCTGAAGGCGCGGTTCAACACGAACGAGATCCTGACCAGCCTGATGCTGGTCTATGTGGCGCAGCTTTTCCTCGACTGGCTGGCGCGTGGCGTGTTCCGTGATCCGAGCGGGTCCGGATTTCCGGGCTCGATCCGCTTTCCGTCCGCAGCGAGGCTGCCGGAGATCGCCCCCTCGCAGGGCGGAGCGCATCTGGGCATCGTTTTCGCGATCATCGCCGCGCTTCTCGCGTGGTTCATGCTGCGCTCGACCCTGAAGGGCTTCGAGGTGCGGCTGATCGGCACCAGCCCGAGGGCAGGGCGCTTCGCCGGTTTCAGCGCCTCCAAGATGGTGTTCTTCGCCTTCCTGACCTCCGGCGCGCTGGCGGGCCTTGCCGGCATCAGCGAGGTTTCCGGCGCGATCGGCCAGCTGCGCGAGTCGATCTCGCCCGGCTACGGCTTCACGGCCATCATCGTTGCATTCCTGGGCCGGCTGAACCCGATCGGCATCGTCGCCGCGGGACTTGTCCTGGCGCTGACCTATCTCGGCGGCGAGGCGGCGCAGATTTCGCTCGGCGTCTCCGACAAGGTCGCCCGCGTCTTCCAGGGCATGCTGCTGTTCTTCGTGCTCGGCTGCGACACGCTCATCCACTACCGCATCCGGCTCGTCCGGCGCGCAATCGCCTCGGCGCTGGAGAAATCGTGATGGAGATCGCCCAGAATATCCTGCTGACCATCGCGACGGCGGCGACGCCGCTGCTGATCGCAGCGATCGGCGAACTGGTTGTCGAGCGCTCCGGCGTGCTCAATCTCGGCGTCGAGGGCATGATGGTGATCGGCGCGGTCTGCGGTTTCGCGGCAGCGATCCTGACCGGCAATCCATGGATCGGCGTGATTGCCGGGATCGCGGGCGGCGCGTTGCTGTCCCTGCTGTTTGGCTTTCTGACGCTGAACCTCGCCACCAACCAGGTTGCAACCGGCCTGTCGCTGACGCTGCTGGGCATCGGGCTGTCCGGCCTGATCGGTGAAGGCTTCGTCGGCCAGGCGGGCGTGCGCCTGCCGACGCTCGATATTCCGGTGCTGACGGATATTCCGTTCGTCGGCCGGCTGATCTTCGGGCAGGATCCGATCTTCTACATGTCGATCGCGCTGACCGCAGGCGTCATGTGGTTTCTGTTCCGCACGAGATCGGGCCTGACGCTGCGCTCGATCGGCGACAACCACAAATCGGCCCATGCGCTGGGCATTCCGGTGATCCGCTACCGCTATCTGGCGGTGATGTTCGGCGGCGCCTGCGCCGGGCTTGCCGGCGCGCATCTTTCGCTGGTCTACACGCCGCAATGGGTGGAAAACATGACCGCAGGCCGCGGCTGGATCGCGCTGGCGCTGGTGGTGTTCGCGTCCTGGCGGCCCTGGCGCGTGCTCGGCGGCGCCTATCTGTTCGGCGCCGTCTCGATCGGCCAGCTCCACGCCCAGGCACTCGGCTTCGGCATTCCCTCGCAACTGCTTTCGTCGCTGCCCTATCTTGCAACGATCGTGGTACTCGTACTCATTTCCCGCGACAGGCGTCTGACGACGATCAACACGCCGGCGTCGCTGGGGCAACCCTTCGTGCCGGATCGTTAGAACCAGACGCGACTGACGGCATGGAATCCCGCGGAGGGAAGTCTTCCGCGCTAAACTAATGGAGGTAAGTCTATGAAAAAGCTCGTATTGGGTCTCGCGTCCGCGATGGCGATCATGGTCGCCACAAGCGCGTCCGCCCAGGATAAATACAAGGCCTGCTTCGTCTATGTCGGTTCGAAGACCGACGGCGGCTGGACCCAGGCGCATGAAGTCGGCCGGCAATATGCCCAGGACAAGCTCGGCGACAAGGTCGAGACGGTGGCGCTCGAAAACGTGCCGGAAGGCCCCGACGCGGAACGCGCCATCGAGCGTTTTGCACGCTCGGGCTGCGGCATCATCTTCACAACCTCGTTCGGCTTCATGGATTCGACCATCGCCGTGGCCGAGAAGTTCCCGGACGTGAAGTTCGAGCACGCCACCGGCTACAAGACCGCGCCGAACGTGACCACCTACAACTCGCGCTTCTACGAAGGCCGCTACATCATCGGCCAGATCGCCGGCAAGATGTCGAAGACCGGCGTTGCCGGCTACATCGCCTCCTTCCCGATTCCGGAAGTGGTGATGGGCATCAACGGGTTCCTGACCGGCGCGCGCTCGGTCAATCCGGACTTCAAGCTCAAGGTGGTGTGGGTCAACAGCTGGTTTGACGCCGGCAAGGAAGCCGACGCCGCCAAGGCGTTGATCGACCAGGGTGTCGACATCATCACCCAGCACACCGACTCCACCGGCCCGATGCAGGTTGCCGAAGAGCGCGGCATCAAGGCCTTCGGCCAGGCTTTCGACCAGATCACCGCCGGCCCGAACGCGCAGTTGACCGCCATCGTCGACACCTGGGGTCCGTATTACGAAAAGCAGATCAAGGCCGCGATGGACGGCACATGGCAGGGCGGCCAGTCCTCCTGGGACGGCCTGAAGGACGGCATCCTGGCGATGGCGCCCTACACCAACATGCCCGACGACGTGAAGGCGATGGCCGAGGAAACCCAGGCCAAGATCGAATCGGGTGAACTGCACCCCTTCACCGGCCCGATCAACAAGCAGGACGGCACCGAGTGGCTGGCGGACGGCGAAGTGGCCAAAGACGGCGTGCTTCTCGGCATGGATTTCTATGTCGAAGGCGTCGACGACAAGCTGCCGCAGTAAAAAGCGGCGTTATACAAAAAAGGAAAGGCGCCCTCAGGGGCGCCTTTTTTATTGCGCGGCGATCAGCGCGTCGTCTGCCGGATGCCGCAATTGATCCAGGGCGGATTTCAACGCCTGCAGGAACGGCAAGGCGAGTATGAACGGCGCAACGGGCAGGCTGACCGTCATGAGCCCCAGGATCAGGAAGGGTGCGCAATAGAGGAAGGCGAGCGTCGTCTTCTCGTAAGCGCGGAACCCGGTCGCGACGCCGCGTGCGCCGAGGAAGGCGAGTGCGGGGGCGAGAAGGAACAGGTCGTAGCTGAGCACGAAGGGCGTCGCCAGAAGCGCTCCGGTCAGAAGCAGGACGGCACGCGTGTCGAAGGCAATCGCGTCCTTGCGGAACCACGCCCATGCAACCGCTGCGGCGACCGCGGCGGACACGACAGACTGGACAACCATTGCGCTGACATGGCCGGCACCGGCGATGCGGAGCATCGTGTAGGTGGAGATCATCTTGTTGCGGTCGACAACGCCGTCCCGCAAGGTCGCCATGGCGTCACCGCCTTGCTGCAGGAAAAGTGCCCAGGTCTCGGTCCCGAACAGAACGGCGGAGAACGCGGCGACCAGCACCGCCGTCACGACTGCCGACAGGATCGTGCGCCAATAGCCGCCCGCGAGCAGCGCCAGCGGGATCAGCAGGCCAAGTTGGGGCTTGAAGGTCATGAGGCCGAACAGGACGCCGGCAAGGAGGGGCCTCGTGCGCAGCAGGGCGAGACCGCCACCAAACAGCGCAGCCGACAGGAAGGCGTTCTGGCCGTGCGCGATGGTCAGGAAGGTCGCCGGAAAGGCGAGCGCCAGGACGAGGACTTCAAGCCGCCGTCCGGCAATCCGCGTCAGCGCCCAGAGGGCGGCGGCGAAGCTTGCGACCAGCCACGCGGCGAGTGCCGGGTAATAGGGCAGGGCGCCGAAAGGCAGCATATAGGCGAGGTAATGCGGCGGATAATAAAAGGCGTAGACAACGCCGTCGCCGAAAATGGCGTCCTGCGCCGCGGCAAAGCGATCGATGATATAGGGTGTCTCGGGATGACGGGCCAGCGCCTCGCGCGCCGCCACCCAGAAACTGATGAAGTCCGACCCGAAGGGCGAGCCGTTCGGAAGCACGCCGCCATGGCTGAACAGCACATAGGCGATGGAGACCGCGGTGGTCGCCATGATCACCAGCGGATAGACGAGCATCCGGTCTTTTTCCAACCAGTCGCCCGTCCGTATGGAATTCACAATCCGCGCCATGTCCGCTCCGTTTGACGGAGCGGTATTCTAGGCGGGCGGCTTTTAAGCGAGGTTAACCGTCTCCTCAGGCCGCCGTCTGGACGTCGCCTTTGGCGGCACTCTGAGCCCCGGCTGCCTCGAACAGGCGGTGCTGCTCCTTCGCCCAGGCCCTGATGTCGTAATGACGAAGCGTGGTGCGCAGGGCGCGCATGCGGCCCTTCCGGTCCTCGGGTTCCATGTCGATCGCCATGTCGATCGTCGTATCCATCGATTTGTGCGAGAACGGATTGGTGATGACCGACGCCGACATCTCGACGGCCGCGCCGGCGAATTCCGACAGCACCAAAACGCCGTCTTCGTCGGTCCGCGCCGCGACATATTCCTTTGCCACGATGTTCATCCCGTCGGCGAGCGGCGTGATCCAGCAGATATCCGCCGCGCGGTAATAGGCGACGAGTTCGCGGAACGGCACCGCCGTCGAGATCAGCGAGATCGGCTGCCACTCGAGCGAGCCGAAGCGCCCGTTGATGCGGCCGACGATCTGCTCGACTTCGCCCTGGATCTGTTCGTAGACCGCCATGGCCCGGTTGGCGCTGACGGAAACATGCATCAGTCGTATCTTGCCGCGCAAATCCTTCCGGCGTTCCAGCAGACGCTCATAGGTCAGCAATTGTTCGATGCCGCCCTTGGTGTAGTCGGTGCGCGAAACGGACAGGATCAGCTTCGTGTCGCCGATCTCCCGCTTGATTGTCGCGGTCTTGTCCAGCGTCTCGGTCGCGTCGGAGCGTTCGCCGATGAAATCGACATCGACGCCGACCGGGCAGGCGGAGACGAGGATATCGCGACCCTCGAAGTTGATAGCCGTCGGCACGGAGCGTTCGACCAGGGCGGTGCCGTCATTGATCAACTCGTCTGGCACCTTTTCGCGCCTGGTCACCTCGACATCGTAGAGCGACCGCGCAACCTGCACGAAATTCGAGGAATAGCGCGGGATATGGAAGCCGACGACGTCGCAGGCGAGCAGGCTGCCGACGATTTCCTTGCGCCACGGCAGGACGTTGAAAATGTCCGGCGCCGGAAACGGCGTGTGGTGGAAGAAGGAAATGCGCACGTCCGGCCGCAACTGGCGCAGATAGCCGGGCACGAGCCAGAGATTGTAGTCGTGGATCCAGACGACCGCGCCTTCCGCGGCCTCGGCGGCGGCGGCTTCGGCGAAGGCCCAGTTGACTTCCCTGAAGGTCGGCCAGTCGACCGGGTCGTAATTATACTTCTCCTTGAAGGAGTGGAGGATCGGCCAGAAAGCCTCCTTGGACGTCACGTGATAGAAGCTCGAGACCTGTTGCGCGGTCAGCGGCAGGCGCGAAACCGTGTAGTCGCCATACTGGTCGCTGATCTCGATCGTCCGCTCGAATGTCGGATTGCTCGGATCCTCGGCCTCTTTCCAGGCGATCCAGGCGCCCTTGTCGACGTGACCGAAGAAGCTTTTGAGTGTCGGGACGATACCGTTCGGGCTCTTGTTCTCGCGAAAGACAGTCTTCCCGTTTTCCACCACCTCCTCATAGGGCTGACGGTGATAAACGATTACCAGATCGGAGGGCATGTCTTATCCTTTCGGTGTCGGGTGCAGGTCGAGTGCGGCAATGGCTTCTAGGATGCCGGCGGCGCCGATTTCGGTTGCGGTGAAAACGTGGTCGAGATGCGAAACACGTTCGAGCAGGGCGGCTTCCGCGCCGCCGACGGCGACGGCCTGGATGCCGCATTCCAGCATCGACAGGTCGTTCAGCGTGTCGCCCGCTGCGAGCACGCGGGGCTCCTCGATGCCCAGATGAGCAACGAGGCGTTTCAGTGACGGCCCCTTGCTGACGCCTTTCGGCAGGACGTCGAAGAAGCGGTTGTCAGAGACCAGATGGTCGAGGCCGAGCGACGCGACCTTGTCTTCCGCGCCGGGGTGATAATCGTCCGCCGCGAGGTCGTAGCTGACGCGGTAGCGGAACGGGGTCGGCTGCAATGTCAGGCCGGGATGGCCGTGCAGCGCCTCGCGCACCGCGTCGCCCTTGCCGCCCCAGCGCTGCGAGATATCCTGTTCCAGCGCGCCGATGGGAGCAATGGAGCCGCCTTCGCGGACTTCCGCGATGGTGGTGCCGACATCGCCGATCACATAGTCCGGCCACGGCACATTGGTTCCGTCGCAGATATCCGCGATGAATTCAGGATCGCGGCCGGTGACGAAGATCAGGCCGATGGTCGCCCGGTTGTCCTCGATCCAGTCATAGAGGTCGGCGCGGTCTTCATCGCTGCCGCCGAGAAAGGTGCCGTCGAGGTCGGTCGCGAGCACGAAGTCGCGTTCGCGGAGCGGGGGATAGGCAATGGAACTCATCTCGTTCATGCGAACACTCCCGCAAAATCCTCGATGCCCCTTCGGCCGGACGGGTGGTCGATGAGGATGTCGAGCGCCTTGGGCTCGCCCATGATCGGCTGCGACCAGAGTTGCGCGAAGGTGGCCCGCAGGTCGGCACCGCCATGCAGGATTTGCCAGACCGCCTCGCAGATCGGCATGGCGACGCCCATGCGGCTGGCAAGGTCGGTCACCGAGACCGAGTTGACCTCGCCCTCCACGACCACCGGGCGGCCCTCGAAGCAGTTCTCGCGCGCCATGCCCTGGCCGAGCTGGATGCCAAGCGACATGTTGCGCGAGGTCCGGCTGGAGCAGGTCAGCGTCAGGTCGCCCGCGCCGGAAAGCCCGGTGACGGTCTCACGCCGACCGCCGAGCGCCTCTGCGAGAGCCTTCATCTCGTCCATGCCGCGCGCGATCAGGGCGGCGCGGGTGTTCTCGGCAAAGCCGGCTCCGGTCATCATGCCGCAGGCGATGGCGATGACGTTCTTGACCGCGCCGCCGATCTCGACGCCGGTCAGGTCGTCGGAAATATAGGGGCGGAAGGTTTCGGAGCTGAGCGACAGGGCGAAACGCGCCGCCGCGCTCTCGGACGGGCTCAGCCGGTCTTCATGGGTGAAGTCGAAGGCGACCGTCACTGCGGTCGGATAGGCCTTCGCGGTCTCGTGGGCAAAGGTCGGGCCCGAAATGGCGCCGACGGGATGACCGGGCATTTCCGCGCCGGCGACATTGGCGAGCAGGCGGCCGGTGCCGGCCTCGATACCCTTGGCGCAAAGTGCGATCGCGGTTTTTTCCTCCAGATGTCCGGCGACGGCGCGGCTGATCTCGCGCACCGTGTGCGACGGCGTGACAAGCATCACCGCCTCGGCGCCGGCAAGTGCCTCGCCGAGATCAGTGGTAGCCTTCATGCCGGATGGAAGGTCGATCTCCGGGAGATAGCGGTTGTTGCGGTTTTCCTCGTTGAGGGACCGCACGACCTCCGGGTCGCGGCCCCAGATCGTCACCTCGCGGCCGGCACGGCGGGCGACGGCGGCGAGCGCCGTTCCCCATGCACCGGCGCCGATGACGGCGATGCGGGTATATGGACGTGTCTTTGCGATGACAGATTGTCTGTCGACGAGGGGTGCGGTCATTTTTGCTTCCGGTCTTGTTGGACGTCTGACCGGACAACGAATGGCGCTGTCCGGAGCGAAATCTGGCGTCGATTATCCGGGGGGACGGGAGGCTGGAACGCTTCCCGAAAGACGCGGCCCGCGAGGGCGCTGGTAGTAACCCGATGAATTTGTGCAGCGCACATTCATGTCCTTAAGGATAGGCATCTCTCGCGCAAAATCAACTGCTTAGCTGCTCCAATCCCTTGCGCAGTGCAGCAAATTCCATGGAACCCCTTGAATTCGCACGCCCGTTTCGATTGACGAAAATCATGGCAATAGTCACGGGAAAGACGTTTGAAAGGCGGATTGGTTCCGAAAAACGGACAATCATGATTCGATTTGCCCTATGCGCCGCCGCCACCCTGTTCCTGCCCTCCGCCGCGCTGGCCGACGAGGCCTCGGTGCGTGGCGAGGCTGTGGTCGAGCAATGGTGCCGGCTTTGCCATCTGCGCGCCAATGATCCGCCCGATCCCGTGATGGCCCCGCGTTTCGAGAACATCGTCCGGCGCGAGGGGCGCGACGAAGCCTATTTCACACGGTTCCTGAAAGAGGACCATTTTCCGATGACCACCTTCCGGCTGTTCGACGACGAGAAGGCCGATGTCGTCGCCTGGCTGATGGCCCTGCAGGAACAGCAGACCAAATAAAACAGCGCGACCGCGTTTCGTTCTTCGCGGGAAACGCGCCTTGATGTCAGTCAATGCGGGCTTTCTCGTCGGATGGTTGTGTCGTTCCACCATGTGAAGATTTGGAGGGACCCCATCGATGACCGATTCCGAGACTGTAATCTGGCTTGAAGATGCGAGCCGGAAGGACGTGCCGCGGGTTGGCGGCAAGAACGCGTCGCTTGGCGAAATGCTCAATGAGCTCGGATCGAAAGGGATCGCCGTTCCGACCGGTTTCGCGACGACATCGCAGGCCTATTGGCAATTCCTCGAGGCCAACGACCTCAAGTCCGGCATCGCCGACGCCATGCGGGACTACGAGGAAGGCCATGTCACGCTCGCCGAGACAGGCGCCGCAGTCCGCAAAATGATCCTGCGTGGCAAGTGGCCGGACGATCTCGCGAAGGAGATCGGCGAATTCTACAAGAACATGTCGAAGAGGGTCGGCAAGGAGGATGTCGATGTCGCCGTGCGCTCATCGGCGACTGCCGAGGACCTGCCGGACGCCAGCTTTGCCGGCCAGCAGGAAACCTATCTGAACGTCAAGGGCGAGCGCGAATTGCTCGAGTCCTGCAAGAGGTGTTTCGCCTCGCTGTTCACCGATCGCGCGATCAGCTACCGGCAGGTCAAGGGCTTCGATCATCTGCAAGTGGCGCTGTCGATCGGCGTGCAGCAGATGGTGCGCTCAGACAAGGGTGGCTCGGGCGTGATGTTCTCCATCGACACCGAGACCGGCTTCGACAAGGTGGTCGTCATCAACGCGGCCTGGGGCCTCGGCGAAAACGTCGTGCAGGGCGCAGTCGACCCGGACGAGTTCGTGATCTTCAAGCCGCTGCTCGAAGGCGGAAAGTTCAAGCCGATCGTTGAGAAGAAGGTCGGCGCCAAGAGCATCAAGATGATCTATGCCGCGGGCGCGGAGAAGACCAAGAACGTACCGACCTCCAAGGCCGAACGCGCCGCCTATGTTCTCGACGACGAGGAAATCCTGACGCTGGCGCGCTGGGCGACGATCATCGAACAGCATTATGGCTGTCCGATGGATATGGAATGGGCCAAGGACGGCGAGACGGGCGATCTGTTCATCGTCCAGGCGCGGCCGGAAACCGTGCAGGCGAGCCGCGACCAGACCTCGTTCAAGTCCTACACGATCAAGTCGAAGGGCAAGCTCCTGACCAAGGGCCTGTCGATCGGCGGTTCGCTCGTCACCGGTCGGCTTTGCCTGATCGAGAATGCGAAGGATATCGACAAGTTCGTCGACGGTTCGATCCTCGTGACGGGCACGACGGACCCGGACTGGGTCCCGATCATGAAGCGCGCGGCGGGCATCATCACCGATCACGGCGGCCGCACCTCGCATGCCGCCATCGTCAGCCGCGAACTCGGGGTTCCGGCAGTGGTCGGTACCGGCGACGCCACCCATGTCCTGCACAGCGAGCAGGACGTGACGCTGTCCTGCGCCGAGGGCGACGAGGGCTTCGTCTATGAGGGCTTCGCGGACTACGAGGAAAAGACGGAATCGCTGTCCGACATTCCGGCGACCGAAACTCGCGTCATGCTCAACCTCGCCAATCCCGGCTCGGCCTTCCGCTGGTGGCAGATCCCCTCCGACGGCGTTGGCCTGGCGCGGATGGAATTTGTCATCAACAACCAGATCCAGGTCCATCCCATGGCGCTGATCCATTTCGATCAGGTGCATGACGAGGAGGTGCGCACCAAAATCGAAGAGCTGACGCGCGACTATGACGACAAGTCGGAATATTTCGTCGACCGACTGGCGCGCGGATTGGCGCGGATCGCGGCGACGGTCTATCCGAAGCCGGTCATCGTGCGGATGAGCGACTTCAAGACCAACGAATATGCGGGCCTGCTCGGCGGCTCCGGCTTCGAGCCGACCGAGGAAAACCCGATGATCGGTTTCCGCGGCGCGTCCCGCTACTATTCGGAGGCCTACAAGCCCGGTTTCGCGTTGGAATGCCAGGCGATGGCGCGGCTTCGCAACGAGATGGGTTTCGACAACGTCATCATGATGATCCCGTTCTGCCGTTCCGTCGGCGAGGCCGACAAGGTGCTCGCGGTGATGGCCGAGAACGGCCTGACGCGCGGCGAAAACGGGCTGCATGTCTATGTGATGTGCGAGATCCCGTCGAACGTCATCCTGGCGAAGGAATTCGCGACCCGCTTCGACGGCTTCTCGATCGGCTCCAACGACCTGACGCAGCTGACGCTGGGTGTCGACCGCGATTCCGACCGGTTGTCCGGCCTGTTCGACGAACAGGACGAAGCGGTCAAATGGATGATATCTAGCGTTATCCGCGAAGCGCATGCAGCCGGCGCAAAGGTCGGGCTGTGCGGCCAGGCGCCGAGCGACCATCCGGAGTTCGCGCAGTTCCTTGTCGACTGCGGGATCGATTCCATGTCCGTGACGCCGGACAGCTTCATCGCGGTGAAAAAGCAGGTCGCCGAGGCCGAAGCGGCCCGAAAGAAAGGCGCCGCTTGACGATCCGGCGGGTGACGGCGGCCCTGTCCGTCTGATACACATTTGCAAAAGCGGGCCGGTTCACCGGCCCGTTTCATGTCAAGCACCGAGACGGCAGAGACCATGGAACGCATTCTTACGATTGCCCTCAATCCCGCCATCGATGTCAGTTGCGACGCGGAACATGTGCGCCCGACGCTGAAGACACGGACCGTCAACCAGAAGCATTTCGCGGGCGGCGGCGGCGCGAATGTCGCTCGGGTCATTGCCGAACTCGGCGGCCGCGCCGAACTTGTCTATCTCTCAGGCGGCACGACCGGCGAACTCTATGACGGATTGCTGGCGCAATACGATATCGGGCGGCATCGCGTACCCATCGCGGGCGACAACCGTATCGCCCTGATGGTGCATGAGTTGAGCACCAATTTCGAATATCGCTTCGTGCCGGAAGGTCCGACGGTCGATCCGAAGGAGATCGAACCGGTTCACGACTTCATCGAGACATTCGAGGGCGATTACATCATCGCCAGCGGCAGCCTGCCGAATGGCGCGCCCGCCGATACCTACCGCCGCATGGCCGCGGTGGCGCAGAAGAAGGGCATCCGTTTCGTGCTCGACACGTCCGGCGAGGCGCTGCGCGAGACCGTCGACCACGCGAAGATCTTCCTGCTCAAGCCGTCGATCAGCGAGCTGGAAAAGCTCGTGGGCGACCGGCTCGACGAGAAAAGCGCCAGCGCTGCGGCTATCGAACTGGTCAATCGCGGCGCGGCGGAAAACATCGCCGTGTCGATGGGCAAGGGCGGCGCGTTCCTAGCCAATGCCGAGGGCGTCGTGCGGATGCGGTCGATCCATGTCCGCGAGGCATCAGCGGTCGGCGCGGGCGACAGTTTCGTAGGCGGCATGGTGTGGTGGCTGTCGCAGGGGCACGACATCCACGAGGCATTCCGCTTCGGCATCGCAGCCGGTTCCGCCGCCGTGATGACGCCGGGCACGGAACTGTGCCGCAAGCATGATGTCCTCGCGCTCTACGAGAATGGCGTCACCCGCGTTCACGGCTAAGCGGCAGAGGCCGTCTCACATCGGAAATGCGTCGGACGTCGCGATTGCCGCGCCGCGCAGGCCGGCGTCATTGGCCAGAATGGCGTAGACCGGGATCGAGGCAAGATAGGCGGACATCGTGCCCTTGTTTTTCCAGATCTCGCGAAACCGATCATTATCGAGCAATTTCAAAATCTTCGGCGTAATACCTCGTCCAAGATATACGCCACCGCGGGCATCGTGCTGGAGCGCCATGTCGCCGGCTATGCGGGCCAGGATCGAAACGAAACAGTCGAGCGCATCGCGCGCCAACTGATCATCGTCCCTGATTGCCAGGTCGATGATATCGCGCGCCGCGAGCTTAGGTTCCGGCATGCCCTCGATATCGGCGAGCGCGGCGTGGAGCGCCTCGATGCCGCGTCCGGACAGGATCGCCTGGATCGGCGCATAGCCGAAATTGCCACCGACTTTCTTCAGGATCGCCAGTTCACGGTCATTCGTCGCCGCAAAAGCGGCGTGTCCGGCGTTGCCGGCAATCGAGATGCGTTTGCCCGATGCCTCGATCAGCATAGCCGAACCGAATTCTCCGCCGGTACCGAGCACGATCTTCGGGGCGCCTCCCACAGGCTCTCCGGGATTGATCTGGCAGCGATCATGCGCATTGAGATAGGGCAGGCAATGCGCCAGTGCCTCGAAATTGTTGACGAAATGAACCCGATTGGCGCCGCAGGCCGCTTTCACCTCGTCGGCCGTGAAGGACCACGCCGAGTTCTCGACGCCCATGCGATCTCCAGCGACGGGATCGGCAATCGCAAAACCGGCGATATCGGGATTGTCTGGAACGGACTCCAGATAATTGGCGACCGCGTCGGGAAGGGAGGGGAACATGGCGGTCTGGAACACGGCGAAATGCGAGACCGACAATTCGTCGATATCGCAGATCGCGAAACGGGCATGCGTGCCGCCGATGTCGCCGATGATCGCCGTGCGTTTGCTTGCTTGCATCAGATCCCGTTCCTTCGTTTCAATAGGTCTCGGCGTGTATCCTACAGGCGTAGCGGTCCGCGAAACCGCGATCAACCTTGTCTGGTTGAATCGTCGAAGCCATGACGCGGTTTGCAGCAGTTTCACCAGATCCTGACCGGATGCCTTGACCCCCATCAATGCGGCGGATCGGCGAGGAATTGAAATGCCAATGGAGGAGGAACGGGAGATGCGCTTTCACGATCGTTCGGATGCTGGGCGTCGGCTGGCCGAGAGGCTCGGTTCGGTCGACACGGACAACGCCGTCGTCATCGCCCTGCCGCGCGGCGGCGTGCCGGTGGGTGCGATCGTCGCCGAGGAACTTGGCTTGCCGCTCGACGTGATCCTTGTCCGCAAGGTTGGAGCGCCGCTTCAGCCTGAACTGGCCGTCGGCGCGGTGACCGACGGCGACGAAATGCGCCTGACCGTCAACCGGGACATCCAGGCGGAACTCGGCCTTAGCGACGAGGAGATCGAGGATCTGGCGAGACGCCAGCTTCCGGAGATCGAGCGGCGGCGCGAAACCTATTACAAGGGCCGTACCCCGACGCCGCTCTCCGGCAAGACCGTGATTGTCGTCGATGATGGCGTGGCGACCGGGGCGACGGTCAATTCCGCACTACGCCTGATCCGGGCCCAAAGGCCGGCGCGACTGATCCTCGCCTTGCCGGTCGCGCCCGCCGACACGATTTCCAGGCTGGAGGAACATGCCGACGAGGTGGTCTGCCTTCAGACGCCGACACCGTTCCACGCGGTCGGCGCCCATTACGCGGATTTTTCCCAGGTGAGCGACGAAGAAGTCATCGCGCTACTCGAAAAGGCGCATGCGAGAGTGACCGGGGCCTGAATTTCAGCCGGCCATGAGCCGGTTCAGGTCCGAGCGCATCAGCAGCGCGTGCGTAAAGCCGCCAAACAGGCGTTCGCGTATCCGGCTGTGCCCATAGGCGCCGGTTATGACCAGATCCGCTTTCTCGGCATCCACGGCCTCGACAAAGGTATCCGGTGCGTCATCGTCTTCGATGATGCGCGCATCGGCGTCGACGCCATGGCGCAGCAGGAAGCGGACGACGTCCCTGGGGCCGGAATTGTCGGCGCCGTGGCGGTGGTCGCCGACCGCCAGCACCAGAACCGATTTCGCCAGAACCAGGAAGGGCAGGGCGAATGCGACGGCGCGGCGGGCCTGGGGCGTATCCTTCCAGCCGATGACCGCGCGGGCAGGATGGCGAAAGATCGCGTTCTCTCCGACGAACAGGACCGGCCGGCCGGCATTGCAGACGAGTTCGCCGGGATCGACAGAGCGATGGCTGTCTCCCGGCGCCGCGCCATGCGGCGTACCCGAGACGATGAGATCGGCTGCGCGCGCATGCAGGAGCAGCGCCTTGGTGGGAAGATCCTGGGATTGCCGCCATGCCGAATTCTGGCCGTCGCCGGCAATGTCGAAAAAATGGCGCCGCAATTCGTCGAACCGCTTCACATTCACTGCTCCGGTTTCGCTTCGAAACAGTTCGTCGGTCGAGATACCCATCTCGCTGACATGGACGGGGCGCAGCGCGGTTGCCGCGAAGCCGACGAGATAGGCGTCGAGTTCGCCGGCGAGGTCGGTGGCATAATGCAGTCTGCCCTCCGAATTCCCGTCGAATTCGATATGCGCCAGAATGCTCTTGTAGGACATTTTGGCCTCCAGAATGGGCTTGAATTTCCGTCGAAAATTGTCGCGCACTGTGATGTCCGAGCATTGACGCCGGTCAATCGTTCGGGTCGGCGCGACAATTTTGATCCCAACTTCATGCGTTTGACATTCCACGCGCCGAATGTTGTCGTTCGTCAGATCGATAGTTTGGGCGGCTCGCGATGAATGATGCAGTCTTCTCACCTGGAAGTTGTTGGAAGTGCGATCAGTGCGCCGTCAATCATCGATCGATCTGTCGCGCCGCCTCCGAGGAAGCGGTGCACGAACTCGGCCGGCTTTCTCATATAAGGCATTTCGAGAAGGGCCAGGTCATCATCGCCCAGGGTGATGAGGCGAACCTGGTCGGCAATGTCGTCAGCGGCATCGTCAAGCTGACGAACATGTCGATGGCCGGTCAGCAGAATATCGTCGGCCTCCTTTTTCCCTCCGACTTTTTCGGCCGCGCCTACGCGGAAACCGCCCGTTTCTCCTACGAGGCCGCGACGGACGTGACGCTGTGCTGCATGAGTCGCCATGCCTTCGAGAGCTTCCTGGCGAGGCATTCGGACATCGAGCATGAAATGCTGCTGACGACGCTCGACGAACTCGATTCGACGCGCGAATGGGCCGCTATGACATCGAGCCACACCACGATGCAGCGCGTCGCAACGTTTTTCTTCATTCTGTCGCGGCGCTCGGACCACAATTTCTGCGATGCGCAGATGCGGGGCAAAATGACGAATCCCGTCATCTCGCTGCCCATCGGCCGTCGCGACATCGCGGCCTATCTCGGCACGACGCCGGAAACGCTGAGCCGCAACATCCAGACCCTCGTTCGCAAACACGTCATTCGTCCGATCGACACCAATCATTTCGAGCTGACAAATTCGAACGGTCTCGTCGAGCACACGGGTGAGAGCCGCGAAGATCTCGACACCATGTCCGGTGTGGACGGTCAGAACGAAGCAGTCACGGATCGGGCCTGATGCCGCAGACGCCCCTGGCGCTGAGCATCATCCTGTTTCTTGTCGGGGCGGCCGGCGTCTGGCTGAGTGGAAGCCGCCTCGTTGCCTATGCGGATGAAATCGCCGACCGGATGCGGATCGGGCGCGCGATGATGGGGTTCGTCTTCCTGGCGGTCACGACATCGCTCCCCGAAATCGTCACGACCGGTGTCGCGGCCAGCACCGGCGAGGCGTCGCTGGCACTTGGCAATTTGCTCGGCGGCGTAACGCTGCAATTCGCCATGCTCGCGCTCGCCGACGGCTTTGCGCGCCATGCCGCGATCACGTCCTATCCGCGCAAATCGACCACGGCGCTGGAGGGCGTTGCGCTCGCCTTCCTGCTCGCGATGCTGTTTGCGACACTAATCCTCGGCGAGACGAGCGGGATCGCGGGGATCGGCCTCGGGGCGACGCTGCTGGGGGTCTTCTATGTTGGCGCGCTCGTCATCCTGCGACGCCACGATGCGGCGGATCCATGGATGCCGGTGCAGGTGCCGGAGGCGGGCGAGGCCGAGACGGAGTGCATTTTTGTCAGCAGCTTTCCCGCATTGAGCACGGCAGCCCTCAATCTCAGGTTTCTGCTCCTCAGCATCGCCATCTTGGCGTCCGGCGGCCTGACGGTGACCATGGCCGAGCGTCTCGTCGACCAGACGGGGCTTGGCGCCGGTTTCGTCGGAGTCACCCTGCTCGCCGCCGTCACGTCGCTGCCGGAACTAAGCACGACGGTCGCCGCCGTTCGCATCGGCGCCTACACGATGGCGATCTCGAACATCTTCGGCAGCAACCTGCTGATGCTCGGCATGATCTGGCCGGCGGATATCCTCTATCGCGACGGACCGATCCTGCTGCGGTTCGAGCCGGTGCTCGAACTGTCGCTGATATCCGGGCTGCTGGCCACCCTCGTCTATATCGCCGGCCTGCTGTTGCGCAGCCGCCGAGTCATTGGCGGCTTCGGGATCGACTCGCTGATCGTGCTTGCGCTCTTCGCAGTCACGCTGGTCTTCTACTGGTTCCGGCAGTGACTACGGCGCGCGCCGCAGCCGCATAATGACCGCCGCAAGTTCGCGAAGAACGACGGGCACCAGGCTGAGGCTGAGTGTCACCAGCCAGGCTTCGAGGGGCAGGGGAGCAAGGCTCAGCACCTGCGCCAGCGTCGGCTGAACTGCCGCGACCGCGAGAATGCCGATGCAGAGTGCGATCGCGCCCCAGACATAGGCATTGCGGGTCACCTGGCTGGTAAACAGCTTGTCGCGCCAGTTGCGCATGTTGAAGACGTGCCAGAGCTGCGCCAACGCCAGCGTGTAGAAACACATTGCCGTCACCGCATCGCCTTCGAGGCCCAACTCGTAGATGGCCGTAAACAGCGCCAGAAGCGTCACCGCCGCGATGATGGAGCCATGCACGACGATCGCGATCCACTGGCCGCGCGCAAGGATCGGTTCCGATGGCGGACGGGGCGGACGGGACAGGACGTTGCGGTCGGCCTCGACGGTTCCGAGCGCGAAAGCCGGGAAGACATCGGTAACGAGATTCAGGAAGAGGATCTGCAAAGGCAGGAGCGGCAGCGGAAGACCGCTCATCACGGCGATACCGACGATCAGGATTTCGCTCAGATTGCAGGAAAGGAGATAGGTCGAAAAACGCCGGATGTTGGTGTAGATCAGCCGACCCTCGCGGACCGCGTGGATGATGGTCGAAAAGGCGTCGTCGCGCAGGACGAGATCCGCCGCCTCGCGGGCGACCTGCGTGCCACGCAAGCCCATCGCGATCCCGATATCGGCCTTGCGCAGGGCAGGTGCGTCGTTGACGCCGTCGCCGGTCATGGCGACGACTTCGCCGGCTTCCTGATGTAGGCGGATCAAGGCGAGTTTCTGTTCCGGGTCGACCCGGGCGAAGACATGGGTCTTTCGCGCCTGCTGCCGCTCCTCCTCGGTCATCTCGTCATAAGGTTTCAAATGGCGGCCCTCGACGACGTCCTGACCGTCCTCGGCCAGGCCCACCGCCTTGGAGATGTGCTGCGCTGTCGCCGCGTGGTCGCCCGTCACCATGACAACCGAAATTCCGGCCCTTCGCGCATCCGCGATCGCCGCGGAAATGTCGGAGCGCGGCGGATCCTGGAAACCCATCACCCCATAGAGCGTCAGGCCGTCATAGACGGGAGCATCGAGTTCATCGGCGTCCTTGCCGGCAATGGCAAGCAGGCGCAGGCCCTGTAGCGCCATCACCTCGCAAACCGTCGCCCAGTGGCGTCGTTCCTCGCGGTCGAAGGGGCGCGTGCCGGCACCATTGGCGACGTCGACGATCTTGTCGAGAACCGCTTCCGGCGCACCCTTGACGGCGACGAGGAACTTCGTCCCGTCCTCATGTACGGTCGCCATCATGCGGGTATGGGTGTCGAAGGCGTGTTCCGCGACCTCAGGATGGTTGCCGAGCAGGGCGTCGCGAGACAATCCGCCGGCCGCCGCGACTTCCAGAAGCGCGACCTCCATCGGATCGCCTGCAGCCGGTGCGCCATCGCGGCCGAGCGAGGCGTTGTTGCAGAGCGCCGCATTGCGCAAGACGAGGCCGGTATCGTCATCTAGGCTGGGCCGGATTGGCCTGCCATCGAGAATGAAACTCTTGTCAGTGCGATCGAAGGTCATTTCGCCGGATGCGGTGACAACACGGTCGACCGACATGCGGTTTTCCGTCAGCGTCCCGGTCTTGTCGGTTAGGATGACCGTTGTGGCGCCGAGCGTCTCGACGGCCGACAATTGTTCGATCAAGGCGTTGTGGCGGGCCATGCGCAACATGCCGCGCGCCAGCGCCAGCGTCGCCACGATCGGCAGGCCCTCAGGGATGGCGGCGACGGCCAGGGCAACGGCGGACTCGATCATCAGGGTCAGGTCTTCGCCGGCGATGACGCCCGTGGTCGCCACGATGGCCGTGATCCCGAGCGTCAGCCAGATCAGGTGACGGCTGAGGCTGGAGAGTTGTCGTTCCAGCGGCGACCGTTCCGGCTCGGCTTCGTCCACCAGCTTCGTGATCCGGCCGAGCTCGGTATTCATGCCGGTGCCGGTGATGACCGCTTCGCCGGTGCCACCGGTGACGGCACATCCCTTGAACAGCATCGAGGTCCGCTCGGCCAGGATCGTGTCCTCTGGCACGGCCGCGGTCGTCTTGCCGACGGGAAGGGATTCGCCGGTCAACGCCGATTCGTCGACCGACAGATTGGCCGACGAGATTACCCGCATATCCGCAGCGATGACGTCGCCGGCATCGATGACGGCGATATCGCCGGGCACGAGTTTTTCGGCGGGCACGGTGTGGATCGTTCCGTCGCGACGAACCAGCGCCGAGCGCCCCGTGAGTTCCCGCAGCGCCTCCATCGAACGAACTGCCTGCAGTTCCGTGGTGAAACCGATCGCGGCATTGATGATGAGCACCGCGACTATCGCAAAGAACTCGATCGTCTCGCCGAAAAAGATCGCCAGGATGGCGGCCGCGACCAGCAGATAGACGATGGGACTGCGGAACTGGTCGATCAACAGTCTCAGGATGCTTGCGCGCTGCTTTTGGCGCAGGGCATTGGGGCCATGAAGGGCAAGGCGTAGGGCCGCCGCCTCATGCGTCAGGCCCAGTGCCGGATCGGCGCCAATAGCGGCCAGAACATCGTCCGGCGCCATCGCATAGGGCTTTTCCGGTATCCCGGCGTCCTTAGGGGCGGAGGCGATGTCAGGATCCATCAGCGAATCGCGGCTGTCTCGTTTGTTTCGCCGGCAATCATGTCATGTTCCGCGCCGCTTTTGTGACAAGCGGCGGGAAACACGGAGAGGTGTGGCGGTTCAGACCGGCAGGCGATCAATGTGCCATCAGTATCGGAAAAGCCTCATTGGCAAGCAGGTCACGGGTGGCGCCTCCGAACAGGAACTCCCGCAGCCGCGAATGGCCGTAAGCCCCCGCGACGACGACATCGGCATTGATATCGGTCGCGTGTTGAAGAAGTGCGTCCGCCGCGCTTCGCCCGCCCGATGCAAGCACGTCGACCGTGACCTTGACGCCATGGCGGGCCAGATAGGCGGCGATGTCGCTGCCTGGTTCCTCGCCCTGATCGAATTCGCCAGCCACCGGATCGACAATGGCGACATGAACGGTTTCGGCCGCGCCCAACATGTCCATCGCGTCATGGACGGCGCTCGCCGCCTCCCGGGTGGAATTCCAGCCGATCAGAACCCGCTTCGGCTTCAGTGTCGCGGTCGCATTGCCGGGAACGAAAAGGAAGGGCCGCGCACTCTGATAGACGAAACCCTCCAATGTCTTGTTGGTCAGCCGCTTGTCCTGATCGGGAGAGGGGAAAACCAGACCGAGGTCCGTATAGCGCGCGCGCATGCCGACGATGTCGGCGATCTGCCCCTCGTCGCAATAATAGGTCGAGACATCGCCGGAAACTTCGGCTTCCTTCATGAGGGCCTCGATTTCTGTCGCCTTCTCGGTGGCCGCTGCGCGACCTTTCTGGCGCTCTTCCGACCACGTTTCGGCCGGGACTGCGCCATAGGCGGTCGCGCTGGCCGGAAGCGCAATGCCGATTACCAGGACGGCGAGATGGCAGGCATTTTCCCGGCTCAATTCAATGGCGCGCGCGACCGAATCGGTCGGTTGATCGCTGCCGGTCACGGTAAAGAGCGTTTTGGGAAGCATGGGGAACTGCCTTTCCTCGGTTGGACACTTGGCGGTGCGCGATGTGCTGCCGCACCCGTCGCATGAAACCATCGCGGTTGTCGACGATGCGCGCCTTGATGCCAATCAATTGACCCAGCGTCGCCGAATGCGAAAATACCGTCAACCGGTTCGTAGTCGGCGCAAATCGCGGCCGTTCACATTTGATGTGAACGCCATTGAAGCCAGTTCGGCAACACCCCAAATTGAAGCCAAGGGCAATCGCCCGATTTGGAAGCCGCCGGCAGTTCGTCCCCCACCCCCAACCCTCTGCCGGCGGTTTTCCTTATCCCACGTCATGCCGTGATGGGGCTGATGGGCGCACCCTCAAATAAGAGACTGTCAAAAGCCCGCATCATGTTGTAAATGCGCGCTTACCGCCGCTGTGGTAAGGTTAGAACAAGAACAATAGCTTTCCAGACGGATACGTATGCCAAAACCGATATCGGAAGTCCGGAAGCCGGAAATTGTCGAGGCCGCGTATAACGCCGTCCTCAAGAACGGCTTGCCGCTGATTTCCTACGACCTGATCGCGCAGGAAGCCGACATGTCGCGACAATTGATCCGGCATTATTTCCCCGACCCCGTCGAACTCCTGGTTGCGGTCTGCGACCGGTTGGCGGCGGCCTATCGGGATTGCCTGATGAAGGGCATCCTGAATGCCCAGTCGCCCACCCGGCTCAAGACCTTCCTCGATTTCTATTTCGACTTCCTGTCGGACCGGGATCTGGAAAAGCCGCGCGACGACGCGGCCTATGACGCGATGATGGCGCTTGCCTCGACGCATCCGTCGATCCGCAAGAACCTCCACGACCAGTACAACCTGCTGCAATACACGATCGCCCATGAGGTCCAGGTCAGCTATCCGCAGCTGAACCAGAAAGCCTGTCTCGAGATCGGCTATCTGTTCGTATCGCTCATGTATGGACACTGGAAAATGGTCGCCACGCTCGGATTCTCGCCCTCGCACCACGCGGTCACACGTGCCGCCGTCGATCGGCTGATCGAATCCTATGTCGCACGCTGGGACGATCCCGATCTCGCGCCCGTCGACTGCGCGGAAGAGGGCAAAGACGAATAGGCTGTTGAAGACACAAGCCAATTCCGACCGCGCATTCTCCCGATCGAAATCAGTCCGGCACGTGGTCGCTCAGACGTCTGCGCGAGCGTTTGCCACTGATGGTTCTCTGAAAGGCTAGCCGGAAGACCGACGGCGAGTTACTTGAGTCCAAGCGCTTCGTTCACGTCGCTGATAGAATCGTCGAGCAGGGTTTGCATGCGCTCGCGGGCGAGTTCCGGCTTTCTTTGCCGTATGGCTTCCAGGACGTCGCCATGCTGCTTGAGCCGCGCTTCCTTTATCACCGCGGCCTCGGCGCCGCGCCAGCTCAGGCGGAAAGTGCTGATCATGGCGGCGTGGATGAGCGCGCTGAACGCACCGATGAAATGGTTATGGGTGGCAAAAAGGATTTCCAGGTGAAACCGCAGATCGGCCTCGACGAGTTCGGCTTCGTTGTTGGCTTTTATCGCCATGTCCTCATAGGCTTTCTCGATCTTGCGCAGTTCCTCGTCGTCGCGAATCCCCGCGGCAAGCGCCGCAGCCGGAGGCTCGACCATGCGGCGCAGGGCGTATAGGTCACGGGCGATTTCTTCCGGCGGCTTGGTCTGCAAGTGCCACCCGAGCACCTCGGCGTCGAGCATGTTCCAGAATGCGGGCGGGCGCACGCTGGTGCCGACCTTCGGCCGGGCGACGATCATGCCCTTGGCGGCCAGCTTGCTGTAGGCTTCGCGCAGCGCCGTCCTCGACACCGAGTAGCGTTTCAGCATCGATGCCTCGTCCGGCAGTCGCGTTTCGGGCGCAAAGGTGCCGTCGACGATTTCGCGTCCCAGTCTGTTGAGGACGCCCAATCCGGGGCCTCCGCTCGGATCGGCGAGGATATAGGCGCGGTCGGAGACGGCTGTGTCCAAGTTCTTTATCCGATTTTGTGCGAGAGACAGCTTATTCTGCATAGCGGATACGTGAGCGTCCTCCAAGCATTCAGGATGTCCCCCGCAAATCGAACGAACTGACGAGAAAGCGGTGAAGCACGATGAAGGCGAAGAGCAGGACACCGCTGGAGATCATGATCCAGGCGCTGTTCAGCGATCCGTGGAAGATGATCAGCGTGGATATCAGCCCGAGGATCATGCCCCCGAAGAGCGTTCCGGCGACCATGCCGACGCCGCCGGTGAGCAGAGTGCCGCCAAGCACGACCGCGGCAATCGCCGAGAGTTCCAGAGTGCTGCCCGCCAGCGGATAGCCCGACGAGGTGTAGAGCGCGTAGACAACGCCGGCGAGCGCCGAATAGAAGCCGCCGATCGCATAGATGCCGATCGTGGTGCGGCGGACATTGACGCCCATCAGGCGCGCCGATTCCTTGTCGCCGCCAATCGCATAGACATTGTTTCCGAAGCGGGTGAAGTGGGCGATGAAGATCGCCAGCGCCAGTGCCGCAAGCATGACCAGCGCCGAACTTCGCAGTACCCCGCGACCGGGCAGGGGGATTTTTGCCGACGCGTAGAGATCGACGAAGTCGTGCCGGATCGGGACGGATTCCAGCGTGACCATGAAGCAGAGCCCGCGCAGCAGGAACAGTCCGGCCAGCGTGACGATGAAGGGCTGGATGTCGCAGTAATCGATGATGAAGCCCTGCAGTGCGCCGTAGAGGATGCCGAAACAGATCATCACGGCGGCCGTCGCCAGCGGATGCCAGCCCATGCGGTCGAGCACCGCCATGCAGACCCCGACGAGGCCGATCATCGAGCCGATGGACAGGTCGATGCCGCCCGACAGGATTACAAAGGTCGCGCCGATGGCCGCGATGATGATGAAGGCATTGTCCGCGAGGATGTTTCCGAGGACCAGCGTCGACAGAAAGTTCCTGTACATCGAGCCGCCGACGAGGAAGAGCGCCAGAAAGACCGCGATCGTTGCCGCGAGAGGCAGATATTTCTTGCTCATGCCGATCTCCTCGAAACGAGGCCTCCAAGGGCTTTGCGGGCATTGGCTGATTGCAGGAACAGGACACTCAACACGACGAGCGCCTTGATGATCAGATTGTATTCCGGCGGCAGGCCGGAGATCAGCGTCGCGGTCGTCAGCGCCTGGATCACCAGCGCCCCGATGACGGTCATGCCGAGATAGATGCGTCCGCCGGCAAGTGAGCCGCCGCCGATCACGACCGCGAGGATCGCGTCAAGCTCAATGTACAGGGCGACAGAAACGGGGTCGGACGTATGCGTGTCCGCCGTCATGATCACCCCCGCCCAGGCAGAAAGGAGCCCGGACAGAACATAGGCGACGAAGATGATCAGCCCGGCCCTGACGCCGGCAAGGTTCGAGGCGGCCGCGTTTCCGCCGACCGACTCGATGAAGAGACCGAGCGCGGTGCGCCGGATCAGCAGCCAAAGGACCAGAAAAATGGCGGCGGCGAGAACCAGGCGGGTCGGAATGAGCCAGATGCTGCCCGTCGACATCCATTGCAGGAGCGCGCTCTCGAAGCTCGGATCGGTGCCGCCATAGAGCTGGTTGATCAGCATGCCGATGCCGCGTCCGGCGACCATCAGGATCAGCGTCGCGATGATCGGCTGGATTTTGAGGGCCGAAACGAGGAATCCGTTCCACATGCCGCACAGGATGCCGGCAGCGAGCGCGGTGAACAGGATGGTGATATGCGGATCGCCCATCTTGATGCGCCACACGATCACCGCCCCGACGATCGCGATGATCGAGCCGACGGAAAGATCGATTCCGCGCGTGCCGATGACGACCGCCATGCCGAGCGCAACGAGGGCGGTTGGCACAGCCCGGTAGAGAATATCGATCAGATTGCCGAAAAGCCGTCCCTCTACGATCCGTATCTCGAAGAAGTTCGGAGAAACGGACCCCGCGATGATCAGGATCAGCACGAGAGCCAGCAGCGGCCAGACGGCGCGGCTTTGCGCCAGCGCCTTCAGACGGCCCGGCATCGGCGTATCCGCTCTGCTGTCAGTGCTGGCCACTATCGTCCCCCGCAATCATCCGGATGATATTGTCCCTGTTGATGTCTGCGCCGTCGATCTCGCCGACCTTTTCCCGGTCGCGCAGAACTGCCACGCGATCCGATGCCGCGACGATCTCGTCGAGCTCCGACGAGGCGACGAGAAGCGCCATGCCGTCATCGCAGAGCCTGCGGATCAGCGTGATGATTTCCGCATGCGCGCCGACATCGATGCCGCGGGTCGGCTCGTCCAGCAGCAGGACGCCGGGATTCGAGGCGAGCGCCCGGGCCAGCACGACCTTCTGCTGGTTGCCGCCGGAAAGCTGGCGGACCGGTTTTTCCGCGTCCGGCGTGGCTATGCCAAGAGCCCGGATCATCTCGCCAGCGATCTTCTCCTGCTCGCGCCGTGGCAATTGCCGGAGCCATCCTCTCTTGGCCTGCATCGACAGCATGATGTTCTCGCGGATGCTCAGATCGCCGACGAGCCCCTCGGCCTTTCGGTCTTCGGGGCAAAAGGCGATGCCCGATGCAAGCGAACGGCGAGGCGTGGTGCCGGACATGTCGGCGCCGTCCACATGAATCTCGCCGCTATCCGACCGGATCGCGCCGAAGACGAGCTTCGTCATCTCGGTGCGGCCTGATCCCAGAAGGCCGGCGAGGCCGACGACTTCGCCGGCGTGCAATGTCAGGTCAAACGGCTTCAGCGTCCGTTTGCGGCCGAGGTTCCTGGCGACGAGCTTCTGCTTGCCCTGGCCGGCCTGATCCTTGTGCGCAAGTCTCGCCTCGATTTCCCCGAGTTCGCGTCCGATCATCTCGGAGATCAGATCTTGGCGTGAAATGTTCGAGACCATATGCGTACCGACGAGGTTGCCGTTTCGCAGCACGGAAATGCGGTCGGATATCTCATAGACCTGATCGAGGAAGTGCGTGATGAAGACGATCGCCATGCCGCGCGCCTTCAAATCGCGGATGATCGCGAAGAGCGTTGCGGTCTCCTGCGCGTCAAGGCTCGCCGTCGGCTCGTCGAGAACGAGAACGCTGGTGTCGTCATCGAGCGCATGCGCGATGGCGACCAGTTGTTGCACCGCGACAGAAAAGGAGCCGACCGGCTGTTCGGTGTCGATATTCAGTTTCAGGCGCGCGAGCTTCTCGCGTGCCCGCTTGCGGGCCTTGCCCCAGGAAATGACGCCGAGAGCGCCCCGGGACGGGCCGAGGGTGAGGTTCTTGGTCACCGACATCGCCGGGATCAGGTTGACCTCCTGATAGACGGTCGAAATGCCGTGCGCCTGCGCTTCGCCGGTCGAATTGAAGTTGACGGCCTTGCCGTCGAGACGGATTTCTCCCGCGTCCCGTTTCAGTGCGCCGGTCAGGATCTTGATCAGCGTGGACTTGCCTGCGCCGTTTTCGCCGAGAAGCGCATGGACCTCGCCCGGATGGAGAGTGAAGTCGACATTCGAAAGCGCGCGCACGCCGGGAAAGGACTTCCCGATGGCCTGCATCTCAACGCGCGGCTTGGTATTTGCGGGTGCGTTCATGGGGTCGACCGTGTCGATTAGCGATCATCAATACACCCGCATGGCGTGCCGTGCACGGCGCCCCGATATCCGGGGCGCCGCACGGGTGTCAGGATGGTTCGCTGCTTGCCGTCAGTTCGCGGTGTGCAGATCCGACGGGATCACGATCCACTTGTCGAGTTCGGTCGGGTTCTTGATGTAGTCGAGAACCACCGGATAGATGAACTCGCCTACTGCCGACCGAAGCTCGACCGAGGCATTGGCTTCGCCTGCCGCGAGCGCGTCCTTGATCGCCGGCACGTAGTCGACGGACACCATCAGGACGTCCTCGCCGGGCTTCAGGCCGGCCTCTTTCATCGCCTGGATGGCGCCGAGTTGCATATTGTCGTTATGCGCGAAGGAGGCGCAGATGCCTTCGAGATTGTTGGTCGACTTGATGAAGGCTTCCATCACCTTCTTGCCGCCCTCGGTGGTGAAGTCGCCGGACTGGGTCTGTACGATTTCCATGGCCGGGAACTGGCCGATGACAGCCTCGAAGCCCTTCTTGCGCTCGATCGCAGGAGCAGAGCCGGTCGTGCCCTGCAATTCGACGACCTTGCAGGTGCCCTTGCTTGCGGCGGCCAGCCATGCGCCGGCGAGTTTGCCTTCGAGATTGAAGTCGGCGGAAATGCGCGTCACATAAAGCGACTTGTCCTCGACATCCACGTCACGGTCGACGAGGAATACCGGGATTTCGGCATCCTTGGCCTCGCGAAGAACCTGGTCCCAGCCGGTCACGACGACCGGCGCGATGATGATCGCGTCGACACCCTGCGCAATGAAGGCGCGAACGGCGCGAAGCTGTTCCTCCTGCTTGCCCTGGGCATTGGCGAATTTGAGGTCGATGCCGTATTCCTTCGCGCTTTCCTGCATGTTTGCCGAAAAGGCGGGACGCCAGTCACCTTCCGATCCGACCTGCGAAAATCCGATGGTTTCGGCCCAGGCGGCGCTTGTCATGAGTGCGGACGCAGCAAGAGCTGCACCGGCGAGTGCATATTTCGTTTTCATGGATATTCCTCCCACAGAATGTGTCGGACGTGTCCTCCTCAGGTCCGCCGACAGTGCATATAAATGCTATAGTATTATTATTTGTTCGCCAAGCAATTTTTGCTTTTTCTGGGTAAAAAACATTCTGAATTATGCAATAATATCAATATATTAATCTGTTTTGCGGTGAACGGCCAAGGCCAGCGGCCGCACGGAGTTTTCTTCCGCACGGTGCTTCAAAAAACAGATATGCAGGCGCCCTCAGGGAGCGCCTGTCTTTCGCTGTTCGGCTACTTCAAATCATCCGGCAGTAAGTCCTGCGGCATGTTCTGGTAGCAAACGGGCCGCAGGAAACGGCGAATGGAGAGCGTGCCAACAGACGTGGCGCCGAAATTGGTCGAAGCGGGGTAGGGGCCGCCATGCACCATCGAGTCGCAGACCTCCACGCCGGTCGGAAAGCCGTTGACGAGCAGTCGGCCGGCCTTGCGTTCGAGGATCGGCATCAGCGCACGGCCCGATGCCGTGTCCGGCTCGTCCATGTGAATCGTGCAGGTAAGCTGCCCCTGCAGCGAACGCGCGATCGCCAGCATCTCGTCGAAACCGGCGGCGGTCACGATCAGGCCGAGCGGTCCGAAGACCTCCTCGCCAAGCGCATGATTGGCCAACCAGTCCTTGCCGGAAACCCGGTAGAGATAGGGCGTCGCGTTGCGCAGGTCGCAAGTCGATGTCAGCAGTTCTTGTACCCCGGCGCTCGCCGCAACCCGGTCGCGTCCCGAACGGTAGGCGCCGGCGATGCCGTCGGTCAGCATGGTCTGCGCGCCGACCGGTTCAAGCGCCTCGGCCGCAGCCTTGGCAAAGACATCGGCATCCGGTCCGTCAAGAACGACGGCGATTCCGGGATTGGTACAGAACTGGCCGGCACCCATGGTCAGCGAACCGGCCCAGCCCTTGGCGATTTCCGC
>Ga0070729_10000871_pt1 | contig 54777 bp, 49 predicted proteins | sample tdDd472_FD_66725 | JGI IMG/M metagenome (GOLD analysis project Ga0070729, IMG submission 66725) | Marine sediment microbial communities from the Atlantic coast under amendment with organic carbon and nitrate - tdDd47.2 | ecosystem: Environmental > Aquatic > Marine > Coastal > Sediment | place... | reverse complement strand
TGAATGATGGTTTTATTAAAACTGCATGGTTTCATCCTAAAATAATAAGATCCCTGAATCCCCAGTTGATTTTCTATTTGCGCTGTATTTAATGAATTTTTACAACGTTTATCCACATCATGTCTTAAAACAATAAACTTATTATACTCATCTGCACTTTTAAGAAAATCTCTAAAGGTGACAAATTGATAATCTGCATTGATCAGTGTTAACAGTAAATTCTCATAAGTATTGATAGTAAAATCTATCAAATCAAAATTTCTCCTGGTAACTCGGGTTAGATTTTAAAAGATCTCGACTTTCAGGATAATTTTGAATAAACCAGACAATAAAGGCTGTTACATCAATCTTATCATTGAGAAACTTTTTCAAGTTTAATTTATTTACTTCTTTATCCTGTTTTAATAATTCAATAGCTTTTCCAATTGCTTCTTTACCGTCCATAAACCTATAAAGCAATTTGTTCTCCTGCAATTCTTCAATACTTCCAGCAGTTAAACTATTAATATAAACTGCCGGAACTCCCAAAAGTGCTGATTCAGATGCCATTGTTGCACCTTCACCAAAATACATTGATGAAAAATATAAAGCATCGTGAATTTTTTCTGGAGGAACATTGATCCTGTATTGTTCAAGTTCACTTGGAATATCCTTTTCAGACGTGATGAAAATCTTGGCTAATTTTGCCATCTGTTTCACTGCTTTTATTTTCATATCTACGGTCAGTCCATTTTGTCCAATATCATGATGAGCATCCCAGGCAATAAATCTCATTATGATATATTTTTCACCATCATTAACACCTAAGTGTTTAAGTATAGTTTTATCGGGCTTAAATCTTTTTGGATGTAAATAAAACATCTCAATATTACCAGAATATCGAATGTGGTTTTTCCCAAGATCTTTTTGATAGGAATAGGCCGTCAGTTTTGTGTTTACAAAAGGAACAGTTAACTTATCAGCCAAAATTACATGTTCTGTATCGGTAAAGCCTATATGAGGTATTTTTAATAATGATGATACCCAGGTGGCATGAAATGAAAAGCGACTTAAAACCAGGTTTGGTTTAAATTGCTTTACTATTTTATAAAATCGAAAGCACGATGTATGGATATACAGTATCTTTTTAACTAATCCTTTTCTGGGCTGCCCCATACTTTCAAATTGTAAATTATATTGCCGAAGTAAATATTGTGTAATTTCCTTCCTTTTTGCAGTAAATAATATTTCATAACCTTTTTCCTTCAATTCCCAATAAATATTTTTAAATTGATGGACCTGGGCAGGATGACCAATATCAATTATTATTTTTCCCGAATACATTTATAACCTTTTCAATGCAGATATAATTTCATTTTGGATTTTATCATCCATTTTTTCATATAAGGGTAGACTAATCAATGAGTCATGAATTTGATGATAATATTTTAAATCTTCTGAAGATGCCAATTTATCTTGATAATAGCAATTATATTTATGTTCAAGGTGTCTAGCCTCAATTCCCAATTGATTTAATTTCCCAATATCATCTTTACTAGAATAATTTTCAGAGTGAATATAAAACTTTGTATATGAATTTTTTCGTTTGTCTTTAAAATGATAGTTCTTCATCAATCCCAAAAATTGAAGTTTTTTAGTAAACTCCTCACCAATAACATGACGTAATTCATTAAACTTATCTGTTTTATTTAATTGTAAGTAGTTAATTTTCAAGTCAAGAAAATTTGGTTTATTTATATTTTTAGCAATTGATTTGTAGTTTCTTTTTTTTCCTCGACCTTTTAATAATGAATTATATAAGTAGTTATAAAATCCAATTTCACGTCGTGTTCCCAGAATATTTCTTATTGTACGATAAAGAGTTAAAACAATACTTGAAGAACCATATTTACTAAGTTCTCTTCTAGCAGTTTCATATATTTTTTTATCATTAGTTGCTAATATCCCGCCACCAATACCATGAGCATTCTTTATCATGGAAAAACAACAAATATCACCCACGGTCCCGGCTTTTATTCCTTTATGTTCTGCACCAAATCCCTGGGCACAATCTTCTATCATTAAGAGATTATGTCTTTTAGCAATATCATAAATTTTTTTTATATCACAGGCAATACCACCAAAGTGAATAACCTGTATCGCAATAGTATTTTTATTGATGCTACTAGAAATATTATCTTCATCCATATTTAATATATTAGGATTTATATCAATGTAATGTGGTTTATTTTTACTTTCAAGAATAGGAGCAATTGCAACTTTACATGTCAATGGTGACGTTATAACTTCACCATTTTTTTTATATGCTATATAGGAAAGATAAAGTGAGGTCCTACAGGAATTCGTAATTAAGATATATTTTTTACCAGAATATTTTTTATAAAAATCAATAATCTTTTGATCAGATTTATATACAAAAATTGATTTTAATATTGTTAATATTTCCAGGTTTGGTGAGTAATATGGGATCATCTTGTCCTTATCATTGTCAATAATAAAGAAGCATAAGCAAAAAAAGGTTTTATGTCATCATAATCAAAAAGAGCGTTAATTTTTTTTCCAGAATTAAGTTTAATCATTTTTTTTAGTGTTATTTTTCTTTTTATAAGATTCTTCAATCCAAAGATCGTATTTGTATAAGGATTTACCCATTTCAATCCAACTGGGTATTCTGAATTATAACAAGTTTCTATATTGTTTAAATAATTATAAATATATAACGGATAATTAATTCCACATTCAATAGCCAATCCAACCCAGAGCCAGGTCCTTGGATTAATTTCTATTAATTTATATTTATTATCCCGTGGATCTAATAGGTATTCTACTTCACAAACACCTGTAAAATTTAATTCTTTCAGCAAAATTTGTGATTGCTCAAAGACAATTTCATTTTTTATGCTTTGTGCAAGTGTAGCTGTGCCATATTCATGAGGATGTTCAAGTATTTTTATTCCAGTCCAATGACTCTTTATAATACCATCAATACAAAAAGCTGTAAAGGATATTGTTCTATTATTATGTGACGGGATTATTTCTTGTACAAAAGTTTTATCTAATGGGTAAAACACAGAAATTTCTAATAGTTTACCTTGTAGTTCTTTGATATCATTTGCAACAAAAGCTTTTCTTCTTGTTTCTTTATAAAATGATAGTCCCTGCTTTCCTTTAATTAGAACAGGAAAATTTAATTTTGTACTAATATCTATATAACTATCAAAATATTCAGTTTTAGGTATAGGAATTTTGCATTGATCTGCAATAGAAAGCAGGTTTGCCTTATTTATTATTTTTACTATTTTATCATAATCAAGTGCAATTACCTTATAATATTCACTTAAAATTTTTTTGTGTTTAGATATTGTATAAACAGCATGATCATTTGATGGTAATAGAGTCCAATCATGAATATTTTCTTTTTTTGCCAAAGTAATTAAAAATTCTGCGAAATCATCACTAACATAATCTGGACATTTGAAATATTTCTTACAATATTTAGAATATCTTGTAACACAATTATTCATGTCGACAACAAAGACTGGAATCCCATCTTTTCCCAAGGCCCTTGTATTTGATAACCCTTGAACATGGCCCTCTATTATAATTACTCCATTTTTCATATTGAACTTAAATCTTTGATAATATCATAATTATCCAAGAACCTTTTTGTAGATCTTAATTAAATTCTTTGCTACAGTATCAGAATCTAATCCTAATTCTAATAAACGATTACGTCCTTTTGTAAATCCAATCTTATCAGAAAACCTCAAAGCTTGCACAATTTTATCAGCAAAATCATACGCATCAAAACCTGCAATATAGCATCCCTTCAAGTCCTTAAACAACCACTCTACATCTCCTACATTTGTTGAAACTATTGGAATATTACATGCCATTGCTTCCTTAAGTACATTTGATGAACCTTCTGCAAAAGATGTAAGGACCAACACATTTGAAGATTTAATATACTTAGGGATCATTTCATGTTTTATCGGGTATGGCATCAATAATTCTACATTGCTATTGCCAATTATACTAACCGCTGTTTGTGCTAATAAATAATTTTTTCGAATATTGTTTTTATTTCCAAGAAATAATACATACTTCTTACTATTATCTAGACCTAATTCTAATCTATAACTCACTTTTTTTTCAGAAAATTTACTTAATTCAATTCCATTTGGTTGAATATGGGAAATTTTTTTTCTGATTACATATTTTTCAATGTTACTTGATTTAGAAATTATTGCTTTAACAAATGGCTGTATTGCTTTTGTTAATATAGTATTAACACTGCTTCTTATTGTTGTTTTGTTTTTATCAATATATTCTCCATAAGCATCACTTCCCATTAAGGATAAAATAACCGGAATTTTACCAGCACCAATCACAGCACTCCATCCAGATAAAGTGTAATGTGCATGAATCAAGTCAAATTTATTTTCTTTTAATAACTCTCTCAATTTAAAACCATTTTTAATATATCCCTTTATCCCTCCTTCTTTGATTGTATAATAGGTCGTGTCTACTCCAAATTTACCTAATGAATCTCCTTGAATTTTAATAAACGGGGAAATTTCATAATAGGAACTGTTTCCACCAGAAACAAATAAAACAGATAACTTTTTCATTATTTCAAAATCTCATTGATCCAAAAGGTTAATGAATACAAATCTTCTAATCTTAATATATCTAAATTTCTAAATCCCATGTATTTTTCATCTATACTATTATTTTCCAATAATGATAAAAATATTGCATTAGTCGGATTTGTATTGAAAGCATCTTCCTGTTTCTTCTTATGAAAGTATTTATTATATAAAATTTTAATATTACCTTTTATTGAATTAACATCATTCATACTATATCCTCTTGAGGTGGGATATTTTGCTAATCCAGGGTAGTTTATATTTACAATATCAGCATAGAGGTTTGTAGTTTGCTTTTTTATTGCAATAGAGTTTTTTTTCATTCCATAATTCCCACAAAAATAAATAGTCTTTGAGTAATTTCTTAAAAAATCATAGTCAATAAATGGAGAATAACTATAAGCAAAATCATTATAGCAATTTATTTCTGCCCCAAAATACTTTCTTAAATTCAATTCAAAACGAAAAGCGACATATTTTTGGCTCATTGTTTCATAATGATTAAATATTCTTTGTAAACTCTCTAGCCGTGCTGATAATTCAGCGATAACATCATTGGAGTCAACAGGAAAAATCTCCAAAATATTACTTTTTTTTAAACTATCTAATGTACTTTCAAACTTAAAGCAAGATTCAATTAGGTTAATTGTATATGATGAAAGAACTTCACCTCCCATTGGTTTACCAACTTTCATGACCTCATCTCCAAATATTCCTGAAATGAAATATTCACTTTTTTCAGCCATTTCCTTAATCGCATATAAATAATGAGATCGTTTAAAATTTCTAGTCCCGTTAGAGAATAAAATTGTGTTTTTAGCATTAGTTATAAAATTATGTGCCAGATATTCATTATCTAAGATAAATGGTGTATAGTTTAGACTTTCTGATTTTGCTATTTCATGTGGGATTGTAATATCATCTGAAATTTGTGTTCCAAAAGAATAGAGATTTAAAATATCTTTATATTTAGGTAAAAGATATGATAATACAACTCGGCTATCCCAACCCCCTGTAAGTGAAATATTCATTTTTCCTGGAATATGGGAAATAAATTTTAAAATTGAAGATTTCAAACTTTGGTCAAATAAACCTTTACTATGGGATTTATTTAATTTATCATATCCAAAAAATTCATCTACACTCCAATAGGAATTTTTATAGATTTCTTTTGAACTAAAGATAACTCTTTGGGCATTTGATAATGTTTTAATTTTTTTAATATATGTAGAATCAGATAATGTATAATGAAAAAATAAATGTTCTGCAATTGAAGTATAATCAATTTCAATTTTAGATAATACTCCTGATGTTATTATGCTCACAATCTTTGATGAAAAAACAAATTCTTCTCCATTCTCGTAAACGAATAGAGGTAAATATCCAAAACGATCATTGATGAGCAAAGAACTATGGTCAATGTTATTGTAAAAATAAATATTATACAAACCAGTTAAATGGAATACTATGCTTTCTCTATATATATCATAAAGAAATGGTAGATAAAAATAATCAGATTTATTAGAATCAATATTATATTTATTAATAATTAATTTCTTTGCATCATCATTTACAAAGACATTCCCATCAACAACACAAGATATTCCAATCATTTTAGCATATTGAAAATGATCATTAACCTTATGATTGATCGGGCATATATTTCCAAAGATTGATTTTATCTCTTCCTTAATTTGTTTTTTTTGATCTGATGAATAATAATTTTTACTTTGCATAAAATTTATCATTTCAATTTCTCTCGATTGAATATTACCTTTCTTTTTTATAATCCCAAAAATACCTGCCATCACATAACCTTATTATTAATAATATAATTAGCAATATCTTTCATAGTGCCAACCCATAGAATCTTTTGAATATTCAATTTATTTATATACTTAAATATTTCAGGAAAAATGTTATTCAATGTCCATTCATCTAATGAAGGATGAAACCAAAAGTGAGCAATTGTACCAGTACTAATTGCTTTGTCTATATATTTTTTATAACGAGTTAAATAATAATCAGCTGACCAATCGTGCATTTTTCCAAATCCAGCTGAACTAATTGTTACTAATAATCCATTATCATCAAAATAGGGGTAGGCAAGATCATATTTTGTATTTTTACGATATATCTTTATTCCATGTTTTTTTAATGTTTTTGTATTTCCCCAAGTCCCTCCTGGAAAAACGATCGAAACAGGTGTTAAATTGAATTTTTTCATTGCTTTTATACTTGCAATAATTTCATCATTCGCCACTTCGTCTGGACAGTTATTATCACTAAAGTCTATATGAGAAAAAGTATGAGTAGCTATTTCATGTTTTACTTTAGATGAAATAATTGATTTAACTAAATCTGTTGCATACCAATTATTATTTATACTAATATCAGAATAAGGATCGAAATCATACCAATCACCATTTTCAAATTTCCAATTCCTGTTCTCAAAATATTTAATCCTTTTCATCCAATCATGGTCGCCATTTTGGCATTTGTTTAAAAAAAGATGTCCTACAGTTGCCCAAGTAATTGAAATATTGAATTTTTCAAGTTGTTTTAATAATACGGGAAAATTTCGTCTGGCTTGCTGTGCCATTTCAATACTAATTTTATATGGATCAGGATAATGTTTAGCATATCTCCAAGCCCAAGCTAATTCAAAGTCAGCTGATATGATCACTCCACCTTTTTCGCCATTTGGAAATTTTGAACTTTTCGGTATGGTATCTTTTTTAACAAAAGGTTTGTTGGAATAAGTAAAAATTAATTTAGATATAATTGACTTTTGGGTTGGTGATAATTTCCCCCTGAAATATTTATAAATATTTCGTAACATATTAAAATTTCCAGTCAATATTATTTTGATAACCAAATATATCTATCGCTGTTAACAATCGCAGGTTACAACATTCATTCACTGTAAAATCTCCTTCTTCAAATAGCCAGTCATTATTCTTCTTTATTAATCGACCTTTTTTATCATCAATTTTCATTAGATAACCATAAGGAATACCAAATACACATTGAATTTCATTTATTAGATAATTTCCATTATTTTCAAACAAATCTATATCTACCGAATTGAAATTGTTTTGTTTACATAAATTTTCTATGAAATTTAATAGTTTATTATCGGGCATTTCAAATTGTTTAACTTTACTTCCACTAGCTTTTTGACCAACTTTAACTTTTTTATGAGCAAAATAAGATTTTCCAATCTTTACCATTTTCCATTCAAATTCATGAGGAATATATTCCTGGAATATAACATAGTTCTTTTGAACATTTTTAAAAATTTTTGTATAAAGACTTAGACGATTCTTAAAATAATTGGGGCTTTCCAAAGCTTTTATTAGCCATCGCCCCGGATTTCCTGTTACCCTATTCGGCCCGATTCTTCTTCTAATTCCACTACCCTTAAACGCTAATTTTATATAAGAAAATGCAGAATGTCGATTTTCTATAATTTTCACTCCTGAGCCAGTTGCACCAATCGAAGTCTTGGCAACAATTGGATAATTTGCAGTATCAACAAAATAGACTGCTTCTTCATAATCATAAAAAACAAAGGTATTAGCATGAGGGATATTTTTTGCTTTTAAGAAATATGATAGCATTTTTTTATTCTCATAGATAATAGATTCTTCAAAAGTTGGAAATGTATTATAACCTAAAACTTTATTGATGATATATAATCTTTCATCAAACATATTTTTTGAATATTCATATCGTGCAGGAGGAAAATGAACGAAAAAATCGTAGTTTACGGATAATATTTCATCAAGCCAATTAGATGATAAAATATCAATCACTTTATAATTTATTTTAAGATTATGACATGCATTTATCCAATTGTCAGCTGAAATTGATTCTTCATTTTTTAATATTCCTACTAATTTGGAAGATCTTGTGCTTTTCATTTTTATATCCTTTTTAAAATATATGGAAAATCTTTAAACAATTAACTTTTTAGTACTTTATTATACAAACTGATTAAATTATTAATTCTCTTGTTTATTGAAAACGTTTCCTGTACATATTTTTTTGCAAATTCTCCCATTTCCAATCTGAAATCGACTAAATCATACAACTTCTTTATTTTTTTAAACATCAAGGTAAAATTACATTCAGGTATAATATAACCAGTTTTGCCATTTACAATAATTTCAGAATTACCACCAACATTAAACGCCAATGCAGGAATTCCATTTGCACCAGCTTCTAAAAGTGCAACCGAATGTGCCTCTCTTTTTGATGGCAAGATAAATATATCGAATTTTTTATAATAACTTGCCGTATCAGTAACAAATCCAGGTGTAATAAAATAATTTTCAAGATTATTTATTCGAATCAGCTCATCAATTCTTCCTTTCTCTTTACCATCTCCTACTAATATTATCTTAAAATGTTTTATTTCTTTCTTCAATTCATTTGCTAATTCAATAAAAATATCCAACCTTTTCACATGATTAAAACGCCCAACAAATCCTATAGAAAACAATCTTTTATCATTAATTAATTGGTGGCGAGCCATCATTTCTTCAATTTGGAATGAGTTATAGACTGTCATTAACTTTTCTTTATTTATTTTTTCCCTCTTTTGTCTAACATCTTTTGTAGCATTACAAGAATTGATAATTTTATCTGCAAACATAGATATAAATCGAACGATTATTATATGATACCATTTCCTCCAAAGACCTAATCCATGCTCATTATATATAACTTTATGGCCAGTTATTTTCCCAGGAATTCCACCAACTTTTGAAGCCCAGTATTGATGTGTATGGATAACATCATATCGATTAAATAATAAATGGAAAAAAAGTTGAAACCCTGACAATATAGAATTAGAATATTTTAAATGAAATTTTTTGATTTGTTTAATTAATAAATTTCCTAAATCACCAGAAATATGATATGCCACAGTTACATCATGTCCATTATTGAATAATGAATTTGCATCGACTACTACTTGTTTTTCAGCGCCTCCATAACCCAGAGCGTTATTTATTATAAGTATCTTCATTTTTTTATACTCTCGATTTTGTTTCTATAAATTTGAAGAGTTTTTTCAGCAATGGAATTCCATGATAATTCCCCAAAAATTTTAATTTTTTGAATATTCTCTTTCATTATATTTTTAAGCAAAGGATTTGAAAAGTAATAAATTAATGAGTTTGCTAATGCTTCCGGATCTTTAGGAGGGACAATAAAACCAGTATAATTGTGCTTTATAACTTCAGGTATTCCTCCAACATTTGTTGCTAAGACAGGTTTATCAAATGCAAATGCAGTTAATACAACACCGCTCTGAGTAGCATCTATATAAGGGCAAACAACAATATCTGATTTATATATCAACTCACATAACTGTTCATTTGGTATATACTTATTTATTATCATTATGGATCTATCTACTTTAATGTCTTCTATATCAAAATAAAAACTACCACTACCAGCAATTATTAACTTCACATTTTCTACTTTCTGTTTGACAATTTTCATAGCTTCTATTAAATATTCTATACCCTTATATTTTACAATTCTTCCATAAAACAAAACTATAGGCTCATTTTCTCTGGTTTTTGATGATAAAAATATTTTATATACATCCAAACTTCCATAATAAACTGTGTGAATTTTTTCTGGTGGAACCTCAAAAGTATTCTGAAATAATTTCGACATTTTGTTTGCATGCAATATAAAATCAGTATCTATTTTTGATAAAATTTCCAATCTTTTATGAGTTAATTTTCCTCCTTCACCAGAGTGTGGTGCTGGATCATGTATTGTATGGATTCTAGGAAATTTTCTTAAGAAAAAATGAACAATACTTTCAAAAATATTACATCCATTTAAATTGATTATATCAAACTTTTGTTCTACTATTCTTCTACATAATCTGTAGTATAAAATAAAATTTTTTATATCATAGGGTTTAGGACTATTCAATATGAAAATTTTTACATTTATTGAACTCCCAATAATATTGTATACTTTTTCACCTAATATTTTTCTAACTATTTCATCATTTAAAAATCCATTTTTAACTTCAATATTCTGAAAATTGATTATACTTTCACTTTTATATTTTTGATTAAACAATAAATACACTGATACTTTATGATTATCCAATTTAACTATATAGTTTATTAGTGGTATGATAGTATCAATATGTCCCCAACAAATATAACCAATATTCATAAAGTTATCTTTCTTCGCCTTTATTTCTCAAAATATTCAATATTTTTTTTGTCTTTTTTCTTGTAGTGACATAATTACAAACAATTTTATTAATTAGGTGATACTTCATTGAAAGGCCATCATTATAATGCATACTTTCTAATTTCCTAGAAAGATTGGTTAAGGATTTATAATTTTTAATATAATCTTCTGGTTTTGGAGCTACTTTTTTGGCTGTCAGCCAATTTATCTCAACATAGTCAAGTTCAAGAAAATCAAATAATTTTTTATACTCTCCATTAATAATATCTTCCTCATAGCTAAACTCTAAAACATCATGAGTCTTTTTTAAATCTCTCATATTATCTATAAACCAAAAACAATCAAGTAAATATTTCATAAAGAGATATTTATTTATTGAAATTAAAGTTTTAATATCTTTTTTTGATTTATCCCAGGAATGATGTTTTCCAGTCTTAAGTGCTCGTATTAATGATCCATATTGTGCAACTAAATCATTTCTTATTGTTAATATTATTTTAATATCAGGAAAATAAGTACTAAGTACGTGTTTAATATAATCCATAGATCCCCGATTATAAATTAATGAAGTTTTTACTCCAATATATTGAGTTTTCTTATTTTTTTGGATGGATGTAATTGCATCAAATATCCTTTTGTGACCATTTCGTTTTTCTATTTCTAAATCATTACCCTGAGTAAATGATGAAATACCTTTATTAAAAAATGGTGTGACCAATAATTCATCATTTAATGCACATACATTTGGATGGCCTTTTATAGCAAGATGAGTAACCGTTGTACCACTTCTGCAGCATCCCAAAATTATATATCTTTTCATCTTAATACTCCACAATATCAAATGAGATTTATTGTTTTAAATACAACATCTATCCTATTGAATAATATTTTTTTACTGATGGTATTTTCTTATATAGGTATATATTTCTCGTCAAATAGAACATATTAGCTATTATCATGGTAACAGCAGCACCAGTTATTGAGAAATATTTAATTAATATAGAAAAACCAAGAAGGTTTATTATTCCAACATAGATTGAATTATTTCTTACAATGTTCCCCAAACCATTCGCTACAAGAAATCTATTAAAGAAATCACCATAGCCTCTTGCAATTGAAGCAAAAGCAAAATAATAAGAATATTGGAGGGACAATTCATAAGAAGTGGGGTAAACAAGAAAAAACACTTTGTTAATAAAAATCACAAAAAGAGTAAATGAAACTATTGAAATGATTGTAATCAAATAAATTATTTTATTTTTAATATATCCTGCGTTTGTAAAATTTTTAAAAAAAATATTCCCTAGAACAGTCGGTATAAAACTTAATGGTTTAGTTATAACCTTAGCTAATGAAAATATAGCCAATGATTCATTACCAAGGTAGTAAGAAATTAGAATAAAGGATATTCGATTGGTGCCTGTATTTGCTAAAAAACTCAAATATACCTGAAATCCAAGATTCTTATTTTCTCTAATAACTTGTTTGACAGGATATTCTTTGAAATTAAAGTTTGGTTTTAGTTTTATTATTATAAAAAAGATTATTAATAATATACATACAAATCGAAATGTCAATACATTTTGAGTAGTCAATTTTGAACTTAGTAATAAAATATATATTCCAGTAACAAAAATTATTTTTGGGAATACCTGGAGAATTGAGAACTTATATATATCATTCAGTCCAATTAATAATGTCTCGATACTATTTTTAAATACAATTGAAATAGAAAATGGAAGAATGATATACATAATCCATTTAATATCCTTCGGATACATTTTTTCATAAAAGAATAACAAAAATACAATTATTAGGATAGAGTATACTATAAAAACAAATAAAGAATATGAGATATTGAATCCAATGTAATTTTTTAATACATTTTTATTGGAATCCAAGGCAACTAATCGACTAACTGAAGTAAAGATACCAATATAGAAAAATGGTATAATAAAATTATAGAAATTGAATACAAATTGATAATCACCGTAATTTTTAACTGACATATTGTTTGTAAGTAAAATGCTGATAGCAATTCCTAAAGGAACATTTATCACCATTGCTCCAAACAATGAAAAAAATTGTCTGATTTTTATATTCTTAATATACTTTTCTATCAATGTCGTCATCTGTAATAATGGTTGTTTCATGTATTTTAAGATAAATTACAATCAACAAAAATCCCCAAAAACCAATTTTTATATATTTATAAATAAAATTAATAAGTATGAAGGATGTAATAAAACTTATTATTGCTATATCGTTATATTTTCTATATAAATTTCTTCCTCTTTTATGTATTTCGTACCAAAACATAAAATATAAAATGAAGCCAATAAGACCAGTCCGATAGAGAATTTCAAGATACCCATTGTGAAGTTCTGAAAAATATTGACTAAATTTAAAAAGTGCAAAATCTGCTAAACTATCAATTCCATAGCCAAAAACCAATTTTTCGTTAATCATGTTACTCATGAAAATTTCTAATCGTTCAAACCTTGCAAGATATGTAGAAGCTAAAATTCTATCATAAACAAAATCATTTCTTTGTAATTCACTTGCATCAATAAAAAAATAAATACTTAAGCACAATAAAATTAAGATGAGTAGCTTACTCAGCAGGCATAGTTTCTTATTAAATATAATGAAAAAAGAAAGGCCAATAACAATAAATATATAATTTGATCGTGTAAAAGTTAGAAGTACTGAAACAATTGCAATAATGGTAAAGGTGATATTTTTTATATTTAGTTCATCTTTCATTATTTGTATAATAATTAATGAGATAACAGCTATATTCAATCCTGCTTCTGTATAATGATTACCTGTAAAAATAGATTGATGGCGAATATTATATATTTTTTTACTATACAGGTCTTCAGAATTATTTAAATATACATCTACACCTGTATAAAAATATGGTTTGTACATCTGGATACAAATTACAATAAATATTACAATAAGTAATCCATGAACCAGTTTATTAAAAATTATTCTATCATTCACATTAAATTCTATATTATCTAATAGAATAATAAACATTATTGGATATAAATAGTTCAAAACTGTATTCGGTATGAAGTTATGGTTATAAATAGAAATAATAAAAAAATATAATGAGTAAATCAATATAAATCTTGAAGACGTTGAAATTTCCAAATAACGATATTTTAATATTAATACTATGTTAAACATGAACGATAAATGAAAAAAGATCCTATCTAAACTAACAATAACAATTGATGTTTTATAATCAGGAATAAATGTGTTTAAAACTGGATAAATAAATAAATATCCCCAGACTAGATATTTAGAAAATTTATTAATATTTTCCTTTTCAAAAGTATAGAAGATAAAAAATATAAAAATATTTATCAAAAATATTAATACCAATAACAAAAATTATTCCTCTTAATTCTCTTCTACTATTACTATATTAATTTTCAAAATATATAAAAGAGCCTATTCTTTTATAACCAAATCTATCACTATAAAATTTTAAAATTGTATCAAGATTATCATTTAATACAACAATTTTATAACTATCATTTTTAACTCTATCTAAATAATAATGTTGGTCAATTTCAATAAATTCTTTAGCATTGATATATTTATAATCATTGTTTGAGTTTAATTGATTGAAATAATATTCAAATAAAACATTTTCATTCCAATTGCCTACAATAATGGCATTAGAATTAATTTTTTGTACCAATTCTATTGTTGTATTTTTAAAATTATTTAACTCTAAATTTTGATTTTTAACTGAAAAAAAGAGTACAGAAAAATTAATACATAGTGTAAAAACAATTATACCAATATTAATATGATTAGATAATAGTACTGGTTTTATTTTAACAAAAAGGAATATAATAAATAAAAATAAAAAATTGACAATAATACTTATAATGGGAAGTTCAATTGGAATTTCTTCATATAAACTAGAAAATTTGTTTGTCTTAACAACGATGAATAAAACTATTGAAATCAAAATTCCCAAACAGGTCCAAATAATATAAAATTGGTAATTCTTAATTGTTTTTTGTGATTCATTTTCTTTCAATCTTTCTAAACCGAATCCTAGAAAAACATAAAGAAAAATAAAAGTTGCTAATTGAACTGGGACATCTAAAAACCTTTCAACAAAAATCAACGTAATCAAGAATAAAATGAAAAGAAAAACCACAAATATTCTCTTTTCGCTACTCAATATAGCTTCTTTCAATCCAAAATATAATAGAGGAAGTAACATCAAAAATCCGATAAAAAACTGGTATAATTCCTTTATAACTGCTGTAACTAGATTGATACTAAAACCAGTAGTCAATAATCCACGATCACCATATAAGTAATCGCTATATAAAGGATAAATCAACAAAATAGCAAACATTCCAAAAGTAATAGTGATTTTTACTAAATCTTTAAAAAAGGGCCTTAGAAAAAAAAATGCTGGTAAAGCAAACAGTGTACTTGGAGAGATTAAATAAGATATTACTAGTGATACACCAGTAAATATCGGTCTTGATCTAAGCCATAAAAATAATGCTAAAACAATGAAAAAGGTTTGTGATATATAGACTTCAGCGTATAATGTATTATATATAAAGTAATAATTTGTAGTTAAGAATAATACTGATATCAAAGAGTATAAATAATTTTTAATAATCATATATACTAGTAGGAAAAATATGGATCCTATAGCTGCACCAAAAAAACAATTCATAATATTCAAACTCATACAATCAGAAAAAGGTAATAGTTTTGTAAAAAAAACACCTAATACATAATATCCCAAATGTACTGCAGCATGTGAAAATTCGCTGTTATTTATTAATTGTGTATATATAGCTGGATCACCAAATTCAAAAGCATCAGGAGTAATCAAAGAAAAAATGAATAACAATATAATAAAAATAGAAACACTTGTTATTAATATTTTAAAAGGAAAATCATACGTTAATGAATTATGAAAACTTTTCAATTCATCTTTATACTGACTAATAATATTTCTTAACATTTGTTAAAAATTCTATCTTTATTCATTATTGACTTCATACTATATCCTGTAATTTTACCAACAAATACGACAATAATTCCTAATAAGGGAAATTAAAATCTTTTAATTATTTCTTCAATTTCATTTTGACAACCATATTTAATAATTTAAAGAGAGTATTACTATATAACTTATTATCAAAAGAACCATTTCGCGATTGTGAGGGCTCCTTGCTTCCATGGTAAACGATGAGAAATTCCGGATTTATTTTCATATTCTTTATAATTATCCATATACCATTGAAAATTTCTTAACAAAGCATCTTTATTTGAATATTTTGGTTTCCAACCGAGAACATTTTCAGCCTTTTCAATTGATACAAAGGAATCCTTTACAGCAGTTTCATATATCCATTTATAAAGAGGAGATAAATTGAAGAATTCAAGAATTCTCAGAATCCAAATAGCAGGAGTAGCGGGAATAGGTATTATCTTTTTCCCAAAACCAGCCTGATCTAATACCACCTGATAATCATCTTTCATTGTCGTGAATTCTTTTGCTCCGGCATTGAATGTATCATTAACAATCTTTTCATCTTTAGTTAACATAAGGAAAACAGCATTACAAAGATCTTCGACATCCATGAATTGATATTTATTATTTCCATTACCTAATAATGGAAAATTCTTGCCATCTTTTGCCCATTCATAAAACATTGCAAAAGCACCTAGTCTTTCTGGCCCAATGAAAGATTTTGGCCTGACAATTGGGACAATCATGCCCTTTTCCCTGAAGCTCAACGCAATTTTTTCTGCTCCAACCTTTGCTTCTCCATAGTCCCCAACTCCATTAACCTGATCATTTTCATATAATGGATGGTGATTAGGTATACCATAAACTGCTGTAGTTGAAGTATGTACAAATCGTTCGACCTTTTGTCCTACTGCCTCTTTAAGAAGGTTCCTTGTCCCATCAATTTCCGTTGTAAATATTTCTTCTTTTGAATAAAGCGGAAGAGCAGCAGCACAGTGTACTACCCAATCAATATCTAACATTGATTGTTTCACTTTTTCTTTATCCCTAATATCACCTAATATAAAATTAATCTTATTAATTTCCGGGTAATCAAAATCAGAATAATCAATTACACAAATATCATTATAACCATTTTTCAAAAAATAACGCACAAGGTTTATTCCCATAAATCCAGAACCACCAGTAATTAGAATCTTTTTCTTCATAGTATATGTTAAATCCTTATTATTAAAATAGACAAAATACCCCATAAAATGACTGATGAAAGGATGTGTTTATCATTGATCAGTTCTTTCTCTAACTTACCACCCGCTTGGTTTTTAAAAATAATATACAAATATCGAACAACTGCATATACGACTAAAGGCAATGTAAAAATCATATTGGAATATTTATCATTCAAAATTGTATATAGAGAATAGCTGATTATCGTACAACCAGCAAGTATTGATATCAAAAAGTTTAAAAAATTGATGTCATAATCAACTATTACTTTTCTAATTGTATTGACATGCTCATGACAGAATTTTATATATTCATACCTTCTTTTTGATGCTGCTAATAAAAGAGCAAGAAAAAACACCGATAACAATAACCAGTCTGAAATTTCCACTTCAATTGCTATTGCACCTATGACAACTCTTAGAATAAATCCTATAGAAATAATAAAAATATCCAGTAGTACGATGTGTTTTAACCATTTTGAATAAAACACATTTATCAAGATATAGCCAATAGATATAAAGACTGGAATTTTATGGGTAAAATAAAATAAGAGCAATAAAGATATAAAGATTAAAGATATCGATGTCATAAGAACAGTTGATAAATTTAATTTGCCTTGGGCTATAGGACGATTTTTTTTAATTGGATGAAATTGATCGTAATCGCGATCAAACCAATCATTGATGAAATATACTGCACTTGAAATCAGTGAAAACGCAATAAATGTAATTATCGATTTTATTAATGCATCCATTTTAAACAATTGATTGGCAAAAATAAGTCCAGCAAAGATCACTAGATTTTTTGTATAGTGTGTGGGTCTGGCAGTTATAACTAATTCTTTTAACATGATATTAAATCTATAATTGTAGCAAAACATTCTTTGGTAGTATAAATTCGTAATCTCGGTTTTTACACTCTTTTATAATATTTTTATAGGCTTCAATATAACCAGGAAATTCATTATCATTAAAGACTCTTTGATGCCAGTTTATAATAAATATTGCTTCATGTTTTTCCACCTGATCTAAAATTTGATTTAATCGAGACCATTTAGTATTATCCGCCATAAAATAGATGTCCATTATTGTCAATGGATATACTTTAAAATTGTTTTTCAAAGGGTGAAATGGCTTAAATATATTATCTTTAAATCCAATACTATTTTTATAACCGAAAGACAAATCATATTTAAATCCACATTCATTTTGAATTCTCCAAGTATTCTCATCAATATTTAGATAATGCTGTCTCACTCCGAATATCTCGTGTTCAACGATATGTTCCATATCAATTTTCTCTTTTAATAGTAATTCACTGTTATTAAATGAATTATATGATCCATGAACACCTATTTCCCATCCATTTCGATCTAAAAATCTAATAATATCAAATATTCTGACATCATAAATTCTGTATCTACCTAAAGATAATTTCCAGTTTGATGAATCAAAAATATCAACACTCATACTTTCATTTAAGAAAAAAAAGACTGATTTAACTCCATATTGATTTTCAATATCTGTTATTTTATCAAAATTCCAATAAGGATCTTTATAAAACATTGATGAAAAATGATATAAAGCATGTTTATAATCTCTTTTTTTTATTGATTTTAATGTATAAGTAAAATATTGATAGGTTTTATAAACTCTATCAACATCATGGGTTAAAATTACTTTTGCCAATTTATTTTCTCTATTATTTACGCTAATATTTTTCTATAAATACTAAATAATTTTTCCGCGATTTTTTTTTCATCCAAATGTTTGATTTTATCTCTTCCATTGGTAGGTTTTCTAAATTTTAATGTCTGATTAATTTTCTCTGCCACATCTTTTGGTTCAAATGATGTAATATGGCATCCTTCAGTATTACTTAATAACTCCCGAACATCTCCAACATCAGTTGCAACAATTGGCAGATTACAAGCCATTGCTTCTTTGATTACATTTGGAGAACCTTCCCAGAGTGAAGTCAAAATGAGAACATCTGAGGCATTTAAGTAAAAGGGAATTAAATCATGGTCAATACCTGTTAACGTTTTAAGTTCGATATTTTTAGCATTAAGTGATTTTATTGCATTTTCTGCAAGAGGAAAATTTTTACTTACTCTATTTGGATTTGCCAAAAAGAGGATATACTTCTTTTTAAAGTCAAAACTTACTTTCTCTTTAGCATCAATCTTTTCAATCATTCTAAATTTAGAAAGATCAATTCCATTTGGTAAAACTATTACTTGATTTAATCCAAGTGTTTTTTTCATAGCTTTTGATTTTACAATTGTTGCTTTCCAAAAGTAATTAGCAAAAATCTTTATTATTAAATTGATCATGCTATTTATTTTAATATCACTCCCCATTAAAGATACAATAAGCGGATTTGCTCCTGCAATTGAAGCTAATATTCCAGTTAACGAGTAATGTGCATGGATAATATCATAATTTTTTTGATCTAATTGATACCGCAATTTGGGAATATTATTCAAATAGCCTTTCAATCCCTTTCCTATAAGAGGTAAATAATCAATACTCAGACCCAATGCTTCAAGAGATTTTCCCTGGTTACGGACAATTGAATTGGTCGAGTTTTCACTAAATAGGAATAATATGTTCATTTTATCGGCTAAACAATTTCTTTTTAGGGTGTAAAATTTTACGGGCTTTATCCCATTTTTCCCCAGAAATAAGTTTTAAAAATATATAAAAATTATGTCCTTTTGAAATTCCTTTTCGAGGTATCATTAGAGGATTATCAAAATGACTAAATGTATTATTTTCTAAAGAAAAAGCCAATCGAACTCCAGATTTATTTAATATATTCATCTCCCGTTCACTAAAATCCGTTTGGGGATTCCCATTTGGATATGCAAAATATTTAACTTTATCATTTAACATATTACTTAAGTCATCAACAGATTCCTTAATTTCCTCTTCCGCTTTTTCATCAGATTCATTTTTTAATATTGGATGATTCATCGTATGGGCACCAATATCAACCAATCCGGATTTTTGTAAAGTAACAAGTTGGTCAATGTTTATTATTTTGCATTCTTTACCAAGAGAATTTGTAATATTCTGATATTCTAATATGATTTGCCATATTTCATTGATAGTTAATGATTTAAAGATGGACAATATTTTTTTATTAGATACATCACCTGATATAATCCTCTTTTTTTCAAATATTTCTAATAATATTGACGTATCATATCCTCTAATCTCCTGAAACCAAAAATTTTTTCTCTTTTTTATAGCATCGGGTGACACAAAAATTGTTGTAGGGATACAATACTTTTTCAGTAAAGGAAACACAATATTATAAAAACTTATATCTCCATCATCAAATGTAATATGACAGCAATTATTTAAATTTGTCTTACTATAATAATATTTTTCCAGATCACCAATCGATATTATATTAAAATGATTTCTCAAAAACAGTAATACAGATTCCATCCACTTCTGATTTTGGACAACATGAAAATTTACTATTGTATTTTTAAGTAGTGCCATAAATTTTTAATTGATTAAAGTAGGATTAAATGATATTTGTGTAATTAATTTGCTTTATACATTTTTATCATGGGTTAAAAAATGCCAATTTGAAATAGAAAAAATATTTTTATCATCATAATTTTTTCTCAAATATATCATTATTTCTCGATTTTTTTCTTTTAGTGACAAAAAGTTCATTTTCTTCAATTTTTTAACAAAATGAGGATTGCCCATAAATCTTAACTCCACAGCTGCTTTACCTTTATCTCTAGCATATAAAATAAATTCTGAAAACAGTGTATCAACAAAATTTGTCCGATATACAAAATCATCAATATAATATGTATTATTTTTACTTGTAAAAATTACATAACCTAATAATGAATCTTTATCCAATATATTAAAAACTTGAAATTCATGCTCTGGATAATTGGTATATCTCCATGATAAGAATTTTTTATTCCGGTCACTAATAATTACATGCTGTTCTTTCAATAATTCATAAAACTCATCAAATTTTTCATTAAAATCAGATTGGATATTAATAGTTAAATTGCCTTTTCTTTTATAAAATCGTTCTTGAGAAAATATTTTTAAGAAAAAATCCAAAACAACTTGGAGTATTCTATATTTAAAAACTTTACTTAAATATTTTTTTGGGAAATTTTTGATAGTGAGTAATTTCACATACTGTCTGTAATCTCCAATTTTTTGATAACCTAAATGTGTATATACTGGATTTGTACTTGGATTTGAATAAGTATAAATAAAATCATAATCGGTATTGTTAAACTGTTTAATAATCTCCTTTTCTAATTTTAACGCAGGAAACAATGTTCTATGTTTTACTTGAACAACCAAGTCAGCTAAGGTCAAAACATTAATCATTTTATCATTGATGTAAAATTTTCTTGGAAAAATTGATCCTGAACCAACCACTTCATCAGTTTCATTATGAATTAGCAACCATGCACGGGGAATTTCATAAGGATAATTAAGATATTTCCAGTTATAAATTTCTTCTGATATAAATCTGTTATCTCCTTTTAATAAAGATATTATCCTATCTCTATCTCTATTAATATCAGCCTCAACTACGCTATACCTATTCAAGAATATCCTTTCCTATTAATATATGGTGTCTTATATATGATATAATAAAAAAATCACTCATTATTCTATTAATTCATATTTAATAAACCTGCACGTACCTTAGTATCAATTAATTCGACATTCATTCCTGCACCTGCATAAACAAAGGCAATATTTTCATTTCCAAAAGCTTCTCCCGGCTCTGGTTTGGCAAGGACTCTTATCCCTAATTCCTGCATTCGTTCTATTTCTGATTCAAGATCATTACATTTAATACACAAATGATGTAAACCTCCTCCTCGTTTAGTAAATACATAAATCGGGGAAGTTTTATCAGTTGGCTCAATCAATTTAATTGAAATAGAGTTATTTTTATTTAAAAAAACAACTTTAACTTTTTGCCTGCTATTAACTATAATTTTTGTCATTTGTTTATATCCGAAGAGCTTTTCCCAATGCTTAATTCCATTCTCAATAGATTTTACTGCTATTCCAATATGGTCAATAACCATAGAATTTTGTTCATTTTTCAATTTCAATCGATCCTTTAATAGCAGTTAAATATTCTAACATTTTCTTTCCAATAACAATCTTTCCCAACTCATCCAAATGTCCTCCATCTTGAGTATATTCGTCATTAAGACATAAATATTTTTTATCTTTATATATAAATGATGTTTGCCCACCATTTTTTGTTGTTGATTCGAATTTTGCCAGATCAAACAAGTAATCACTTTTTCCATATTTATCGACAACTAACCTATTATATTCATTTCGTTTAATATTATCCTGATCTCCTGTAAACAAATTCACTCCAAATCGTGCAAATTTTCTTAGTGTTTTATTCAGATTGCCTGCTTTAATATTTCCAAAATGAAGATGATATTTCAAGGGACAAGTTACATGTAATATTTTTAATTCGGGATATTGTTCATTGATCTCTTCAATACAATTAACATATTCACTAAATACTTCATTGATATCAGTATCTTTGTTAATATCAACAAAACAAAATTTAAAAAAAGCAATATCAACCTTTTTACCTATTCTTTGATCAATTATCTTATTCTTAAATGCATCAATTTTACTGATTGGATCTAAATTTTTTCCTATTGTAGAATGATAAAATCCATGACCATTAATTTTATCAACATTTTCAATTCGCAAGATTTTTACTATATCACTTTGCCCCTTTTGTTCGATGATTGTTGCCATTCCATCAATGATATTATTTCCAACCGACATATGGCCGAAATAGATTGATTTTACTGAGAAATTGCTCAAGTCAAAACTTGAAATATCAATATTAGTCATTTTCTTAACTTCTCCTTTTTGTGTACAAGCAGTCATTGACAATAAGAAAAAATATAAAATAAAGTTTAACATCTTCATGTTTAAAAAAATTCTATTTCAACAGTAACATTTTTTTAGTTTTTGAAAAATTGTTAGTTGTTAATTTATAAACATAAACTCCTGAACTCACATCAAAACTATTCCAATCAATTGTATACATGCCTGGCAACTGCTCCTTATGAACGATTTCTACAATTTTTTCACCGGTAATATTATAAATTTCCAAAGTAACATCTCTTTTTCTAAATAATTGGTAATCAATTGATGTATGTGAATTAAATGGATTTGGGTAATTTTGTTCCAATCTAAAAATCCGAATACTCTTTCCATCATTATTATTTGTTATCTCCATAGATGGCACCCAACCACCTAATCTGGCAAAAAGCCACCATGCTGCATAGGCTTTTTGATTTGCATTCAATGGCTGACTATGAGCTGAATTACATTCAAACCAATCAATCCCTTCGACATGTGATCCCTGCCACTCAGTAGCCCAGTTACCAAGTTTATTATAATTGGAATTATAATAATCACAATTATCATTTACATATTCATAATAGTAACCATCTGGATCCCATCGCTCAATATCTGCAAAATCATACAAAACTTTACCATTTTTCAGACAAAAGGACCTGATAGAATCGTTTGCAGCTTTATTGTATAAATCATCAGCAATATCAACATGTCCTGTCATGTATACAAAAACAATATCAGGATATTTAGATTCCAAATCTGTCATTGGCCCAAGATACTCACTCCATAATTTACCTGCTTTGTATTTATCTGCCACTTGCCCACACCATGACCACATTACAACATTTACATCGGAATTTATTGTATCGTCAAAATATAGTTCCGTTTCTTCTAGCCAATCTGGATATGTCCCGCAATCAAGCCAGCCTCCCATAGCATAATCGTGAAGATCAATTGCTCCCCAGTTGCCACCATTATTCATTTTGAAAAAATTTTCAGGAAAATTTAATCCCTTCCCTCCATTATTAGCAAATTCCATTAATTTCTTCATTCCATCTATCAATTGGCTACCATGAGAAGTATGGCCATAAGCGATATGAAGTTTTTCTTTTGCTGAAATAATAGCTGTATCAGGGATCAACGTAATATCGGTGCAATTGTGATTAATGTTGATTGCTTCCTGAGAGTATAGAATCGATATTATTGCCAATAGGACAAATTTTATTTTACGTATAAACATTTCTTCACAGCAATAAAATTCTTGGTTTTCATTTGATAAAAATATATTCCTGAAGGTTGATTTTGCAGATTCCAACTTACCGAGTAATTACCTGCTGGTTTAATTGTTGAAACTAAAGATTCTTTTAAATTTCCATGCATATCAAATATTAAAATTTCAACAAATGACTGTTCAGGAACACTGTATTCGATCGTAGTACTTGGATTAAATGGATTTGGATAGTTCTGGAATAATTTAAAATCTGTTATAATATTTTCATCCTTCTTAATTGATACCTGGCTTTTTTTAATCATCAATTCAAAAGCTGAATTTGATTTCACCTTTATCAATTCATCTGTAGCAATAATATTCCATTCACCTGAAAATCCCTCGACATCATTATTCTCCATTAAATTATAAATATCTGAAAAAGCATATTTGATAATATTTCGAACTGATTTTCCTCTGATAAGTGTATCATTTCCAAAATAAAAAGCAAAATCATATATAATTTCATCTCCATCAGGATCTAAAGATGGTTCCCATTCAAAGGATAAAGAATCATTTTTATTAGAAGAACTGATAACTACTTCGGTACCACTTAAAGGAAGTGATAATGAAAATTCACTAGGAGGTCTATTTGTATTATTTATGGTAATTAAAGTTGTATCATTCACACTATATTCAAAATCACTTACTTTTACAATTACTGTGTGTTGTCCTGTTTGTTCAAAATTTGGAAGCCAATAGAATAGGCCTGTAGAATCCAGAATTGCACCGATAAAATTATCTAACAATGAAAATGATAATTTGTCTTCATCATAATCAATTGCTGAAAATTGAAATGAAAATTCATCACCCTCAAAAATAGTTGTGTCTGACATAAGATTTAAAAATATTGGAGGTCTGTTAACATTTTGAACAGTAATAATCAATGGATCAGTTGTGTCAGAAAGATTACCATCAGTTGCAATTATTAACAAGGAATATACTCCGGCATCTTCAAAAGTAGGTGTCCATGATAATTCTCCAGAAGTATCATTTAATAAAGCAAATTCCGGTGACTCATATAGTGAATATAAAATATTATCACTATCCGAATCTTCAGCAATGAATTGTAATTCTAAAAGTGTATTTTCATCAATATTCATTGAATCATCAAACACAGAAATGAATTGTGGTGCTCTGTTTATACCCTTAACACTTATGTGAGTTGTGTCTGTTGCAGTGAGACTATCATCAGAAACAGAGACAATGATTTGATAGTCACCTTCTTGATCAAAAGTAGGTATCCATTCTAATTTCCCGTTATTGCTTATATTAAGTCCATTGACATCAGAGATTAAAGAAAAAATCAAATTTTCAGAATCAATATCAGTTGCTTCATATTGATAAACTAGTTTTTTGTTTTCGCTGATAGTTGTATCAGGAAGGACATTTGTAAAAACCGGTGGATCATTAATTGGTAAAACAGTAATAATAAATTCATCAGCAACAGATTTCTCTTCACTAACCGCATCAATAACAATTATAGCAATTCCGGATTGGTTTTCCAGATATTCCAATATCAAAGTGTCACCTGAAATACTTGCATAAATCAATAGTGAATTGTTATTTAATTGTACGGAGTAAATTATTTCAGCATCTTCGTTGTAAGGATTACTAAAAGCACCTGCTAAACTTATCCCTGTATTTTCAGCATCTTCTTCAACCTGTATATCTTCAATTTCATTTTCCGTTATTAAAAATGGATATTCAGCAATAATAATTTCAGCGGTATCAGTTGCAATGGCATTACTGTTGTCAATCACCTTTAAAATGATTGTATGAGTCCCAACATTCAAGTTAACACTTGGATTAACTCCATTTCCTATCATACTATCATCTTTGATCCAGGAATAACTGACAATACTTCCATCATTGTCATAACTTCCAGAACCATCTAATACAATTGATTCATTACCATTATAATCATTATCAATGACAGACTGATCTTCTCCAGCATCTGCAACTGGTGGCTGATTTGGTGCAGGTGGCTCCCAACCTCCAAATATTGCAAACATCCACCAGGCAGCATAAGCTTTCTGGTTTGCGTTGAGTGGTTGACTATGAGCAGAATTGCAGGTATACCAATCAACATTTTCAATATGATTATTTTGCCACTCTGTAGCCCAATTGCCCACAAGTTCATAACTGGTACTATAGTAATCGCAATTATCATCAACATATTCAAAATGATTGCCGTCAGGATTCCAACTATCAATATCAGCGAAATCGTAAAGTACTCTATTATTACTATTGCAATATGACCTGATATAATCATTTGCTGCTTTGTTATCTGCATCTTCATCAATATCAACATGTCCAGTCATATAGACAAAGGTTACATCCGGATAGTCCATCTCCAATTGTGCCATGGGTTCTAAATATTCGCTATCAATTGTTCCGGCAACATATTTATCCTCTACTTCACCACACCACGACCACATTACTATATTGACATCATCATTTGCCGGATTATCAAGGTATTCTCTGGTTTCATTCACCCAGTCCGGATAAATTCCACAATCTAGCCAGCCGCCCATGGCATAATTATGTAAATCCAATGCACCTCTGGATCCACCATTATTCCATTTAAATATATTATTAGGCAGTTCTAATCCTATTCCTCCAATATTTGCAAAATCAATAAGTCCATTCATACCATCAGTTAATTGACTTCCATGAGATGTATGGCCATAGGCAATATGTAATTGTTCTTTTGCTGCCATAATAGCATATTCAGGAATCTGTGTAATATCAGTACAAGAATGATTAATAATAATTGCTTCCTTTGAATGGAGAAAGGAAAAAAGAATTAATATTATCAAACTTCTCTTCAATTTTATACCTTTAATTCGTTCATTATTAATTTTATTATCTTTTCATTTTGTTTTTTTTCAATTAACTCCAATGCATTGTTCCGTTCTAAAATACCAAAGCGTACCATTTCGGATACTTCAAAGGAATAAGGATGAAAGCCATAATTATCTAAATGAATTTGATTACCCAAACTATTTAATAAACAATTTGTAGAACAAGAGTCGGTGTCTTGTGGATGTGTCCAGCCATAATCTTTAAGTATTCCATATATTTTTTCTTCATTGTACTCAAGGAATGAAAGCGGATTAATGATATAAGGAAAAGAGGTCTTTTGAAAATCCGATTCTGATAAAAAATATGGAGATACTTTTTTACCTAATTTCCTTTCTAAAGGATCCTTAATTATACTTTGCATTTTAGCAAGGATAGAACTGTTAGTTTTAAAAATAGATGAAGCTGGCGGCGACTGCCCCGGTGACATTCCAAAAATGATAAAAGGAATATCTTTTTGAATAGCGATCTTGAGAATGGAAAATCGAATTAATGATATACATGTAGTACAAATATCAGAAGCCCGCTGAATATGTTTTGTTGAATAGAAATTACTCTCTTTGACAATATTTAAAATATTTTTCCATATCTCAAAATTTGGTGTAAAATCGATAAGATCAACATTTAATTTTTTAACCACCTGTCTTATATTTTTCTTAGCAAAATCAGATTGATACCAATTATCAAAAGTAAAGGCTAATATATTTAGTTTATACTCATTTTTTAACAAATGTAATGTATAGGAACTGTCCTTGCCACCACTATAAGCTACAATGCAATCATAATTACATTTTCGTTTATATTGAGAAATTAATTCTTTGAATTTATCCTGATGCTTCATAATAATATGTTGCTTTAAATCAGTATCTTGGGATTTGTTGCAGAAACTACACACTCCATTCTCATCAAATGTAATTCCTGGGAAATTTTCATTTAAAATACATTTTTTACATCTAATCATGCGTAACCTATTTATTGCAATTTTGTTTTTAATATTTTACCAGATTCATTTTTAGGTAAGTCATCTACAAACTCAATATATTTTGGTACTTCATTAGAAGCTAATTTTTGGAATAGACCTTCCCTAATTATTTCAGTATCAATTCCACTCTCATTCTCTTTGACAATAAATGATTTTATCGCCTCTCCAAACTCTTCATCCTGTACACCAACAACGGCCACTTCTAGAACACCATCTATTTCCATAATTGCTTCTTCAATCATTTTTGCACTGACTTTAAAACCCTTGGATTTTATGAAATCTTTTTTCCTTCCAATGATAAAAAAATATCCATCTTCATCCTGCCGTCCAAGATCTCCTGTCAAGTAATATCCATTTCGGAATGCGTTATTTGTTGCTTCCTGATCTCTCCAATACCCATTCATCATATTTGAGCCCCGTGCTACAATTTCACCTATTTCCCCGATTGGGACTTCTTTCCCATCAGGATTAAGTATCTTTAAATCAACATTATCAACAGGCTTGCCAATAGAACCAAGTTTAGATTCTAACATGTCTGGCTCTAAATATGAAAGCCTGGGAGCAGCTTCAGTAGCACCATACATTACATACAATTCAGCTGGAGCAAATGTATTTATTACTTTTTTTTGTAATGAAGGGGCCATTGCACCTCCTGCTTGGGTTACATAACGGAGTGATTCGATTTTCTTCTTTGTAATATTTGATCTGCTTAATAATATAGAATAAGTAGAAGGTACTCCAGCAAATCCGGTAACCTTCTTCTGTGACATGGTTTCCAAAACAACATTCGGATAAGTAAACCGATTGTCAATTACAACTGAACCACCAACAAGAAAATGAGTCAATAGTAATGATTTTCCATATATATAATAAAAAGGAAGAATTACCATGATTCTGTCCCGCTCAGTTAGTTTCAAATATTTTACGATTGAATGTTGGTTTGCAACAAGATTCAAATGAGTTAGTGTCACTCCTTTTGGCTCTCCAGTGCTTCCTGAGGTATAAACTATTTCTGCAATATCAAGATCAATTGTTCGAATTGAAGTAGTTTGTTGCTCAATGGCATAGATTGTTGTCAGATCAATGTTTATATACTTTTCAAAATTCTCACCACCATCCCTATCATCAATAATATATTGCATGGTTTTGTCGATTCTTGAAAAAACTTTGGATAATTTACTTAAGTACTTTTTGTTAAAAATGACCAATTTGGTATCTGAATTTGATAAACTAAAGTGTAGAAAGGATTCTGATAAAACGGGATTTAACCCTACAACTACGCCACCGGCTTTTAATATGCCAAAATAGGCTGCTATATAGTCAAAAGAGTTTTCAAGAATAATGGCAACTCTGTCCCCGATTTTAATATTGTTTTTTACCAAATAGGAACAAATTTTCGATGCATTCTCTTCTATTTCAGAATAATTAGTCCATTTATCTTTGAACCAAACGGCATTCTTCTCTGGATATTTTTTTACAGTATTTTCTAATAAATGATGTACTTGCATATTTTCGTAGTTTGGATTATTATTTTAAATATTTTCTAAAGGTATCAAATTTCAATTGTTTCAAACTTATTTTTAACAAATTTTATGAGACAGTTAATGGTGTCCAGGTTATCTGGAATTACTTCTTCGTCTTCGATAACAATATTGTAGGCTTTCTCAATAAATGCCACAAGTTCCAACACACCTGTGGAATCAATAATTCCTTTTTCAAAAAAGGAGTCATCATCACCAAAAGAATCTTTTATATAAAAATTCTTTTCAATAAAATGTCTTAAAGTCTTTCTGTAGTCATTTTTTTTCTTAGTACCAAATAACATAATAATTGTCCTTCAGTATTTGCCATTCTTGATTCTTTAATATTTGTATTTAATAAATTATTTTTTTCTTTTCAATATTTTGACAAGGCTTCGCCATCTCAGTTACATTATCCTATAAATTGATGGCATTATTTTAAATTTATTTAAGAAAATCAATACATATAGTTTTATTAATTAAATACAAATACAATTTTAATTAATTAATTATATATATTTACTTCCAAAGCAATTCACAATAGACTTAAGTCCTTATTAAGAGTTATTAAATTTTCAAACTCCATTTTAAACTTCCTAAAAATATCCTGTGCTATTAAATAATTAAGTTACTTATTGTACTACGTATGAATAATTTTAATATATTGACCAATCGTATTAAAAATAATAGCGATTATTTAAATGAATGTCTAATGATTTGAAATATTTATTAAAAAATATTTTATTATTAGTTATATATATTAGAATTCTACTCGCGGTCATTTTAAATCATTGAAACATATTCAATGATTATATTGATATTTTAATGCATATTTTATTAAACTATAAGTTGGAAATTCATAATATAAAGGATACAAAATATATATTGAAACTTGATATAATATTTAGTAGACCTATTAATAAATAGGATAAAAAAGATACTATTCTGTCCACACCATAAATTCATTAAAAGAAAAAAAACAATCCCTATCCGGCCCCCAATCTTTTGTATTTCCACCGAAAAAAGTGGAAAAGTAGAATGAGTCAATCAATCCCAGATTACCAAGTCGAAATAATACATCTGATCTGGACATAACTTTCTTACTATCAAGCCAAACTTCAAGAATGCCATTGGCTTTGTCATCTTCATTGACTTTTATATGTTGTGAAATTTTATGCCATTTACCAAGTACAAAAGTTTTATTAAGAGGCAAATCATCTCCCCATTTGCCTTCCATTCCAACAGAATAGAAATAAACTACTGCCTTACCATTTTCTCTCCACATAAACCGGGCACTCCACCCTTCACCATTTTTGGGTTTGTGTCCACCCGTATATTTTTCACCACCACTTGTAAGACCGGGAAGTTTTCCACCTAATTGGAAATCAAAGTTCTCATCAAATTTTACATAATATGATAACCAGTATTCATCAGAAGGAGGAATATTCACCACAAATTGTCCTCCGCCCTCATTGGGCCCGACACTGCCTTTTGGATAAAATATTTTCAATATATGAGCGTGATTTGTATCGGTATCTTCAACAATCTCTCCTCGGCCAAAGAGACTTGACCATTGAATATTTTCCCACTCCTGCTCGACCATTTTATCACTATATTTCCCAATTTGAGATGACTCAAAATTTTGTTGCAATACTTTATCTTTAGAGTAAAGCGATAATGTTACAATCATTAACAATAAAAATAATTTTAATAGTTTCATTTTTCGCCTTTCGATCATATTTCCTTACTCTGATAAAAAATTGGAATCGTTGAGAATATGTTTTATAAATTTTCAAAAATGAAATCAGAAATTTTTCTGAATAAATGATATTTTGTATTTTTACCATAAATTGAATGGTTCCTGTTAGTATACATCATCATATCGAACTGGATATCAGCCTGAACCAATGCTTCTACAAATTCGTAGGTATTTTGCGCATGAACATTATCATCTGCTGTGCCATGAACAACTAATAATTTTCCTTTGAAATCAGCAGCATTGAGAATAGCAGAATTCTCTGCATATCCTTCTGGATTTAGTTGGGGTGTACTATTGTATCGTTCTGTCCAAATGGAATCATAAAAACGATAATCTGTCACTGGTGCTACTGAAACGCCTGCTTTGAAAATACCATTCCCTTTTTCCATGGCCAACAATGTTGTATAACCACCATAACTCCATCCCCAAACTCCTATTCTGTCATTGGCTACATAATCCAATGTTTGGAGATATTTTGCTGTAGCTATAAGATCATCGGTTTCATATTTCCCAATCTGTTTATAAGTAATTTTTTTGAATGCTTCTCCACGGCCACCAGTTCCACGAACATCCACAGCAACAACTATATATCCTTTGGCAACAATATATTGATACCAATTGCAACTCCAATTGTTTTTTACACTTTGTGATCCAGGACCACTGTATTGATCGATGAGAACAGGATATTTTTTAGATGGATCAAAATTAACTGGTTTTAGCATCCATCCATTCAGATTGACTCCTTCATCAGATGTGAAAGAGAAAAACTCTTTTGTAGCAAAATTGAAATTTTCCAATGTATCCAAAACAGCTTGATTGTTTTTTAATTTACGAATCAATTTACCCTCGTTGGTGTGCAAAGTAACTTGCTTTGGTGTTGTGGAATTTTCAAAATTGTTAATAAAATACTTGAAACTTTTGGAAAATTTTACAGAGTTTGATCCTTCGTTCTTTACAAGAATTTTTACATTTCCATCCAAATCTGCTGACATCAACAGATTGTTTACAGGAGAATCGCCATAGGCAAGATAATAGATATTGTTCTTATCATTAAAGCCATAGAACTTTGCAACTTCATTGCCATCTGCTGTCAATGTACGGATTATATTTCCTTTCAGATCATAAAGAGAGACATGCTTGAAACCACTTTGTTCATTGGAAATCAGGAATTGATCTTCTCCAGCAAAAGTGAAGGAATCAAAAGCCCTATCATCCACATATTCTGTTTCTTTGTCATTGTAAATTACATCTGTATTTCCCTTTTTAGGATTAGCGAGTAAAATCTCCAAATGATTTTGTAAACGATTCAATCGAAGAATTGCCAATTTTTTTGCATCAGGTGACCATTTCATACGTGGAATATATTGATCAGTTTCTTCACCAATGTCCATCAATTTAGTTTTATCTTTATCCAGATTGTACACATGAACAGATACTATTGAATTTTTTTCTCCTGCTTTAGGGTATTTGAATGTATAATTTTCCGGATATATTTCATTTTTATCCAGTGAGGGGTGCATGCCTTTAAAACGAGTCATATTGAAAGTTTTTACTTCTGATTCATCTGATTTCATGTAGGCAATATATTTACCATCAGGTGACCAGTGATATGCTTTGATAAATGAAAATTCCTCTTCATAAACCCAATCAGGAGTTCCATTTTGAATTTTATTGTATTCACCATCAAAAGTAATTTGCTTCTCTTTACCTGACTTAAGGTCTTTGATGTAAATGTCATTCTTAAAAACAAAGGTTGCTTGCTTGCCATCTGGAGACAAAGAAGCAACTTTTATTTTTATCTTGTCTGTCAGTTTGATCAATTTCTCTGATGAAAAATCCCAAATATAATAATCAGCATAAAAGGAATGACGATAAATTCGTTCACGGTTTGTATAAAAAAGCAGTTTAGTTTCATCATTGGAAAATTCATAATCATAAATATCTTCAATTTTCTCAAATTCATTGATTGAAAATAGTGTATCTACAACTTCACCAGTTTCATAGGAATATTTTACAATTTTTGTTTTCTTTGATACAAGTGATGTATAATACTTACCATCTTTCATTGATTTCAGCCCACTGATAGATTTGACAGTAAATTTTTTATGCTTAAGTACATCCTCTAATGAAATATCCTTTTTATCGGATCCATTACATAAAACGATTACAAAAAATAAAATTGTTATAATTCTGAATGTTTTGGATTTCATGGTTCCCTCCTACTAATCCCTTTGTAAATGGAACTAGAATATGTAGAAATATGATGAATTATGAAATAAATATTTTATTCAAAAATTCTTACATTATTTTGAAAATTCAATCTATTTTTGGAAAAATATGGAAAAAACTTGAAATCAATGGAAAAATATTGTATTTTTAGGCAATTACTGAGGTTAGGAGCAAAATAATGAATAAAAACCAAATAATGACACTAGAAGAAGTAGCAGAATATTTACGAATGTCAGATCGCACCGTAAAAGACTGGGTGACTCAAGGTAAATTGCCTGGTGGAAAACTTGGCACCAGTTGGAGGTTTCAGAGAAATGAAATCGAAAGTTGGGTAAACCAAAAACTCTCTCCAAGGATCAAACCAGTTCCAAATAAAGGATTGAGTGGATTATTATCAGAAGATCGCATTTTGTTTCTCGATGTAAAAAGCAAAAATGAAGTTTTGAATAAACTGATTGATGTTGCAGTTGATGTTCCGGGAGTTCATAGCCGGGAAGAACTAGTAGAAGCGGTTTATCGACGTGAGAACCTCATGAGTACCGGGATTGGCCTTGGAGTAGGAGTTCCACATGTTCGACTAAATGATGTCAAAGATCTCTATATGTCATTATCTATAATAAAGGATAAAATCACTGACTACGAATCACTTGATAACGTTCCTGTAAAAATTGTTATATTTATTGTAGCCGGAAGAAATCAACATTCCCAATACATTCAAGTTTTAGCAAAAATTGCAAAATTGATGAAAAATCAGGAAATGCATGACAATCTGATACATTGTCAAAATAGTGAACAGGTATTTAAAATTTTGAATAGCAAGGAAATCTAATGGATCTAAGTCCAGGAGTGTTACTAATATTTGGAATCTCTGTTTTTGGTGGGTTACTCAGTGCTTTTGTTGTAAAAAAATTCCATGTCCCGCAAGTACTTGGTTACATTCTCACTGGATTAATCATTGGAGAGAGCGGATTTAAAATTGTACAAAATGCTGAAATAGTAAAATTAGCACCTTTCAACTTTTTTGCACTTGGAATAATTGGCTTCCTTGTGGGAGCAGAAATAAAATTTTCAACCTTGAAAAAATATAGCAAACAATTCTCCGCTATTTTACTGGCTGAGGGTTTGTTGTCTTTTACATTAGTTGGAATCTCAACCGGTTTGGTATTATACTTTGTTTCCAATAGTTTCAATGTTGCCCTTGCCGGAGGAATTGTATTTGGTGCCATTGCCTCGGCAACCGATCCGGCTTCTACGCTGAATGTTTTACAGGAATATCGGACAGCGGGAATTCTTACCACAACAATTATTGCCATTGTAGCTTTGGATGATGCATTGGCAATGACATTATATGGATTAGGAACCGGGATTGCCCAAATGGTATCGGGCTCTGAACTTTCTACATCAACTATCCTTTTCAACACACTGTTTGAATTGTTTGGTTCTATTGCAGTTGGCGTAACTTTTGGATATTTCATATTATTTGTTTTACATCGTTCGAATCGTCATGAAAGTTCATCGGCTGCTTCTTTTGCATTGTTATTGTTGTGTATTGGAATTACAACCCAATTGGATATGGATGTGATTTTGGCAACTATGGGATGTGGACTTCTAGTTGTAAACAAATCACCAAAACGCAGTAATGAAATTATTCAATATATAAAAAATCTATCAATTCCTATTTACATCCTTTTCTTTGTTCTAGTAGGAGCGAGACTTCAAGTAAGTGCATTGCCAACATGGCTTTGGGTAATAATTGGCCTCTATACAATTTTTCGTACCATCGGAAAGTATACAGGTTCCTGGATTGGAGCAAAAGTAACTGGCTCAGACAAAATCGTCCGTAATCTTACTGGAATGAGTATTTTCGCCCAGGGTGGTGTAGCAATTGGTTTATCAATAATGGCAAGTCAACATCTCAACACAATTATTGTAACAGGTGAATATTATCTTGGTGATGTAATAATTTTTGGCATTACAGCAACAACATTTATTGTTCAAATCATTGGTCCAACTTGCGTAAAAATCGCTGTTAAACTTGCTGGTGAAACAGATAAAAATATTTCCAAAGAAGACATACTCAACAAGAATAAGATTAATGGAAACCTAATAACAGATATTCCCTATGTTTCAGAATCTGCAACTCTACGGGAAGTATTCTCAACATTTTCTAAAACTAATTTGGAAATGATACCTGTTTTGAGCAATACTAAAGAATTAGTTGGTGAAATCACTATCAATCAATTAAAAGAATCATTGATAGAACAGGAAAGTTGGGACTGGTTGTTGGCTACTGATATATTAGAGCCAATCAAAAATACTTTGGAAAAAACCGCCACACTATCACAAGCTTCCAGAATGATGGAGCAATTACAAACAGACTATATAACTGTAACTGAAAAATTTGGTATTTTTGCCGGGATCATTACCAAGCAAAAAATCAAAGAAATTGTTAACAATGAACAACTTAAAATATTCACAATATAGATTATACCTTTTTTATTCCCCCCTTTTTCGAAAAGCAGGTCTTTATGGCCTGCTTTTTTATATATACATTTGAATAAAAAATATAATGATATTGCCGAATTTGAGAAAGAATGACCTAATATTGAAGTGTAAAAAAATCCACATATATTTTCCTAGTCTCTGTTCAAAGAAGCTAGCACAAGTAAACGATTTGGAAAACACCGTAGTTTTGATTAAGCAGAAAATCCATATCGCCGAATCAGGTTGTCCAATATATCCGTCTTAGTTTCAACACTAATATTTTCAAATTTCAATCCGGTAAAGTAGCGATTTACCAGAAAATCCTTTGTCCATACATTTTTTGCTGTAAGTTCTATCTCATGAATTGACATCTCCGACTCTGGGAGATCAATCAAAAGATGTAAAAATTCATTTAAATGAAAGTGATATTTGGAGACTATTTTCATGCCTTCAGTATGAATATCTACAATATTGCCAATGTGCTCATGAGAAAACTTACTGAAGATTTTGATTGGTTTTAAAAGAACATTTCTTTTAAGAACTCTATGATCCATGATTTCTCCTATCTTCAATTTTAATCAATAAATTAACATATCAATTATTGTTCCTTAATTTATTTTAGAGAATAGTTAATTTTAGTTAAAAATAAATAGTGGAGTTTATTGCACACAATTGGAATAATTCACCACTAATAAAGATTGTTTATTCTCGACAAAACTTGTTATATTTTACGATTTTATCATAAAAATATTCCTTTCACTTTAAATATTAATATTTAGTGATAAAATGACATGAATTATCTAGAATACCATTTATTGAATAACTTAATGTAAATCGTTAAATTAGAGGCTGTATAAAAATTGGAAAATGATGAAACTTAAATTATTAATAATATATACAATCTTATTTATTTCAACTTTTGGCGAAACCTCATTGTTGATTTTGCCAATCTGTTCTTCAAATGTAAATCCGGCAAATGTGTCGAGCATAGAAAATTTAATTGATGAAATAATTTTCTCCAATTCGCTTTACAATCGTGCATTATCCGATAAAACCCAAATGATGATTATGGACAGAACAGGCTTCAATCATTGTAATTACTTTCTTGGAAATTCTATGGAGGATGAATTTTTCCAGGTTATTGCCAGTGTTAAAGTTGACGAAGTCCTCTCTTGTGCGATTAATTATGAAAACGGTGAGTATGGCCTCTTTTTTAAGCTTAGAAACAGTATAAATGGAGCCTTAATCAGAAGTAAAGCCTATGGTTACTCAGGAGAGTTTAAACAACTACTTAAAAAGGATCTTGCTAAAATTCTGAAAGACTTTTTTGATATTCAAAATAGCACTAACAATTTTTTCAGTTTTTCACTAGCTGGTGGATATTTGGAAAATTACCACGATATTTCCACTGGATTTAAATTTGGAATAGGATCCGATTCCTGGGGTGAATTTGCCGTCGAAACAAACTTTTATACAGAAAAATTTGCAGAAAATATATCTTTAGTTTATACCACACCTTTAAAATATTGGTTATTTCTAAAGTTAGGAGTTGGGTTCACATCCGAGCAGAAAGAAGGATTTTCACTGACAAAATACAATGAAGCACCAAAAGCCCACGAAATCTACCAAATGGAACATTCAGCAGGAGTATTGACTGCTGTTGGCTTATCATTACCAATTTCAGATTCATTCAAACTAAATATTGCTGTAGAATCTGATGTACTTTACTCAAAATGGACTTTACGGGATTATAGAAAAGGTAAAGGATTGATTTATAATTATTATCCAGAACTTGAAATATCCTGGCACATCAACCACTAATAAAACTAAATAGAAAAGGAATATTATGAAGAGAACTAAAATAATTGGTACTTTGGGGCCAAAGACTAGGGATCCACAAGTATTGGAAGACCTGATTCACGCTGGAGCAAATGTCTTTCGTGTGAACTTCTCACATGAAACAAGAGAGTTTCAGGGGGAAATAATAGATCAAATCAAAGAAGTAAGAAAAAAGGCTGGTTTGTCTGTTGCAATTATGCAAGACTTGTCTGGTCCGAAAATTCGTATTGGAGATTTCAAAAAAGAACCTGTTTACTTAAAGGATGGCCAAAAATTTACTATTACTACTCGTAAAATCCTTGGTGATGATACAATAGTATCTGTGAATTACCCGATTCTTCATCAGGAAGCAAGTATTGGTGAAAAAATATATCTGGCTGATGGAACTTTAAAATTAAAAGTATTGAATATTCAAGACCAAGATTTAGAATGTGAAGTCATCGACGGTGGTGAACTTTATTCAAAAAAAGGTTTAAATCTTCCTGATACCAAAATCTCAATGCCAGCGCTTACAGAAAAAGATAAACTTGATCTGGAAGTTGGTCTTGAAAAGAATGTCGACTTTGTTGCTCTTTCATTTGTTAAAAATGTGAAAGATGTAAAAATGGTTCGTGATATAATTGAAAAATCTGGCAAAACCACCGCTTTGATCGCAAAAATAGAAAAAGGTGAAGCACTAGAACAGATTGATGAAATCCTTGAAGTTGTCGATGGAATAATGGTTGCCCGTGGAGATCTTGGAGTAGAAATTCCAATTCAAAAAGTACCTCATACTCAGAAAATGCTTATCAAAAAAGCCAATGAAAAAGGATTGATTTCTATTGTTGCAACTCAGATGCTTGAATCAATGACAAACAATCCATTACCAACAAGAGCAGAAGTAACAGATGTTGCCAATGCAATTCTTGATGGAGCTGGAGCAATTATGCTTTCTGCTGAAACATCAATGGGAAAATATCCAGTAAAAACAGTAGAGATGATGTCCGAGATTGCAAAAAGCACAGAAGAAACCTTTCCTTTTCAGGAATGGCATGATAAATTTGATAACGATGCTTCTTTGACAATTCAGGAATCCGTGGCAAAAGCAGCCTGCAACATGGCTGACCAAATTGGTGCAAAATGTATCGTCACATTTACACATTCTGGAAGAACTACAAAATATGTGGCCAAGTACAAACCATCACAACCGATTGTAGCATTGACATCGGATCCAAAAACCTTTGGAAAACTAGCATTGGTTTGGGGAGCAATTCCTGTTTACATGGAAGAATCTGAAAGATTGGTAGAGATGGAAAAACAGGCTGAGTTGATCGCTACCAAATACATGAACCTGAAAAAAGGAGATCTCATGGTAATTACCGGAGGATTCACATTGTATAAAACCGGTGGAACCAACTTGATAAAAATATCCAGAATTAAATAAGGACTGAAAATGGATGTAAAAGATTACGAAGCTCTGAAAGAGGAACTCGAGTCTTATAAAAAAGAGAAAGAAAAAATTCGCCAAATAGTTGGTGCTATTGGTGGACGAGTAAAATCTAAATTAGATTCATGGATAAATGGAGTTCTGATCACCTCTATGATATTATTATTTGGGATTGCGATCATGCATCATATTTTTCATATAGAGGTGTATTTGGAACCTACATTTTACATTGAAATGGGTATGCTTTTTCTTTCTTTGAAAATGATTTGGATGATTCATAATCAAATGAAAGTCAACCACTTTCAATTCTGGATTCTAAATTCCATCGAATTTAGACTTAATTCCATGGCGAAAAAAATCAAAGAAATCAATGAGAATGTAAAAGTAGAAGAAGAATAATATATTATCCTAAGTTTATGGAAGAAATGTTTTTGGTTCCATAGACTTAGGATTTTTTTACATCAGGACAAAAATGAAATTTATTACTTATCTATTCTTTAGATTAATGGTTTTTGTAAACCGCTTTATACCTTTTTTTGTTTTTTACTACATTGCAGATGTAGTCTATTTTCTTCTGTATTATGTATTTCAATATCGTAAAAAAGTAGTGGTCGCCAATCTCAAGCGATGTTTCCCTGAGAAAAGCAATAAAGAGGTTCAAACCCTCACAAAAAATTTCTTCCACAATCTTTCCGATATAGTAATTGAAAGTATCAAAGGTTTTTCATCCACTCTTGATGAGATGGTGAAACGATGGAAAGTTACTAATCCAGAAATCTTAGATAAATATTTTGATCAGGGACAGGATGTAATTATTCTTGGCGCTCATTACACCAATTGGGAATGGGGTGCACTAACATCAGGTGCTCAAACTAAAATGCATATGATCGGTTTGTACAAACCTTTGTCAAATAAATACATAGACACCTATATGAAAAAAAAACGGGCGGCCTGGAATACAGAATTAGCCTCCATTTTTCTCACTACAAGAATTTTTAATAGAGACTATGGTAAACCTAAATCTATCATAATGCTGGCTGATCAATGTCCCACAAAGTTAAAATACGCCTATTATGTCAATTTTCTAGGACTGGACACCGCTTGCCTGCATGGTCCGGAGAGACATGCACGACGCAAAAATCTCCCATTAGTTTATGCTGATGTTCAACGAGTCAAACGCGGACATTATGAAGTAAAATTGAATAAATTAATTGAAAATCCATTAGAATTGGAAGATGGAAAAATAACTGAAATTTACATGAAAAAGTTAGAAGAAATTATCCAGAAAAAACCTGAAGACTGGCTCTGGTCACATAGAAGGTGGAAAAGAGTAAGGCCCATAAATGAAAAAAAATAAAAATGGTGTAGTGTATTCCACTGATCCTGATTTTCAATATAAATCTGAAAATGATCAATCTCATCAAACATTACCACCAAACCAACAAAATCTCAAAATTTTGATCGATCGTAAATCCAGGAAAGGCAAAGAAGTAACCCTGGTACAAGGATTTATCGGAAGTGATGACAATCTAAAGGAATTGGGAAAAGAATTGAAAAAAGTCTGTGGCGTTGGTGGCTCTATGAAAAATAGTGAAATTCTAATTCAAGGTAATTTTCGAGATAAAATCTTTGATATTCTCAATTCAAAAGGATACAAGGTAAAAAAGGTTGGAGGCTGATATCAAACCCAAAAGCAATAAAGTAAACGGAACAGATAAAGGTAAAACCAGAACCAGAAAAAATACTGATGACATCAAACCCAAAAGTAATATAGTATTTGGACGAAATCCTGTTTATGAATATCTAAAATCAGGACAAACTGTTGACCAGATATTTTTTCATGACAAAATCAAACGCAATGATTGGATGGACAAAACCATTCAACTGGCAAAAGAGCAAAGTATTAAGTACTCGTTTGTACCAAAAGAAAAATTGAACACGCTTGTTGGCAAAGAAAATCACCAGGGTGTAATGGCCTTTATCTCACCGGTTTCCTATTCGTCTGTAGAAGATATTTTAGGCTATGCAAAATCATTAGGTGAAAAACCATTTATTGTGATTCTTGATTCTATCCAGGATCCATACAATCTTGGTGCAATTATTCGTACTGCGGTTGCGGTTGGTGTTCATGGGATAATTATTCCAAAACACGGAAGTGTCTCTGTGACTGACACCGTTTTTAAAACTTCTGCAGGGACTGTCCAAAAGTGCAAAATTGCTAAAGTCACCAATCTTGTTCAGACAATTGAAAAGTTAAAACAAGAAGACATCTGGATATACGGAGCTGATGGAAGAGGTAAAAAGAACATTTTTGAGACAGATTTTCAAGGTGGAGTTGCCATTGTAATGGGAAGTGAAGGAAAAGGTCTTCATCAAAAAGTTGCAGAACATTGCGATTTCCTGGTGAAAATTCCAATGAAGAATGCTGTTGAGTCACTAAACGTCTCAGTTAGTGCGGGTTTACTCATCTACAAGGTCTTTGAATCAAGACTATAAAACTTAATTAAAAAATTTTATTGACATTAAAAAATTTAATTATTAAACTTCCGCGTATTATTTGAATGATTTTGAATAATACGTTTTTTATTAATATGACATACAAATTGCTTTCCTATACAGGAGAAGCCGGAAAACCTCCTCCTACCCTCGCACACAAAAGAATTTTTCGGCTTCTCTCCTCCCTAAATAAATTTTTTGAATACTTATATTTTGAAGTTTTTCAAAACCATTTCTCCTAGTTGTACTTAATCAAGTTTTTCGATTAAGTACAACCTGAAAACTATATCATTACCTAGGTTTTTTGTCCAGATAATTATCCAATGGATTTTCTGATGTGGTTTTGATTGATTTCAACCAATCGATCAAAGGTTGACGATAATGAACTGATGTATTATAAGGAATAGTATCATATATGCTAAAATTAAGATCATCTCGGGAATATAAATAATCTGTTGTTAGAACATCATACAAACTATCAGGATGAATAGTAGAGCCATCACTTAAAGCATATCCACCAAGGGAAGTCATACCTCCAAATACCATTCCTCGAATACTATTGATTAGTTGGTCTCCAGTTAACTCTAGTTTTAATAAAGTATTATTAAATGGAAGCACACCGACAATAGTTTCCACTGTAATATCACCTTTTGGAATGGTTTGTCTGATTCCTCCTGTATTTGTGATTGATACATCAATATCAGGAAATGAATAAAGCCAGGAATCAGTTACTAGATTATAGATTTCATTGGTTTCATCTTTGATTTCTGTATTTGTATAACCAATGATTTCTGCCAGACTTTCATCAGCTTTGTTCTTCCAATAGTTGGTTAACTCATCGATTTCAGTATCTCTTTCATTTTGATTGTTGGTGTGAAAAGATAGTTTTGCATCAAGTAAACTATCTAATTCATCATCAAAATAAACTTCAATCTTCCCATAAGTTCTTAAATCAGGACCAACTTCAGCAAGGATCATATTATGAGTATTTCTTGAAAAATGTTCATGACAATGACCTCCTAACATAATTGAGACACCTAATTCTTTGGCAAAATTCGAAAGAGATACAAGTTCACTGGGACATAAATGCCCGATAACAATAATCAGTTCCGCACCTTTTGATTTAATTTCCGGTATATATTCGGCTAATGTTTCATCGTAGGGTTGGAAAGAATAATTTTTCACATAGTCTGGAAACGTAGTAAAAGGAGTACTTAGAGATGATAATCCAATGATTCCAATGGATATATCATTTATTTCTTTGATCAAGTAGGGAGTTGTGAATTGAGGGATTTCTCCTGTGCTAATCTCAATGATGTTTGCGGCAAGAAATGGGAATGTTGAATTTTGTGCTCTGATTGTTAATATTGAATCAGTAAAATCAAATTCATGATTGCCAATAGCAGAAGCATCATAGCCCATATTATTCATAATTTCAGCCATTGATTCACCTGCGAACCAGGTGGAAATTGCCGGACCGGTCCACATATCACCACTGCTTAATATTAAAAAATCGCCATCTTTTGTGTAACCTTCATCATTTTTCCATAGTGCCATCATTCCAGATGCACCACCAAAATTTTCATCCGGCTCTAACCAACCATGTTCATCACTAGTAAATAGAATTGTGAAAGACTTTTCTCCAATGTCATCTTTGGTAGAAGACGACGGTGAACATGTAATTATGAAAATTGCTATTATTATTAGATTTAAACAGAGTAATAATTTTTTCATTTTGACCTCTATTATTATTGAATTTTGTTTATCAATATAGTAAAAATTGAGGTTTCCCAAAATAAAACAATAATTAATTTCTCTCTGTTATTTGAATAATTGAAAAATCATAAATACCAAAATCCTCTCATATATAAAGAGGATTTGGTAGGAAAATTTGTGGGTTAATTAAAAGGATTCGTTAATGATAAAATCTTTTAAAGGATTTCTACCATGATCTTCCGGGAATTCTACAGGAACACCAACAGGGATCAAACAAACTCTCGTATAGGACTCTGGAATATTGCAAACTGCTTTTGTTGCTTCTACTGGAATTGAATCAGTCGCATAAACAGTTCCATAACCCAGTGCTCTGGCGGCAAGTAGAATGTTCATAGCGGCCAAAGGTCCATCATGATGATTATAACCCGACCATTTTGAATTGTTATCTGTCAAAACAACAATATAAACTGGAGCACTCAGAAATCCATTGATATAGTTTGTTGTTTTCTCTTTAGCCATTTTGAGTTGTTCCTCATCAAATTTGCCACTTTCACTTCTTCTTTTCATACTAAGTTCAATTGTTTTCTTACCCAATTCTTCAACCTTTTCTGGGGTTTGGATTACAACAAACTTCCATGGTTGTTGATTACCTGATGATGGTGCCTGAATTGCGGCTGTTAGTATTTTATCAATATGTTCTTGTGGAATTGCTGTGTCTTTGAATTTTCTAACTGATCGACGATTTTTAATCGTCTCAAATACATCCATTGATTCATTATCCTTACAACATTTTTCTTCTCCAAAACTAAATGTTGTAAAACTGATCAAAAGAATTAATAATAAAAAATTTCTGCCAAACTTCATTTTTTGTCTCCTTTAATTAGAATTTGTAAATCTCACGAATTTTAGGCATATATTTTCTGCCAATTTTTATACTTGTTCTTTTTTTATCTAGCAGTTTTAGGTTGTATTCTCCTAAAAACCATTTAGAAAACTTTTCTATTTTGTCAGTTGCTACAATCCAACTTTTACTAACACGGATAAATTTTTTACAATCCAATAGGGTTTCCAACTCCTTTAAGGTAGAATTGTAAAAATATTCTTTATCATAAGTACCAAGGAAAATATATTTATGTTCTGCTTTGAAATAGTATACTTTCTCCTCAGGAAAAATAAAAATTTCATCACCAAGTTTTACAGAAAATCGCCTTTTATTATCTGAAAATATTTTTGATTTTAATAATTTCATCAACTTATCTGCTGTTTCAATGTTTTCTTTTTTTAATCGATTGATACTTTTTTCAAGTCTCTCTTTTGATGTTGGTTTCAAAATATAATCAATAGCATTTTCCTCAAAGGCCTGAATAGCATATTGATTATAGGATGTTACAAATATAATATTGGGTTTATATTCCAGTTTTTCTATTACCTGAAATCCATTGAATACAGGCAATTCTATATCAAGAAAAATTAAATCAGGTCTTAGATTATTAATTTTCATAATGGCTGATTCACCATCATATGCTTCATCAATAATATTTATTTGATCAAAATCCTTTAATAAAGTCTTCATTCTTTCTAATGAATGAAGTTCATCTTCCACAATAATAGTATCAAATTTCATAAGGAAGTACCATGTTTATTTCTGTTCCTATATTTTCCTGGCTATTAATTATAAATTGAGCACTATCTTTATAGAATAATTTCAACCTCTCACGAACACCATAAATACCAAAACCCGATGATCTGAAATTTTCATTTATTCCGGTTCCATCATCCTTTATTTGTATCTCAACATTTTTATCTTTCCTTTTTGCTGAAACTGATATTCGGCCACCTTTTTTTTTGGGAGAAATGCCATGTATGACAGCATTTTCAACCAGAGTTTGTATGATCAATGGTGGAATTTGAATAGAGTTTAGTTCTTCTGCCACCTCTATATTAAAATTCAAACGATCATTGAATCGAATCTTTTCAATATCCAGATAGGATTGAACCAAAGCGATTTCCTCTTTAAGACTAATAGGTTTATTATCAGGTAAGTTTAATACTTTCCTATAAATCTTTGAGAGATTTAGAATAACTTTTTCGACAACTTTAGGTGCTTTAAAAACAAGGTCCAGCACAGTATTCAGTGTATTGAAAAGAAAATGTGGATTTACCTTTGATTGAAGGATTGCAAAACGAGCCTCAAGTTGCAATCGCTTTAGACTTTCAACCTCCTGAACCTTTTTCATCCAATCTCTTTTCACTTTGTCATAAATAATAACCATTCCATAGCCCAGAATAATTAATAAACTGATTATGATATTTGCTGTTAACATGTAAACATGATTATGATCAACATCATGAGCGATTTCCATACTACAAACAGAATGTATTATTGATGGTACAAATCTATTACCCAATGTTATACAGATAGAACTGATTGCAAACAATGCTGAGAAAAAAAATATTTTATGATTGAATTTATCTCTAAACTTTCTATCGAGAAAAAGAAGCATGGAACTTGCCAAAACTGCAATTAAATTTGTAAACGTCAGTGAAAACATAAATCTGTACATGAATCCATGAAAATTGTCAATATTTGATGACAAGTATATTGAAATAAATACACCACAAATTTGCCAAATTAAAATATAGAAAATCCAATTTGTACTCATTTTTCTATTTAAATTGTATATCCTTTTTTCCATCTAAACTACACTCCTGAATTTGATTTCCTACAATATATTATTTCTGAAAGGCATATCCAATTTTTGTAAAAAATGTATGATCTTTTTTTGTTAATAAATATTCATGATTCCCATTATTATAGGTTAAATAACAAATTGTTTTGGCTGAAGCAGGAATATTTTCTGATGGTTCCACTTCATATTTCAATACTATTACTAAAGCTTCATCCCATTCTTCAATATTTTGAAAACCATCAATTTTTATTTCTTTATCAGTTTTTGATATGAAATATTCTTGTGATTGTAAGGATAGTGGGATTATTAATAACATCAAAAATATATTCAAAAACAACCTGAGCAACATAGCCTTTCCTCTATTTTGAATATAAATTATAAATCGTGTAGGTATTGAAAAAGTAAATACAGATAAGATGCATCATCTATTGATTAAAAGGGTATTTTTATTGGATGAAGTAAAAAAAGTCAATACCAAACTGTCAGAATGATATCGACTTTTTAAAATTTGTAAATAAAAATGATTCTATCTTTTCAGACCTGCTTTTGTGAAATAATGTTCAGGAATATCCGCATCAAAGACAATTGATTCGATGAAATATTCAGTTCCTTTACCTTTGGACAAAACATCTTTGAATTTCATGTGTTTTGGAAACCAGCGATTGTCTTGGAAAAACATATCAAGTATTTCTGTTGTTTTGAGCAATTTTCCACTTTTGGCAAATCGTTCTTCTTTGATTGCCAGATTTCTTTCTTTGTCAACCCAGATTTTGCGTTTATAGTAAGATACTTTTTTTTCTTTGGCGATCAATTCCAGAACCCAGCAATTTCTTTCCATGATAATTTCATCACTTTGCAACGATGCATTATAATTATCAAGCATACTGGAATTATCAGTAATATCTTCATAAGAAAGGTCAGATCCCATTACAGATTGCCTCATTAAGTGGCCAGATATAGTGATGATCCGATCCGTAGGTTCAGGTGTATATATCCAAATTTTGTCTTCTGTTTTGAGCATCTTCTTACCTTTTTCACGTGCCGGAGAAAGATATTCTACCAATGCCAACTCACTACCTTTGCCCCAGGATTTTGCTTCGATAGTTCGACTTCTACTTCGGCCATGAATGATCATTTTTGTAGTTGTAATGGCTTTTTTAAAAACCATGTTATCATCGATTTTCTGTAGAATTTCTTCAGCAGTCTGTGCCAAAGAAATAGTAGAAAATATAATTATTAGAAGTATTAATTTTTTCATGCTTCTAACTCCTTAAATAGTTCAGCTGTTTGTCTTTTATATATCCCAATACCGGAAAGCAATGTCCCTAGAACTGTTGATAAAATACCCGGTAAGAATCCTATATAGTAAGTTTCAGTTGTTATTTGTCCGCGGAAAACGGATGGCATCATCATGGTTGAATTTTTCATCATGGCACCAATATCTATTCCTTGTTCCAGCCAAAATGCGAATATCAATCCAATGCCAGTACCTACAATAGAACCAATTACACCAATCATAATGGATTCCATGATCATTGCAAAATAGATATGATTTTTTGCTTCTCCAATGGCTAATCTGACACCAACTTCACCATAACGACGTAAAGCGCCAAGCAACCCAGAATTCCATAAAACAATTGACATAATTAGCAGAAATACAACAGTAACTGTACCTACCATTGATTCACCCATTTGAATATATTCGCCCAGAAAACCGTCATCATGGATTGTCATCATTACAGGACTAAAGTCATCATCTTTGATGAAGTATTTTTTATTGAAAACCACTTTTGTTTGTAATGCTTTTTCGGCATCATAATTTTTAGGAAAATATCCCAACAATTCACCAGTAGCATCTTCCATGTTTAACATGATTTGAGCATCTGCAATATCTACAATCACTGCCCCATTATCCATGGCTGCAGAGCCAAACTCCACAGTACCAGCCAGAATAAAATTTTCAATAGCCATACTTCCATACATTGTTGAAGTAATGATTGTTACAGTTTCTCCGGGAGAAATGCTTAATTTTTTAGCAAACTGATCACTTAAAAGCAGTTCGCCTGGATTTTTGGGTAATGATCCTCTTTTCAGAGATTTAGGAATATTCAATCGTTCCAGTTCTTTACTATCCTTTGACAACATATCAATGGCCATGCCCACAGCAGGTCCCTGAACCTTAGTCTCTCCAAATTCATCAGCAATATCTATCAAACCACCAAATTTGATTCGTTTTGCCCAGGTCATTTCCGGGAATAATATTTGAAGATTTTTTATGTTTGTTTCCACATCTTCCAGAGCAAAATCATTGGGCATTTGATTGAGATTATCAGCATATCCTTTGGTAATAACTCTAACATGACCTGTATTAAATTTACTGCTGAATTCAACAATATCACCAAAGACGCCAGTTATCCAACTGTGTAATACAACAGTTATAGTAACTCCGATCGCAACAATCATTACAGGAAATAAACTTCGATGATGGTCTCGGATAATTCCTTTAAGCAAAAATTTTATCATTGTATTTTCCCCCTGATTGCATCTGTGGGATTCATTTTGGAAATTTTTCTGGTTGGTAGAAAACTTACAATTATTACTGATAATAAGGTAATTGAGGCAGTTACTGCAATCATTCTCAATCCATAATAGGGATAAATTGTATCCGCAATCGCCATTCCCATATCTTCAGTACCTTCAGGCATAGACCAACCTGCTTTTGCTTGTAAATACAAGAGTGGCGTTCCATAAATAGCTGCAAGTATCGCTGCAAGAAAGCCATTCATTGCACCTTCCACTGTAAAAATTTTAATCACTTGTCCCCGAGTCATGCCAAGGGCGATATCTGTTCCTATTTCCTTCTGACGACGAAATATGGATAATACCTGGGTGTCAAATATTGCCAGCCAGGCAAGAGATAAAAGTACAAGCCACATGATATAACCACCAAAACTTTTCATTTTAATCATATCCCTGATTTCTTTTAATAAAAAATCATGATCTTTGAATTCCCAACCAGAAACTTGTTGATTCATGCCATTTTCTTTACTGATAATAGCGATTGTTGCTTCATCAGGCATTTGCAACATTTTCTGGGCTCTACTTAAAGGAATCCATACTTGGCCATTATCAACTGTAGGTACATTGGTTTTGAAAATATGTGCAATTTTCAATTCACTAGCATCAAATGCACCATTTGCATCTCTCCAGCGTATTGTTACAAAATCACCAACTTCAAGATGATTATTCTTAGCCATACTTCTACCAATGATAGCAGGAATTTCTTCCAATTCTATATTTAATTTCTCTGTTGGTAGATCCAGTACCTGTTGATTTGGATCAATTCCTTTCATGAGAACTGTTTGTACGCGTCCTTCAGGATATATTGTGGCTTGAGAGAATAGAATAGGAGTCATTTTTCCATTTTTGACTTCATTCTCCATTTCCTGGGATATTTTCCCATGAGCATCTACTAGTGTAAATATATCATAAGGATCATAGTTTTCATGCCAATAAACTCCACCACCAACTTCTTGATTGATAGTATCAGTTTGTGCCTGTCTATCCCAACCGGAAATAATTCCTTTGTGCCAGATAATGATCAAAAATGATAAAGATAAAACGAAAACATTCAGCCATGTTCGCAGACCGGCTCCGATAAGATTTCGCCATGCTAATTTTATAGATAACATATTTCGCTCCTTGGTTCTGGGTTCTGGATACTAGTTACCAGATACCATTTCATCTTTTACAATTTTACCATCATTCAATGAAATAATTCTTCTCAAATAGGTAATCACTTTTTCATCATGTGTAGAAAAAAGAAAGGTGGTTCCAATTTCCTGATTTAATTTCACCATAGTTTTAAGCACATTGTGGGAATTTTCAGCATCCAGATTGGCTGTAGGTTCATCTGCAAAAACTATTTTTGGTTCCTTTACCATTGCCCGAGCAATAGCTACACGTTGGCATTCTCCTCCGGAAAGTTGAGATGGACGAGATTTTATTTTATCCATTAAGCCAACCCACTCTAGAGCTTGCTTTACAAGTCGATCCCGTTCTGCAAAAGATTTTTTTTGTAGCAAAAGAGGAAATTCAACATTCTCATAAACAGTGTAAACAGGAAGTAGGTTGTAGGTTTGGAAAATAAATCCAAAATGATGATTTCTTAGAGCAGCTGCTTCTTTGTGAGATAACTTCCCAATATTATTATCTAGTACGATAGCATCTCCCTCTGAGGGAATATCTAATGCACCTAGAATATTGAGCAATGTGGTTTTGCCAGAGCCACTTGGGCCTACAATACCAGTAAACTCTCCTTCTTCAATATTCAGATTTATATCTTTTAATGCCGTGAAGAAGCCACCGCCAACTGGGAATTTTTTTACCAGTTTTTGTGTTTGTATTAAAGCATTTTCATTCATAGATCTCTCCAATATATTTAATGATTGTAAATAATTTTAAATTCAATTCCATTACCAGCCATATTTCCAGGATTTGTACTGTTTTTGGGGAAATGGAATAAGTTTAGGTTCAAAATAATATTATCATAGGTTCTTTGCCAACTGAAATATTGACTCAGTTCTTCAGTTTCCCATGAGTAGTAGGTAATTGAACTGAAAGTATCAAATAATGTAAAAGGATAAGCGATCATGATTGAGGATACTTGTGGAATTTCCGTTTTGAATGAACCATTATAATCTGCTTGTGTGATTAAGTGTTCATTCATGACATATATTCCATTTCCTATCCCGAATGTATAATCAGTGCCAAGTGTTATTAATGCCATTTGCATATTGTCATTAACTTGTGCTACAGCTTCAAACCAAGAGCCGATGATATAGTCCCACCGTCCATCAATAGCCAATTTCTGTTCTGTGTCAAAATATAGTTGTCGATGATGAAGGGTAAACCCAACTTCACCATTCAACAACATCATCTGTGTTCTACCACCAAATTCAAATGTATTTTCTTTGGTCTCATACATTTCGATACCTTTTCGCTCATCATTCCCATAAAGTGACCAAAGCCAAATATTATTGTTATTCAGAAAATAATGGCGATAAAGTGCTCCATAAACTCCATCTGTAAGTTTCAAAGGATCAGTTGGTGACATAGTGTCGAACCATTGTAATGACCGAAGCACTTGAGCAGGGCCAAAATTAAGTTTTTGCAAACCTATTCGAAATTCATTTTGATCATTGGAAATCGAAAATTTCATTCTATAAAGTTTTGCGTCAGGACTGGACTCAAAATTGGTCATAAAATTACCAGCTACATCAAAAGAATAGTTTAATTTATCCAAGTATTCAGAATATTCAACCATAGGTAAATATTGAATATATCCATTGATTTTATATTCATCATTATTGTGAGAAATATTAGGAACACCAATCAATTGACCTTTAAAATCAAATTCTGATTCTGCAAAAAGAAATGATGTCAGAATAAGAATTACTATGAAGAACTTAATTCTCATCACCCATCCTCTCACTTAAAATTCCATAAAAGAAAAAGTTTAAAATTTCTTCCACAAAACTCATATAGTCATCATATAGCAAGGGTAAAGATTCCACTTTTGTGAAATATTCTAAACTTTCAAGAGCTTGGATAATAAATTCAGGCTTTATACTTTTTCTTATATACCCTTCTTCTTGCCACTTCTTAAGGTATTGCAAAAATCTTCCAAAGGATCTTTGTTTTAATTCAGTAAAATATGGGAGGAGATCATTAGACATATTTACATATTCTTCAATAAACTCAGGGCTCATATTACTTGCAAATTTTCTTTTTATTTGAAGAATTGCTTTTATTTTTTCTGTAAAAGGAATATCAGTTTTTTCGATTACATCAAACTCATTATAACCTTCTATAAACCAGGTATCAAAAATGTATTTTATTAATTCATTTTTATTGGGAAAGTGCTTGTAAAATGTAGCCTTACTTACATTGCCTTTTTTACAAATTTCTTCGATGCTGACTCTTTTCATGCCAAATTTTTTAAATAGATCAGTTGCGGTGATTACGATGTCGTTGAATTTTTTATTTTTTCTATGTTTCATGGAAATAATGTATTAATAAAAAAAATACTTGTCAAGCAAAAATAAACGATTTTTTTATTTTTATAAACAAATCGTTTATTTTATTAAATTTCGTCATTATTTATATCTATAAAACTCATCCATATTTCAATATAAATAACTTGTCAAATTTTCGAAGAAATTGTAATATTGCATAAATACGGAAATAAAAACTGAAAATCGATTTATCCACTACAATAGATGTTGTTATGAACATAATTTCCGTCTAAATTACTAAGCCTATATCATTTTATTGATGTAGAGGTTAATTGTATTATTTAATTTGTCGTTTTTTTTTAATAATTTGATTGAAACTTTAAAAGTTTTTACTGAATATAAAAATTGTATGAAATTATAATAAAACTCTTTATAAGGATTAATTAATAAAATTCAATAAAATATTACAATGGAGTATATAAAATGAGAAAATGTTTGCTATTAATTTTTATTTTAGTGCAATTAATACCACAATATGTACAGGCACAAGCAATAAATCAAGACAGAAGTGTACTTCGAAATTTTCAACAAAATATCGATGCAAACACTCCTTCAGGGAAAAAATATTTTACTGGCCAAGATGGTGTTATTCGCATGTATGTGAATATTTGGGGACATGTCAATAGACCTGGAACTCATCTTGTTTACGATGGAATTGACTTTGTGACATTACTTTCTATAAGTGGAGGTCCACAAGAAGGAGCAAATCTCGCAAAAATAAAACTCATTCGTGATGAACCTGATGAAGAAGGCAACCGTGTTTACAATATTGATTTTACTGAATTTGTAAATTCCGGTACCAAGGAAACATTTATTGAAATCAAACCGAATGATACCATAATTATTGGTGAGAAAACTGGTCATATGCTAATGTCTAATTTAAATGTTTTAAACACTACTTTACAGGTATTCCAAATTTATTTCCAGACACAATATTATCGATCAAGATAAAAAAATATAGGCTAACACATGGACAACAAACATCTAATTGAAGAACAACCAAAGACCCTTCAAGATTATTTACAGATCATCCTGTTCCACAAATGGAAAGTAATTACAATTTCAATAGTTATTTTTACTTTCGCGATATTGAAATTAATTTTTTCTGTACCAACCTTTCAAGCAAGTGCTGTGGTAATGGTGGAAGAAGAAGGTCAGATGCAAACTATGTTTGACTTTCAAAATCCAGGTGGGGATAAAGTAATTTCCAATGAAATCGAAATTGTAAAATCAAGACATATCGCAGAACGATTAGTTGATAAAGTAGCAAATTCACCTTATAGAGATAATCTGTATATACTTGGAACAAGAAAATACACATCGTCAGCTATAGAATTCAAAAAAGAAGTCAAGGGCACAATTAAGTCAATATTGCCATTTTTGGGTAACAATAAAAAACCTCTTACAAATAACGGTATTGTTAATCAGCAAGCAATTGTTCACGCAATTATAAAAAGTAACCTGATTGAAATAGCAAACAGGCGTGAAACCAACATTCTTGACATTAGTTTCAAATCTATCGATTCTTTAGAATCAATTTATTTAACAAATCAATTTGTAGAAGCTTATCAACAAGCTGATGTTGCATGGAGTTCAGAAGAAATATCCAACCTGAATAGTTTCTTGGAAGAGCAACTTTCACAATCTCAGGCAGAACTAACAGCAGCAGAAAATCAATTGAGAAATTACCAGGAACAGTCATCTGTTTTCGGTGTAGATGCAGAAGTCCAGCCATTATTAGAACAGGCTACCAGGGCAGAAACAGAACTCACAAACACTGAAACCTCTATAAAAATTGCTTTAGAAACAAAATCATACCTAGAAATACAATTTTCTGAAGAAGAAAAAGAATTGGCTGATAAAATATCCAACTCAATTGAATCGAAACTTGATGCATTGAGACAACAACTTGGTTTTAAAGAGGCTGAATTAATAAATACAAGATCTCAAAATGCAGGCCATTATGCAATTAAAGGTTTGGAGCAGGAAATTGCAAATATTCGCAAAGAACTTGAAGATGAAACCAATAACATGATCCAAAGTGGGATATCTGTTGCCAATCCACTTGAATACTCTCAGGAATTGTTGGAAAGGGTTCTTGCTCTGGAAGCAGAACTATCAGGTCTTGAAGCTAAAAAAGTAGAACTACAGAAATCTGTCAAAACTTATAATCAACGACTCAGCCAGTTGCCTAACAAGCAACTCCGATATATCCGTTTTGAAAGAAACCGAAAAGTGCTTGCAGAAAACTATCTTTTCCTCCGTACAAAAATGGAAGAAGCAAAAATCAAAAAAGCTTCAGAAAGTGGAAAAATCAGAATCATCGATAGAGCTACAACTGCAACACAAATCGCTCCAAACAAAAAACAG